>SPKZ01007198.1_pt1 | contig 13511 bp, 14 predicted proteins | sample 2456571 | NCBI WGS metagenome assembly SPKZ01 (sample SAMN11192286, study PRJNA482655) | marine metagenome | biome: ENVO:00000447; feature: ENVO:00000244|ENVO:00000211|ENVO:00000569|ENVO:00002023; material: ENVO:00002151; isolation source: ocean water from marine abyssalpelagic zone ...
ATCTAAATAGAAACTAACTTGAGTACGAGGATTCAAATATTCAATGATTTTTGGTGAAAGTGAACTAATGGCGACAGCTCCTTTGATACTGAGCTTTTCTTGCTCGATATCAACAATTGCAGCGTCATTACGAGGAATAGTCTCATCATAAATTAAGACATTAGGATAAAGCAATCGATTACTGTCCGTTGTAATGACAATTCCGATACTGTCATTGGATAACTTAACCACGGTCCCCGGTGGGTAAATTCCCATGGTTTTAATAAAAGTATTTAATTGAAGCGGTTCAAATAACTTTTTTTTATGCTTAAAGATATACGATAAAGCTTGTGAAGGACTCAGTGGTTTGATGGCTTTGTATGGGAAGCAAAGCTTCTCATAATAGTTACTAGTGACACAATTAAAGACAGTGGGTTTAATTGATTTAAGGTTTTTCCTGCTGGGTAACCACTACCATCAGCAAACTCATGGTGTTCTAACACGATTGTCTTTATTTCAGAGGGTATATTCGGCGATAACGACAGAAAATCAACGGAATACTGAGGGTGTTTTTCAATAATAAATTTTCGTTTTTCTGCGCTGATCTCTCGATTAGTAAAAAAATCCTGAGGAATCTTTAACTTGCCAATGTCATGCATAAGCCCAGCAATGCCGACATCAATGATTTGTTCTTTGGTGTAGTTTAATTGCTTGGCTATCATCATCGCAAGCATTGACACCGTAACAGCATGTTGCTGGGGGTCAATGGTTTCTCGCTTAACGTTGACTAGATGTAATACGACATTGTCTTTAGCCAATAATGCTTCACACATCGAATTGATAACATCTTGCGCTTCGGTCATTGCTTGTAAAGGTCGAGTCTGAATCTTATTAGTTAATGATCTGACTTTACTGATCGCTGTTTGATAGCTTGCTTCACATTTTTTTATTTGGCGACGATAGGACTTCATCTGCTCAATTTTATCGAGCTTGTCCTTTTTCATTGCTTTAAGCTCTTGATTTAATTTTACTTCGCCTTCAAGCACTAATGATTCTGGTGGCGCTTCAGCTAATGGTTTATTGGTGCTTTTTGCTGGGATCCCCCAGACATGAAGAATGTTGGACTTTTTCAATTGCGCAATTTGTTTATCAGAAGTAATTTTAAACTGGTTAAACATAAATGGATGGTCATTCCAGCTCACTGGCATTTGAATATAAACGCCGATTTGCAAACGGTTGATGGCTAACTTTATCCGTTGTTTTTTTGTTGACATGAGTGATAACTACTATAATTTTTAGCTAGGGAATACTTTTTTATAGGGTTTAACGGTGACATTATCATAGACACCAGCTTTAACGTAGGGATCTTGTTCTGCCCACGCTTGTGCTTCGGATAATTGATTAAATTGTGCGATAACTAACGAGCCAGTAAAACCTGCAGCGCCAGGATCTTCACTATCAATGGCCGGGGTTGGGCCAGCAACTAATAAGCGGCCTTGGTTTTGTAATTCGGATAAACGTGCTAAATGGGCTGGGCGTGCAGCTAAGCGATTTTCTAAGCTGTTAGCGACGTCAATTGCATAAATCATATACCACATGGTGTTGATGTCCTTATTTATTTGATGAGGGTTTTTGGTGATCTGCTTCTTTTATTTCTTCTTCTTCGGGAATATATTGATACAGATAAGCACCGGTTGCGATAAATAATCCAAAGGTCATCGCAGTAAGACCAAACACTTTAAAGTTAACCCAAACGTCCATCTCAAAACTGAACGCAATATAGTAATTAAGTAGAGCGGCTGTTAAGCAAGTAATGACCCAAGCGATATTAATATTGCGCCATACTTTTGATGGCGCTTTAATATCATTACCGAGCATTTTTTGAGCGATTGGCGTCCCTAAATATTGGTACGCGGTTAATACCACGGCAAATAAACAATAAATGATGGTGACTTTCCATTTGATGAAAGCATCATCATGAAAATAAATGGTGAGGGAGCCAAACACGATGACCATGGCCAGTGTTAGCCAATGCATTCTTTCGACTTTTTTATAGAATATTTGCAATACAGCAATTTGAAGAATAGTCGCGATGATTAGAACACCACTGGCAAAATAGATATCCACCACATAATAGCTAATCAAGAAAGCGACTAAGGGTAAAAAATCGAGCAATTGTCTCATGAGATCTCTGAAGGTCAGTTATATAGGAAATTCAAAGCAATCATAAAACATTGAACCGCTAGATGCTATTGATTAATAGTATCTATACCCATAATCAATGACGTTGCAGGTTTTATGGCGGCTTAAACCCCTATTTACTGCGTTGCATTCAATCCCAATAGCGAGCTATTGCTTGGCAACCTGTTCCTGTGTTGCTCTATTATTGACATCCATGTCGAAATTAATCACGCGCCTTGTCTATAGAATTTTACTCACCCCATAAATTCCTGCATTTCCAATGGTCATGGGTATAACGGTGATTATTACTCGTGCTTTAACGTCGCTGTTTTCATGCTGGAAATAAATTCGCTCAATTTGGTTAATTGTTGCTGTGGATCATCAAGGTGTTGTTCAATAATATTGACCACCGCAGAACCACTAATAATCCCATCGGCACCAGCCGCCAGACCTGCTTTGGCATCATCGGGGGTTGAGATGCCAAAACCTAACAGTAATGGTGCTGCTTGGTGTTTTTTAAGCTGTGTAATTAAATGATTAACCGGCATTTTTACTTTCGTTTCAGTGCCAGTAACACCTGCGCGGCTCAATAGGTAAGTATAGCCCTTAGTCTGTTTTGCCACTTGCATTAACGTTGACTCACTGCCATTAGGCGGGGCAATAAATATGGGATCAATGCCAAATTTTTCGGCGGCTGCAATAAAGGGTGCTGCCTCGCGCAATGGCACATCGGCCACTAACACTGAATCGACGCCAGCTTGCTGACAGCGTTGATAAAAATATTCAATGCCATTGGTTACCACGAGGTTAACGTATAACAATAAGCCGATGGGTACTGTCGGATGTTTCTCTCTAATTTTAGTTAATAGCTCAAAACAAATCGGTGGAGTAACGCCACTGTCTAGTGCACGTTTTGCCGCGGCTTGGATGGTCGGGCCATCGGCGCTAGGGTCGGAAAATGGAATACCCAGCTCAAGGGCATCGGCACCAGCGTCAATTAAAGTATCAATAATTGCGAGACTTTGTTGTGGGTTCGGATCGCCAATACACACGAAAGGGACAAAGGCACCTTGCTTTTTTTGTTGTAATTGCTCGAACATTGTTTGATATCTATTACTCATATTAAGCGTCCCCTTGTGACTTGGCTGCTGCTTGTTGCTCAAGAATCTGAGTGACATGGGCTAAATCTTTATCGCCTCGACCGGATAGATTTACCAGTAAGGTTGTTGGTTTAGTGGCTTGCTGAGCGAGTTGATAGGCGTAGGCGAGTGCATGTGATGATTCCAATGCCGGAATAATCCCTTCACAACGAGCCAAACGCTGAAATGCTTCCAGTGCTTGGTCATCGGTGACGGAGACATAACTTGCGCGACCTGTTTCTGCCAAATAAGCGTGTTGTGGACCAACGCCTGGGTAATCAAGGCCTGCAGACACTGAATATGACTCTTCAATCTGACCATCTTGATCTTGCATTAAATAGGTATAAGTACCATGGATAATCCCTTTGCGGCCTTTGCCGATGGTCGCGCCATGGTGTCCGCTATCAACACCTAATCCAGCCGGTTCAACGCCAATCAATTCAACGTCAGCCTCTTTAATAAAATCATTAAACATCCCAATGGCATTCGATCCGCCGCCAACACAGGCAATGACGGTGTCAGGTAAACAACCTTCGGCAGCAATAAACTGTTTTTTTGCTTCTTCGCCAATCATTTTCTGGAATTCGCGTACCATGGTTGGGAAAGGGTGAGGACCAGCAGCGGTGCCTAACAAATAATGACAATCTTCATAGGTTGCCGACCAATCACGTAATGCTTCGTTAACCGCATCCTTTAAGGTGCCACTACCAGCGGTCACCGGAATGACTTCGGCGCCCATCAATTTCATTCGAAAAACATTAGGCTGTTGACGTTCACAATCTTTAGCGCCCATATAAATTCGAGCTTTTAAACCCAATAGCGCACAGGCTAATGCAGTGGCGACGCCATGTTGGCCAGCGCCAGTCTCAGCAATAATCTCTGTTTTACCCATACGTTTTGCGAGTAATGCTTGACCCAATACTTGATTGGTTTTGTGAGCTCCACCGTGTAACAAGTCTTCGCGTTTTAAATAGATTTTAACTAAAGGGTTAGGGCTAAAATTACGGCATAGGGTTAACGCCGTTGGTCGACCCGCATAGTTTGTGAGTAAGTCACCGAATTGTTGCTGGAACTCAGAGTCTGTTTGACTGGTGATAAAAGCTTGTTCCAACTGTTCTAGTGCTGGCACTAGAATTTCAGGGACAAACATCCCACCGAAATCACCGAAATAGGGAGAAAGAGTTGTCATGATACGATTCCTAATAATGTCTAATTTGTTGCATTAATTTTTTAATTTTCACTAAGTCTTTGTTGCCAGGACTTGATTCAACCCCTGAATTAACATCGAGACCATAGTAGCCACAGTTGGCGGCTATTTTTATATTGTCTGGTGCTAAACCGCCAGCTAACATCGCTTGGCTACGAATATCTTGTGGCACCAGTTCCCAATCAAACGTTTGACCTGTGCCACCAAAGTCGGTTGAATGATCGGTGGTTACCGCACTATCAATTAAGAGTCTGTCTACATTTCGATTATTAATAATGTCGCTTATTTGATCGCTACGGATTGCGCGCCAAATATCACAATCGCTCGATAGTTTTTTACGCAAAGTGTTAATATATTCACAATCTTCACCGCCATGGAGTTGTACCGCGCTTAAATTAAGCTCGCTGGCATAATCAACCACCGAGTCGATATCTTGGTTAACAAATACCCCAACAAACTTTAGGTTAACCTTGTCTCTAATGGTCATCGCTTGGTTTAAGTCGACATAACGAGGTGACTTAGGCGCAAAAATTAGCCCGCCATATACGGCACCCGCCGCCGCCGCTGCAGTGGCATGTTCCTGGCAGGTTAAACCACAGATTTTAGTGCGGCCATAGAGTAACTCGCGACAGGCTAAATCAATATCAGGCTGTGCCATTAACGAACTGCCGACAAGAAAGCCGTCGACAAAAGGCGCAAGTGCTAGTACTTGCTGGTGATTACTAATGCCTGATTCTGAAATGATCACCCGATCACTTGGGATTTTTGGCGCTAAAATCTTAGTGGTATTCAGATCGATGGATAGATCGCGTAAATCTCGGTTATTAATCCCAATAATTTTGGCATCGAGGGCAATCGCACGTTCCAGTTCTTCAATATTGCTGACTTCAGTCAATACATCCATCTCATATCGTTTAGCCACGTCGGCCAATTGCTGGTATTGCTCGTCATCAAGCACCGACAACATCAACAAAATAGCATCAGCGCCCATGTGTCTTGCTAGTTCAATTTGATAGGAGTCGACAAAGAAATCTTTACAAATAATCGGTTGGTCTAATAATGCACGCACTTGTTTGACGTATTCAAAACTACCCTGAAAGAATTGCTGATCCGTTAATACCGATACCGCGCTAGCGTAATGACGATAGCCCTCAATAATTAACTCTAAATCAAAGGATTCGCGAATAAGGCCTTTCGATGGCGACGCTTTTTTACATTCCAGAATAAAACTGGCAGGCTCGCTCCGTAGAGCGTCAAATAAACTCCGGGTCGACGGCACTAATGTCGGTTGGATATCCTGTGGAGGATAAGTCAGTTTTAGGGTTGAAATTTGTTGAGCCTTGGTCGCCACAATTTTATCGAGCATGGTTCCTGTGCTCCTTACTTTTACCGATGTATTCATTTATGTTCCCTCGTGACTAATTTTTGCTAACTGTTCGACGATTTCATAGGGTTTACCACTGAGTATGACTTCATTCGCCATCTTAACGCCTGCGGCTAATGTCGTCACCTTGTCTGACAATAATAAAGTCGCTGCGACATTGACGGCGACAGCTGCTTGATGTGCTGGCTTACCAACCCCTTTTAATAACGCAGTAATTAATGTCGCATTGTGTGTGGCATCGCCACCCTCTAATTCACTTAATTCAAAGGTCTCGACCCCCATTTGTGCTGGGGTAATTTGATAGCGCGTAATGATGCCATCTTTCAGTTCGCAGACATCGGTTGGTCCATGAATCGCTATTTCGTCGAGTCCTGAACCATTCACCACCAATGCGCGCTTAACCCCGACTAATTTCAGTGTTTGCGCAATCGGTTCTAATAACGCCGCATCATAAACGCCCATTAATTGCGTTTTAGGGGCCGCAGGATTAATGATCGGACCTAATACATTAAAAATGGTGCGTGTTTTAAGTGCCTGACGTACAGGCACCGCAAAACGAACACCTTGATGATATTGCACTGCAAAAAGAAAACATAAACCAATATTATCTAAACATTGGCGACTTTGAGACGGAGACATATCAAGCTTAATTCCTAAAGCTTCCAATAAATCTGCAGAGCCCGATTTAGATGAAACACTACGATTACCGTGTTTGGCTACTTTGACACCACAGGCCGCAGAAACAAAGGCGCTGGCGGTTGAAATGTTGATTGAATTAGACCCGTCGCCACCGGTGCCACAACTGTCTAAAAATGGGTAATCTGGACTGGGAAAGGCCAATGCCTGTGCTTTTAGCGCTAATGCTGCCCCCGCGATTTCATCGGGTGTCTCGCCTTTGATTTTAAGTGCCGTTAACAATGCACTTAATAAAACCGGTTCAACATCGCCAGTAATGATTTGGCCGAACACCTGCTTCGATTGCGACAAGCTCAGTGATTGTCCTTGATACAATTGTTCTAAAATAGAATGGATCATTAACTTTCCTTCGTTGTAAATGCTTGACTGATGCTCAATAAATTAAGTGATTGGCTGAGTAGTTTTTCACCGTCTGGGGTGAGAATCGATTCTGGGTGGAATTGAAACCCAATAATACTTTTACTGTGATCCATCACCGCCATCACAATATCATCAACGGTGGCAATAATATCTAATTGTTGTGGGACTTGATGCGCCATCAACGAATGATATCTAGCCACTGGCATCGGGTTAATTAATCCCTCGAATGGGCCGTTATCTTGATGATCAATTAATGATGCTTTGCCATGAACGGTTTGTGGCGCTAAGCCTATCTCCCCGCCAAATGCTTCGATAATGGCTTGGTGACCTAAACAAATACCCAACATTGGCACTTTACCAATGGATAATTTAACTAACTCGACTAAGCAACCGGCTTGCGATGGTGAACCCGGACCTGGTGATAACACCAGTACTGGTGGCAGCTCACTGTTTTCCATTTGTTCAATAATAAAATGGGGATCAATGTCATTACGATAAATCGTCACTTGCGCGCCCATCACTCGAAATTGATCAACCAAATTATAAGTAAATGAATCAAAGTTATCGAGTAAAAACACCCGGTATTGGCTTAGTTTATTCATGAACGCCTCCTGCTAATTTTATCGCGGTGATCACGGCTTGCGCTTTACTGCGGGTTTCATCGGTCTCAGCCTGTGGATCAGAGTCGAAGACGACGCCAGCTCCGGCTTGAATAATTGCTTTGCCGTTTGCAACAAATGCACTACGAATGATAATACAACTGTCCATGTCACCCTCAGTATTGAGATAACCCACCGCACCACCATAAGTGCCACGGCGCTGTTGTTCGACTTGGCGAATTAAATTAGCCGCTTTTATTTTGGGAGCACCCACTAAGGTTCCCATGTTCATGCAGGCTTGATAAGCATGTAACGCATCGAGATCGTCACGTAATTTTCCGGTCACTCGTGACACTAAATGCATCACATGGGAATAACGGTCAACTTTTAGTAATTCAGCCACTTTCCGGGTGCCCGGTTGTGAGATTCGTGCGACATCATTACGGGCTAAATCCACTAACATAATGTGTTCAGCCAGTTCTTTTTTATCGAGACGTAAGTCCAACTCAATCCGACCATCTAAATCATCATTAATACTACCGTCAGGGTTAAAACCACGGCCCCGTGTTCCCGCTATCGGATAGACTTCCACCAGGTTAGAGGCTTTATCATACTTTAATGCACTCTCTGGCGAGGCACCAAACAAAATAAAGTCGCTGTCTTTAACATAGAACATATACGGTGAAGGATTGGTCACTTTTAACTGACTGTAAGCAGCTAACGGATTAGGGCAGGGCAGTGAAAAGGCACGAGAAGGCACCACTTGAAAAATATTGCCTTGGACGATTTGTTTTTTAAGGGTGACAACCTGATCAGCAAATTGTTGATCGCTAATGTTCACGCTCACCGCTTGCTCGATGGCTTGTCCATTTAATGGGTATTGCGTAAATTGATTGATTTGTTCAGCGAGTTGTTTATGTTGTTCGTTGATTTCAGCGCTTAGCTGCGGCTCAAAGATCTGGCTGGTTAAGTGAGCCGTTTGGCTTTGATGATCGATAACCAGTAATGACTGACATAAATAAAACACATAATCGGGACAATGATTATCGCCATTAGGCACATCAGGTAGTTGTTCAATGGTTGCGACCATATCATAGGCAAAGGTCCCAGCCAGCATTTGTTGCTCTGGTAAAATGGCTAGCAGTTCACGTAACGCTGAAAAAGGCGATATTGCTTTGAGCTTTTGATCTTCATCGAGCAAAGCACTTGGCTGCGGGTAACTTAACACTAATTCGTTGTCACTTTGAGCGCTCAATACCCCCATAAAATGTTTGGTTAATGTTGGTATAAGCACACGACCATTTTCATTTAACGCTTTAATGGTGACCTGTCGGCCGTGGCAAGTTACTGTTAAGGCGCTTTGTAACACCATTAAACTTTTTAAGTTGTCCTTGCTGTCTACTTCCGCTGATTCGAGCAAAATGACATGCTGCTTATTCGCGGTTAGTTGCCCAAAAAGCTCGGTCGGGCTGTCGCTATATTGGCAATTGGATTCTACTAATTGATTTTTTATCATCGTTTATTCACCGATTACTTTACTGAATTTATGCCATAAAAAAACCCGCTTAAACTAAGCGGGTTTCTGTGTATTAAGTTTGTTTTTTTCACAACAAATCACACTACCCGCATTGCTAGGAAGTGCCACCACCAAAATTTAATAAGACGTGTGCTGTTGTTTTGTTGCATAATACCTGAATCTATCTCTGTTAACTTAACCAACCAATGGTCAAGTGCTAATATAGCTATAGGAGATAATATTTTGCTTGTTTAGTCAAGTGTTTATTTTTAAGAGTTATCTATTTTGATTGAGCACAATAAAAAATGATTATTGATTTACATTGCCATACTAATATTTCAGACGGCACATTAAGCCCGAAAGAACTAGCAAACCGAGCGGTTGAGCGTGGTGTTAAGGTATTAGCGCTAACGGATCATGACGCAACGGGTGGGCTGGCGTTATTACAAAATGAAATAACTCAGAACAATTTGGATCTCCAGTTAATTAGTGGCGTTGAGATTTCAACCTGTTGGGAAAATAAAGATATTCATATTGTTGGTCTTAATTTTGATCATAATGCTCCAGCAATGGTCGAATATTTGCAGCAGCAAGATACTATTCGTGAATTACGCGCCATTGAAATTGGCCGTCGACTGGCCAAAACCAAAAATATTGAAGGGGTTTATGACGGGGCTAAAGACATTGCGGGTCAAGCGCAGATAACCCGATCTCATATTGCTAAATATTTGATTAAAATTGGCGTGGTTAAAGATAATGCTAGTGCATTTAAAAAATTATTAGCCCGTGGTCAAGCCGGCTATGTGCCTAGTCCCTGGCCTAGTATGGCATCTGCTATTGCAGTCATTCAACAGTGTGGTGGCCATGCGGTGCTCGCTCACCCATTAGGTTATAAACTGACCGGTAAATGGACCAGACGCTTAGTGGTTGCTTTTAAAGCGGCTGGTGGCGATGCGATGGAAGTGGCAGGTTGTCAATTAGCGCCTGCTCAGCGCAGTTTGTTGGGACAATATTGTTTAGAGTATGATTTAATGGCGTCAATTGGCAGTGATTTTCATTTTCCGGCTAGTTGGATTGAACTAGGTCGTAATTTGTATTTACCAAAAGATGTCACTCCGGTGTGGCAATCATGGTCATTGAGCGCGGAGAGTCATTAAATGAGTCAGTTTTTTTATGTTCACCCAGATAACCCACAGGGGCGCTTAATTGATCAAGCGGTGACTATCATTAATAATGGCGGCGTGGTGATTTTTCCGACCGACTCTGGCTATGCTATTGGTTGTCAGCTTGATAATAAAACCGCTTTTGATCGAATTTGTCGGATTAGAGATATTAGCAAAGAGCATAACTTCACCTTGATGTGCAGTGATTTATCACAGATTTCTAATTATGCTAAATTTGATAATCAGTGTTTTAGAGCCCTAAGAAATAACACCCCGGGTAGTTATACTTTTGTGTTTAAGGCGACTCGTGAAGTACCAAAACGCGTGCAAAATGTCAAGCGTAAAACAATTGGCATGCGGGTGCCTGATAATAAAATCGCCTTAGCATTATTGGACAAGCTAGGGGCTCCTGTATTGTCTACTTCGTTGATTTTACCCGGTAATCAGATGACTGAGTCTGATCCTGAAATTATTCGAGACTTACTCGAAAAACAGGTGGATTTAATTATTAATGGCGGTCATTTAGCTGAAATGCCAACCACGGTGATTGATATGTCCGATGGTGATTTTAAGGTGATTCGCGTTGGCAGTGGTGATGTAGCACCTTTTGAATAATATGACCGTAGCCCTTGAACCAAAAGAGCCGCCATTGGCGCTAGTCGGCGGTAAGCCTTTTACAACACCCCCTAACGATTTATTTATCCCACCGGATGCTTTACAAGTATTTTTGCAAGCGTTTGAAGGGCCGTTAGATTTATTACTCTATCTGATTCGTAAACATAAATTTGAAATTGTAGATTTACCAATTTTTGAAATCACCGAACAATATATGGAATATGTTGAAGTGATGAAAGAATTGGATCTCGACTTGGCGTCTGAATATTTATTGATGGCGGCGATACTTGCTGAAATAAAATCACGGATCTTGTTGCCAGTGACATTGGTTGAACAAACCGAAGAAGAAGATCCTCGTGCCGCATTAGTCGAACGCTTAAAAGAGTATGAACGTTATAAAAGTGTGGCGATTGAGCTGGATGATTTACCTCGGCTCGAACGAGATTACCAAGTGGCACACGTTGCATTGGCGCCTAACTTAGCACCGGTTGTTTTACCGAACGAGGTTAACCTTAATCAAATATTTGATGCCTTTGATCAAGTAATGAAGCGAGTTAATTCATTGACTCATCACAAAATAGAGCGTGAAAGGTTGTCGACCAGAGAACGAATGACTAAAATTATGGCGCAACTGATTGATGTTGATCAATTGTACTTTTACCAGTTGTTTAATTATCAGGAAGGGCGAGGCGGGATTGTGGTTTCTTTTATTGCCATTTTAGAACTCGCCAAAGAACAATTGATCCGTTGGACACTGCAGCCCAATGGCCAGTTAATCATTATGAAGGCCTATGATAGCAATTCAAATTAAAGCATTAATTGAAGCGGCAATATTTTCTACTCCAAAGCCAATCACTATTAAACGGATAAAACAGACAATTTTAGCGGATACAGATATCAGCCAAGGTCAAATAGCTGATATAATAGTGGAGTTACAGGGCAACTACGAAGCGCGAGGTATTAAGTTACTTGGCACCGCAAGCGGTTATCAATTTGTTACCGCACCTGAGCTGAGTGAAAAATTAGCTGTTTTATGGCAAGAAAAAGCACCACGTTATTCAAGAGCATTGCTTGAAACGCTCGCTTTGGTTGCCTATAAACAACCAATAACTCGCGCCGAAATGGAAGAATTAAGAGGTGTTGCTGTCAGCAGTAATATCATGAAAACCTTACTTGAACGGCAGTGGGTTAAAATTGTAGGACAAAAAGAAGTACCAGGAAAGCCTTCTTTATATGGTACGACTAACCAATTTTTAGATTATTTTGGTCTCGATAATTTGGCACAGTTACCTGTGTTATCGGATCAACAACTCGAGGTCGTTATTGAAGACTTCGAGCAACAACAGGTATCACCATGAGTGAAAAGTTACAAAAAGTTTTAGCCCGAGCAGGGCAAGGCTCACGTCGTGAGTTAGAAAAAGTGATCAGTGATGGTCGAGTGAGTGTTAATGGCACGGTTGTCGGATTAGGTTGTCGCGTTGAACCAACCGATACTGTTCGTTTTGATGGTCGCACCATTGATACTCAAGGGGCATCTGAGCAAATTTGTCGAGTGATTGCCTATCACAAACAAGAAGGTGAAATGGCTAGTCGTCATGATCCTGAAGGGCGCCAGACGGTCTTTGACCGTTTACCAAAAATTAAAGATGGTCGCTGGGTAGCGATAGGGCGTTTAGACATTAATACCTCTGGTTTACTATTGTTTACCAATGATGGCGAACTTGCTAATCGTTTGATGCACCCATCGCATAAAATTGAACGTGAATTCGCAGTACGGACCTTTGGCGACGTCAGTGATAAAACGATCCAGACATTAAGAACCGGCGTGATGCTGGAAAATGGCCGAGCTCACTTTTCTAAAATTAAAGAGAACGGTGGCGAGGGCGTGAATTCTTGGTACCATGTGACGTTATCCGAAGGGCGTAACCGCGAAGTTCGTTTGATGTGGGCATCTCAAGATGTGCAAGTCAGTCGTTTAATTCGGGTTAGCTATGGTGAAATTAATCTTGAGAAAAGCCTACCCCGTGGTGGTTGGCAAGAACTTGAATTAGAACCGGTTAATTATTTACGCAAGCTGGTGGGTTTAGACGCCGCATTAGAGTCGCATTTATCGGTTCGTGAAGAACATCGTAATAAATCGTCAAGAATCCGTCGTGCTGTCAGAAGACATGCGGTAATTCGTCAAAAAATTGAAAACGAAAGTGCCGGTCGTAAAAAAAGTGCCAAAGCGACTGCATCCGGTAAACGGACTTCAACTAAAAAGAAAAACAACCAAAAGCGCCGAATTCGCGACTAATGATAGAGAAAATGAGTACTAATGATTAGATTTTAATACCTAATCATTAGTGTCAGCTTATTTTACGTATTAAAATATTAGCATCAATAATATCGTTTAGATAAAATGTAATTATTTTTTAACTTTTAACGCATTGATTTTAATTGTTATATTTTTGTTGTTAAAATTTTTGTTTTTGTTGGAATAGTTATTGCTTAGTTATTGTTTAGTACACATTAGCCGATGGTTATAAACCATTACAAATGATGTTACTCAGGATTTTAAACATAATAATAAGGTATACATGATGAAAAAGTTAATTTTAGGGATGTTTGTTGTTGCTGTATCAATGTTTGGTTTGCAAAACTCTGCAAACGCAACATTAATCTCGCAAGAT
>SPKZ01016373.1_pt1 | contig 13502 bp, 26 predicted proteins | sample 2456571 | NCBI WGS metagenome assembly SPKZ01 (sample SAMN11192286, study PRJNA482655) | marine metagenome | biome: ENVO:00000447; feature: ENVO:00000244|ENVO:00000211|ENVO:00000569|ENVO:00002023; material: ENVO:00002151; isolation source: ocean water from marine abyssalpelagic zone ...
GCTGTGTCCAACGTGTTGATCTCTGCACTCAGTCAGTGAACAGTTCATAGAAAGTTTTTCAGTTGTTCCGTCATTGTATGTCAAAGTAAAGTTGTTCATTTTGCATTCTCCGTTGCCCTTGGGCTGTTACCAAATTTAAATTTGGTTTGTCTTGACTCTGAACGAAGTATACAGGAATTTTTAGGTATTGTCAAGTAAAAAATCAACTAAATATTGTTTATTTGCTTTTTTATTTGGATTTTTTTTATTTCAGGGGGATTTATAGGGAAAAAGAAGCGGGGATCATAATATTCTATGATCCCCGCTGGTTTTTTCATTATGTATGTAGCTGTTAAAGTTTCATGACTTTTCCTCCTTGTTTTGTTTCTCGGCTTCTCAATGTCTTGCGATCTATATGTTCCTACGTCCTGAAGTGCCATAATACACTGTTCGGGTGGATATGTCAAGGAATATATCAAGGAAAAATTGTTTATTTATAAAAAACTTAGTTTGGAAGGGGTGGGGGGTCAAAAAAACAAAAAGGGGTTTTGTCTTCTGAAATCGCGCAAAACCCCTGCAAACATTGACTCATATGCACATGACAGCGAGAAAAAATGGCACATATCACCATGCTGTCTCGGGACGCAAGCACGCAAGAACCACTGAACATCCATCACCCCGCAGTAAGCATGTTAACATACGTTACAACCTCACATCAGCCAATAGGCATAGGCTTTTGAGATTCAGTGTCCGATAATATCCATTATGTAACAAACTTAGCCCAAAGTGGCACTTCGGGCAGTAATAGCGCAACATCCTGTTAGATTATACGGTGCTTACGTAAAGGTGAACTACTGAACATCTTAGTGCTAATGCCATAGGATTTTCAGTGGTTTTGTGTGTTGGCATGATTCACCACGTAAGAAATCAACTAAATAACAGTATCCCAATCACTGTTGAGGGTATGACTATAAGCAATAAACACGTAGGCAAATCAGGCAATACACCGCTGTTGTCCCGCCAATCCATTCTGGTGTGGTGGAAATGATGATCGGCTTCCAGTATTTCCCCACACGTCTTGCACTCTGCGCCCTTGTATGCGTGCATCGTTAGTACTCCACCACCTACCATCAAGCCCTGCCAGTCATGCCCATGTAGAAAACACTTCAGATTCTTTTTCACGCTGATGTACCCCCAATGCGGTATCCGAACAGTGTATAGCCCAAACGTATGCAATGCGGGCATATGTCCCAAGTGTGTTTCATTGGTGATAGGGGTGAGGGCTTCAAGGTCTGCCAGCCGTCTAATTCTGCACGCTTGCGTTCGTCACCCATCCCCGCTGTGTGGCATCCATGTTGCGCTGGACTCCAGTATTCCCCGCAATCTTTGCTGTCACACCGAATTGCCTTATCTCGTAGCATTGTTCTAAAACCCCTGTTAATATTGCGCCCCCGCGTTCTGAAGGGGCTGATTTGCGCCTGCGCGCATAGTAAGTGTTTCATTTTGCAACACTTTCGTGCCTTAATCCCTTTTTTCAAACCGCCCTGCGCGTTCGAGGTCGTGGAATGCGATTTAAGCCATTATAGCTGAATATCAATCCCGTCACACCTCAAATACGCTGAACGTTCAAATTTGGTGGTGTTCTGATTCACCTATCCCACTTCAATACTCGTTCAATGGTGGGTTCGTGAACACCAAACAACTCTGCCAAATCGCTAACGCTCCAACCTTCGTCGCGCAACCTAAATAATTTCTCTATATCCTTCAAACAATTCACTGTGATTCCCCTACTGTGGTTTGAATCTGTTACTGAACACCCCACGTGTACCAGCTTTGCGCATCACTGTTCCACATCTTCGCAATGCACCGCGAATCACTGAATCTGTTACGCCGTATTCCTTCGCCAACTCCGCAACACATACGCCGGATTCATACGACTCTTTCAAAAACTGTTCGCTAATCATATGTTCGGGTGGTCTTCCACGCTTCCTATGTTCAACACCATTCTTTATCAACACACGTGAAATTGTTGGTGCTGAACAGTAATATAGAATCGACAATTCCCGCAATGTTTTACCTTGACGATACTGCGCACAAACACTTAGTTCATCCTTTGAATCCACAATTTCCATGGTAGGTGCTTTGTATATACTTTCTTCCTTCAAAATCTTACGAACCGTTGCTGTGGACGTTCTGTAGTTCCGCGCTATTTGGGCGATACTTTCACCTTCCAAGTATTTATTGCAAATTCCCGCACGCCCATTTGAAAACGTTTGCCCTCTGTCCCATTCACGAGCCTGTGTCCATACCCCTTCTTCCATCAATAACCCAACAATTTCTTCCATTGATCGGGTTGATTTGTCTGCAATCTGTATGTCCGCTAGTGACGTTCCAGATTGAAAAAGATTACAAATTTCTTCTCTGTCTAAATACATTGAATTTTCCCCAAGTTGTTTACTATTCCCAAGGGTAGCATTATTCAAAAATAAATACAAACAACCTGTGTTGGTTAATGCCTTAAACAATATTAGTTAAGACCTTACATGTTCCAGTGTTCCAGTAAGTCAGCCCAAACTCTTTTAGAGTATACTATGTCTGTATTTTAGTATTTGTTTATATTACCTCTCTACTACTTTATATCTATATTTACTGGAACAACAAGAGATATAAGAGATAATAGTAAAGAATAAGCACCTATCACTGGGAAACCGCCTGTTCCACTTACCGGAACATCACTGGAACAATGTTCCACACTTGGGAACACCGGAACATGTAAGACCTTAACTACCGCAGTATTATCATTCTCAAGTCATTAACTGTTAGACACCTAGCATGTAAGGACTTGATAGAACCGGAACAACTGGAACACCCTTAGAACCTTCAGAACGCCGGAAATCCACCCCTAAAAGACGTTCCACCCCCACATACTTCAGAGCCTTCAGAACGCAATTAAACATTCCCCGCTGAGTCCCCAAACCCGCTAAACCTACCAAGAACCTGAGTATCAAATGACCATCAAATAAGATACAAATAAGATTCCCCGTTGAGTCCCCAAAACAGGAACCAAGACAACCAAACACCCAAATCCGTCCAAAGATCTAACACAAGAAAACCACGATAGACCAATATTTCAATTCCAAGCATCCTGCAAAAAACCACAGATGTTTGTCACGCCCCAACAATTAATATTTCATTGTGCTATAATCCCAATCAACGTAAAGGCTTAGAGGAAACATCAACACGTTGTCCTTCCACTTCCGCTAAGTCAAGCAAACAAAGCTCAAGAATAATAATTGGGTAAAGGAATATGTATATGAAGACGAACGGTGAATTTAGTAGTCACTCCTATCACATCGACGCAAGCACAACAACCGAACCAGTGCGCCTTGTGCCTTTCGGAGATTTGCATTTCGGCGCACCATTGCATTGCAAGAACACGTTCAAACGATTCATAGATTTCTGCAAGAAATCCTTGGATCACCAACCCACCATGTTCTATGGTATGGGTGATTACGTAGAAGTATCTTCAACATCAGAACGCCGGATACTTAATTCAGGCTTGCATGATTCAACGCTTGAAGTAATCGACAACCAACAGCTTGACACCATCTTGGAACTAGCACACAAGCTGAATTTCATGAAGGGGCATACCATAGGCGTTTTGAACGGAAACCATTTTCACGAATTCAAATCCGGCATCCACGCAGGGAAGTGCAGTGATCACATACTCGCTGATCAACTCGAAACGAAATACTTGGGAGTTATGAATGTAACCCATGTAAGCGTTAATCTGAACGGGAACAAAAAGACGTTCGACATCTGCGCACACCACGGTAAAGGTGGTGGCAAGAGAATTGGAGCAACCCTGAACGCCGTGGAAGACCTAAGAAACGTTGCAGATGCAGACATATACCTAATGGGACACACGCACGGTAAAGCGGTTGGTGCTGGTGCAATACACCGTTGGAATTCATCAGCGAAGTGCTTGGAAACACGTGACGTGGTATATGCAAGAACGGGTTCATTCCTATTGGGACACCGGAACGATAAAAAGTCCTACATCGCCGATATGGGACTTGGCCCCGCTTCGTTGGGCTGGGTAAGTATCGACGCTTCCATATCCCGCAGAACAACACCTGAAGGCAAATCAAGAATGCAACTAGACTTACGCGGATCGATGTAAGCATAGCGATTCGCAACTAAGGGGACAAACCATGAACCATGAACCCAACGAGAAATTAATAGAAGCTGTTCGCAATGCACGGGTTGGTGAGGTAATCAACCCGTGCTTACTTCCTTACCAGAAGTTCTGCAAAGAATATGGGGTGGAACTTGCGGGTATGCAATCGTCTGACATGGTGGACGAATCCCCGTTAGCTATTTTCGACCACGAAAGCGGGTCAATACATCTAAGACTAATGAACACGTTCCTGCTTTGTCATGAATTAGCACACGTTGTTCAGTTCGCATACCAGAAAGAAACCTATCTTCTTGCAGTTTCAGAACCTTCGGTGTTTCAGAAAATTGCATATGCTGAGAATGAAATTGTTGCTGATTTGGTAGCGTGTTGTCTAGCGAATCCCGAAGACGTTATTTTGGAAGCAGTGGAAGAATACATGCGTATCTGGAACGACTCATTGGGGCGATTCCCTAAGTGGGAAGTTCAGGCTGAAATACTTATGCCCCAAGTGGAAGAAATCGTGGATATCATACTGGACTTCGAGACTAAATCTGACTAACCTTTCCACCTAGTCTTCCCGTGTCCAATACGCTTCAGCAACCATTGAATGATCTTGTCTTCTTCGCTTTCGTAGACCTCCCAATTCATGCGTTCCCTATCTTCAATACTTGGGTATGGGTTCGGGTGGTTGATCTGTCTAAGCGTCCAATCAAGTGTGAAAAAATTATCGTTTTCGAAGTACCCAACAATTGTCCAATCAGGTTGCTGACACGCCCAATTGAAACTTCCTTCAATACTCATGATTCCTCCACCTTCTTGATTTCATCAGCAATATTGTAACGGTTCATAGCTTGATCATATTTCCCGTTGCTTTTCTTCCGCCACGTATTCCCATATTCGCTATAGTATACATCCTTGTTGGTGTAAACAACCCCGCCCCCGTAGTCACCTACACGAATAGTTGCGCTGTGGTCAACAACTTCAGGCAAAAGAAACTTCAGTATCTTTTTAATCATTTCTGTCCACTCCGTCCGGCTTCAGCATTAAGTCCTTCAATGCGTTCCGCCTGTCGTTCAAGCAATCGGTCTTGGGTGAATACAACCTTGTTCAGTTCGGTGATTCTGTCGTTAAGTTCTTTGTTCGTTTCAGTCAGATTACTTCGTGATTTAACCACATCTGAATCCTTCCGGCACTCACATACATACCACATTGAATCCTGACATTTTGGGCAACAGTCTTGGTTTTCCCGCAATGCCTGCAACTTATCCGCCAATCTTTTCACATCGTTGCTGGTGTTATGTAGTTTGATTTCAAGTTTCACTTCTGCTTCTGCTTGACGCTTGCGGGTTGCCATCAGTTCATTGATTTTGTCGTGCAGTGTCTTGTTCGTTTCAGTCAGATCATGAAGAAAGGTGTTCCGTGACTCCACAATGTCATTACCCTTCAAGCCACATTTTTCCTGCAACGCTGTGATCTGGTAAGCCTGCAAGTTGATCTTCTTAGCCTGTTGGAAACCTTGGGCTTCCAGTTCCTTGAGTTCTTCACGGTGTGTTGCTGATTGATCAACCCAATTAGAAATCGTTTTGTTCTTCAGGATAATTTGTTCCCGTAATGCTTTACGATCCGCCCATAGAATATCACGTTGGGCTTCACGTTCTGTAACACGTGCTTCCAGCTTCCCGTTTTCTTCACGCAGAAACGAACAGTCCGCAATAAGTCCGTTGCACTTAGCTTCCAGTTCACCGACTTCCAACAAGTGCTTTGTTTCAGTCTCAACGTCATTGTGGAACATAACGCCTAAAAGATCGTAGGCTCTTTTTTGACTAGCTTCCAAAGCATCAAGCCGTGTAAATATGGGATTGACATGCGCAGTTGTCCCGATAGTCCGTAGGTACTCCACAGCCTTATCGTAGTCATACCCAACAGCGATCCAAGCTGTCTTGCATTCATTCAACCCGCAATGCGTTTGTTCCCGCATTCTCTTACATAGTTCTGCATCCATAATCACGCCCCCTTTTCTTCTATACCATTAAGATCAAGCAGAACACCACGCCTTACGTATGCTTGTTCGTAGTCCTTTATTCGATCCTGTAAGCCCTCAATTTCTCGTTGCTGTTGAATAACAACTTCCGAAAGGCGCACCGCATCTTCAATACACTTCCTTTCAAGCACTTCCAGCTTTTCTTTTTCGTACTTGTGCCATGTAGCCCAAGCACTGAAGCCTATCCCCGCAAAAATCAGTACCATGATTATATTTCCCATAATCAATCTTCCTTTCGGTTGCATTCAGGACAAATGGTTTTGTCCTTGCTTAGTGTCCAGCCATCCTTCCGCGCTAGTGAACGACACCGTGAGCCTAATTCGTCGGTGTACTGTGTAGGGAACATTTCACTCCTACCCTTGATAATGATTGCATCGTCTTCCCAAATACGGGTGTAGAAACACGTCCAAATCCCGCGCATGTTGTCGCAATACAAGTCCAGTGTGTAGCAACCTACCTGCATGATCAATCCCCTTTACAGAATTTAGTTATAAAACATTTTCTACAAAATTTGTAGTTGGTAGGTATGAACGTTAGCTTCCTGCAAGAATTGCAGGAAATGAAGTTTTCACCCTTCCGGTTGTCGTATCGTTTCAGTAAGTTAATCCTCACACACTGCAAGACAAATAACCATCACAGCCGTGATGTTCTGTCCAACCCGCAACAACCAATTGCTTTGCTTCCAACTCTGTGATTCCGGCAATTGCCAATTCTTTGATACTTGCACCAAATATGAAATCACCTTCACACCCACTTATCCCACCACAATCATACTTCAGGAAAATCTTCAGACTTTCAATGAATTGGGCTTCCTTGCCTTCAACAAATTCCACGTCATAGGTGTAGGGATCAGTGATTGGTATCTTGCCCCGCGTACAATAGCACGTCCCCGTTCCGTTGCACCCATAGCTACACGTCCAGCCTTCTTCCGGCATGTAGTTGAATAATTCCCTGAGTTCTTTTTCAGTCATGCTTCTTCCTTCAAATCAATCTTGCTAATGAATTCCCAATCCTGTTGGGCATCCCCACGCTTGAATTCGACACCGTGAATCCATAAATGAACCACCGTATCACCGATTTCCTGTTGGGCTAATAGTTTACGTGCGTCTTCTTCTTGATTCATACCGATCCCCTGTGTTTGCTTCTATGTGATTTTGATTTGCTGTTCATGTGTCTTTCGCTGAATCCATTCTTACTGTAAATTTCCTTAGCACGCTTCACCGCAACATCATAATCAAGGTGGTCTTCCACAATGCGCTTGGTGTCGCTTACTCTGATTTTCACACGCCACTTGTTCCTTTGTTTGTTCCAGCACACCCCAACCTGTCCAGACGTGTTGTTGGAATTCAAGCCTTGGTTGCGGGAATTCTCCCTGTTCGTTGCTTCCCGCAGGTTGCAAGGTCTGTTGTCCTGTCCGTTCCCGTTTATGTGGTCAATCAGCCCATTTGGAAAGCGTTTATTCATCCACAAAAACACCAAGCGATGTGCGAAGGTGGATTTCCCTTCAATGCAAATGTATATGTAGCCTTTGTCCAGACTTCCCGCAATGTCACCTGTCTTCTTGTTGCCAATATTGCAGATCCGCTTAAAAATTCCTTCAGTTTCGATTAGTTTGGTATCGAAGTACAGTGCGAGCTTCCGCAAGGTTTCACCTTTAGGTGGATCTTTGGGCTTCGTCATCCCTTGAAGTCCAATCCAGATAAGACTTCACCAAGTTTTTGGCGTTCACGGGGGGTTAGTTCGTCCCTGACATAAAGCATTTGCTTGAACCCCAACTGCATGTCTTCTCCGCCGTCCCCGTATTCACCAACGCCCCGCAGGAAGCCAATGAAGAAACTAGCTTGAACTTCAGAACCCAAGTGACTGAATTCCTGTCCCGCAAGTTCCCAATTGATTTCGAATTCAACCTTGTGTTCCAAGTCTTCAGCACTCATGATCCACCCCCATGCTGGTCACAGCGTATTTGGGTGACAGCGAACAAAATCATTCCTTCCATGAAAGAATATTGCTGTCCGGTTACAATGCACAGCACCCCGCCAATAACCACAGCAAGCATTGGGTAAAAGAAACTAGGATTCTTCATCTTCTTCGCACCCTTCCACGTATTCACCATCAATATATACTACATCAATTCCACTGACTTCCTCAAGCAGATTTTCAGCCTGCTTGATCTGTTCCTTGTTGTCTTCAACTATCTTCCGCAACACATCGGCTTTGTCTTCCGCTTGCTTGATCCGCTTCCGGTATTTAATCGCTTCCTTAGCACGTTGGGTTTCGGTGTCCCTCATACGTATAAGCAACACATCAACTTCACTTGCAAGGTAGTATTTCTGCGAAGCCGGATGACTCTTTAGCCCACGCAGTATTCCACAGTGTTTTTTCATATCGTCTTCCTCTCGATAGTTTTCGTCCAGTATGTATGACCACCAACCCATGTCATATTTCTTTCTTCGCCATTATTCCTCTACACGCTGTGTCCAAGCACTGCGCGGTTCTGATATCATTCTTGCGTTCGCTTCCACACTTAGGACACACCAGTGTTATGCACCCCGCTTCTTTCAATTTCAATTCCGCAACAACCCCAAGTGCCATTTTAACCTTAGCTTCTTGGGAATGGTTTATGTCGTAACCCGATTCTTCCGGTTCCTTGGGCTTATCAGTAGTGAGTTCAGCAAGCAACTGCAATTCTTTTTCAATTTTACCCATCGTTGTTTCAAGCTTTGTTATGTTGCGTTCATGTTGGGCAACCTGCATCTTGTAATTTATCAACCGCCCAAGATTAACAGCGTTCATTTCACGCAGTTCTTCATTTTCAATTTCCAGCAACTGGATCAAGTGATCCCTGATCTCCAAAACGTCAAGCTTGAACATCGTTTTCCCACAGACTTCGAAGTGCCTGTTCTTGGGATCTTCGGGTACGATTTCCCCGCACTCGCATCTGTATAGGATTGGTATTTTCATGATTTCCCTTTCAGCTTCTTTGCTGTTGCTTCGATTTGACGCAAGGCATTGGGTATGCGATCCAATTCCAAGCCGTCCGCCCCTTCAGGATAAACTTTGTGAAAAAAACCTATATTCTTTTCAGGTAGTTGATTCAAATTTTCACGCAGTACTTCCCGCATGAATTCCCCGATCTTAACGTGGGTTGGGCTTGCCTTATGCAAAAAGATCCCGTCTTGGTTCAATAAGAAGTCTTGGTGAGTACTCATATCACTTCCCCAACCAGAACGAAACCGCTTGCAAGCACAACCACAATCCGCCTGCGAATACGAAGCAGAGAAAAGGAACCGCAACCAGCCCCGCCAAGCATAAGCCTAGACAAAAAAGAACAATATTCTTTTTAGCTAAATCATCCCACCACGCTATTGTGCCAAGCTTCAGCACACTCTTTAGCAAGCGTTGAAGCAAGCCATACACCCAAGCTGTTAATGGTACACCAGCATTACTTTCAATTCCTGTGTCTTGAATTTCCATATCTTCTTCACTTCCTTTCTTGATTTTATTAGCATAACAATCTATGCACATCCCCCCATCATAGTTGAAATTACTGTTATGAAAATATTCGTCACATTCTCTGCAATATACTGTCATAACGGCATACCATTCCAAAACTGGAACGCAACAAGGCTTGCCCATAAAGCCCCAAGCCCCAAGAACGCAAGGAACGGGGTCATAATAGCAATCAAGACGCAGAACGCCATGAAACTAAGTATTGGACTTTTCCGGTTCAGATCGTCCCACCAATGGCGTGACGTAATCGTGTTGACTTTCTTACACACTGTCTTCCGGTGTCTGCGTGCATACAACTGCATTGCTTGGGTAAATGAAACGCTTTGGGCATCACCCTGCATTAGTTCCGCAGTTTCTTCAGCGTCTAAACTCTTGTCCTTCTGGACTCCAAGTAAGTTCACATCCTTTTTGTGTTTGCAGAACTGACACCGGAAATCCACCACAAGGCGTTTGTGTGCCTTGAATAAATCTCCGCATGTTTCACAGTGATACATCATCCGAATATATCTTCCTTCGCAATCATTGCGATTTTACAGCATCCCCAAACAGCGAACACAGCGCACATGAACATGATTGGGACAACCAAGATTAAGATCATAATGTTGTTTAAAACTTCATTCATTTCTTTTTCCTTTTCTGTTCTTCGTAGTCTGCCAACCAGTCACCAAGCATTGGGATATGAATTATGCCTACAATTGCAATTGACAGAATCATCGCAGGCCCATCGATGTTCATAACCAGTTCGCCCAAATTGCAATTGCACCTAAAACAACCACCATAATCACATAGGCAATAAACAATGGATTTGTAAGTACTTCGTGCATTATCGAACACCTTTCACAGCTACGATCAAAGCTATTAAAAACCACGCTAATTTGTCCATGAATTCAATCACAGCCAGTTCCCCACAACAGCAACTACACATAGCACCAAGCAGGCAATTAGGAAAGGGGTTGTCATTTCTCCGAGTAATAAATCATTCATTAGTTATGGGGTTCCTTCAGTATTTTACCAAGCCAAATTTCGTTGTACACCCAAACCAAACACCACAGCGGGAACAAGAACAGCCAGACAAAAAAGAATGTCAGCGTTTTTTCAATACAGGATTGCATTATCCCAACACATCAGCGGGGCTGTGTTCTTCGAACTTCATTTGTCCTGTATCTGTCAAAGGCTTGCTTGAGTATTCAGCTACGCTGAACGTACTTATTTTCAGGTGATTAGCAATGTGAATGTTCTTGAACCCCGCTTGGCTTAGTCCAATTATGTTGTGGTGCTGTAATGCTGTTATCTTGGTTCCCTTATGACGTTGTTGGGTTTCCTGAACAATGACGTTCATTGCCTGTTTAAGCTTACGTGCCTTGTTTGCAAGCTTACGCCCTTTAGAAATGTTCTTACGTCCTTGTAGGGACATAGGCGCACGCCCTGTGGTGGTTCCGGCATGGGATTCGCTGTCTTGCAACGCCGTTTTCAGGTCATTGATATTCAGAACGGTTTCACTACGCTTTTCACGAAGCGCATTCCGCAACACCATGTTCCGGTGACTCAATTGGGTGATCACCCCTTGCTGTCCCACGACAGTTGTTTTCAGTCCAGTGATCTCTTTCAGGTAAACGCCTTTATCCTTCGCAATTGTTCGGCGGTGTTCGACGTTCTGCCTATGCAGGAAGCTGTCATTTTGAGGCTTTCGGGACGCAAGAATTTGGTTATCCTGATTCAGTTCTTCATTGCGGTCTTGAACCCGCTTCAACTCAGTTACCAAACGCCGGATCTCTTTCTTCTGCACCATTAGCTTTCGGGAATTCCCCGCGCTGATTTCAAGAACTTTTCCACTACTTTTATCAACATAGTTGTTGGTGCGCAACTGCACGATTTCCCGCGCCATTGCTTCAACGTCCACCTTCGGGGTGAATTCGCTTAGTATGTTTTCTGTTCCGTATCCCATGATCAATTTCCCTATAAGTTTGTTTCGTTAATTAGAATTCTAACGTGCGCTTCCCCGTCTTGCTGTCCAATGCTTCCGTCTTTCTTCAGCATACATCCACGCATAGTGAATTCAATGTGATCCATAGTTGGATCTTCATGTCCTATACGGATATTGCTAATGTATGCACTGGACACCCGCAGTGTTCTTCCCTTATGCGTCCATGACCACGGAACACTGGGAACGGTTGGGGCATCCCATGGTTTTTCCACAGAAACGATTTCGTCACCTTTTTTGAAGGGACACCACGCCATTACGATTTGGGCTTTGTGATCTGACACCGCTTCGTCCGCAGTTACCACCTTGGCTTTCAGTTCGTCAAGGTGTTCAAGGTTTTTTAGTAATCGACTCATTTCAATATCTCCGTAAAAGTTGGGTTAGTGTGCTTCAAGAACTACGGCATGATTGCCAAAAATCTATCATCCATTTTTTCAATCAATCCGTCTTCAACCATATGGTCAAGAAATGTTTCAGTAGTGTTCAAGGAAACGCTTTCGTTGATTTCTTCAGCGGTGAATGCAAAACACATTGCAACGTTCAGGAACGCCATGACTTCAGTTTCCTTGACTTCGATTTTTCCAAGTGTTGTCATTCCGTGTCCGTGTGAGTTTTTCATGTCGTTTACTCCGTCTGCGCAGTGCGCTTTGTCTTAACTCTGAACGCAGTATACACGACAGCAACACCCGTGTCAAGTAAAAATTCAACTAAATAGAAAAAAACTTTTTAGCCTTTAGTGTCAAGGTTTTCGCCCGTAGTCGGTAACGTGGTTTCTCGCATGTACTTCATTAGTTCCTGTGCGAGTTCCAACGCCTTGTCCTTGTCCTTTATCTGCTGTTCCGAAATAACACTCACGTGTTCCTGAATCTCTACAATCTTTTGAAGGCGCAGGTTTTCCGTGTGGTTGATATTCGCTTGGGAAGTAGCAGTGTTCACTTGCTGTTGCAATATCATATTTGCACCTTCCAATGCAGACGTGTACTTACGCAAGGCGTTAGCTATTTTCAAAAGCGGATCGTTTTCTTCAGCAAGTGCCTGCAAGCGTAATGCACGCAAGCCATTGTGCGCGTCTGTTTTCATGTTGTATTGTTCAGGTGTCATGATTCTTCCCCTTCGTCTTCCACCAAGATCCCCCCACAGTCCAAGCATTCCTGAACCCAAGCACTGAAGGCTTCCGCAATCCACTGAACATTTATGTTCCTACCCTTCTTCAGTTGTTCCAGCATATCAGGTGGAACAGTCATTCTATGTTGCAATACTTTTACAACGTCTTCTGTTTTCATGTAGTCACCGAACTGAAGCCCGTGTGTTCCAAACAAATGTTCTTCAGTGTCAAAAACGTTGTATTCGTCAACCGTCCCGTCTTCAAAATCCATGTCAAATGTTTTTAGTTTCATACAATATATCCTTGTCTTGGGTTAATGTGCGCCTTCAAGTATGCAATAGCGATCTTGTTCCGCTTCCCTCTTGGTTTCTTTTTCCCTAGCTTCTGAACGCGGAAACGTTCTTCATACCATCTGTGATCAATATCGTCACAAGTGATTCCAAGTCCTATGGGTATTTGGAAGACAGACATGCCCATGTCCCAATTGATTCTCCAAGGCGTAGTGGGTTTGTATTCCGCCAAAGGTTTTATTTGGTGATCGAATAATTTAAAATCGTCCACCAAATAACCCACCTTGTTCTGGTGATCAATGTACAATGATCTTGACCGCATGGGATCGGGAAGTTCTTCAAACGCTTTCAGCATATCTGCAAGTGTTAACGCCAAAATCTACCTTCTTTCGGTATGCCATCGTCTGACAATTCAC
>SPKZ01022640.1_pt1 | contig 13492 bp, 11 predicted proteins | sample 2456571 | NCBI WGS metagenome assembly SPKZ01 (sample SAMN11192286, study PRJNA482655) | marine metagenome | biome: ENVO:00000447; feature: ENVO:00000244|ENVO:00000211|ENVO:00000569|ENVO:00002023; material: ENVO:00002151; isolation source: ocean water from marine abyssalpelagic zone ...
CATTTCAGGATCAAGAGCAGATGTTGGTTCATCAAATAACATTATTTCAGGATTTTTACATAAACATCTAGCAATTGCAACACGTTGTTGTTGCCCACCAGATAACTGATTAGGATATTTATGTGCTTGATCCGCAATCTTAACTCTTTCTAAATGTTTCATAGCAATTTCAATTGCTAATTTTCTTGGTTTTTTATATACCCACGTTGGAGCTAGAATTAAGTTCTCCAAAATAGAAAGATGGGGAAAAAGATTAAAATGTTGAAATACCATTCCAATTTGAGATCGAATATGTCTTACAATTTTCACATCATCAATTAAATCTGTACCATTAATATGAATAGTACCTTCTTGAAAATGTTCAAGATGATTCATACATCGAATAGTAGTAGATTTACCAGAACCAGAAGGCCCACAAATTACAAGTTTTTCGCCTTTTTTAATATTTAAATCAATGCCTTTTAATACATGAAAATCACCGTACCACTTATTAACACCTTGCATCTTAATCATATATTCTACTTCACTCATTACATTTCCTTTATAGTAAGAAAGAGACTTTATTCGCCTCTTATTCTTTTATTTATTTTCTGTATTAAATCTTCGTTCAATGGATTTAGAATATTGTGACATTGAAAAACAAATTGCCCAATAAATCATAGTTACAAATACATAACCTTCCACTTCAAAACCTAACCATTGTGTATCACTATTGGTTAATGTAACCATTGCGAGAATATCAAATAAACCAATAATTAAAATCAAGGTTGTATCTTTAAATAATGCAATAAAAGAACCTACAATATTTGGAATTGATATTTTTAAAGCTTGTGGTAAAATAATTAAAAACATTGCTTGCCAATACGTCAAACCTAAAGCATCTGCTGCTTCATATTGACCTCTTGGAATTGCTTGCAATCCACCTCTAATAACTTCTGCAATATAAGCAGATTGAAACAGAGTAATACCTATTAAAGCACGTAATAACTTATCAAAATCTATACCTTCATGAAAAAACATTGGTAAAACAACGGATGCCATAAATAAAAGAGTAATTAAAGGTACCCCTCTAATAAACTCAATAAAACCAATACATAAGGTTCTAATTAAAGGCATTTTAGATTGCCGCCCAAGGGCTAACATAATTCCAATAGGAAAAGAAGCAATAATACCTACAGATGCAACAACAATAGTTAACATCAAACCACCCCATTTATGGGTTTCTACATGCATTAATCCAAAAATATTTCCAGATATTAATATAAAAGAAACAATTGGAAATGCTATTAATAAAGCCAATTTTGCTTTTGGAGTTTTTAATACATACTTAAATAAAACAATAGATATAGGGAAAAGTACAACAATTGTTAATATACGCCAATGTTCACTTTCAGGGTAAAAACCATACATAAATTGATCAAATTTTTCAATAATAAAAATCCATCTAGCACCATCTTTTGTAATCTCAGCTTTAGTACCTGACCACGTTGCATCAAAAATCATCCAATCCAATAAAGGAGGAATAGTCATATATACCAAATAAAAACCAAGCAAGGTTAAAATAGTATTCCCAATAGAAGAAAATAGTTTCTCTTTTGCCCAATGAATTGGACCCTTAGAACCTGAAGGAGCTTCTCTTACTTCTTTTAATTCAAAAATAGCCATCTTATCTCCCCTTTAATTGAATTTTGGCGTTGACCCAGTTAAGAGCAACGGATATTATAATTGAAAATGTCAAATACACAGCCATTGTCATTAAAATAATCTCAATAGCTTGACCCACTTGATTTAGTGCCGTCCCTGAAAACAAGGTTACTATCTCTGGATATCCAATAGCTGTTGCTAAAGATGAATTCTTTACCAGGTTAAGATATTGATTTATAACAGGAGGAATAATAACTCTTAACGCTTGAGGAAGAACTACTTTTTGTAAAATAATATGATCTTTTAATCCCAAAGACTTAGCCGCTTCTTTTTGTCCTACTGGTACAGATTCAATTCCTGCTCGAACAGCTTCTGCAATATAGGTTGCAGTATAAATACTTAACGCAAAAGCAAGAGCTAATAACTCAGGAATAATAGTGAATCCACCTTTAAAATTAAAGCCACTTAAAGCAGGATAATCAGCTGATATTGGTTGTCCTGATACAAAATACACAAGAACAGGAGCAAAAACTAAAATTGCTATTGATACTTTGTAAATAGGAAATTCTTCTCCTGTTTCATCGTGTCTTTTTTTAGACCATCGTACTAAATAAAAGACAGAAGCAATAGCAATTAGTATCGAAATACCAATAAAGATTGCGTTTGATTCCATAATAGGTTTTGGAAGTATAAAACCTCTGTTATTTAAAAATGCATGCTCAAAAAAGACCATACTTTTTCTAGGGCTTGGAAGTGCCGCTAATACAACGTTATACCAAAATAATATTTGTAATAAAATAGGAATATTTCTAAATATTTCTACATATACCATACACAATTTTGAAATCAACCAGTTGTTTGATAAACGTCCAATTCCTATCATAAGACCTATAATAGTAGTAAATACTAATGCAATTACAGATACTAAAAGTGTATTTAAAACACCAACTAAAAATACTCTTCCATACGTTGAACTTACATCATCGTATGGGATTAAATTTTGACTTACTCCAAAACCAGCTACTTCATCTAAAAAAGCGAATCCTGTTGTAATACCTCTTTTTTCAACATTGTCAAATAGGTTTCCTACTAAATACATAGTAATAAGAACAACTATTCCCAATGTAACAATTTGATAAATAACTGCTCTATTTTCTGGATTGTTAAAAAATCCTTTAGAAAAGAGAGCAGTTTTTTTGTTATTTTTCATGTTTTACCTCGAAGATATAAATTTGTTATTAATATATACAAAAAAAAAGGGCAAAGCCCTTTTTTCTCAAATCAATTATCTAATTGGCATAGGGTACATTAAACCACCCTTGTTCCACAATTTATTTAATCCTCTAGGAATATCTAAAGGAGAATCTTTACCAACATGCATATCATATGATTGACCGTAATTTCCAATTTGTTTAACAATTCGGTAAGCCCAAGCATTATCTAAACCTAAGTTTTCACCTGTTTTACCAGAAACACCTAATAATCTTTGAATTGAAGGATTTTTAGATTTAAGTTGTGCATCAACATTTTCTTTAGTAACACCAGACTCTTCAGCTTGAAGTGTTGCATACATAGTCCATTTAACAATATTAAACCATTTATCATCACCTTGTCTAACAACAGGTCCTAAAGGCTCTTTAGAAATAATATCAGATAAAATCACATATCCAGCAGGATTATCCATTTTAGATCTAATACCAGCTAATTGAGATGCATCAGAAGTAATAGCATCACATCTACCTTTTTTAAATCCATCACCAGTTTGTCCTGAAGTATCATAAGTAACTGCTTTATATTCCATATTATTTGATTTAAAATAATCTGTTAAGTTAAGCTCAGTCGTAGTTCCAGCTTGGATACAAAATGTAGCACCATCTAATTCAGAAGCTTTAGTAACACCCAATTTTTTATTAACTAAAAAACCTTGACCATCAAAATAATTTACACCAGCAAAAGTAACACCCAAAGAAGTATCTCTAGTTGCAGTCCACGTAGATGCACGAGCAAGTAAGTCAATTTCACCAGATGCTAATGCTACAAATCTTTCTTTAGCAGTCATTGGAATATATTTAACTTTAGAAGCATCACCTAAAACAGCAGCAGCTACTGATTTACAAAAATCAACATCTAACCCTTTCCAAACACCTTTTGAATCAGTAGTAGAAAAACCTGGGATTCCAGTAGAAACACCACAATTTAAAACACCTTTACTTTTAACATTCGATAAAGTATCTGCACTAGATACTGTAGCAGCTAGAGCTAGAGAAGCTACACTTAAAGAAGCAATTTTTAATACGTTCATTTTTTGTCCTTTTGAATTATGTTGGTAATTTAATATGATTTAAATAATTAAACTAAATTAAACTTTCAATAACTAGTATATAAGTTAAGCGTAGCATTAACATAGCAATTTTATTATATTTACAAATTTTTTTATTAAAAATAATGAAGGGTTTTTCTTAATATTTCTTGGTGTTTAAGGATTATTTATACAACTTAAATCTTATATAAGATAAGATAATATAATTATAAAAATAACGAGGAGAAAGTATGACAAAACTTGGCGCAATTGCAATCTTAAGTTTAATATCACATCCTTCTTTTGCTTTGGAGAGAATTACCATTGGAACAGGTGGATTAACAGGAACGTATTACCCAACAGGAGCAGCCATTTGTAGAATGGTAAATAAACTTAGCAAAGATGTCAAAATCAGATGCTCGGTTGAAGCGACTCAAGCTTCTGTTTACAATATAAACAGCATTAATAATTCTGAACTTGATTTGGGAATTGCGCAAAGTGATGTTGTATACCAAGCGTCCCGTGGAAATGGTCAATTTAAGGGTAAACAAGTAAAAAAACTTCGCTCTGTAATGGCTATATATCCAGAGTTATTGACTTTCGTAACAAGAACCGATTCTAATATTAAATCACTAAAAGATATAAAAAACAAGCGTATAAATATTGGAAATAAAGGTTCAGGAACAGAAGGTACAGTTCTTACTCTTTTTAAAGAAAATAATATTAAAAAATCACAGCTGAAATATGCAGGTTCTTTAAATGCAGTTTCTATGCCTGATGCACTAAGAGACAATAAAATTGATGCTTATTTTTATATAGTAGGACACCCAAATGCGAATATAAAAATTGCGACAGATGCAAGTGATGCTAAAATCATACCTTTAAAAGGTCAAACAATTAATTCTTTATTAAAAAAATATCCTTATTTTGCAAAAGCAAGTATTCCAGCAGGTATGTATAAAAATAACAATAAAAAAATTGAAACGTTTGGAGTTAAAGCAGTTTTAGTTGCAAGTACCGATGTAAAAGATGAAACCATTTATGAATTGGTAAAAGTTATTTTAGAAAACTTTGAATCTTTTAAAAAACTACACCCTGTATATGCCAACATTACCAAAGCGTCATTGTTAGATGGATTATCTGCGCCCTTACATAAAGGTGCAAAAAAATATTTTAAAGAAGCAGGACTTTTATAAAATATTCAGGACATAAAAAAAGGTAGAAACATTTGTTTCTACCTTTTTTTATCACAAAAATTTTGCCTTATAAAGGTAAATCTATAATATAACCATAACCTTTATGTGAAACAATAAAATCGTTGTCTTTGATTTTATCTTTTAATCTTTTCATTACTGTTCTAAATGCACTATCAGAAGTAGTAAGATCGTCCCAAACTTTTAATTTAAAAGAATCAACAGAAATAACTTCTCCAATATCTGAAATTAACGTTACTAGTATTTGACTTTCTTTATTAGAAAGTTTAACACTTTCTCCATTTCGATATAAAATATTTCTACCTTTTTTATAAGAATAGGTTTTATTTAATTTAACAATCTCGTCATTGTCTTTTTTATCTTGTCCCGCTTTATCTTCTAAAAGTTCCGTTTTTGCTTTTTGAAGCATATCCATCATATCGTCAATATTAAGAGGTTTAACAAAATAACCCAATACTTTTAAATTAATTAATTTTAATAAGTCATCTTCGTTTTTATAAGCAGATACAATAATAAATCGTTGATCACTAACAAGAGTCAACATTTCATCAATCATTGTAATACCATCTTTATTGGGCATTCTAATATCTGTTAATACCAAATCAAAGCTTTGCTCTTTGAAAAGGTTAATACCTTCTTCTCCATCGCAAGCAACTAAAACTTCATCAAAGATCGTATTTAAATAAAAAGACAGAGTTTTTCTTGCAAGTTCTTCATCTTCTACTAATAAAACCCTAGTTTTATAATCACTCATACATACTCTCCATATTTTTATCATTTAAAAGTATTATAACTAAAAATTACCTATTTAGGTAAAACAATAATAAATTTCATCCCATCTTGTGTATTAAATGCATCAATTGAGCCTTTAATGTTTTTTTCAATAATAACTTTACACATATAAAGACCAATTCCTGTTCCTTGACTTTCGAACTTTGTAGTAAAATAGGGTTCAAACATTCGTTTAATGACCTCAGTACTTGCACTTCCACAATTATTTTGTATTTCTACTTTAATGTTTTCTTTCATTTCTTCAATATTAATCTTAACAAAAGGAGAAAAGGTCTCATTTTTTAATTTTTCTATTGCTGCATCATGACTGTTGCTTAAAATATTTACAATCACTTGTTGGAACTCATTTTTATAAGTATTAACTTCTATATCAAAAGTGTTAAATATTAATTTTGTATTCGAACTATCAAACTCTGATTTAACAATTTTATAAGCTGTTTGAATAGACTCTTGAATCCAAAAAGAATTTTTACTCTTAGTTGGTAAATAAAAATTTCTAAAATCATCAATGGTATTTGACATAAAATCCAATTGAAACTTAATGTGATCTATGTTTTCATTTAATTCTTTTTTTGTAAACTCTTTTTTAAAATAATGATCACGTACAAAATAGATTAATAAAGAAATATTATTTAATGGCTGTCTCCATTGATGGGCGATATTTCCTAACATTTTACCCATAGATGCCAGCTTATTTTGATGCACCAATAATCTGTCTTTTTCAATATTTTTATCAACTTCTTTTTTAATCTTTTCTTTTAACTCTTTTTCATTGAGTTTTAATTGGGTTATATCATTTATATATCCATAAAATTCTGTGACTGTATTCAAGTGATCTTTAATTAAAACAATACGAGAAAAAACCCATTTAATGGAACCAGATTTTTCTTTCACTCTGTAGATGGTAGAAAAAGCGCTTAAGTTTCGAACTATTGCATCTTTTAATGAAGCTTTAAAATCCATTAGGTCTTCTTCAAAAATAAAATCAAAGTACTTAATTTTGTGTTCAATAAAATCTTTTTTATCATAACCATAAGAGGAAATACTTGAGGAAATAGTTTTTAAAAGAAATTTATTATCGTTTGAACATCTAAAAATTACGATTCTTCCTGATTCTACAAGCCTCTCAACATTGGAAAGTTCTTTAAAAAGATTCTTTCTTTCATCTATATCCATAAGTGTCATTAACATTCTAATATTTTTATTTTTTTTATTTTTAAATATTTCTCCACGTGCTAAAACCCATTTATACATTCCATCTTTATGTTTAATTCTGTATTCAACAACAAACTTTTTATTTTTTCCTTCTAAATGCTCAGTAAAAAGTTGTTTAACTACTTCTTTGTCTTCTTCATGAATTAATTCATGCCAAGCATCAATCGAATTAATTTTATTTTTATCGTAAAAAAAAGTATCTTCCCATTTTTTTGAAAAAAAGATTATATTCTTTTCTAAATCTATATCGCATAAACTGTCATTTGAAGCAATAATAGCAAGGGCATATCTGTCTTTTAATTGTTTATATAAGTTAGTTTTACCTTTTGATCGTAAATCATACAAATAAAATACTCTGGATAAAAAACGCGTAAAAAAGATTGTAAAAAGAAATAACAATAAAGTGATAATAAAAATTACGATTCCCGCATAACTTAGAGAATTATAGAACTTTTCTTTTAGTAAAAATAAAGAAGAAGGAAGATATTCTTTTTTAAGTAACAAACTTAGAGAATAAGCTTCAAAAAGATGAACATTATTTTTATCATAAGTAAAATCATATATATTTTTTATTAATATTTCTTTGTTTTGATTGTAATAATTATAAACACTTTTTTTATTATGATTTAATAAAACAAAATGACCTTCTATTTTTTTGCTTCTTTTATATATGCTTTTTTCAAAAATTTTCAAAAATTGCATTCTTTTATCTAAGAGCGGCGAGAAAAAAGCAAGTTCCCAGGATAAAGAATTTACAGAAGAAAAAGAAGACAATAAAAGATGTTCTTTATTTTCATATATCATAATATCTTTTTTCTTATTTTTTAACGTTTGTTTGAAAAAATCTTTTGAAAAAGTAAAAGAACTTTTGTTCTTAAAATATTCATCCTTTATTGTTTTAAGAATTTCTTCTCCATACAACAAAGAATATTTTTCTTTGTCAAATAAAAGCAAAGAAATGTTTTTTTTATTTTCTAAATAATGGATATAAGAATAAAGATCTTGCAAAACAAAAGATTGACTTCCTTTTTTTGCATTAATAAAACCAATTAATTCATAATTTGATTCTTTTAAATCATTTTGTACGTTTTCATACTTTAACGCTAAGTTTTTTTCTATACTTAAAGTAAAATCTTTTAACTCTTCTTGGATTACAATGTTGTTTTGTTTTTCTACATTATAAATATCTTCTGCTAATTTAGTTTTTAAAAAATATCCAGATACTACAATAGAAGCAACAGTAAAAAAACCTATAAAAAATAAAGGAATTAAGGTAATTCGTTTTTTAATATCATTTAAGGTATAAAATTTATTTTTTTTAAAAAACATTTTAGTAAATCACTTTAGATAAATAAAGACCATAAGGATCTGCAGGTTTTTTGAAAAAACAGTGTTTATTTTGAATTTGAAGTTTCAAATCCTCTATACCTAACTTACCTCTAGATATTTCTAATAAAAAACCCACCATTAACCTAATTTGAGAACGTAAATAAGAATTTGCTGTAAATTTAAAAACATAAATATCTTTGTATTTATAAAAACTTGTTTTAAAAATTTCTCGTACTAAATATTCTTTATCACTTCCAAGTTTATGAAACAAAGAAAAATCATGAATACCTACAAAAACTTTTATTGCTTCTTTTATTAAGTCTTCATTGATCTCTTTGACATAAGAAATATATTTATAAGAAAAAGCATTCTTTTCTTTTGTACTTATTAAATACCTATATACACGCTTTTTTGCATCAAAGCGCGAATGAAAGTCTGTATTGACTTCAACAAGATTCTTAATTCTTATACTCAAAGGCAATTGTTGATTTAATACTTTTTGTAATTTTATAAAATTGTTTTTCCAATGAAGTGGAATATTAGTATTAAATACTTGTCCAGAAGCATGCACTTCTTTATCTGTTCTCCCTGAAAGAATGATTTTAGTATCGATATTAATTTTCAAAAATGCTTTTAAGAGTGCATTTTCAATAGTATGTTTATTGGGCTGTTTTTGAGAACCAAAAAAATCTGTTCCATCGTATTGGATGTTGAATTTAACATTCATTAATACAAGGCTTTTATTTTTTTCACGTATATAAAATAACTCATAATAATCCAAAAAGAAGGTACTACAAATAAAGACAATAAAAAAAGTTTATCACTTGCATTTTGGGCAAATACATAAAACAAAACAACAAAAGAAACAGAATATGCCAAGGATTTATTTTTATCATACCGTGGGTTAAAATAACCAAAAGCAATAACTAAATATAAAGACATTAAAGGAAAAAAAGACACAAGAATATAAAAAGAAAGTTTATCCACATCTTTGTTATTCTTGATATTATTTTTCCAGTAAAGATATGAATTTATAAAGATATCGTTTTTATTCTTTCCTAAAGAATCTGAAATATTCATTACTTCAAAATCTATTTGATTAATTGTTTTTTCTTCAATATAAAAAGAACGTCCCTCATTAAGTATAAAAGACAAAGTTCCTTTGTCATTTTGTAATACTGCATTTTTTGAAACAATAAACTGATCTGTATTATTTTGTGTTTTAAACAAACGCACTTCTTTAAACTTATTGTCTTTTTTTTCATCAATATAAATCAACCAATCGCCAAATTTTTGACCAAATTCGGAAGCTTTAATATTAAAATTGGCTTCTTTCTTTTTTTGATTTAACAAAACAGAACTTAAATGTTCTGCTTTTGGAATTAAACCAACAGATACAACCAATAAAGCAAAAGACAATAAAAAACAAATGGGAAAAAGCATTTTAATAATACGCGTGGGATTAAAACCAAAAGATGTAATAACAATAAGCTCATATTCATTTGATAGTCTGGCCATCGACATTACAAGTGAGATAAAAAATGAAATAGGAATAGTATAAAAAAATATTTTAGGAACAACATATAAATATAAGGTCATCAACTCCCAGACATTTAAAGTAATAATTGATGTTAAGGAAGCGATTTTTACTAAAAATATAATTGAAGTAATAAAAAATAATCCAAATATTATAGGAAAAAATGTACTTGCTATATTGGAGTATAGATATTGTTTAATTTTCACTAAAAAACCTTTGATATATTAAAAACAAACTCACATATTAATCCTAAAAATAAAAAGGGAATAAAAGGTGTTTGATATTCTTTACATTTGATATGTAAATAGAGTGCTGGAAGTATAGCAAAAATACTGGCTAAAAAAATAGCAAATAAACCTGCTTTTACGCCTAGGATTATTCCAATGATAGCAAAAATTACTATATCACCTTCACCAAGGGCTTCTTGTGTTTTCAGCTCCTCTTTTTTTAAAAATTTAGCTTTGATATTTTGTATGTAAAAGTTTAAAAAAACAAGCAATAAAGATATTGCTCCTGCAAATAAGAAGGCATTTTTAAAAGCCTCTATCAGATTATCAGACTTTACAAAAAGAGACAAGAGTAAAACAATAATTAAAAGGTAATCAGGAACCGCTTTGTATTTTAAATCAATAAAAGATAAAACAAGCAAGGTATAAAAAAGTAGAAGCAAAAAAACACTGTTTAGGGACAAGCCATAAATAACAATTATATATAAAGCCAAACATGCAGAAAATAATTCAACAAAAAAGTAAACAAAAGAATATCTAGCTTTACAATAAGCACATTTACCTTTTAAAAAAAGATAAGAAAGAATAGGAATATTATGATAAAATTTTATTTTTCTTTTACAGCATAATGTTTTAGAAGAAGGATAAACAACAGAGATATTTAAAGGCAATCGAACAATTAATACATTTAAAAAAGAGCCAAATACTGCTCCTAATATAAAGACAAAACTATATTCCACCAAAACGTCTTTCACGATTGTCAAAATCACTTAACATATCATCTAATTCTAAACTTGTAAATTCTGGCCAATACGTAGAAGTAAAAAACATCTCAGAATAAGCATTTTGCCAAAGTAAGTAGTTAGATAATCGAACTTCCCCTGATGTTCTAATTAACATATCAACATCTGGCATAAAAGAAGTATCTAAAGAAGCAGAAATATTTTCTTCTGTAATGTCAAGTTTGTTATCAACAAGTTTTTGCAGAGCTCTTGTAATTTCATTTCTTGAACCATAATTAAGCGCCAGTACTTGAGTAAGTCCTGTACACTTTTTAGTTTTATTTTGTGTTTCTTGTATTGTGTTTTGTAAAGATTTAGAAAATCTGCTTAAATCACCAATGGCTTTAAATCTAATATTGTTTTCTAAATACACTACCAGTTCTTTTTTTAAATGTTTATTCAATAAACGCATTAAAAATTCCACTTCTAAAATAGGTCTGTTCCAATTTTCAGTTGAAAATGCATATAAAGTCAAAAACTTAATATCTAGTTTTGCACAGTGTTTTGTAATACGTCTTACTGTATTGGCACCTTCTTCATGACCTGCTGTTCTTTTAAGATTTCGCTCTTTTGCCCATCTTCCATTACCATCCATAATAATAGCAATATGAGCTGGCAGTTCTTTTTTAAGACTTATCATTAAAAAGCTTCTTTAAAGAGGTAATTAAATCAAAAGAGATATCCAGTTTACTGCCTTTAAAGGAATAGGCTTCGTTTTTTAATAAAAGTTCAATTTCATTATTATTTCCACCAAAAGGGTTGTTCTCATTAATAATATTTAAACACACAGCATCAAGATTTTTATTTTCTAACATAGAAAGAGCATTCTTTTTTGCTGTTTTTTTATTGGTTTCTGCTTTAAAACCAATAGAATATACTTTTTCTTTATTTAATTGGTTTAAGATATCTAAGTTTTGATTTAACAAAAGATTCCACTCATTTCCTAGGTCTTCTTTTTTTAGTTTACCAGAAATCTCAAGGCTTGGAAGATAATCACTAACAGCTGCCACCATAAATAAATACGGTTTTTTTAAACTTTCATCAATGTTTAATTCTTGTTCTAAGTGTTCATGCATTTCTTTACTTGAAGTAACTTCTTTAATATTAAGACCCAAGGGTAAGTTTTCGTACCCTCTTGTTGTTACTAAAACAACATTTGCCCCTTTTAAATATAAAGCCAAAGCCAAAGATGCAGCCATTTTCCCAGAAGAAAAATTAGAGATGTACCTTACATCATCTATTTTTTCAACAGTTCCCCCTCCAGATATTACAACTTTTCTATTCTTCCAGTATTCATCTTCTTTTAAAATTTTGATACTTTCATAATAAATATCAGAAATATCAGCTAAAGCACCTTTTCCAATATCTCTGCAGGCCAATTCTTTTACCAAAGGTTCAACTATAGTCATGCCATTGTTTTTTAGTTTTTTTAAACTTTCACGTGTAATAGGATTTTCAAGCATATTGGTATTAGCAGCAGGGCAAAGCAGGATTTTTTTATTATAAGCAAGGACAGTTTGACTTAGAATATTATCTGCAATTCCATTGCTTAATTTATTAATAGTATTAGCACTTAAAGGACACAGTATAAATATATCTGCCCATTTTCCAATTGTTATGTGATTGTATAGTGAGTCTTTATCCCAATCTTCATTTGTATCATCTAATATTTTGGCTTGTGAAATAGTCTCAAAACTTAAAGCAGAAACAAATTTTTGCGAGGCTTGTGTCATGATTACTTTTACGTTTGCGCCTGCTTTAATATACAAGCGGATAAGCTCCAGACTTTTATAAACAGAAATGGATCCTGTAATTCCAATTAAAATATTTTTATTTTTTAACATACTAAGACTTTACTTTATTAAAAAATTTATAAAAAAAGCCTTTAATGTTTTTGGCTTTCGCTCTTGTAATTGCTAATTCGCCCTCTTTTACATCAGAACTAATAGTACTACCAGCTGCTATCATACAATTGTCTTCTAAAACAATGGGTGCAATTAATTGAGTAGCTGAACCTATAAAAACATTTTTACCAATAAGTGTTTTGTGTTTATTCATACCGTCATAATTACAAGTAATCGTACCACAACCAATATTTGTACCTTCATTGATTTCACAATCCCCTAAGTAAGACAAATGACCTGCTTTTACACCCGTAAGTTTAGCTTTTTTGGTCTCAACAAAATTACCAATATGGGTATTAATTAAAACAGACCCAGGTCTGATTCTAGCCATGGGACCAGCATCTGAGTTCTCAAGTATTGCATTCTCTATTACAGTATGTGCTTTAATATGAGAAGAAATAATACTGGTATTTCCTAAAAGAGTCACTCCGTTCTCAAGAATACTCTCACCTTCAATCTTAACACTTTCTTCTATATAAATAGTATCACGCAAGCGCATAATAACCCCTGCTTTTAAAAATTCATTTTTAATTCTATTTTGATGAATAA
>SPKZ01016973.1_pt1 | contig 13488 bp, 7 predicted proteins | sample 2456571 | NCBI WGS metagenome assembly SPKZ01 (sample SAMN11192286, study PRJNA482655) | marine metagenome | biome: ENVO:00000447; feature: ENVO:00000244|ENVO:00000211|ENVO:00000569|ENVO:00002023; material: ENVO:00002151; isolation source: ocean water from marine abyssalpelagic zone ...
AACACTCTGTTCTGATTCACCTTCACTTTCAGCCCAGGGAGTAGGTAATGCATTTCTATTAATTTTACCGTTACTTGTCAAAGGCATATGTGAAAGTAACAAGTAATAGGTAGGTATCATGTAAGAAGGCAACGTTTTTTGTACTACGACTTTAAGTTGCTCCTGAAGAACATCTTGGGCTATTTCGGAGAAATCACCTTCAGGTACGACATATGCTACCAAATGTCTCTGTCCTGTTTTAGGGTGTTCCGGAGCATCAATAACCACATGACTGGCTAATTTATGAGTTAATATACAAGCCTCAACTTCACCCAACTCAACGCGATAGCCATTAATTTTTACCTGATTGTCTTCACGTCCAAGAATTTCGATATTCCCATCTGATATATACTTACCAAGATCGCCGGTTTTATATAATCGCTCTCCTGTGTGTGGGTGAATAATAAACCGCTCTAATGTTTTTTTATTATCTCCCAGATACCCCTGAGCAACCCCTTGTCCGGCAATATAAAGTTCGCCGGTAACCCATTTTGGACAAGGTGCGAACCAATCATTCAGTACGTGAAATTTTTGATTTGCTAAAGGCTTACCATAAGGAATACTACTCCATTTATTATTAACTTCTTTTATAGGATAAAAAATGGACCAGATAGAACCTTCAGTTGCACCGCCAAGACTGATGATTTCGATCTCAGGAAGTGTTTCCCTGATACTATTAGGTAAATCCACGGGTATCCAGTCACCACTCATTAATATTAACCTTAACGGAGTCTTGGCCAAGTCAAGAGAACATCGGTCAACAAGTGCTTTCACCGGTGCTGGCACACTATTCCAAATTGTGACTTTATGCTCAATAAGCGTTTCACACCAAACTCGTGGATCATTTGCCGATTCAATCGCTTGAAAAACAATTCTACCGCCAACAGCAAGTAGGCCAAAATAGTCATAAACCGATAAATCAAATCCGGCCGGTGCCACAGAAAAGACAGCATCCTTAGCAGTAACATTAAATTTTCTGTTAATATCAAGAACAGTATTAGAGGCATTATTATGCGAAATCATGACGCCTTTAGGTTCTCCTGTTGAACCTGAAGTAAAAATAACGTAAGCCAAATCATCAATCGTTTGAATGGTCGCTACAGGAGAAGCACTGTACGCTAAGGTTTTACGATCATCGACATCAATACATAGTAAATCATTACAATATTCTCTGGTGTCATAGGTTTTTCTATCAGAGATAACCCCCTTAGCACCACATCGTTCTAACAGACTTTTCCTTCGCTGTTCGGGTAAGGTAGGATCAATAGCTACATAGGCTGCACCCGATATTAGAATACCTAAAATACCAATAATAAGTTCTGGTCCTGGGGGCAAAGAGACGGCAATTATTTCTCCGGGATTGACGCCTATTTCTTCACGGATACGGTTAGCGACTTGATTCGACTTTTCCCTCAGAATTCGATAACTAACCTCTATATTCCCCTGAGAAATTGCAGTTGCATCGGGAAATTTTTCTGCTGATTCAAGAAACATTTCCTGTAATAGCCTCGGCGCTAAGTCAATTTCAGTGCTATTTGCTAACTGTCGTTCAGTTGTATCAACTATAGGTAACTTAATCACCGACCCTTGTTGTTCCAGAATACTGGCATCCTGAGCACAATCATTAAGTAGGTTAATATAAGTATCGAGCATAGTTTCTACCATACCGTCAGGGAACAACTCATCAACATAATTCCAATTAACCCAAACGTCACCATTACTGGTAGTAATTTGATTTTCCAGCCAAACTTGTGGTGTTTGGTTACTACTATAAACTTGGGTAACACCATCAAATTTCACTGGATTTAAATCTTGTAAATCAGTGTTCAGGGTATTACTAAAAACAATGGGAGCTGAAGCAGCACGATTTTCATGTCTTCGGCTAGTCAATTCACGCAAAACCTGAATACCATTGTAAGAAGAATGTAATCTATTACTTAACAAATCAGTTTGTAATTGCACTAAACGTTTAGCCAGAGAAATATTTTCGGGGCTCCATACAGGGAGTAAAGTTGGTTGTAAAAAATTACCGACAACATTTGCAACATCACTGAAATGCGGACGGCGATCCAGCTGAGTCAAAGTTAGGGTAAAGTTTTGCCGTTTCGACCACTGCCTTAACGTTTCTACATAGATGCCAAGAAACATCACTTCCAAAGTGATGCCATGAATTTCTGCATTACTTTTTAGCATACTAATTGTTTCTGCCGATATCATTTTAGATGAACGTTTAATAATAGGAACGGAAATCAATTCAGGGGCACACTTAGTAGGTAATTCCGGAGATAGGGGTAATTTTTCCAGCAATCCTTGCCAATACTGTTTATCTTTTACGCCCTGAAATTTCCCTTGCAATATCCGTTCAGCCTCAATATAAGCAGGAAATATCGCCGCTGATGACAGGGTAACCAGTTCTTTATTTTCGTAATTTAACCACCAGTCTCTCAATACAATATTAACGCTATTAATATCAATAAACATCAAATCAAAATATAAATGCAAACGAACATTTTCATCATTAAGTACGGTTGCTCTGATATCAAAAGACGGTGTTTGATCCAAAGGCAACATTACTTTCTCCATCTCTTGACGAATCTTGAGCAAATGTTCACTTTGTTCTGAATCGCTCCAGCCACGGTCAGAATAAACAATTATTTCATAAGCACTGACCTGATCTAATATACGCTGCTGTCCTCCGGCCACAGTAATGGCTCTTAGCATCGAATGTCGGTTAACCGTTTGATTCAAAGCACGGTTGAGAGCAGGTAAATCCGGATTAGCTATATCGAATTCAAGATATAAACCACTGGCAAGCCCTCCAAGTTCCAAGCCTGAATTACGCCCTATAAGGTAAGCATATTGAATATCAGTTAATGGGAAAGCATTATCGATAAGCGATTCAGCGGCAACATCTTTGAGAGTCATCGCTTCAAGAGGCAATTTACCATTAATTAAATCTTTAATTTGTTGTCCATGACGAGATAACTCAGCCTTAGAAATACCATCAGCCGGATCAAATACAACCTCACCGCCTTTTACTAAGATCTGTAAACCAATTTTATCTATTTCTAAATTTATACTTCTCATTAATAACTCCTTTTATTGAACTGGTAAAATACCAAAATCACATCAAAGTGAGGTGACAAAAGTAATAACAATCTCATCCTGATATACCTCATTGAACAACAAAAATAACACTAAAAACTTAGGTCGCTCATGTGCTCTTAGAGGCATAGGTGGGATTATTTTTCTGCACTCCCACTAAAACTTAATTCCTTCGAAATACAACGGTTAACATGATTAAAAAACAAACATACTTCTTGGTTGTTACTTTTTTATATAGAACAATTATCTCTACGAATTCCGCCTACATAAAATCATCAACTAAAAACAATATGCTAAGATAACTCACATTTTTTACTAAATTTTGGAAAAAAATGCCCACACCTAATCCCCACACCTAATTTAAGGTGCAATTTAAAAATGGATTAACAACAGGTTAAGTCTTAGGGGTGAACAGGACTAATTTTACCAATACTACTAACTTTAACGTTTATCTATTTCATGGCTAAAATATTGGTGCTGAAAGCAAAGCCGAGATATACAAACCGACACCGAAACTGGTGTGAGCCATCAAACTACGTAATCTAGCTATATTTGGTGTAGGAGTCTTTGAAGCTGCAATCCCAGCCCCCATGCCAGGTTGCATCATAAAAAATGGCGCAATAACAGTGAGTACTCCCACAATAAAAGCCGGTAGCAAGGTAGGCTGACGTGCCCAGTCCAGACCCCAAACAGCTAATAATGAAGCCGCAAAAAAAATACCTATACCATAATGAGCACTCCAACCAAGCATGAGTTCACCACGCACAGAGGATGACTGAGCTATATTTTTATGAAAAAATGTCCCTCTAGGAAAATGTCCAATCCAGCGACCAACCATCGCATAATTGAGAGAGGGCACTGAAAAAAATCTATTTAAAAAAACAGCCCATAAATCCATCACTACTGTGGCACCAACACCGACCATTACTGCACGTACAAAAAACTCTAAGCCTTCAATCATTGTTCTATTCCTTTATTCATGATTTCTTTCCTTCATAGTTCACAGTGCTTGTTAGCCATACTCGCGAACTAATCTCCTGTTATTTTGTTGAAAATATTTTACCACTGGAATATTTCAATAATATTACATATAATATTATTCAATTGTTTTATTGAATAATAATGTAAAAACATCCCACCAAATATTACGTTAATGTTACGCAATCGTTACTTAAACGTATATTTCATTAAGTGTATGATACTACATTATGATATTCAATTGTTTTATTGAATGATAAGGTGAGTTAATGATCAAGATAGATCAATCAAATAAAATTTTCTCTGCGTTTGCCGGAGTTGCTCGTACACTAGCAAATGAACATAGGTTGATTCTCCTTGAGCATATTGCCCAAGGTGAGCGATCTGTTGATCGTCTGTCCGAGCTATCAGGCTTATCGGTCGCCAATACTTCACAGCATTTACAGCATTTGAGGCGCGAAAATTTCGTTCTGACTAGACGGGATGGTAAGCGGGTTTTATATAGATTAGGCAACGGGCCTATTGTCAATTTACTCGATGCTTTAAGGCAATACGTCGAACATAATCATGCGGAAATACGCTCTCTCATTGATGACAGCCGAAACCAACAAGACAAACTCGACCTTATGTCACGTGAAGAACTACTAAAAAAATTAAAAGAAGGATGTATCACTTTACTTGATGTACGACCCGCGGAAGAGTTTGCCTTGGGCCATTTACCTGGAGCTATCAACATTCCTTTTGAAGAAATGGATGAGCGTCTTGCTGAACTCCCCGCTAATCAAACCGTTGTGGCCTATTGCCGAGGCCCGTATTGCGTATTATCTTTCGATGCTGTGGAAGCTTTAAGAGCCAAAGGAATATCTGCTCGTCGGCTAAAAGATGGTTTTCCCGAATGGAAAGCTGCAGGATTGGGTGTAGAGACCAGCAATTAATTTTTGCTTTCTAAGCCATAGACCGATGCATAAGTCTATGGCTTAGAAATATAGCCAAGTCTGACATCCAGCATTAACAACGATACCTTACGAATATCTCCAGTTAGACCACCAGAGGATACAACAGAAAAACTTATCCCTTTAATTCCTGCCCAAGCTTTGAAAATAGCGCTGCTTTACCTGACGATTAGGTCAACCTAACTCTAATGAAGTTAAAGCCCTGACTTTCCCTGACTGTGGTTGTGGTTGTGGTTGTGGCACCGTTCCACGATAAAAACGATAGGTATCAAAAATAAGACTTAAACCACAACGTTTAAGCAGGTCAATAAAACCTTGTTGGCCTTCTGCAGGTACATCCAAAGTTAATTGTTCTCCCTTGGGAACCTCAGCTGCAGCCACTGAAAATAACTCATTAAGTTCAGATGAAGAGTTTGCGTATTATGGTCCGATTCGGTAACCCGCAGATGAACGTCGAATGCCCACCAAACCACTTATCCCATCTACAGAGCGTGTTATAAAACCAAAGCGTTTATCTCCCTGAAACCAATCATTGAGCAAAGCGGCTCTGAACAAGCCCGTACAGTCTCGATCGAAATTAATCACTTCATTAATGTTAACTGAGCTAATTTTTTCCATGGTGGCAGAACGAACTCCCTGTTGAGATAATATTCCGCTGTATCTCAATGTTCTAAAATAGGGCTTAAACCCCCATCGGCCATAATAAGATGCCAGCGTAGACATACCATCCCCACCTAAAGATCTGTTACCCGCATGCTTCAGCGCTTCAATAAACAATTTCTTCCCCCATGGCTTACCTCGAAATGCGGGAAGCACAATATAGTGCCCTACATGAGCATAATCATCGGTGTGATTTACTACGGATAATGATGCTATGGGTTCACCATTAAGGAAGCCGACAAAAAAACCTTGCTCATCAACATTAAAAAAATGCGCATCATCTCCTTCACCAATATCCCAAGATTCAGCTTTCGCCCATGACAAAATATTTTGCCATTGACTAAGGGATACAGCTTCTACTTTCCATTTATTTTCGTCATTTCCACTCATAATACTATACCCATCCTTTAATAAGGATTGCATTAAACACCGATACTTTTCAAAAATATATCCTGTTTAACCTAGCTTTCGTTAATAATTTTCCGATTGAGAAGTACCTTGTGAAACCGATGCTTTAGTTGGCCATTTTACAAGTGTTTTTTCTGGAAAAACTTTACGCATTAACACATAAAAAACCGGTGTCAAAATCAAACCAAAGAGCGTAACACCAATCATACCTGAAAATACGGCAACCCCTATGGCCTGACGCATTTCTGCGCCAGCACCAGTAGCAAGTACCATAGGTAAGACGCCCATAATAAAGGCAATAGATGTCATTAAAATTGGCCTTAAACGCTGACGACTCGCTTCAAGTACGGCCTCAATGGTCCCCAACCCATTTAATTCTTTTTCACGGGAAAACTCCACAATAAGTATGGCGTTTTTAGCAGCTAGTGCCACCAAAACAATAAAGCCAATCTGAGTGAAGATATTATTATCCCCTCCATAAATGATCACTCCCGAAATTGCCGATAATAAGGTCATCGGTACAATGAGAATAATTGCCAAAGGCAAACTAAAACTCTCGTATTGCGCAGCGAGTACCAAAAAAACTAGTAAAACCACTAAGGGCAATACATAAACAGTCGCATTACCAGCAAGCTGCTGTTGATACGTTAATTCAGTCCACTCATAGCCCATGCCATTGGGTAATGTTTGTGCCAAAATACTTTCAATGACCTCCTGAGCCTGTCCACTGCTATAACCAGGGGCTGGTGAAACATTAACCTCTGCTGTGGTAAAACCATTATAATGCATAACCCTGTCTGGGCCAGATGAATGCCTGACCTTGACAAAGGAGGCCAATGGAATCATCTCACCGGCGGCACTACGTACTTTCAATTGACCAATTTGTTCAGGTTCTTGACGAAAATCATCCTGCGACTGAATATTCACTGGGTAATTACGGCCAAATTGATTAAAGTCATTGATATACATTGAGCCTAAATAAATTTGCATCGTCGAAAATAGATCATTAATGGCTACCCCCTGCATCTTAGCTTTTTCCCGATTCACCTCGACATCAATTTGAGGGGTATTCACTTGAAAACTAGTGAAAGCATTCATCAATTCAGGAGCTTGTCTGGCTTTTTGAATAATTTGTTCAGTAACTGCCGATAAAGCCTGATATCCTAGATTATCTTTATCCAGAATTTGTAATCGAAAACCACTAATATTACCCATACCATTAACCGGTGGGGCAGGAAATATCGCAATAAAAGCATCTTGAACCGTGGAAAATTTTTGATTCAGGGATGAAACAATCGCATTACCCGATAAATGTGCTTCCTCTCTAAGCCCAAACGCCTCAAGAGTGACAAATAATACTCCAGAGCTGGAGCTATTAGTAAAACCATTGATATTTAACCCAGGAAAAGCAACCGCGGCGTCAACCCCTGGATGATCTAATGCTATTTGTGACATTGTCCGCATGACTGCATCGGTTCGGTCTAAAGAAGCGCCATTCGGTAATTGAGCAAAAGCAACTAAGTATTGTTTATCCTGAACCGGTACATAGCCAGTTGGTGTTTCTGCAAACTGTTGCGCAGTTAAAGCCAATAATCCGAAATATAGTAGCATGACAATCGCAGTACCACGAATTACCCGTTTGAGCCCACGTTGATATATATTACTACTCCAGCTAAAAAAATAATTAAATGGTTTAAATAACCAACCAGTAAACAACTTATCTATATTTTTACTCAAATTATCTTTAGCTGATTTTTTATCACGTAATAACAAAGCTGACAGAGCAGGGCTTAAGGTTAATGAATTTAAAGCTGAAATAAAAGTGGAAATGGTAATAGTTAAAGCAAATTGACGATAAAACTGACCGGTGAGACCTGACATAAAAGCCGTTGGAATAAATACCGCGGCCAGCACGAGTGTAGTAGCTATAATAGGCCCAGTAACTTCTTTCATCGCTTGTTGAGTCGCATTTTTAGGTGACAAGCCTTTTTCTATATTACGCTCAACGTTTTCCACAACCACAATAGCATCATCAACGACAATACCTATAGCTAATACTAATCCAAATAACGACAGAGCATTTAGTGAGAACCCTAGCCCGTACATAATGGCAAACGTACCAATTAATGATACAGGTACCGCAGCCAAAGGAATAATAGCGGCGCGCCAGTTTTGTAAAAAAAGTACCACAACAAAAACGACCAATAACAGGGCTTCAAATAAGCCTTTTACTACGGCTTCTATAGAACCACGAACAAATATGGTGGGGTCATAAACAATTGCATACTCCACTCCATCACTAAAGTCAGCTTCCAGCTCAGCCATTTTTTCCCGAACAGCATTAGAAATATTAATGGCATTAGAACCAGGGCGTTGAAAAATAAGTATTGATACACCTTGTTTGTTATTTAACAATGACCGTAGCGCATAATGACTTGCACCTAATTCGACTTTAGCTACATCTCTTAATCTAACAATTTGCCCTTGTTCACCAACTTTAACAATAATATTGTTAAATTCATCCTCTGAACTCAAACGCCCTTTAAGATTAATTAACAGCTGAAAATCATTTTCTTGTGTTGGCTGTGCTCCTAAGCTACCTGCTGCTACTTGCTGGTTTTGTTCTTCAATAGCTTTGACCACATCAAGCGCGGTCATATTCAACGCCGACACTTTTTCCGGATCTAGCCAGATACGCATTGAGTACTCACCGGCACCAATCAACTGCACACTACCAACACCTGCCAGCCGGGCTAATTCATCTTTTACATTCAAATCAGCATAGTTAGATAAATACAACATATCATAATTATCATCAGGGGAAATTAAATGTACCACCATCGTCAGATCTGGCGATGATTTCTCGGTGACAACTCCTAAGCGTTGTACCTCTATTGGTAATCTTGGTAGTGCACGAGCCACCCGATTTTGTACTAAGACCTCTGCTTCATTAACATCTGTGCCTAATTCAAAAGTTACGGTTAGATTTAATTTACCGTCGGATGTTGCCTGAGAAGACATATATAACATTCCCTCAGTACCATTAATGGCCTTCTCTAATGGTGTAGCTACTGTATCACCAATAACACTAGGACTAGCCCCTGGATAACTCGCCAACACCTTTATCGTTGGCGGCACAACTTCTGGATACTCAGTAACCGGTAGTTGAAATAGCGCTATTCCTCCGGCAATCATAACTATTAATGAGATAACACAAGCAAAAATAGGACGGGTAATAAAAAATTGTGAAAACTTCATCCTTTGCTCCTAGCTACGTTCATCAGAACGATTAATACTGGTGGAAAGTATCAGTTCATCTGTCAACGCATCAAAGCGTTTTTGCTGATTTCTCAGCTTAGCCATGGTTTGTTCATCTGCCATTATTTTTATGATTGGCTCAACAATGTCACCCGCCCTGATACGTTGTAAGCCATTGATTACAACTTTATCATCAGGCAATAAACCTTCTTTGATTAATCTAAGACCATTATATTTCTTTCCTAAAATAACCAAACGGTACTGCACTTTATTGTCGGTATCTAACACGAAAACAAATTTATTATTAAGATCTGTATTAACGGCCTTATCATCAATCAATATCCCGTTGAAACTGCTATTGCCAGCAACTTTCAACCGACTAAATAGCCCTGGAGTAAAATATCCTTTAATATTTTCAAAAATAGCTCTAAAGCGAATTGTCCCAGTTTCACGATCAAGTTGATTATCCATAAAATCAATGTAGCCTTCATAGGGATAATCATGATCATCTGCTAACCCCATAAACACTGGATATTTTTTATTTCGGGAATTGATGCTATATTCTTCTAACATTAGCCGGTTGTATCTTAAAAAAGTTTGTTCATCGACATCAAAATAAGCATGAAATTTATCCGTTGAGACTAAACTAGTTAACGAACTTTCCCCTGCGGTGACATAATTTCCTTTAGTGATTAACGCCCTAGAAACACGTCCTGATATAGGAGCTTTTACTTGGCTGTAACTCAAATTTAATTGTGCTTCTTCCAATGCTGCTGATTGTGATTTAACTTTGGCATTAGCTTGTTGATTACGAGCAATTCTATTATCTAGTTCTTCCTGAGAAACGGCGTTTTTATCTTTAAGTTTTTTCCCTCGAACAAGCTCTAAACGAGTTAATTCAGCCTGACTTTCGGCATTAACTAATTCAGCCTTCAGGCGATTTAATTGAGCATGAAAGGGTTTTTCATCAATGAAAAAAAGCACGTCACCTGCTTCAACCATAGCGCCCTCCGTAAAAGCGACTTGTTCAATATATCCAGAGACTCTAGGTATAAGTGTAACCATTTCAGGGGCCTCAAGACGACCAGTAAAATTATCCCACTCGGTAATTCGCTCATTAATTACTTTAGCGACATTTACCTTTACTGTTACGGATTGGCTAGGATTATCTTGCTGCGTTAACTTTGGCTGACATGCCGATAACAATATAGTGGTGACCATGATTAATACAAAATTATACAGGTTCAATTCAGCTTTCATTATTTACTCCAAAACAAAAAATCGTATTTATAAGATTGAATATTCGTCAATTCAGGTATTTCACGATTTGTCTTTTAATCATTCTATTAACAGAATTAAGGTAGCAATCCAAAAATATCGCTACCTTAAATTACCAAGCATGAACTAAAAATAACCATCCAGTAAATTTAGCTTTGTGATGGTTCAACTATGGTAGAGTTTGAACCGAAAATTAAGATGCCAGATCCGATTGCTACTACAACAAATATTGCGCTGGCAGAGCCAAAAGCCCATGCATAACCGGTTACTGTATCCGCCCTCGTTGCGGCTATCGACATTAATGAAGCCAAGCCAACCGTAGGCCCCAACTCCATTGCAGTATTCATTACACCACCCGCTAAACCAGTCTGTTGTATAGGAACATTTGCTGTAGATAAAACAGCTGAGCCAGAGAAAATAAGAGATGCTCCAGCGGCCAATAGAACAAGCCCCGGTAACAAGTCAAATATGTATCTACTTTCATAACCTATACCGGCTAACAGTCCAAGTCCAAGCGCAGCAATAAGTAAACCAGCAATAGTGACTCCACCGCCACCAAACCTACCAACTAATGTTGCAGCGACCTGACCAGAGGCAAGTAAAACAACAGCGAATGGTGCAAATGCAGCTGCAGTTTCAATCGGTGACCAACCTTTAACTTGTTGCAGATATAGTGAAAGTACAAAATTAACTAATCCTCCGGCTCCGGCTGCCGCAAGCATAATACCAACAAGCCCGACAATTCGACGACGTTCTAGTACAAAACCAGGTGGCAATAATGGATCACGAACACGTCGCTCAATAGCAAAAAAGATCACCAATAATACAGTAGCCGCTAACAAAGGTAGGTACACCTGATTTGAGCTCCATGGAAAGTCGCCACTTACAATCAAACCATAGCTACCGATTGAAATGCCTAAAGTCGCAAAGATAGCACCTAAAGGATCAAGACCCGGACGTTTATTTGATAACGCCTTATTATCGGATGGAAACAAACGCTGAGTTAGCAGTAAAGCGACTAAAGCGACCACCACAGGCACAACAAACATCCACCGCCATGAAACCCAACTAGTCACTACACCAGATATAATAAAACCTAAAGCTGAGCCAAGTACAGAAACCCCTCCCCAAGTAGCCATAGCTCGACCAAAATCTGCAGGGTCAGGAAATAAAGATCTTAACACCGCCATTGCCGCAGGTGCCGCCATCGCAGCACCAATACCCTGCATAACCCGAGCAGCAACTAAATAATTAAAGTTCAGAGAAAATGCAGCCAGCATAGAAGCTACACAAAAAATCAACAAACCAATTACAAACATCTGACGTCCACCATATCTATCAGCTAACCTTCCCCCGAAAAGCAACAGACCACTAAAGGGAAGTCCATATGCTGCGCTGATTAATACCAAATTTGCCGAACTAAGAGCAAACTCCTTAGCAATTTGAGGTAGTGGTACAGCTATCATGGTGATAGTGAAAATTAGCATTGATTGAACAATGGCTAGTACCAAAAAAGCCTTCCCCGACCGATCTTTGTCACTGTTATTAGATGATGTCTGATTTATAGCGCTATTTTCAGTAGCTGTTGACATAGTAAATATCTCCTTATTTTATTAAATGATCCTGTCCAATGCGCGCAACTATAATTTGCACTCTCAACTGAACATTAAGTACAATCTGTATTGATAAAAATCACATTGAGTGTGTATTATTTTTCCATTACCTACCTAAATTACAATGGTATTTGTAGCTCAGATGGTTTGAAAACATAGACATGTTTGTCGCTAACACCACCAACAAATCAATCAATCAATTTATTTATTGAATGATAGATTTATACCTCACCTAAGTCAATAGCGGAGCGTTTATTAAATGCCATTGCTAACGTTCAAGGAGATATACAATCAGAGTTATCATCTGCTAAAAGAGAAATTAAAGCCTTTTGGTATCGACATTAAGCCGTAATTAGCCCAGATGTTCTCAACATAAGAAGAACGTGACTGGCCTGACAATCCCCATTTATTAACGGATCAATACGCTCACGTAAGCTTACTTAATTTAGAGTAATTACCTTAAGACAAACCGACACCCAGCACTAACACTTTTACGGTATTATCAAAAAGTGTTAGTGCTTAAATTAAGCTGTATTCAATTATCTGGTAAATTCGAGTGATAGAAGGTTAGTTAACCTGAATTCTGGATAATGAGTACTTGATGTTTAAGTAAAAACAACAGCTTACGGTTATTAAGAATAAAATTTACAAGATATAAGTAGCGATATACTCTATCAATGTTTCAATTTATTTAATTATCAAGGCAAAACGTTTATGAATAACGGGTTATTTATCGACGTTTTAACGGTGAGAATCGGATAAAGGGGAATATTAAGTAAGTAAGTGCTGCTTATCCAGAGTTCAGGTTAGTTAGAACTTTTTTGGTTTACACTACAAAAAAAGCAACAATTTATGCTTTAACTACTAAATCAACTTATGATTGGAAATCTAAGCAATGAGCAGTACCGGTTAATTTCACCGTCACCCAAAGGGTAAAAGTAAACGGTCAGCTGATAAGTGTTGGCGGAGCTTTAAGCCATTGGGCTGAAAGTACTGACAATGGTCCAGAAGCTGTTGGCATTAGATTAATTTTTACTATGTTGTTGTCGAAGTAATGCCATGTTAAAGTTTTCTGTTAAGCATTATTCATCTATTACGGAGAAAAAAATGAAGTTTTCAAAACAAGTATTTGCACTGCTAGTAACCAGCTCTTTGGCCGTTATTAGTTTTAGCAACCATGCCGCACAAAGTACTAA
>SPKZ01014540.1_pt1 | contig 13480 bp, 10 predicted proteins | sample 2456571 | NCBI WGS metagenome assembly SPKZ01 (sample SAMN11192286, study PRJNA482655) | marine metagenome | biome: ENVO:00000447; feature: ENVO:00000244|ENVO:00000211|ENVO:00000569|ENVO:00002023; material: ENVO:00002151; isolation source: ocean water from marine abyssalpelagic zone ...
AAGAAGGCGCCCGTCCGCAAGAAGGCGCCTGTCCGCAAGAAGGCGCCTGTCCGCAAGAAGGCGCCCGTCCGCAAGAAGGCGCCTGTCCGCAAGAAGCCTGTCCGCAAGAAGGCGCCCGTCCGCAAGAAAGCGCCCACTAAGACGGTCACCGACCGCGACACAACGCAGCCCAACAAGGACTCTACGACTCGCCCCGCCGCAACCGCGGCGCGCCGTTTCAGACCCGCTGCTCGTCAGCCACTATCTCCATACAACACCACACCGGCCATGGTGAAGGCGGCGCCGACGGCACCCCCTCCTCGCCCCATCGCCAGCGCCGGCGCTCCCCTCGCCGTCTGCCGAGGCCGTGAAACTAAAACCGCTACGACCCCGGCGGCAGCCCAACGCCCCGCACTGCCCGTATTGAGCGAACAACAGCTGCGCAGGTTCGCTGAGGGGCTTGAGCTTCGACCAACCTCATCGTTAATCGAACGCGCCAGCTACGCACTTCGCGGACGGCCGTTACTGCTCGGCGGGGCCAAGCTAAGCGACTGTCTGGATCTACTGGCGTTAGTATCCACAACGCAATCTCGACCAGCGCTCTTCGTTAGCCCCCACTCGGAACATTGCCGAACAGCCGCTGAACAACTCCGGCGCTTTGGAAACACCCTCGATTTGAGTCGTCCCGACGTGCGGTGCGATCGTCGCATGGTCGAGGCTGCGCTGCGCGACGGCACTCGGTTCATCGTGGCAGAGTCCTCTTCATTGCTGGCACCGGGCTGCGTTGAAGAACTGACGAAGGGTGGGCTCGGGCCTCTCGGCTTCGACACCGCCGAATGCGCTGTTCCTGCATCCCCCGACTTTATCGCCGCCCATTGGACCCTAGGCAAAGTGCTCCCCAGCGCCGCCCCCACGACGATTGCCTCGCTCTGTGTCGGCCCGGAGAGTCTGAGCGAGAGTGTGCTCCGCACACTCGGCCTCAAGCGGGCATGGACCATCGGCGCGCTGCCGTACCGCCCGGATCTCCAGTTGGAAATCCGACGGGTTCGCGGACCTGTCCGACATGAGTTGATCGACCGCGAACTCTTCGCCTGGCCGCGGCCCCTCGCGATTCTCTGTAATACCCCCAGCGAGGTAGACCGCTTGGCGAGTCGCTTGACCCACCACGGTGACGTTGTTCAGCGATATCACGAAGACATGCGACCGGGAGAACGCGTAGCCGCGTGGCTCGAGTTTCAAGCGGCTGAGGACGAAGCGATATTGATCGCAACTAGTGCCCTCGCCCACCACGACCGCTCCCTGAACTCCGACGACACCACAGAAGCCGTACCCGAGCGATTCGGCCGGGCTCTACAACACGGGGGCTTGCGCACACTCGTAGTGGCGGAGGCTCCGAGTTCCATGAGCCAATTCTATCGGGAGCTCATACTCTGCACGCAGCTTCCGGGAGCCATCCCGCCCCGTGCGGTACTCCTCTACGATCCAAGCGACCGGCTCTCCATCGATGCGATTCGAGCCACCCGTCGCATCCCGAGAGCCCAACTACTGCGCTTCGGCGAAGCTGTCGACCTCATAGCGGGCGGCGGAGCCAGTGCCACCGTTGAGTCCCTGGCGATGGAAAGCCACCTCAGTTCTCAGACCACCCTCCGATTCGCACGGCTGCTCGCCAGCGCCGGCATGCTCGACAATCGCGGAGGTTGGATCCGCAGCCAGCCGCACTCGGAGAGTTTAGCTGGCCGGCTCCGGCTCCTCGCCGACGCTCTGGATCATCACGATTCGGCGGCATCAGCTGCCTTCGATGCTGTCGCCGAATTCACGACACCTCCGCGCTGCCGCATGCAACTGCTCTGTCGCCCGCTAGGATCCGATGTCCCGGCCTGCGGCCGTTGCGACGTCTGCGACCCGAGCCGTGCACAAGGAAACCTCGACCGGGCTGAGAAAACCCGACAGTCAACCGCCCGACGATTTCATGTGGACGTCACGGAGGAACACAACAACCGCAGTGCCCACTCGGAGCATCACCGACCGAGCGCTTCTCCTCTGACCGCCCGAATGGGCGACTACTGACTGGGTTTGGGGCCCGAGCCCCGCGCGGGCACAACCCGGAAGCAGGCGCTAACTTTTACTGCTCGATCAAGCCCACTTCTGAGGCGTGGAAGTTGATGTAAAACCACCAACCGGGAGTGCCATCTTCGAGCTCATCTAGATCGCTGTCGGGGGCGCCGGAAACACAGCCGCCGCCGCCTTTGAGCAGTTCCCAAAGAGGCTCACCGCGGACCGGCGCCGGGATGGGCTCCCGATCCGGCAGAATCGTGTTTATCGCAGAGTCTTCGGTAATGAAACCGCGAATGAGCCCGCCTTGGAGCTCCTTGTTGGTCGCGCCATCTACGATGGTGCCGGCGAACTGAGCCTGAGCCAGCACCAGCTCGATACCCGAGATGGTGAGTACCACGGCCGCCGGCTCCGTCACGACACAGGGGCCGTTGACGGCGTCCACGGTATAGTTGCTCGTCCCCGGCACGGTGCCCAAACACAGCTCGTTGGTGGTGACCGTGTTGAACACGAGGGGCGTGCTTGGCGGAACACTCTCGCAATATGCGGGTGGAAACTCCCACACGTTGGTCCCGGCGGGAATTGCTTCGCAAGACCCCGTCAGCAATGCTCCTGGGTAACTAGCCGCCGTCAGGTCGGCGCCTTCGGGATCTAACAAGAACGAGGTATCGAACTTACCGTCAGCCGGATTGAAATCGTCGCTGAAAGCATCGTTGAAGACGTCATTCACCAAGTCTGTGGACTCGAGACAGCCGAGCAACGGGATACTCACCATGACGAGGGGGTCTCGAAGGTTGATGTTGTCGACCAGAAAGGCCAGGCGCGTGGTCACGTCAGGCGGGATGCCGCCGGAGCCAGCGTTGCCAGCCGCTCCGACACCTCCTGCTGTTCCGCTTGTACCCGACCCGCCGGCACTATTAGGAACACCACCGGTCGCGCCGGTCGCTCCGCCTGACTCGGTGAGCGTGCCGCCCGTGGCAGTACTCCCGCCGCCGGCGGTCCCCGACGTGCCAGTACCGCCGTCCGCGCCGATGGGGGACGGACCCGACCCAACGATCTGGCCGGTAGCGTTCTCGCTGTTGTTTCGGCAGGCCATCGCGCAAGTCAGCGCTAAACTGCCCACACTCCACTTACTAAAACGCATCTTCATCTGATTCCGAGACTCTTCGTCTGATTACGACACATCTGGTTCTAAGACGCAGTGCCGCACCGCCGCTCGCGCGTGCTGCGCTCAAGATATCACCATCCGTAGAATAGTCGGCCAATACCCGCGGCCAGCGATTGTTCCAGTATCTCAGTAATTGCGACCTACACTGTAGACTTAATCCCACACCATGAAGCCCGACACCGACGTAGACGGCTGGCTGTCGCAATCGTCACGGTCGCGACACAAGCGGATCTCAGCAATGGGACTCGGATCCCAGGACGTTTTGCACTGAGAATGGGTGACCCCGTAATTTAGGTAGCCGTAGAACTCCGCCAACCCGTCGCAGCAAACCTCGGACCCCGGACGGTTGTGACGACCCGAACACTCGAAGGTGGCAGCGACATTACAACATCCACATTCTGTCGCGACGACCGCCAGGTTGTTGAAACCAACGCCACAACACTTCCGGGAGCCTCCGCAGTCTTTCGGCCCATGACAGGCCAACGACACATCGCATTCTCTTGCGCTGTCCGCACACTCCGTAGTCGAGCCGTATGCGCAGCATACTTCCCCGGTGCCAACCGGGCACCAATCAGCGCCGCAATGCAGGAAACCGTCCGCGGGCAGTATCCCGGAATCGCTCTCCGTCGTATCGGAGCCGTCGGCGCCTGTGTCCGGGCTGCCGATTTCGGGCGTCCAGCCGCTATCGATGGGTGTTCCACCCGTCGACAAGCCACCGGCCCAAACACCGCTCTCGAGTCCCGGGCCCTAGGGACCACCGAAGAGCGTCCCGCCTTGAGCCTTCCGCCCCTGCTGCGCCGCTGCGGCGCCCACCACGCTGCGCCGGATCCGATACCGCCCGTCGCGACCGTCCCGCCGGCGTCCCCGACGCTGCTAGCACCAAAAAGATTGCTGTCAGCATCCGAACAACCCGCGAATGCTAGTCCAACTAATAATCCTTTTAGTAACTTTATATCCCCGCGCCCTATAGCTTGCCCAACGTCGCAAAAAACGCGCTCTACCAAGGTTCGGCCCGCGGTAACCGCCAATCCGTGGGACGTCGAGCGTCATCGGGTCGTGAAAACTCCCATCACAGACCGGGCATTCGCGGAGAAGGCAGCTATACCTGAGCCATGTCCCTCACCACACTTCGGCGCTCTCGCCGGGGCCCGCCCGCCCAAGGCCCCCGGGATAAAATGCGCTTTCTTCCCACAACTCGGGAGGAAATGACGGCGAGGGGCATCGATCAGCTCGATATCCTGATCGTCACAGGCGACGCCTACGTCGACCACGCAGCCTTCGGACCGATATTGATCGCGCGGTTTCTAGAGGGACGCGGCTACAAGGTCGGTGTGGTCGCCCAACCGAAATGGGACGATCCCAGCGATATTGCGCGCATGGGCGCCCCACGGCTTTTTGTCGGAGTCAGTGCGGGCAACCTCGACTCCATGCTGGGCAAACTCACGTCCCAACTGAAGACTCGCAGCGAAGACCAATATACACCCGGCGGCGAACGAAACCAACGCCCCAATCGAGCCACCCTCGTCTATTCGAATCTGTGCCGCGCGGCCTTTCCCGGAGTCCCCATCGTGCTCGGAGGCATCGAAGCGTCACTTCGCCGGATCGCTCACTACGACTACTGGTCCGACAAGGTTCGCCGCAGCATGCTGCTCGATGCCAAGGCAGATCTGCTGGTTTTCGGCATGGGGGAAAAACCCGCGTGGGAAATCGCCCAGCGCCTGGACGCAGGCAAACCGCTATCGGCCCTGCGAGATATCCGCGGCACCGCCCACGTATTGAACAGCCCCAAAGAGTGGCGACCCTTCGCCGACGAGCCGAGCCGCAACGTCAAAGACGGAAAGGTACTGCTGCTGCCCTCCTACGAAGAGGTGCGTGGCGACCGTTTGGCATTCGCAAAAATGACGGGCACCTTCCAGAAAGAAACCAACCCGGGAAATGCTCGCCCGCTGCTGCAGGTGCACGGCGACCAGGCGGTGTATTTCAACCCGCCGGCTCATCCCCTCAAAGAAGAGGAGATGGATGAGCTCTACGACCTACCGTTCCAACGGCTCCCCCATCCCACGTACAAGCAGGGCGTGCCAGCCTACAAGACCGTCAAGGATTCCATCGTCACCATGCGGGGTTGTTTCGGCGGCTGCACGTTCTGTAGCATCACCGAACACGAGGGGCGCATCATCCAAAGCCGCTCCGAGTCCAGCGTGCTTCGGGAAATCCGTCAGCTGTCTCGCATGAACAGCTTCAGCGGGACGCTCACGGACATCGGTGGCCCCACTGCGAACATGTACAAAGTTCGATGCAAGAGCGAGAAGATCGAGACAGCCTGCCGTAGGCTTTCCTGTTTACACCCCAAGGTTTGTAGCAACCTCAACACGGACCACACGCCCCTGCTCGATTTGCTCGGCAAAGTCCGGAAGAACAAGGACGTCAAACACGCCTACATCGCGTCAGGCATTCGTTACGATCTGGCGGAAAAGAGCCCTGAGTTCATTCGCGTACTCGCTCAACATCACACAGGTGGGCAGGTCAGCGTAGCCCCCGAGCACAACAACCCCGACGTGCTCGACAAGATGAAGAAGCCACCCATCGAAGCCTACGAGCGCTTCGTCAGTAGCTTCTGCGACGCCAGCGAAAAAGCTGGCAAAGAGCAACACTTGGTACCTTATCTAATCACTGGGCACCCGGGCTCAACGCTGAGCGATGCCGTCGATCTCGCGCTGTACCTCAAACGACAAGGCATGCGACCGCGCCAAGTCCAGGACTTCATCCCGACTCCCATGGCCATCGCCACGGCGATGTATCACACCGGCTACGACCCCTTCACCCTCGAACCCGTCTACTCGGCCAAGAAGCTGCGCGAAAAACGCATGATGAAAGCGCTCGTTTTTTACTGGGACGAACAGCACTGGCCCCTGGCGCGAGAGGCGCTCTTGTCCCTAGGCAAGGGCCATTTGATTGGCCGAGCGGCAGACTGTTTGGTCCCCCCGGACTACGGCAAGACCAAGAGCACCGCAGGCAAACGTTCACCGCAGGGCCCGCGATCCGGCCCCCCCAGAGGACCGCGATCCGGCACACCCCGCGGACGCAAACCAAACTGACGCCGTCGGGAGCGCCGCAGCTGGCTGCCCCCACGGCCAATCAATCAAGCGCTTAAGCCAAGCAACCCATCACTGTGTCAAGCCAATGACACCCAGACAGTCCGCACGCGCAGGACACCCATGAACGTATCTGCGCTCACCGCTGCGGCTGTGGACAACACCGTGGATGATGAAACTTTTCCGCAAGTCTCGCTATTCCCGCAGCTGATTCGCTAACCAGCATGTGCTCCTTCACCGTTCGGCACTATTCTATTACTAACAATCATGACGATGGCTAAGGGGACACTGACGCTCGCGCACTATCACGGCGCTCCCATTCGCGTGCATTGGTCGGTACCCATCGCCGCCCTGGTATTCAGTCGTTTTCGTTTCGCCCCAGCCTTCTGGGCGGGCTTCTTCGGACTCATTGTCATTCACGAACTGGGGCATGCACTACTCGTTCGACGCTTCGGACTGACCCTGCACTCGATCACCGTGCATGGGCTCGGCGGCTCCTGCTCCTACTCCGGCATGCCCTCCCGGCGCCAAGGAGCGTTGATTGCGTGGGGCGGTGTCTGGGCCCAAGCCTTACTCCTCGGCACTACCCTCGCGACGTGGACCTTCCTCGGCCCTTTCAGCGGCGTGCACGCCGCCGAATTGTACGGGGTACTAGTTTATACCAATCTACTTATCATCGGGCTGAATCTAATTCCCCTCGAACCCCTCGATGGCGCCCAGGCTTGGCCGCTGCTGGGAATGCTCGGTAGAGACGTCAAGCGTCGATCCCGGGCCCGCCGCCACGCCGTTCAGGTAAAACGCAGCGTGAGCGACGAGCTCCGAGAATTCGACGCCGCGACCCAAGATCCCGAGCGTCTCAAAGAAGCTGATAAAGCCATCCAAGACATACTTCGGGACGTCGATCGCGCCGACAGCAAATCGACTGATTGAAACCACATCTCGCGCGGGCAGCGCGTTAGGCTCGCTGCATGAGCGCGAACATCATGATTACAGGCATCAGCCGAGGCATCGGCCGAGCGTTGGCCGAACACTGCTTGGGGCGCGGGGATGCCGTATTCGGCATCAGCCGAAGTTCCGTGAATCTCACGTCTCCTCCCGGTACCCTGAGAACAGTTCAGCACGACCTGTCTGATCTCGACGGCATTAAGACCCAACTGTTCGCACTACTGGACGGCCAACGCGAGTTGGACTTGCTCGTATTAAACGCGGGCATACTCGGTCCTATCCGCGACATGGTCGATACCCCGCTGAGCGATATCCGGCAACAGATGGAAGTGAACACCTGGGCCAACAAGACGATTCTCGACGGCTTGTTCAACAACGGCGTCCGGGTGCGACAAGTCGTTGGGCTGTCGTCCGGCGCAGCGGTGAGCGGCAGCCGGGGATGGGGAGGCTACGCGCTGTCCAAAGCAACCTTTCTCATGATGCTCAAGCTGTACGCAGCGGAAATCCCTGACACACATTTTTGCTCCTTGGCTCCCGGCTTGGTGGATACAAGTATGCAAGACTACCTGTGCGGTCTCGAAGCGAGCTACGGCGCAAAATTCCCGACCGTGGCGCGAATTCAGAGCGCCCGGGGCACGGACGGCATGCCTTCGCCTGAACAGCTCGCGCCTCGCTTACTGGACAAAATCGGAGAGCTATTAAAGGAGCCGAGCGGATCTTTTATCGACATCCGTCACTAAGCCGCCTCAGTCAGCGGCCTCAGTCACCGAGCATTTTTAGCAAGGTGGACTCATCGAGCACGTTGACGCCCAACTTCTCGGCCTTCGCCAGTTTGCTGCCCGCGTCTTGCCCTGCCACAAGAAAGTCCGTCTTCTTCGAAACGGAACCCGAAACCTTGCCACCAGCCTTCTTGATGCGGTCTCCGGCGTCAGTTCGCTTCAACGTAGGAAGAGTGCCCGTGAGCACAAAAGTTTTTCCATCCACACCCTCTACAGACACGAGCTGACTTTCGAGGACATCGAGCCGGACCCCCGCGGCCCTCAAGCCTTCGAAAATGCCCCGCAACTGAGCCGAGTTGAGCTCCGCGAAGATACTGTCCGCAGATTTTCGAGCCAAACCTTCGATGACGCCCCGGTCGGTGGATTTGTCAGGAGCCACGAGCTGCACCGCATCGTCATCGCCATCACAGTACCGTTCGGCGAACGAGAGCAAGGCGGTCGCGGCTTCGAAGTGAGTCGCCAAATCCTCAGCCATGCTTGTGCCTACATGACGAATCGAGAGCCCGGTCAACACCTTGGACAGGCCTCGCTCCTTCGCGGCTGCTAAACCAGCCATTGCGTTGTCCGCGCTCTTTTTGCCCATGCGCTCCAAGCCCGACAGCTGCTCTGTAGTCAGAGAGAACAACTGGTCCGGCCGCGAGACATCTAAAGCCGACACGACTTGATCGACCAGCACCGCGCCAAAGCCCTCGATGTCCATGGCGATCCGGCTAGCGAAATGACGCAACCGCTCACGCACTTGGTCCGGACACTCGGGGTTGGGGCAGTAAATGAAGATGTCCTCTTCCACCACCGCGGTGGCACAGGTGGGACAATCAGCGGGCCGCTTGATTCGACACGTCCCCTTCGGCCGTAATTCCGGAACGACAGCCACCACCTGAGGAATGATCTCCCCCGCCTTCTCCACCAGGACCGTGTCCTTGATGCGAACGTCCTTGCGCTCCAGCTCAACAAAGTTGTGCAACGAGGCACGAGACACCTGGGTGCCGCCCACAAACACTGGCTCCAACTCGGCGACGGGCGTCAACTTGCCGCTCTTGCCGACCTGAACGCTGACGCCGAGCAACTTCGTGGGCTTCTGTTCCGGCGGGAACTTATAGGCGACGCCCCAGTGCGGATGGTGGCCTGTGCCCCCGAGCCGGTCGTAGCAAGACAGGTCGTCAATTTTGATGACCATCCCGTCGATGTCGAACTCCAGCGTCAAACGCCGCTCGTGATAACCCTCGCAATATTCGAAGGCGGCATCCGCGTTTCCGGCTCGCAGGAACTCGTCGGAATATACCGGCGCGCCGAGCTCCGCGAGCCAATCCAACACTCCCGATTGAGTTTCCGGCAATTGGATGCCCTCGGCCCACGCCACTTGGTACAGAAAAGCCGCGATGCCCACATCCCCGAGCCCGCTGGGATCCTTGCGCTTCATCATCCCGGCGCAACCATTGCGCGGGTTCACAATTGTCTTGTCGCCGCTGGCTCGAAGTTTCTCGTTGTAAGCGCCAAACGCCGAGCGCGGCCAGTAAAGCTCACCACGAATCTCAAAGTTGCCCCGCTTGCCCAGGCGTTCGGGCACGGCACCGGAGGCCCGCACCTGGCGAGTGATATCATCGCCCTTTTTCCCATCGCCACGCGTGACAGCACGCACCAGTCGGCCCTTCTCGTACAAGAGCGACGCACTGATGCCGTCGATCTTCGGCTCGACCACGAGCTCCAAGGCCGCGTCCTCTGCCAAGTCCAAATCTTTTCGACGCCGCAGGTACCACGCGTCCAGTTGATCGGAGATGGACACGAGCTCGCCGTGACTGTCCCGACGGTTGGGACTCAACTTCTCCAAACTGAGCATGGGGATCCGATGCTCGACTGTAACAAATCCGTCTGAATGGTCTGCTCCGGGCCGAGCGTCCACCCGCTGGCGCGCGTCCACACCGAGTTCGTCCGCCAACTGACGATAGCTATCCCAAATCTCATCGAAGGCTGCGTCAGATATCTCGGGCTCCCCCGCACGATACCGCTCTTCGTGATGATCGATCTGCTGAGCGAGCTGCTCGAGTTGCTTAGCCGCCTTCTGCCCTGTCATGACCACCACTATTTAGACGAGCACCCGGCGAAGCGCTAGCTTGACGGGTGGGCTTGGGTCGTCGTCTGGGACGATTCTGCTCGGTCCCGAGGACTACTCGGCGCCCTGGCGGCGACGTCCCCAGGCTGCAAAGGCGCCGGCGAGCATTAGGAAGCCCGCCGCCCCGGTTCCCGTGGAGGCCGCAGCCGGCTGACCGAGTTGGCACGAGGCAGACGCTTCGGCTTCGCCTTCGGCTTCACACACTCCGTCGGCACAACCAGCACTACCGCTCGCAGTAGCGCTGGTATCTACCGCGGCAGCCAAGATGGCTCCGAGGGCCGTAACGCAACTCTCTGCGTTCCCGCCATGATCAACGTATTCGCCATCGCAAAAGAGTGCGCCCTCGGGGGTAGAACAGCTCCCCGTGCACTCAAGTTCCAAGTTCGCTTCGCATTCTGCGGTGGCGGTCCCTTGGCAACTGATCTGACAGTCCAAATTCGGGCTGACCGAACAGGAACCTTCACAGGAGGCAGCACAATTCCCGGAACACTCCACCGGCGCGCCATCGCAACTGGCCGAGCAATGACCGGAGCAACTGGCCTTGCAAGAGGTCTTGCACTCGCTCTTGTTGTCGTGGGACTCACACTCCGCCTCACAATTGGTGTCGCAGGTTCCCTCACAGTCAGCGCTACAGCTAAAGTCGGGGTTCGCGCCACACTCAGCTTCGCAACTGGCTTCGCAACTGCCTGAGCAATCTACCGAAGGCAGCTCGGTGCATTCAGTAGCGCAATGATCGACGTTAACTTGAGCAGTACAAGCGGCCTGAAACGACACCGCAGAACATTGCACTTCGCAACCGCCCGATATCTCGGTTTTGCATTCGGCAGACGCCTCCACGTCGATATCGCCGCAATCGGCTACTGAGGCGGCGTTTGCGTAGCTCGCGCCGAGGAGAATGAGTGAAGCGATGGATGCGGAAAATGCTCGTTTCATGATGTGCCTGCTGAAGTCTCGAGAGGTGGATAAGAAGGCTACCGCCGCCGATACGAGGGTGTCCAACTTCTGATACCCGGAACGACATCCAATTCTTCCCTGATGGGAAGCGAGCAGTGACCCTACTGCCGAGGCCGCGCGACCTACACCCCGGGGCACGGACGGAGAGATCCGTCCGTGGATTAGCCTAATAGAGCCAGTCCGCTGAGCCAGCGCGGGCTAGGAGGCGGGCGCAGTCGGCGGCGGTTTGCCATCCAGCCCCGCAGCAGCGGCGGGCAACGGCATGACCATCATGGCCGCGTCGGCCGTCACGACCACCCGCCCCTCGCCGTCCTTGATGTCACAACTGACCACAATCATTCGAGAACCCGTATGTTTGGCGGTCGCTGTGGCGGTCACCTCAGTTCCTTTAGCGTTGGCCAGGTAACGGACATGCAGGTCCGTGGTCACCATGCTTTGGCGCTTCTCGATCACTTTTCCTGCCTGGGCGGCTGCCACGCCGCACACCACGTCCACCAGCGTCGCGTAGGCGCCACCGTGCACTCGGCCCCGATTCCCCACGGAATCCGCGCTGACTGGCATCGTCACCACCGCTCGTTCCGCGCTGCGTTCAACTATCTTCATACCAAGAAGCCGATGCAACGGGATCTCGTCGAAAGGAACGGGCATTTGAAGCTCAGAGGCTCGCGGGCGATCTGTCGGGGTAGTCATCTCCCGGAGGGTTAGCGGCATCAGTCAGTCCCGCCAAGCTGGATGATCTCGGAAAAATATTCAAAAAACAGAACGCGGAAGATGCGTTGGGTCTAGCCACCGGCCGGCTTGTTTTGTATGAGGTGCCCCATGAAACGAACTTTTGCCGCTTGGATTGTGCCCGTTGCTTGTCTCTTTGCCCTACAGGCTTGTGGGTCGTCCGAAGAAAATTCGGCGACGGACACTGACGGGGGCACCACTACCACCACCGCTACAGGCGGCACCGGATCGGGCGGCACCAGCGCCACGGGTGGAGGCGGCGCCGGCGGCGGCGCAACGGACGGGGTCATCGTTTGTGGCCCAGATCCCTGCACAGCCGTGGCCAACTGTTGTACCACCGACACTAACGAGTGCGGCTCCGACGCCCAGGGCGAATGCACCACCCGTGACGATTTGTTCTCCAACTTCGACGACCCCGACATCGATCTCGACCCCAGCTGCCCGGAGACCCCGGCCCTGTTCGGCGGCACGATGCGAGCCGGCTGTTGCATGGAAGGCATCTGCGGCGCCGAGGGCAGCCTCGCCAGCGTCTGTATTCCTGTAACGGACGAAGCCTTGCCGGAGAAGGAATGCCGCGGCGGCCCCAGCGCCTTTGACTCTGGCGCTCCCGCCCCCGTAGACAGCGGAAGCACCGCCCCCGTAGACAGCGGCACAGCCGATAGCGGCGATAGCGGCGACGCTGGCTGATTTCCTGAATGCCTAAGCGTCCTGCTGGGCGCTGACCAACGCCGGTCGAATGTCGCTCTCGCGGCCCCTCGATCGGCGTTTTTCAATTTGTACGCCCCGAAACAACGCCCTCCGGCAGGACATGCGCCGCCTGCGCCCCCCACCGCCGGCAACAGGGTACGCTAGGATTCGAGGCGATTTGGAACCGCAGTCTGTCGATGTAGTGGTGGTGGGTGCTGGACTCATCGGGCTCGCCTGCGCCGCTCCCCTCGCCGCGAGCGGGCTCAGGGTGGTGCTAGTAGAACAGCACGCGTCGGCCGGCACCGAGACGTCCAGTCGCAACAGCGGCGTGATTCATGCGGGCCTTTACTACCCGCCGGGGTCGCTCAAGGCCGAGTGTTGTGTCGAAGGGGCCCACGCGCTCTACGAACTGTGCAGTCGCCACGGAGTGTCCTACAGACGAACCGGCAAACTGATCGTCGCCACCACCTCGGACGAAGAACGAGTCTTGACGGAATTGCTCGAGCGTGGACAACTCTGTGGGGCGCAGGGGATCGAGCTACTGGGCGGCGCCGAACTACGACGCCGGGAACCGCGGGTGCGCGCAACCGCCGCACTCTGGTCGCCGAACACCGGCATCATCGACCCCCACGAGCTGGTGCGTTTCTACCAAAATCAGTGCGCCGAAGCCGGCGTCACGCTGGCGTTTCGTAGCCAAGTCACAGCACTGCAATCAACTCCGACAGGATGGCTGGTAGACGTGCGGTCTGGGGACGAGACGCTGCAGCTGCGAAGTCGCTACCTGATCAACGCGGCGGGTCTACAGGGGCAACAATTGGCGGAAGCGGCTGGACTCGACACCCGGGCTCTTGGTTACGAACTGCATTATTGTCGCGGCGAGTACTTCAGCTTGGCCCCGTCCCTCGGCGCCTTGACTCGCCATCTAGTTTATCCCGTGCCCCAAACAGCGGGACTGGGCATCCATGTGACCTTCGATCTCGGTGGG
>SPKZ01019686.1_pt1 | contig 13476 bp, 13 predicted proteins | sample 2456571 | NCBI WGS metagenome assembly SPKZ01 (sample SAMN11192286, study PRJNA482655) | marine metagenome | biome: ENVO:00000447; feature: ENVO:00000244|ENVO:00000211|ENVO:00000569|ENVO:00002023; material: ENVO:00002151; isolation source: ocean water from marine abyssalpelagic zone ...
CGTTTTGTTGATCGGCAACTAAGAAACTTTTGCATTCCGTATTTGATTGTCCATCCTTTATAAATTTTCGAAAAGTAATAAAATCAAAAACGCCAGGGCTAGTCCCAGCGGCTTTTTTCTTCATGTAATCCTCACATTCCTCTTGCGTCCCTACTTGTCCTTCTGTCGTCGGCAGATTACCCGTACCACAACTATCTCCATTATTACGGATACAGTGACTAAACGTAAGATTATTGACGATCGAGTCGGGGAATGGCGAGTTGGCGTTCGTCCCTTGTTTGTAATAGTACGGAGTTTGTCTTTCGTGCCATGTGTTGTCAGGTACTTCGATCAGAGGGCATATGTCATTATTAAGGTCGGCCGTGATTTCTGGGGTCGATCCGGCCACCTTGGGTTTTGTAAGACATATAGCGCGACACCCGTGACAGGTTCCTCCTCCTGCCTTTCCATCTTTTTTAGTATATCCCAGTGGTACGGCACCATCCCACCCCTTATCTCCCTTGGTTTGGGTTGTGTTAGCGCACAAGTTACGAGAGTACAGACGGTTATTCTGTACCGGGTTCCCCGGGTGGTAACAATTTCCTGGCCTTCCGCAGTAGCCACTATCATGGGACGTCTCCATTTTAATCACCCGTGTAGTCCCACCCCTCAAAAACCTGGAGTTGGGGTCAGTCCACTGACGGGCACTCAGTTGTGTACGTTGCCCGTCTGGGCGTAATTGGTTCTCTGCAGTAATTGTCATTTCCATTAAAGAAGAATAAAATTATTCTTCTTTAATGGAAACAAAAAAAGTGGTGGTACTTTTTCATAGGAATGGCGAACCACGCGAAACGAAGCCCCGCATGAGCGTTAAGGAGGAATATTTTCTCCGCTTTCGCGGTGTACCGCTCGAACGCGGGGCCATCCGTCTAGATTTGCAGTTTGAGAGCGCGACTGGCCTTTTAGAAACACATCCACTGATTGCCGATCTCCAAAATTCCAACTTTTTTTATGAACAAACCTGTTGTAATATAAAGTTTTTTCGTTGCCAAAGGCGACCTCCCGAAGGTCGAAGTGGCTAGTAGCGCAAATCGCTATAAATGGCGGGTGAAAATGAATCTCTCCTGTGTGAACCGATAGGTTCTTCTAGAGAGAAAGGGGCAGATCACGACGATTGGGTGGGTCGGAGACTACATAAGAAATGTTGGAAATTAAAAGAATTTGAATTTTAATACAGTGTTTTTTTTTGAATAAAATGATTATGCTACCGAAGGTAAATGGGTTTCTGTGCTTTCGGACTAGTCGGCGACTGTGCTACAAAAGCAAAAGTGGAATCCATTACAAATCAACTGTTAGATGTTATATCCGACATAACCGCCACCCAAGGACAAAAAGTATCTGGGGCAAATATAATACAATTCAGGGGTGCAACATAGGGGAAATCACTCTTTTACAAAAGATATTCCTCGAAGTTGACACGACTGTATTACAAGAGATTTCTTCCAGTGCAGCCGTTTCCACCGAAATGGAACAAAAGGTTGAAAATATAGTGTCAGCAGAATCGCCAAATTTTGCTTTGTCGCATACAGAGGCTGAAAGTTTCACCAAGATGGTAAATACCCTGTCATCAACCCTCCAAAATAACATATCAGCCTCATGTGCTCAAGATGCCAATGTAACCAACGCATTTGTGTGTGAGGGGACTACTATGAAGAAGGCCTATATCGAGCAAGATAACATAACCACATTTCTTTTCGACTGCACCCAAAATATCAGTTCGGTAGTAAGTGCCAAAACCGACCTCCAAAATTTCCTTCAAGCACATGCCAAAGCCGAAACAAAAGATATTATCGTCTCCATTTTAATCGTTATAGCCGTCATTATTGTTTTATTAATAATAGGTGCTTTAGTCCTCGGCTTTGTCAAATCGCGTTTGACAAAGCCGCCGCCCCCCCAAACAATGCTACGCGGCGCTACACATAATAAAACTTAATTTCTTTTTCCGGCATCTGCGGCGGAGTACCAATACGCGAAGCGAAACCCCTTCGGATCTGGACCTCTTCCTTCGGCTGTTGTAAACGGCACATAAGAAATAGTATTAACCAAAACCCTACCATAACCACTGCACCCAACGAATTCGTTACCATCTTTTTTAAACTATAGGTATAATATATTTTAAATTTACAACAAAAAAATAAAAAATTTATCTTGCGAGTAATGAAATGAACAACCAAACACTCAAACCGGTATTGCAATCGCGTGCTAGTGTTGCTCAGTCTCAAAGACTTGGTTCTCAACGACAAAATCTCGGCGAAGGGTTGACTTGTCCAGCCGGAAGCGGTAATATCCACCACGACGTTTATGGTCGCCCGGTTACGCAAAACACCCTCCCTTTGATGGATTCCGCCTGCAGTCAATACCTTATAAGTTGCTCCAAATTTATGCAATACGAGACAAACCACCGTCCGCATCTGCCGATCTGCGCGGCGGGTATGCGGGGAGCGTCAGACATGATGGGAGTCGGTCGGGATTTGATCCCCCAAAACTTGTACAATTTTGGTTATGACCCTACAAAATCCAAAGACAATCAAGACATGGGGAACTATAGAGGCCAATTCGAGCGTACTTATCCCTGGACTCCCAATAATGCACCTCCTCAGGCGAACTTTGTTATGGCGAAGTTGACACCTTACGAGAGGTTGTTTCAGTCATGGGATCTCAGTAATGATGGAACAGATGGCGCCAAAGCCGGAAGATAAAAATGCGAAAGAACTTTCTTTTCGGCCCGAAAAGAAAACACCGGGAGTCCCTCCGGGGGCTACTCCACTCCTCTGCTGGCGGGAACGCAATAGTAGGAAGCATTCAAAACGACATTCTGAAACCCGCACTCACACTCATTCTCTCCCGTTTCATATATACTAGGCAACTTAAAAGAACAAGAAGTTTTCCCGTTGCACTTCGTTTCCAGGTCGATTTTCGCATCGAAGGTAGTGTCCGGATTATAATTGCCGTTGGGAAAAAAGGGGTCGCATCGTTCATCCACCGGATTCGTCGAATTACACATATACGTACCCCGATTAATTTTGATTTGTTTATTCCCGGTGCAAGAGAGTGTGCCGCTATTGCCGCGACCCCAAAGAGTAAACGCGCGAGTGTAAGTTTTGGTTTTGAACTTCTCTTTTGCGTCAATTTGGGGTTTATAAAAAAAGAAGCACATCACAATTAAAGTTGCTAGGGCTCCGCACACCAACCCGCCCAACCCGATTTCTTTCCAATACTCTATAACCATCTTTTTTATTAAGGTTGTATTTTTTTTTCCTATTCTTTTTTTTTTACACATTACAATCTTCACAGAACTCGCCCATTTTTTGGAAATAAGAGAATTTGACTTGGTCGTAGGGAGGAGAACTTTTCGGGTTGGAAGGATCGCTGTCCGTGATTGCTTCGTTTACCATATCGTGGATACAGTATGTCCAAAAAAACAGATCGTTGTTATTCCCCAAGTAAGGTTCCAAGGGAAGAATTTCAAGTTTCTTTTTAAAATTTTCTCGGCAGGTCGAGCACGGAAAGAGTTTACCCAACGTTTTAACAAAAACGGTAAAACCTTTTCGTTGGTCAGGGCTGTAGGCAGCGGCGTAACTATGGAGAACAGTCCAAGTTGGCGGGCCAATAAAATCTTTACTTGACATCCTTATTTATTAAGAAACTACAAGAGAATAAACTTAATTTGATTTTTTTATTTCGATTTCAACTTTTCGATAATCGTTTCGAATAAGGCGAACCCCTTCATATTTAAAGGGCGAATATATATAACAAAAATCAGTATGATCGTACAAAATACGATACTACAATACGTCCAAAGAGAGGTTCGGAATAAAGTGTAGGGAAGGTTTTGCTTCCAACTGTAGATTGAAAATAAAACTCCTAAAATAGCACCGATGGCGATCGACGAGTATAGTCCGTTGCCAAAGAGAACGTTGACGACGTTTCCCAATCCAAAACTAAGACGAAGTAGAACATGGAGAAAGGTTTGAGAGATAGGCGCTTTCTCCGTATTCTTGGGATCCGCCTCCTTCCTCCACCGATAGTTTTGGTACCCCCAAGCCATACCAGTTAACAAAATAAACGACGCAGCCCATGATACCCCTAAGGTAAACGCATACAATAAATAGTGGGGGGGGCAACCTCCTCCTTCTCTTTCAAGAATACATTCCCCGAACTTAAGATTCGCAGCCGGCATTACTCTTTTTCAAAACCAAAAAAAAAATGAATGGGTTTTTTTAAGTTTCTTGAACCTACATTTGCTTTTGTCGGCTTTCCATTGCGTTTTTGTTGTGTATCGGTTTAAGATTGATTTTCACAACATCAATCCCCATTCGAGGGATTGAACTCGAGGAAGTATAGTGGGAAGTATCGGGCTCGACTTTTTCTCGCAGTCCGGTGAAAGAATAGGGCATCGAACGGTTATTAGGGATGGTGACGGAAGTAGTGGGAGGGACGATGTACGACACTTGCGGTAAAGTATTCCCCACTTTGTCGAGTTGGTTTGGCCCCCCGGTTGTATAATCGTGGCCGTCAAATACGGCCGAACCGGGGTTTGAAAACAGTTTAGAGTCTATCTGAGTGTGGAGTTCGAGTTTCGTCAGGGGCGTTTCCATGTCGAGGTGGAGAAGAGTATTCATCCTAGCATCAGTCGCATAGCGAGGGCGGTTCTCCTGGAGTTCTAAATGTGCGAGAGGCGTTTCCATATCCAAAAGGGCAGGGTTGTTTACCCCGGCTCCGGCCGAATAACGGGGACGGTTCTCTTGGAGTTCTAAATGTGTAAGAGGGGTTTCCATGTCTAGGGTAACTGGTGTATTCATCCCTGCTCCTGCAGTGTAGTGGGGCCGTTTCAAGGGGAGATCGAAGTCGTGGACCACGTCGCCGTCGAGTGTGACCGGAATGTTAACCCCCGAATCCAACAGGAGGGTGAATTCTTCGCGCCCTCCCACCAGTACTGGCATTTGAGGGGGGGCGTCGAACTTGGCGGGGGTATTGATGCCGGCACTTGCCGTGTAGTGGGGGAGGGTCAACTCGAGATCCGGGACGATCGCGTTGGTGTCGTTAGGGAAAGTAATAGGCGCGAAGAACGTCGGCCTCCACTCGCCTTGTTTGACCCGATCGGTCAGGTAACTGTCGATCTCCCCCGGGCGGTTGTTCTGCGTAAAATACGAGGTGGCGATCCCCGACGGGTTGATCCGGGGAACGACAATTTTCCGGGGTTGGCGCGACAAGGGGAGGAAATCGTCCTGCGAAAGAAGAGGGGGGCGGAAATTTTTGTTCACAACATCTTTTGAACTGCTCTGTCCGTACACAGTCTGGTTGTACGATCGAGACTGAGCAAGAATCGCCCCGTTTAAGGTTTGATCGAGATGCCCCGTGTCGAGAACTGTGGCCCCCGTGTCGACCGTCCAGTGTTTTCCAGCATCAACAAACCGCGGGAGTATTTGTTTGATGTCGGGAAACATCGGCCCTTCGATGATATTGAGAGGTTTTTTGACTCCCGAACCAGGATAGTATGCCATTAAATTACTTACTAAGGGATAAAATTATTTTTTAAAATTGGAAAAAAGAAATGTCTCGAACTGGTGAAACGGCGGTACCAACGACTTAAGGGAAGTAGTTAGTGGTGGCACGAGCGCCGGCATCTGGTCATCCGGACGCCGCCGGCGTCGCATTCACCTTTTCGTGGCCTTTGGTCTGGACCTGGACAGTCAAAAAGTCTCGTGTGTTTATTATACACGCAGGGACAGTGGTCACATTGGTTGGCCTGATGCGAGAAGCCAATATGGCGGTAATAGTTTCTTACATTTTTTAGTGCGCACAGTTTGATCATGTGGATGGGGGACTTGTGGTGGTCTAAGGAAACTGCTAACTTCTCAATCTCCTTCCACAATTGTGTACCCACGCCAATCGGGTCTTGTGTCCCTGGAATCTTCATTTTGACTCCGCTTAAGGCACAAATAACATCTACGTACAGTAGATTGTCCGAGCGCCTGTGTTCGACTAGCGCGAACCCGCAGATGAAGTCCAATTGTGGGATCCCGCTCACAATAATATAGTCGGCCTTGGCAAGGGCGCCGGGTCCGTCGGGGTGGTCGGGCGGGTCGGTAATGTAGGCGGGATTAACTCCTTGATTCCCATGTTTGTCCTGGCAAAGGACGGTTGCATGGTCTATTAAGCGCTGACGCACTCCATCGGGCAAGTTTTGCTGTCGAAACCCGAACATCTTACAGGCTCCTTGCTTCAAAGCCTCGCGGACAACTGGGTCTAGAGCGAGGTTTGCGGGATCCGGGCCCATATTTGTTTGCTGGGCCGGGTTCCATTGGTGAGGGTGGTGGCGTGATATTCCACGCGGCCAGTATGAACGATCTGCCGACATTTTGATAGCACTACATAAAAAAAATGCGGCGTAAGTAAAGATATTTTTTTTGAAAACCAAAAAAAAAAGAAGGCTTGACCTCCTAACAAGAAGGAAAGAAAGAAAGATCTAAAGAAGCAAAAGAAGGGAAGCATTCGAACTGGTGTTTATACTGAATTTCAAGTTTGGAAATAATTTCCCCTTCTTTATGGGTAAGCATCCCTTGGGTAAAAAGAGTTCGAATATTGCGCTGAGAAAGGTCCGAAAAGAGGCGATGCAAAGAAGCCGGAGAGTACTGCGATGTAAGCGCCTTGTCCAGAAGAGACGCCCGAGGGGAGTCTTTCGAAATAATTTCGTTCGAATTGAATCCTAGTCCAAAATAATTGACCATTATCCTATTCGAATAGTCGGCAATTTTCCGAGCAAACCGAACTTCGGTCGGATTTTTTTCGTCGGTCACCACATAAATCGTAGGTTCTGTTTCCGAGAAGATCCCCGTATCGTATAATTCCGGGTGGGAAGACATATGACGCTCGAGAACCCTGTAGTGCCCTTTAAACGGGCACATTTTGATGGGACAGGAAACTGGTTTGGAATGGCATGCGTGTTGAAGAAGTTTGTCTGACCGAAACAGCCGAGTGCAATAGGGGCAGAGTTCAAGGATACACCTTGTCTGATGTTGGCGGATAACATTCAGCGGCCCCGAAAGCCCGCACGATTCACATTTGGCCTTCCGCAGGGGACATCCCGCAAAGTGTTCTTTTAAACTCCGCCGCCGAACGAGATGTTGGCAGTTAACACATTTCAAAGACTCTTCGGGGCATAAATGGTAGAGTCCCTTTAGAACCTCTTCGCCACATGTATCGCATAGCGTTTTAGGATGAACGGATTGTCGGTGTCGTTCGTAAAGGGCGCCCTTGACCAGTGTTCCACAGTCGCATTTAATTAACCGGCTGGGGCATTTCCGCCGGATATGCTCGTCAAACTCTTCCAGCGTCATTACGGCCGAGGAACACTCCGAGGGGCAGGTAAACTGTTTGGTTTCCCGGTACACCTTTGTGACGTGGATGGTTTTGACGGTCAAACACATCGTTCGACAGGAGGGGCACGAAAAAGAAAACGATTGAGCCGAGAGAGTCGCCAGACAGGGTCCACAAAACTTGTGCGCACATTCGGTCAAGACGGCGTCTCTGACGACAAGAGTCCAACAGACTGGGCATTTGTCGAATCCCCGCTGCTGGGCGACGAGAGTAACCGAATCCTCGTCGCCCTCGAGACCCTCCGCATTTTCGTGGTCCATTATTCACTAAATCAATCTCTTTTAAAATGACTCTATCAAAGAGTCAGACAATGTTCAAAACCTTATTCCGTTATCGGAAGTGGGTAAATTTCCATACCCTGTTTGTCGTAGCCATAATAGGGGTGGCCATCTATTACGCTTGGCGGGCTCCGAAACAAAAATTTCCGTTTACCGGGATAAGCGGACTCGGGGTCCGCGAAGTTCTGTCGCAATCGAAAAAACCCAAAAAACCCAAACGCGTTAACAAAAGCGAAGAAAAATGCCGACGGATCTTTGAAACGATTTTCCAGCACCCGTTCCCTTTGGTACGGCCTCTTTTTTTAGAAAACCCCGTGACCAAAAAATGCCTGGAACTCGACGGGTTCAACCCCCACATCGTAACGCCGTTGGGCAAAGGGCTGGCGTTTGAGTACGACGGAGTCCAACACTCGAAGTACCATCCCTACTTCCACCGCGGGGGGCCCCAAGACTTTGTGTACCAGCAAAAGCGCGACACCTGGAAGGATCTCAAGTGCCGGTCGATGGGGATTCTCCTCATTCGGATCCCCTACAACGTTGTCCCCGAAAACTTCGAATCCTATATCCGCCAAACCCTGAGCCAGAAGGGCGTCCGGTGTTGAACGGCTTTAGAGCGAGATGACGTGTCCATACGCGTCGTAGTAGTTCGAATAGTCGATATCGGTCGTCCAGACTTTCTGCCACCCTCCGTAAATGGGTTGCGGAGTGTCGGAAACGATTCCGTAATAAATGTCGGTGATCGGTTTCGTCAACTGGAGCCGGGGGTATAAGCCGCCGACGTCTTTTAAGACCAGCCCTAACGGAACGCCGAAATGGTGCCGACCCGTGTAGAAAAAGACCGAGTTCGGCTCGACCAAGATGTTGTTGTTAAGGCGCAGGGGGATCATGGTCGGGTTGTGGATCCGGATGTAGGGGCGCCCCTGGACGGCGTTGCTGGCCACGACCATTTGGTCGTCCCACGTCCCCCCCGAAAACCGGGTGGTAATTTGGCCGACATGGATTTCCGAAATGGGTTTGTTTATTATGTATTTGGTCAGAAAGACGTAGTCGTTGGGAGTTTGAATGTTACTTATAAAAATTTCAACGAACGAGCCGGGGGCGAAAAGTCGGGCGGCCTTTTCCGCCGACACCGTCGCGATGCCTCCGGACACAATGTTTTTCGACCACTTTCCGGAAGTTAGTTTTATATGCGTGGATGGGTAATAGTTGAAAAGTTTGAAGACCCCCATTGGTTTTTTTTTATTAAGCAATAAAAAAAAACACAAACTAAATCTGCAATGTCTATTAATAAAAACCCCGAACCGGGCCTAAGAAGGCCGTAAGTACTACCTCCCTTTCTCCTTCGCCTTTATCCTCAAAATTTGATCCTTAATATTGGGAGAGTGAGGGGAGTTGAGGACGGGCGAGGGGAGAGCACCCCCTCCGGGGCTCCGCTTCGCGGTGACCCACCGATTTTTCATTTTATCCAAAAACCCGGGGGGGTACTTCTGGGTATTATGGTGAGCAATATCTTTGAAAACATCATCTTCCCGGAAACAAACGAACTCCTCGCCCGTATAGTAGAGAACGATGTTTTTTAGATCTTGAGTGCGGCACAACGTTTCCAAAGACCCCAGAGCCTCTCGGCGGTACTTCTCTTCTTTTTCTTTGGGCACTAGGGTGGGTTCCAATAGTATTTGAATTTCTTCCTGAATTGCAGCACACGCTGTTTCGCGCAGATTGATTAAAGTGCTACTGGAGAGCCGCGGAAGGTTAATCGTCAATTCTGGCCACAAATGGGGGATCGACGCCAAGGATAAATTCTCTATAGGAAAAGACCCTCCTTTGACTTTGGCTTTAAAAACCCGGCTGACCTCCCCTAACACATTATTCGAGTTAAGAAAGGCGAGAGGGGTCGCGACAGCGTTTAAATACACCGCCGCCGACGCTTTGTTGCGGGTGAAAAAATTAAATTCGAGTTTGCTTATTTGGGCGTCTCTTTTTTCCCCTGCCTGGGCGTACCGGGCTTTCAAGTCCGCAAAAAACTGCTTGTTGAACTGGGATTTGAGGTTTTCGGGGAGGCTGTTAACAATGATCGCGGTTTCGACGATGTGGCGGCACTCTGGAGTATGCAGGCATTTAGTGACGAGGGATGCGACTTCTTCAAAGAGGCGCGACTGGCACTCTTCTTTATGAGGAAGGGTTTCCATCCGGCTGGCAATGTAATTTAACAAATAGTTAGCCGGGCGGTGGGTTTTCAGAGCGAGAATTAAAGCGGCTCGCCGGGGTTCCTGGAAAAGGAATTTGCCCGAAGATGACGCATAAGTTTGTAAGAGATAGTTTACGACAGCAGACGCAGAAAGGTCCGATTTTACAAAGTGGGGGTACTTCGCATTTAGCCATAACCGGAGTTGATTATTATAGAAAGTTGACCATAAGGGGAAAAGATTCTTAAGGAGATCTCGGTATCTTAGAATGACTTTAGCACGCAAGTCTGCATTTAAAGGAGTTTGGGCAAGATTGGGAATGGTACACTCCAACTCCATTATATAAACTTAAATATTTTAAAAACCCCAATCTCCGATTTTTTGGCCGGGAATGGCCACCGGGTATTTTACCCAATTACGAATAGCAGGATACGGGAGAATTTCTCCCCGGTAGAGTCGGAGTTCGCGGGCGTATTGGTTGTGAAAAGGGTAGGCCTGGTACTGGTAGTACTGGCGTTTCGGATAAGTGCCGAGGTTGTTTCCCTTCGCGTCTTGTCCCGTGATAAGGGTAACGGCCCCTAAGTCGTTCCCGTACATCGTATCGACCGGAATGTCGCGGTACATAGATCCGTAGCAATTCGGCTCGGAGGGATAAAGTTTTTTCGAAACAGAAGCAGGCCCGGCGAGTTCCCGCCTCCGAGGCCACGTTTCTGGGAGAGTCTGGTATTCTTGGTTGATTAAACACTGGGAAGACGGGGCTGGGGTTTGAGGGTAGAGCGGGTAAAACCGAGGCGTGTAAATTATATTCATAGCGTCTTTATAATACAAAATTTGTTTTAATTAAAAAAGAAACTGTAAAAAAATTAGATAAAATTAATATAGACTACCCTAAATCGTATGGAGTTTAATCAAATTGCGAATTTTATTCCTTTTTATCCGGCTTTAACCGACCCTGAATTTTCGTACAACATTGCCCGGAAAAAAGAATTCAACGAATACGCTTTAACTTCGGATTATATCCAAATCCCTGGGCTTTTCCGCCAACAAGTAATTATCCAACGATTCTTGTCTCCCGCCACTCTTTATAACGAACTGTTAATATATCACCGTGTGGGAGCCGGTAAAACGGCAACGGCTCTTGCTGTGGGCGAAGCCTGGAAAACCCAAGCCAGAGAGACGTATGCGTGTGAAACAAAGGGGGGAGGGGATACCCATTTAAAAACACCATCACAATGCCCTCTTATTATAGTACGGAGCGTAGACCGGTTCAAACCTATTTTTGAACAAGAACTTAAAGACCGGTTTCCCGAGTATCTCTCCCCCGCTGCCACCTTCAAGAGGAATTACCACATGGAATCGTATCAGACTTCATGGAAAAATGTAAAACCGGCCGATTACTCGAATCGTGTTATTATTATCGACGAAGCGCATAATTTGCAACCCCAACCTGTCCAAAGACAAGAAGAAAAAGATACTGAAATGTACAGCAAACTCCTACAGAAGTTGAGCGGGGGAGTGAATTCTAAAAAAATTTTGTTAACCGGAACGCCTATCCCCGACCATGCTAGTCAAATCATTCCTTTGATGAATTTAATTTTGCCTAAACCCATTCCGTCCGATGCCTATACATCTTTCAAGAAATTTTATTTTGAAAACAATAAGTTCATTCCCAAGTCCACACTCACTGATCCCCAGTACGACCTGACGCAACAGTTCAAAGGACGGGTTTCGTATTTTAGGTCCATTATTCCTAGTATTATGCAAGACGATCAAGGCACAAAAAATGTAGAAATAATAGAGTCCAAAGAGGAGACTATCGTAATCGGAACCATCGTTCCTGTGGTGTGCGACGTCATGAGCAACTTCCAGTACACTACCGCAAACATCTCCTTTGAGGAGAGTGAGAAGAGTAACGCATTTGGCGAAAAAGCCCGCCGTGCAGCAACCATGGTGTTCCCCGAAAGTTGGAGTGGGAAAAAGGATATCCAATCCGAGATTGGAAAGATGGGGGGGGATCTAGACGTTCTCCAAAAATATTCTGCCACTTTTTATTCGATCCTTCAAGACATTCGAAGATACCCCGACAATCTTTTTTTTATTTATTTGGATTATGTGAACGGGCCGGGAAGTCAACTTAATTTGGGCTATGTGCTGGAACATTTCTTAAAGTACGCCGCATGGGGTACCGGTTCCCCACAAAAAAAGAAGACATATGCAATCTTAGGGCTCCAGAGAAAATTGACTTCAGGCCAATCTCGTTTGAAAAAACTCCAGAAAGGAAGGATACACTCGACTCGGACAGACGCGAAAGAGCGTACTGAAACTGCAACCGAAGCGGAAGCCCGCACCCGGGTGATCTTGGATGTTTTTAATAATAAAAACAATATCAAAGGCAAAAAAATACACGTTTTGATTGGGGGGAAAAAAAGCGGCGAAGGAATTACGATTAAAAACGTTACGCGGGTTCATCTCCTCCCATATTGGAATTATAAAGAGGGACAACAGGCAATTGGGCGGACCATTCGTCCCGTTTCCCACGACGCTTTAATCCAAAATCATATTCTCCAAACCCTTCTGACCACTTTAAACTTAGACGGCGAAGAGTGGACACAGCCAGTGGACGCGCAGGGGAAGACCTTTTACGTTGTTAACGCGCAAACCAGAATAGAAGTCGTCTTTGATAACCTTTTGGGGTTAACGCGGAAATTCACTCTTACATTTTCGCCGCCCCACCAAGCGGGGCAAATGCAACGCGTTAACGAGAGTTCTTACTTTAATGTAAAAGGACGAGAGGGAACTAACATTTTTGTGGAGTGGACCGACACTATTAAAGTCAAAGTATTCCACCATGTTGCAGTAGGGCCGCCGGCGCCGGCTTCGAACCTATATCGCACCACCCAGGCCGTACACGTGTTCAACAGGGCTACCCAAAAGTACTACCCAACCGCCCAAGTATTGGAGTTTTTAAAAACGATTTCTTTCGACTGTCCTCTTACTTACCCGAAAAACATCGCCGGCGACGCTAATTACTACTGTCGAGACTTTCCGGAGAAGGAAATTGATAAAGAAAAAACTGTTTGGAATTATTCGATTCAGCCGAGTCAAATCCAGTACGACACCTACGATTTTTTCTACACCAATCGGGAGGAGATTATAAACAAAATCGCCCCCTTGTTCGTCGAAAACTCGATTATGTCGTTTCCAGAAATGTTAGAACAGTTAAAGGAGCGCCCCAATCCGCTTCTTGGGGCCCTCCAATCGATGATCAGCCGAAACTATTCCCTCAAAAACCGGTTCGGGTTTCAGTGCTGTTTGCGGGAAGACCGGAATATGTATTTCCTCGTGGATCGCCGAGACGCGTTTCGCGGCGACCAAAAGTACGAACACGCCATTTATTCGGCTCTACCCTTTGTTACTTACCAAACATCCCTTCAAACTTTGAACGATTTCCAATTGCTCACACCGACAGACTCAGCGAACAATATCCAGAACTTTTGTAAGAATCCAACGGCCGAGACTTTTCAAAAGTTAAGTTTCCGAACCCGAACGCGTCTTCTTGAAGAATTTTATCAAAAGTTCAATATGGATATGGA
>SPKZ01015983.1_pt1 | contig 13475 bp, 14 predicted proteins | sample 2456571 | NCBI WGS metagenome assembly SPKZ01 (sample SAMN11192286, study PRJNA482655) | marine metagenome | biome: ENVO:00000447; feature: ENVO:00000244|ENVO:00000211|ENVO:00000569|ENVO:00002023; material: ENVO:00002151; isolation source: ocean water from marine abyssalpelagic zone ...
CATTAAACTTTAACGATATGTTATTTGAAAACCCTTATCATTTATTTGGTAAGGATTTTTTATTGGCTAAAATATGAGAAGTAGCGCTAATCGTTATGTCTGCCTAGATCAATATCTAGGCTTTAGCTGATCTTGCTGATCTTTAATAGGTATAGTGATACTTGTAAATTAATTAAAGAGATTGATTTAGCAACTTAACAGTAAGGCTACGACGCGGCCGTCAAATGTAAAAAATATCCTTTACCGGCAAAAGTAAGTTGGTAAGTAGTACTATTGTTTTTATTTGCATTACTTTGTTCTAACAAGCCCTTTTCTATCAATAAGCTAAGCATAGTACTTGATAGCTCGGCTACTTTAGCTTTGGTACTTATTTCCATTTTGGTAGCAACCCCTTTAATGGAATATAGCGCGCGAATGATTGCTGCTTCGGAGTCAGATATTGTCGGCAAACGACCAATATAATGAGGGAATTGCAATTTTGGATATTTACCTTTGATGCTTTTATAAGAGGCTTGAATAGCGCTAATATCTTCCTCTTTATTTCCCGTAGGTTGAAAGGTATGAAACACCCCTGTCTCTTTACTTAAATAATCTACCTTAGCGAGAAAAATGGGTAATTCACAACCTTGAGCGATATGGTAAAAGCCTGCTTTCCATCTCTTTACTACGCCACGAGTACCCTCTGGCGTAAATAAAAAAAATATTCTTTTGCCATTACTTGGGTTGTCTTTTTGTGAATCAATGAATCTTTTGATTTGTTGTACTTGCCCACTTCCTTTTGATGAACGGTCAATTGGCATAGCACCAAGCCACATTAAAAATCTACCTAAAAGCGGCACTTTACACAGGCTGTCTTTAATCGAAAAGTATATCTTTACGTCTTGCAATATAGCCGCGCCAAGAGCGTAAATAAAATCCCAGTTAGAGGTGTGCGGTGCGGCAATGGCAACTCCTGCCCCTTCAGGGGGATATTTACAAACCTTCCAACCTGCTAATTTAAACCATAAAGCAAATAACGACTTTAAGATATATTTGGTGAATATGCCGTCAAAAATGGTTTTTTCTCTAATATTAAGCGATTTTTTAGCCATGAATAAATCCGTACAGGGTGGAATGAACTGAAAATATGCTTTGATTATAACATACCCCTATCGCAAAAAATGTAAACTATTTCAATCATAGATAGAGTATAAAACATACGGCACAGTATCTTTTTTTAGTTTTTATTTATATAAAGACAGCTAATTGAAAATAATATATTTATTTTAATATAATATAATCAATTATTTATTGTCTTGGAGGATAAATGTTACTCGATGTTCAATGTTTTAGTGTGTGTGTTTGTTAAAATGAACACTTAAGACGTTTTAGTAAAAATAACTTAATAATATTACTCATTAATGGTTTATTTGTGACCGTGTTAATGGTCACTATTTTGAGCTTAGCGAAAATAAAAATTGAAACTATAACAGTAATATGAGATGAGTCATTATTATGTTGAATGTTGAATGTTGAATGTTGAATGTTGAATGGTAAATTGGTAAGCATCATTAATCAAACGAGAAAATAATTATGAGTAGTTTAACGGTTAGCTCTACGAGAGAGCCAATGAATAAAATTATCAAGTAGTTGAACAATAATAACGTTAAGCAAGTGCAGTGTTTGATTAGCGATCATACTGGGGTTGCACGTGGAAAAATGTTACCAGTTGATAAATTTATCAGCGAGCAAGGTTGTCGTTTGGCTGAAACTCAGCAAGGGTCCCAAACGATTATTTTACTCCTTTCATTAAGCGCCTATGTACTAAGCGTGTGCCAACAAAAACAATAGCAATAACAATGGGTACAGCAAAGCCACTTACTAGTTCATGGTTATACTCAATCCCTAAAGCTGGTAATGACGTTAGCATGGTTTCAAATAATTGCATGCCGTAATAACTTATCGCAGCTACGGATAAACCTTCAACCGTTTGTTGTAAGCGCATTTGCACATGAGCGCGGTGGTTCATTGATTTCAATAAGGTTTGATTTTGTTCCTGTAATACCATTTCTACGCGCGTGCGTAATAAATCACTGGCACGGGTGACTCTTCTAGAAATATCTTCCAGGTGGTTAGAAGCAGTTTGGCAGGTTTTGACCGCAGGAGTAATTCTGCGCATTAAGAACTCTCGTATGGTCATATAACCTGAAATTTCTTCTTCTTTAAGCTCTTCCATACGTTGTAATGCCACATCGTAATAGGCATTCGTCGCGGAGAAACGATAGGTACTTTGACTACGGAAATCTTCCACTTTTGCCGCTATTTTAGATACTTGCGTTAATAATTCTCTATCGCTTTTTTCAGTACCAAAGGCAATGTAGGTAGTGACTTGTTGTAGTTGTATATCCAGTTGACTGAGTTCACTGTTAATTGCCTGCGCTAGTGGTAAACCAAGCGTTGCCATTAGCCGATAAGTATCAAGCTGTAATAATTGTTGTACTAAACGGCCAAGCTGCGCAGATGATAAGTCTTGTTGGTAAATCAGAAAGCGGCCAAAGCCATCTTCATGTAATTTAAAAGAACTCCACACTTTCGCCTGTGAGTTTACCGGAGCGCTGGCGATTAATGACATATTGTCAAAAAACTGCTCAACCTTGTGTGTGATCGCTTGGTCAATATTTTCAAGTTGAATAACCAAGTGCACCGCCGCGATGACTTCACCGGGCATTTTCTCAAACCAATTACTGGGGACATAGTCGATAGCATTTTTAACAAAAGGTTGCTCCGTTAATGGTGCTTGGTGGCTAAAAGTATAGGTGGAGTATTCTAAATGACGCTCCCAGCGTAGGCTGAATAAACCAAAGTCTTGAGAAAAACATGGCATTGACTCTGTGGGAGTGTTTACTTGAAACATATTACACAGCAATGAGATAAATTCATGCTCTTGTTGTTTCAGCTTTCCTTTATGCTGGATTGCTATATGAGTTAGCTGAGCAGGAGTAGATATTGATTGAAAGGGTCTATTATGCAACTCGTTGTAAAGCTTCTCGCGGAGTGGGTGAATTGCTATTTTACTCAATGAAGATAAAGATAGTACTGTACTTTCAGGTAATTCATTCGTTATTAATTTATTTAACAAAGTGCTACTCTCTACTCTATTTATCTTTTTATATGTAGTTTATCTTAGCCGTAATATCCGTTTAGATATATCCCTCTTATGGAGGATTTTAAACTTACTTTTAGCTCGATATTAAGTCGTTTTTCAATGATCGAAAAAAATAGTGTTAGTCCATCCATTAGCTCCTTGAAAAAAGTACTCAACGGTATTCCTATTTCTTTGGTGGAGTTTTTTGCAAATGACAGTAATGTTGAAAAAAATCAACAGGTGGTATATACCGCTGCAGAGTTTATGGATATTGGTTCGGGCAATATAAAAATGCTATTGGTGGGAAAGTCATTTCCGCGCAGACAAATGATCTTTTTGATTGAATCATACGCAGTTGGTGCTGATACGGGCACTGAAATGTTGCAAAATGATGCTGAAGAGGGTGGTTATATTATCGAAGGAAAAATTGAACTAACCGTTGGTGAAAAAGTTTATTAATTAGGACAAGGCGACAGTTATTATTTTGATAACAATAAGCCCCATCGCTTTAGAAATACTTCCAAACAAGCATGCAAAATAGTGAGTGCAACTACGCCAGCTAACTTTTAAATGAAATTATAGTAGCTCTACATACAGTTTTATTCAGCCCACCGCGGCAACAAATATTAAGAAAGTAAAAATAGCTTAGGTATATGGAATATAGCTAGGCTATTTTATATTCAATAAGTCTAATGAATTTTTATCCATGAACTATGCTTATGCCTTTGTAGCACTGAGATAACAAGTGTTTATCTCAGTATTTTCTTTGGTATAAGGAATTCAGCATATGAAGCTATTTAGAATATTAGCCGGTGTTACGGTATTGCTCCTTTCTTGGTCAGCACTTGCTGGCGAAGATAAAAAACCTGAAATGTATGTTTATGCCACCTACTTTAATTGCGATCCCGCACAAGAAGATGCGGTAGATGAGCAAGTTCAAAAGACCTATAGTCCAATTTATAATAACGCAGTAAAAAATGGTGAAATAGCGAGTTGGGGATGGTTAAAACATCACACCGGCGGGCAATGGCGTCGTATTTTGTATCATTCAGCGCCGAGCATAAATGCCTTGTTTTCTGCCCAAGAGCAAATGAATAAAGCATTTGATATGGCTTTTGGTAAAACAATCGATGCCGTTGGCCAAGGTTGTAAAACGCATGATGATTATGTTTGGCAATATGTCACTGGTAGTCGACCTTCAGTAACGGGCATACCCCGTGGTAAAGCAAGTATGTCTATTTATATGGAATGCAGTTTTGCCGGGGAAGATGCCGCAGATGAAATTTTTAAAAAACACTTTTCGCCTATTTATAATGCGCAAGTTGGTAAAGGTAAATTAACCTCATGGGGCTGGATGTCTCATGTAATAGGTGGGAAATATCGCCGTTTGGAAACCTTGACGGCGGCTAACTATGAAGATTTATTGAAAGCGAAACAAAGCATTATTGATACGCTTTATTATAAAGGCACAAACAAACACGCAGAAGAATTTAGTGAAATTTGTACTAGTCATCAAGACTATCTTTGGGATATAAAAATTGAATCATAGAAATAGCGAAAGTTAATTTAACATTAGATTCACTGGTGAAATAGCATTCTGCCAGTGTGTTTGTTACTTTTGTTATTGTTCTGATAACGCTAATAATTGCGGTAAATAAAGTTCGCTTTCTTGGGCAAGTAAACACTGCTCTGCCAAAATATCGTGCAGGATGTCATAATTAGTTAATGGGTTAGCAAGTACCACGCGAAAAACGATCACTTTTTCACCCCCATAGCGGGCTACTTCAATGCGTGTACGTGAAACAAACGAACGGCCATCTTCTCGTTGACGTTTTTGAATGAATTTAGTCAGTTGTCCTAATAATAAGTTTATTTCACCTTGTGTTTTGCTATCACTATTAACACCGGTTTTAGCAAGTAAAGCTTGTACTGCTTTAGGTGCATAGCGGTAGGTTAATAGGCATAACTCAGGCTCAGTGATTAATTCAAAATCATCATGACTATTAATAATATCGGCAAAATATTCTGCTTTTTCTATCGCTTGATTAATTAACATTTCATAGCCTGGGCGGCTAATAATATGCAAGCTAGCGTAAACTAGCATCGCCATACCAGAACGAGAGCCTTCCAGGGTGTGACTACCTAAATCTTTTGAACCTTTGCGCAAGATATACTCGGCATGATGTTCAATATCAGCCACCGCAGAGGGATCTTTAAATAATACTACGCCAGCGCCCATAGGTACGTACATTTGTTTATGAGCGTCAATGGTTACTGAATCGGCACGTTCAATGCCGTTAAGTAAATATCGGTGTTTATTAGAAAGCAATGTTGCACCACCCCAAGCGGCATCAACATGAAAATGGCATTGGTATTGCTTTGCAATATCTGCCATTTCATTTAGTGGATCAATATTACCGGTTTCGGTAGTACCCGCCACACCAACAATTGCGAGCACTTTAATATTTTTCTCGGTTAATTGTTGGCACTTTTGCGCAAGTTTTTGACAGTCTATTTTGTTGTATTCATCGGTTGGAATAGCGATAACACTGTCTTGTCCAATACCGAGAATGTCGGCCGATTTCTTTAATGAATAATGACCACGTTCAGACACTAAAATCACCAAACCTTGGTAGCCATAATGCTGTAAAGCACTAAACAAACCTGCACGGGTGATACCAGAAAAATCGCCATCGGCTTTTAGTAATTTATTTCGAGCCACCCATAAGGCGGTAATATTAGCGATCGTACCACCAGAGCAAAAAGCCCCTAACGAATGATTAGGGTTGTGTAGCCATTGTTGGTAAAACGCATCATTTTCTTGATAAACCAAGTTATGCATCATACCTAATACTTGTCGTTCGAGTGGCGTAAACGCTTTTGAAGTCTCCACTTTAACGAGGTTTTGATTTAAACCAACCATTAACTTAGACAAGGGTAAAATAAAAGCGGGTAATGCCGAGGTCATATGACCGATAAAGCTTGGACTAGCGGTATGTACTGAATGTGCCACTAATTTATCAAGTAAATGGTGCATATGATCAGAAACAAATTCAGGCTGCTCAGGAATACGTGCACTAATAAAGTCTTGTTCAATATCACTTAAGGCATTTTTACTGGCGACAATATGATCATTGAGAAAACCGGCTAAATTTTGCGATATTTCTTGTTCAATACGCCCTAATGTAGAGTCTGGCGCTTCGGCAACAGTAAATATTCTATGCAAAGATTCATTTGTTGCTTGTGCCGTACGCTTAGGTGTCGTCATTTTAGTCATTACTTGTGTAAGGTTAATTGCCAACATACTTGGCCACTGGCTTGGTATTTAGCTTCAAAAGGTGTTAATGCTTGTTCAACTGCTACGTTAACTTGAGAAAGCTCTCCATGCAAGGCCATTTGTTTCGCCGCTTGTTGAAACTCTTCTAAATACAAGCGCCAATTACTGCGCAATATTAAGGTATCACCAATGCTTATCATTTGTGGGAACACCGCACTGCCATGCCAGCGACGTTGTAAATGTTTCGATTTAGGCCAAGGGTTAGGGTAGAGAATATAATGCTTAGTCACCGGCCAATTAGCCGCTTTAACTAAACGATAAAAGTCATTTAAGTCAGCACGTACTAGATGATAATTTTGTGCGTGGTAACCGTGTTTTTGCTCAAAGCCCTCAACATTTCTATTAATTCTGTGGGCAGATTTATCGACCCCAATAACGAGTGCTTGTGGGTTTTTCTGTGCTAAAATTCGGCTACTTTGGCCAACGCCACAACAGGCATCTAAAATAATTTCTCCACTAGGATTAGCCTGTAAAAATGCTTGCACTAAGGTATCCATTTCCTGAAAAGCTTGTTGGGTATGCGCTTGATAAGGCTTTTTAAAAGGGTGTGATAAATGCTTCGCTACTATTTTATTTAGCTTTTCATGAATACCCGTTTGGTTAGTAATAATAGTTTTAGAATCGCCTGGCGCATTGTTTTGTTCAGCCACTTTTTTTTCAACCACTTTTTTGTTAACGATAATATCCACCATTAAGATCTCAACCCAATACCTTTACTGATCAATACCATAGCTATGGTAAATAAAGTAGCAATAAAAAAGCCAATCACCAAAAAGGCAGTAATAATGTTAACATCAGAAATACCTAAAAAGCCGTACCGAAAAGCATTAACCATATACACAATTGGATTAATTTGTGACACACCTTGCCAAAATTCAGGCAACAAGCTGATAGAGTAAAATACTCCGCCAAGGTAGGTTAATGGTGTCAGCACAAAGGTGGGAATGATAGAAATATCATCAAAACTGTTAGCAAAAATAGCATTAATCAAACCACCTAAAGCGAATGTCGCTGAGGTTAATATTACCGTAGCCATGATCACCCAAACATTATGAATTTGAATATCAACAAACAATAATGACACCAAGGTAACAATTAAACCGACTAAAATGCCACGTGCCATGCCGCCGCCGACATAACCGGCAACAATCACCCAATTTGGCACTGGTGCTACTAACATTTCTTCAATGTTGCGCTGCCATTTAGCACTAAAAAAAGACGAGGCTACATTTGAGTAGGAGTTAGTAATAACTGTCATCATAATTAGGCCGGGGACAATAAACGACATATAATCAAAGCCGCCCATTTGGCCAATACGAGAGCCGATAAGAGAGCCAAAAATAACAAAATATAAGCTAATAGTAATAGCCGGCGGCACTAAGGTTTGTACCCAAATACGTAAAAAACGTTGTGTTTCTTTGGTTAAAATACTTTTTAAGGCGATAGCGTTATTCATCTTAGTTAACCTTCATGTTTAATTTTTTATTAGGCTCGTTATTAGAGATGAGGTTAATAAATAAGGCTTCTAAACGATTACTTTTATTGCGCATACTCAACACGTTAATATTTTGCTCGGTTAATTGTTGAAAAACATGATTTAGATTTTGATTTTTATTCAAATCAACTTCTAAGGTATGATCATTAATCGCTCTATAGTCAGTTTCAGTTAAAGTAATGTTTTTATCATGAGGTGATAAATCAAAGACAAAAGTTTCCACATCAAGTTGGGCTAATAATGCTTTCATACTGGTGTTTTCAACAATTTTTCCACCATCAATAATAGCAATATTACGACATAACATTTCAGCTTCTTCTAAATAATGAGTTGTTAGAATGATAGTAATTCCTTGACTGTTTAGCTCTCGCAAAAAGTCCCACATTGAACGACGCACTTCAATATCAACGCCGGCGGTTGGCTCATCTAAAATTAATATTTGTGGCTCATGCATCAAAGCGCGGGCTATCATTAATCGACGTTTCATGCCGCCAGATAGCATACGCGCTGCGTCATCGCGTTTATCCCACAATTCTAATTGTTTTAAATACTTTTCGGCACGTATTATGGCAACTTTACGTTCAACCCCATAATAACCTGCTTGATTCACCAAAATATTCATTAAGGGTTCAAATTGATTAAAATTGAATTCTTGAGGGACCAAACCAATAAAGCTCTTCGCTTTTTCTAAGTCGGTATCTATGTCATAACCAAATACTTTTACCTGACCTTGGCTTTTATTAACCAAAGAGGTTATCACGCCTATTGTGGTAGATTTACCCGCCCCATTAGGACCAAGTAAAGCAAAAAAATCACCTTTTTCTACGGTTAAATCAATCCCTTTAAGTGCTTGAAAACCTCCTTTATAGGTTTTTTTTTAGTGACTTAATTTCTAATGCGTGAGACATGGTTTTGCCTTGAACCTTAATTAATACAAATACTATAAGAAGAGTAAATATGGTGCTTTTAATGTGATTTTCAACAGTAATAAATAAAATTTCACCTTATGAAAGGTAACATTTATTTTTAATCTGTTATCCTCTGCCTATTTGTCGATATTATTAAGGAATAACAATGTTCGAGCCCCCCGTTACAAATAACACCGCAAAAGTTAGCGAAGCGATTTCCCCTGCTAATTTATTAAAACAAGAAATAGATCAAGTCGCCAATATATATAATATCATTATAGATTTTTTTACCAATTATAGTTTCCAATTAATTGGAGCATTAATCATTTTTATTATTGGTTATGTGCTAGCGGGAAAAATATCAAGTTTTGTTTTACGATTATGTCAGCGGCATAAATTAGATATTACCTTAAGTCAATTTTTAGCAAACACCACAAAAATGTTAATAGTGGTAATGATCACTATTGTTTCGCTTAGTAAATTGGGGATCAGTGTTACGCCATTTATTGCTGCTATTGGCGCAATTTCTTTAGGTGCGGGTTTAGCGTTGCAAGGCTTATTGGCTAACTATGCGGCTGGTTTTAATATTATTTTAATTAGACCTTTTGTCGTTGGCGATACTATTTCGGTGCAAGGTGTTACGGGTGTGGTTGAAGAAGTGCTACTTGCTTATACGGTATTAAAAAATGAAGATGATGTCACTATCACTATTCCTAATAAGCACATAGTGGGTGAAATTCTTCATAACTCAAAGCATGATTCGTTACTGGAATTAAAGGTTGGTATTTCATACAGTCACAACCCATTAGCAGTGATCAAGTTGTTAGAAGAAGCCGTATTGTCTTTAGGCATTGTTGGTGAAAATAGAAAGTTGCAAATAGGTATTGATGAATTTTCAGATAGTGCGATTACCATTGCTATTCGTTTATGGACTCCAACGATTAATTTGTATGAGACTAAATATAAAGCTTACGCCAAAATATACTCGGTTTTAGATGAAGCGAATATTACCATTCCGTTCCCACAACGCGATGTGCATATTCATCAAGTAGCAAACAACGAATCATAAGTAATAGAGTCTAACTATTTTGTAATTCTTCAATATAGGCATCTAAGATTAAATGTCTACGAGCACCTTTGCTAGTTATCGCGGAAAAGTTGCTATGAAAATAACGACTGTGAGCTTCAATGGTGCGCATTTTATCTTGTGTATGCCAACGGCACCTGTATTTTTTACCCGTGATGGTGAAGCGGCGCGTTACTTCTCTGATAATATTGAGGTAGGGATGGTGTGTTATTTTTCTTCCCTAGCTAACCTTTCGACAGGCTTAGGGCAAACGGAATGTTTCTGTTCACCCTGAGCGCGAGGAACGAGCAGTCGAAGGACAAAACAATTTTAAAGGGTAAATATGTCAGAAAAGAATATTATAAAATTAAGTCAGAACCCTAAAGGCTTTGGTGAAGTTGCTGATGAACTTGAAGAAAGTATGTTCGAGTCAGTATTACCAAAGCAACATACCCACAGTTATTTTGAAGATGAAGCACTTGGCCTCTACATTGGTGTTTGGGATAGCACTGACATGACTGAAACGGCAGCACCTTATGCCTGTGATGAGTTTATGTTTATTATTGAAGGTGCGGCAAAAATTAAAAATAATAAAACCGGTAACATTGAAACCATTATGGCAGGTGAAAGTTTTGTTATTTCCCAGGGGTATGATTGTCAGTGGCATCAAAAAGGATATTTACGTAAGTTTTATGTCATTTATCAACCACAAGAAATACCTGAAAAACCAGTGACAGAACATGTTGTTTATATTACTGAAAATAGTGATATTCCATGGCAAGAAACCTCTGATGGCCACCGTAAAAAAATGCTCTACCAAAATAATAACCAAGGCTTTACCTCTGGTGTTTGGCAAAGTAAAGCGTTCACTACTGGCTTAATTAATTTTCCTTATCATGAGTTTATTTATATTAATAACGGTAGTCTTATTTGCACTGATGAAATGGGTATAGCACATCATTTTAACGGTGGTGACGCACTTTTTATTCCCCAAGGAACACGTTGTGCGTGGCAAGTTAAAGACCAGGTAAGTATTCATTTTACTCAAATAAAATAGCGTTGACGGCAGAAATATTAAGGTAGAAAAGCATGATAAATTCTCAACAAAATCAAGTTAGAGGGTTTTATATCAATGAATAACGGCAAACGTGGTTTGTGGTTGAAATTATTAGATGCGATGAATTTAGGATTTACTTGTTAGCGAGCACACGCTTTAGCGCCAACTAAATGAGATCAGACAAAGGGCTGCGCACACCATTAGCACCATTATCTATAACATGAGTATAAATTTGCGTGGTACGTATGTCGCTATGCCCTAATTGTTCTTGTACGGTTCTAATATCAGCACCACGTTGTAATAAATGTGTCGCAAATGAATGGCGTAATGTATGACAAGTGACATTCTTTTCTATTTTTGCATGGTATGCTGCCATTTTAACCGCTTTTCTTAGCGATGTTTCATCGATATGATGTCTACGTAAACAGCCTGTTTCAGGATCAGAGCTTAAACGACCTGAAGGGAAAAGATAATGCCACTGTACATTATTACTCGCACGGGGATACTTTCTTACTAAGGCATAAGGTAGCCATACGCCTTTATAGTTTGGATTAGCTTCATCTTGCTTATAAATTGACTGCACCATCGCTATTTGTGCTTTTAATGACTCACACAACTCTTTGGCTAAAGTAACACGCCGGTTTTTACCGCCTTTTCCTTGCCATATTTGAATGGCAAAAAAATCAAAATCTATATCTTGCACCCTTAAACGTACTACCTCCATTAAGCGTAAACCGCTGCCGTACATTAACTTACATTGTAAAGCGTAACGATTTGCGATTTGAGATAATAATGCGCTTACCTCCGCTTGGGTCAGCACCACTGGTAACTTAGTCGCTTGCTTTGACTTATTAAAATTTAACTCAAGGGTTAAAGGCTTTAATAGGATCACTCTATACAGAAAAACTAAAGCATTTAATGCCACTCCTTGTGTTTAGGCGCCACATTAAGCTTATTAGTTAGATAAGATAAGAACTGTTCAACCTCAACATCATGGCAGTTCATCGGATGACGCTGATCATTAACGTTTATGTAGGCTTTTATCCAATAAACATAGCTTTGAATTGTTCTCTTGGCATAGCGCTTTAAACGCATTTGCTCTGCAATATGTTTTAAAAAAGGTGAAGACATAAAAAACTCAAACCAAAGCTGTGTTTATATACAGCCTAGCATAATTCCTGCTTTCTACAAGAAAGGAGGAATATTTCCTTCTTTCACACATCAACCAGTTAACTCGATGTTTTTAACTTATTGAGTTGTAATTAGTAATCAAGTAAGATTTAAGCATTATATAATTATGGACAATTAATCTTATCTTGTAGAAAGAAGGAATTTTGCCTCATAATAAACTGTTATATTTTTATCAAATTAAGGAGTTTAAATTATGGATGATACGAAAACTGAAAATGTGTATTGGAGATTTATAAAGTATTTAATTTCAATTTCTTTATCAATAGCATTACTTGAGTTTTCCGGTGTAGATGCAACCAAAGCAAATATATTTTCATTCGATAAGTTTTCATTTGCAGTATTAATCTTACTTTCTATTTGCCTGTATTCTTTTGATAATATGGTTAAAAGTATCGTCAATTGGTTTAATAAAAAAAGTAAAACGGTCTTGAGTAATTAAAAATATAACAAGGGTTTTCAAGTCGGACTCGTAGCAGTTTGCTCGGTTCCACTTCGTTTCACATTTTAGCAAGCTATTACTCGCCGCTTAAAACGGCGTTAGTTGCACGCACTAAATCAGCTTAATTTATTTGCTACTTTAGTGCTTATCTTCATTTTTTGTGTTTGGTTCAATCTTTGGTTTGGCAATGGAAGTGCCTTCAAATACTCACTTCATCTTTGCCCAACCCAGTTTTCGCCTTTCACTGTTTTAAGATCAAATAAGCTTTAGTTTTTAAGGCTCAAAGTTTAAGTTTGGTGTGTAGTGCGGAAGTGTTTTTTGTATCTTTCGCTTATCAAATAAACATGATAACTTATTGCTTCTGTTGTTCTTTTAATATCAAGCAACTAACAAGGCGTTCAAACGGACAAAAAACAGTTGGCTGTTTCACTCCGTTCACAATTTTAGCCAACAATTTTTTGCCGCTTAACGTGGCGTTATATGCTATTAAAAATTAGCTTTGAATAAAATGCTTTCTAGTGCATAGTTTTTCGCTAAATCAGGTTTGGTGTTAACACTAATAAGCATTGCCTTTTATACCTTTTTTAAAGGTGGCAACGCTATTAATTTTGTTCAACCTTTCGTGTGTAGCGTAAAAGTTCACGGTCAGGTTTATTTATTACGGGTGGCTTAAACTCGTGCAGTGTTTGGAATAACCACCGCTGCATATAACAAGCAAATAAACTAGGACTTAAAACAGTTTGTTGTTTTTCGTTCCTCAAAATTTTAACAAACAATTTTAAGCCTGTTATTTGGGCGTTGGTATGACTCCCCACGTCAAGTTAAATACACCGATCCCTGCTCATTAATTTAGAGCCA
>SPKZ01018358.1_pt1 | contig 13469 bp, 12 predicted proteins | sample 2456571 | NCBI WGS metagenome assembly SPKZ01 (sample SAMN11192286, study PRJNA482655) | marine metagenome | biome: ENVO:00000447; feature: ENVO:00000244|ENVO:00000211|ENVO:00000569|ENVO:00002023; material: ENVO:00002151; isolation source: ocean water from marine abyssalpelagic zone ...
CATGTCATGTTCGAACATGGAGAGCTCAGCGATCTCGTCGTCGCCGGCGAGCTGGGCAAGCGCAGCGTCGCGGTGATTCACCCCGGGGATAGCTTGGCGGACGCCCTTGAGGGTCTCTCGGGACAAAGCTTTGAGCACCTCGTGGTGGTGGATACGAACGACGAGCGCAAAGTCGTCGGGCTGCTCAGCCACCACGCAGTGATGGGTCGCTACCGCAAAGCCCTGCAGCAGACCGGCGTGTTCGACCGCAGCGAAGACGAATCACCCTAGGGTGGATGGGCATTCGACCCGACCCTCTATCGATGCGGCGCGGGTTCGGAGTGTCCGGGAGTGACCGAACACTGACCGAACACTCGGGGAGTCGGTCAGTCAGGGCAGCCCCCGGACAGCGCACCAAAACGTAGGAGATCATTCAGCTTCCGCCGGTTGCGTGGTTGCCCCTAGTCGATCGACAGGCCGATGAACTGACATGCGCCGCGAGCTTCTAAAACGATCAAATCGTCGCTCATCTCATGACCTTAGAGACGTCGCGCCCCCCCCGTACGTCCCCCTTTGGCACCGGAGTTGCAATCTCCCGGGGAGATACGCCACCCCGGCGTATCTCCCCGGGAGACGGCTTTTCCGAAAGCCCGGTCACCTTCTACTTGAGGTCTTTTTCATGAATGAATCGAGCGTCAACCACCAGTCCTACACCCGACTCAAAGCAGCACGGCACCGACTGAAGCGAATCCGGTGGGCAGCGAACTGAGCCGCCTGCGGCTACTGGCGTCCGATGCTGACGCCATGTGGACGTCGGAGCAACGCTCCGGCCACGCCGTCTGGTTCGACTTGTTGGAGAATCGCCTCTCAACAGTGGCCTGCTTCACTGACCGGTCGCGACACTACGTCATCCTGCGAGAATGCAGCGCTGGCAGCATGGATTTGCTCAGCCGTCGGGAAACCACCATTCTGATTCGAGTTCTGCTGGGTAGAACCGGCAAGAGCATATCCGAAGAGACTGGGCTCGCCGGCTCAACGGTGGCGACCTACTGCGCCTCCACGCTCCGAAAGCTCGGGATCCGTTGCCGCGAACACGCCGTTCCGCTCTCCATCGTGATGCGGGTTGAGTACAACATGCTGAGCGGTCAGGTGTCGGACTTCCAGATGGGCAGCGTTTCTTACGTCGTCGTCAGCGCCCCCCTCAGCGACACCCAGAACTCATCGCTGACGGCTGCGCAGAAACGTGTATTGCGACTCCTGCTCGCCGGAGCTTCCAACGCCGACATCGCGCGCGACTGCCGAACCTGTCTGCACACGGCCGAAAACCACGTGGCCTCGGTGTTTCGTAAGCTGGGCGTCAATAATCGTTTTCGGCTGGTGGACCACGCCCTCTGCGCCGCCGAACATTCTGACGAACAGCCCAGCTCGGAACTCGGTCGCGACCAGCACGCTCTGGTCCAGCAGCGTGCTGCTTCCTGACCGCCGGGCTGTGCCAATCGGATGTGCGATGGTTCATGCGCTCACCGAAGCGCGGAGCTTCCTCTCCGGGGGAGCTTCGCTAGTCCGGAGGCCTGGGGCGCGGGGCCTCAGCCAGCGCGGTGAGAAATGTCGGGGGGGTCCGCGAAGAAGTGATTGAGCTTCGGATCGTTGTACTTGGCATAATCGACCGCCCACGGATGGATCTTGCTGTCGCCATCCTTGAACTCAATGGTGAGAGCCATGGGAACGACGTCGCGATAGCTGCTGTCTGCGGGTAAATCGTTGTTGTCGTGACCGCCAGACGAGAACAACGTGAGCAGCAACTGGTTCTCGTCGTCGTAAACGCGCCTAAAACCCTCCTCGATCTTCTCGTGACCGCGGACCAGCGTCTGGCAGCCGATGCGCTGTAGAAACGCCTGGGACTGCAGTCGGCCAAAGGGAAAGCGCGCTGACTGCTCCTGAAGGGAACTCGGGATAACGTCAGCCGAGCTCGGATCGCTCCACATCATCTGAAAGCGAATGTCCCACTCATTCAGACTAGACAAGTCCTTGTACTTTTCTTTTAGCGTCGCGTCCCGAGGGATGCCGCCGTGGACGAATAGAAAGCGCTCAAACATCAGCATGTTCGGCAGCGCATCAAAGAGCGTCATGTAGTGCTGAAACGCGTCCATCGTGAAATGTTCTTTGAGAGTATCCATCGCCTCTGAAGGCCGAACGGCGCCGTACACCTTACCCTTATGCTCCACGTAGTACTCGTGGTTACCTCTTAGGAGGTGCACATGGTCTGGCGCTGTAACAAATATCTGCATCGCGGAGCGCAATACGCCCTGGTAACTGAACATTCCGCGATCGATGTAGTCACCCAACAACACCAGTTGAGGGTTGGGGTGATTCTTCGGGTCGTTCTTGTAGTTGTTCACCTTCTCGAAAAAATTGGTCTGCAGCAGTACGGCCTTCAAACACGAATAGCAGCCGTGAAGATCTCCGACGACGATGAGCTCGTAGTCCTCCCCGGCTTCGGTCGGTATGACGTTCACATGACCGTCGGCGAACGGGGCTTGCCCTGCAAAATCACCGATATTTGGATGACCCTTGAGCTTTCCCGCGCCGGACTTGCGTTGGCTTTCCAAGATCGAGATCACCTTGTCCATCAGCTCTCGATCTGCCGTCACCTGGAGCTTGAGACTCTCGGGATCCGCATCGTAGTGATGCTCAAACTGGTCGAAGAACGGGTGGTTTTCTTGGCTCGGCTTCGGTGCGGCCGTCTTGGTAATCTGCGCGGGGTGGTGGGCGGCATCGTCCAATAGCTCAATCCCCAGATCGGCCTCGAGTAAATCTGCCAGCTCGCCTCGAAATTTCGTTTCCGCTGGGTGCACCACACCGTCAGCGTGAATGAGTTCATCGATGGTCTGCATCAGCTGCTCCTGATTTCCCTCGTCGAACTCTTGAAATATTTCGAAGCAACGGAGTTTGAGCTTCGCGTGCACGAACACGTCTTGGGTCTCTCCCTCCGCCACCGCTTCCGTGAACAGGTCCTTCACCTGGCGATCGATGCCCTCGAATACCTCCAAGAAGTGCGTCGTATGCTTCTCGGTCAATTCCTCACGCAGACTCACCTCACTCGCATCGACGGCGCCGTCGACCCGGTGAGCTACTAACTTGCCGATGTAATCACGAACAAAGGTCTTTTCGTCCGCGTCAAAATCACCATCGATGTAACCAAAGGTTGTCAGGTAGAAGATCACGGCACGCATCTGCGTGTCCGCCGTGGGGCCATCCGAACTGAAAGTAAGCATGCTGGAACGATATCAGAGCTGGCGGGCACCTGGCCCCAAAGCACTCCACTGGGCCGAAGCAACGCCCAAATCTGCCATCCCTCCGGCAAGAGCGACGGCTAGAGCCCCCAGCTGAGGGGCGCCCTGGGTTATCGGCAAGTTCATCGCTCCAGGGGCCACGAACACCCACGACGGGACCGCTGTGACACGGGCATCTCGCTGTCGTCAGAGACATTCCCCGGAGCAACGCACCGGAGCGGAACAGTCATAACGCTTGAAGACCTGCCCCATTAACCCGAGCGATCCATTCGCCGTAGTGGCGCTGAGACCCGGCCCATACTGCGTGTACTAATTTATCGTCTGAGACCAGCCCCGCCGTGTCGTTGACAAATACCTGAGCTCCGCTGACGAGCACCTCCGGAACCTGGCGAGTGCGCTCAAGCAGCTGAATGCCTAAGAAGTGAGACGCATCGCTCACGCCATGAAGGGTTCATCTACCACGGTGGCGGCGCTCGCGCTCAGTTCGGGCTTCGCGATGCTGAAAACATTCGCCGGCGAGGGCACAATTTCTGACAGGGAGATCAACCTGGGCGCTCAGTTGCGCTCAGTTCTGGACCACCTGCGTCCGGAACTCGAAAGCCTCACCCAGCAAGTTTTCCAAGACACCGGATCGTCCCGAACGGTTGGCGTCTAGCTGCAATACTTTCCCCCGCCCCTCCGATAAGTGACGGTCATTGTGTATAGTTGCTCTCATGAAGCGACGACTCCACCACTCAAGGCGCTACGCATTTTTCGTCACGGCAATCCTAACTATAGGCGCCAGTTGGTCGCTACCCGCCGCAGCCGATCAGGGGGTGTTGTCGCTGCCCGGGGCCCACCCTAGCTACAACTTCGAGCTAGAGCCCCATGTGATTGGCGCTCCCATTCACGATCTGAATCTGGGTCTGGGCGTCCGCGGGACATTTGTAATTGTCGACAACGGGTTTATTTCCTCGATCAACAACAGCGTCGGTATCGGCGTTGGCGTCGACTATACAAAGCACTTCATGATCCCAGTGGTCATGCAGTGGAATTTTTGGCTGACTCGAAACTGGAGTGTCTTCGGAGAACCCGGAGTCAACCTGGGCGACGGCGGAAAAGGCAAGCTCAAGCCTCACCCCCACATCGCCGCCGGCGGGCGCTTTCGACTCACCGAGCAAATCCATCTGACGGGACGCATCGGCTTCCCGGCGACCAGCGTCGGCGTGTCCTTCTTACTCTAGCCCCACTACCGGCTCGCTATCGCTCCGCATCGGACGGGTGAACCACCACGCCCACACAATGAACACCCCTTGAAAGGGCAAGCGCATCCACAGCGCAACGGCGGACATGGGTTCGCTGCCGCTCGGAGTGATGTGATTCACCGCCATGTTGATGTTGGCGGGAAACACGGCGACGAATAGAGCGACGAGCCCCCACGCCGCCGCACGCCGAGTCAACGGGACAATAAGACCCACCCCGCCAATTACTTCGGCCACGCCACTGATAGCCACCAAGCGCTCGGGCGCCGGCAACATCGTGGGCACAATGTCGATAAAGAACTGCGGGTGGCTGAAGTGACTGATTCCCGCAGCCACCATGACTATGGCAAGTAGATACATCAGGATGCGTTTCATTGGCTGCATGGGATTCGTCTGGATTAAATAATTGAGGGTTGAGAGTCGAGCGCATGGGTGCACACGCTGAGCACCGTCGAGCCAATATTGGAATATCTGAGCTGCATTATTGCAATAGTCGATCTGGAACTGATTGAAACAGAATCTGTTCCAACGAATAGGTCCCCCCCCTGGATACGGCGCGATGAATCGCCTTGCGACAGCGGCGGCCCTGGCTAGAGTTCGGCACCATGAGCTCCCCCTCCGAAGACGAATCCCTCATCGCCGAACCCGAAAACCCTTTGTTCCGAAGATGGGCCGAATGGGTATTGGCCCACCGCGCGCTCGTACTCGGCTTGGATATGCTCGCGACAGCTTTGCTCGTTTGGTGCATCACCGGGCTGCGTGTGGATATGAGCTCAGACCCTTTTCTGCCACTCAATTCGCCCACCAAGCTGCTCAACGAGCAGTTTCAGGACGACTTTGGAGCGGACACCTATTCCATGTTGCTGGTCGAAGGAGACGTGTTCTCCATGACGTACCTCAACCGACTGCGAGCCTTGCACCAGGATGTACAGGAACTCGATGTCAACATCCCAAGCCTGGGGCACCGCGATTGGGACGTCGCCACTCAGAGTCCCATTGAATCCCCAACGGCTCAGCCCGAAGCGACTGACGACTTCGCAGAGTTCGATGAAGGCGGCGGCGAGTGGACGGGCGAGAGCGGAGGCTCCATTTTTATCGAGGTGAGCTCGCTCATCAACGCGCGGCAAACCGTCGGCTCTGAAAATGGTGTGCGCGTCAAAGGGTTGCTCGACGATTGGCCGAGCGCGTCCGACTTGCCCGCACTCAAACGACACACGCTGTCCGACAAGACCGTGGTCGGGCGACTGGTGGGGGCGGAGGCCGGGCACAGCTTGATCTTGGCTCGGACGGATTTCATGCACAACACCGATGATCCGATCCTCGTAGACGCACTCACTGAGCTCGCCAATAGGCACACCCAACCGGGCTTCCGGGTCCTCGTGGGCGGCGTGCCTGCTCTCTTCGCCACCTTGGGCCGTATCTCAGTGAGCGACACCAGCAAGTTGTTCTTGGCAGCGTTGGTCATCATGATGCTCGTGCTAGCCTTCGTGTTTCGAAGTCCCCTGGGTGTGGTGGGGCCCTGTGCCGCCGTCACCCTCAGCGCTATTTGGTGCCTTGGATTTTCCGGACTCATGGGGCGCCCCCTCACACAGCTGACTGCGGTCATTCCCGCCTTCTTGATTTGTGTCGGCGTCGGGGACGCCATTCACATCCAGAGCGCATACCGGGACAAACTCGGAGCGGGCATGCCCCGCCGAGAAGCGGTCATCGGCGCCATTGCTGCAACCGGTCTGCCGGTGCTGTTGACCTCGCTCACGACCGCCGTCGGCCTCCTGAGCTTTCTGTTGGTGGACTCGCCTGCCTTGGTGGACATGGGTCTGGTCGGATCGGCCGGTGTGATGGCGGCGATGGCGCAGTGTCTGATCCTTCTGCCCATATTCTTGAGCTGGAACCGCCAGGGAGACTTCGGCTCCCGCAAAGCTCGCGAGAGCGGCGCCCTCGACAAGTTACTCGACTTCTGCAACCAAATCTCGCGCACCCCCGCCCGCGCCTGGGCCGTGCTCGCCACTTTCGCCGTTCTGTCCCTCGTCGCATGGCGCAGCGCCCAAGACATCTACGTGAGTCACGACGACTCTCAGGTGTTGAACGCGGATCTGCCGGCACGGGAAGTGTTCGACAAGGTCAATAAGTTCATCGGTGGTGGCAGCTCTGTCTCACTCTACATCCGGACGGCGGAGGGCAAGAGTATCGCCGACCAAAAGCTGATGGCGGGTCTCGCGAAGTTGGAAACTCACATCATCGCTTACCGGGATCCGAAGACCGGCGAGGCGGTGATCACCAACGTGGGGGGCGTCTTGGACGTGCTGCGCGAAACCAATCGCGCCTTGCACGAAGGCGACGAAAAACATTACCGGGTCCCCGACGAGCAACGCGCGGTGGTCGATCTGTTTACGGTGTTCGAAAGCTCCGCCCCGGACGAGCTCAAACGACTCGCCACCGTCGACCTACGCCATGGCGCGATGTTTGTGCGAACCCAGTGGATGGACGCGAAGCGATTTGAGCCCCTGGTCGCCCACATTGAGCGTGGGGTGCAGCGCTACGTCGGCGACCGCGCGACGGTCGAAGTCACTGGCAGTGCGATGCTGTGGGTCGAAGTGACGGGAAGCACGATCCACAACGTGATCCGAAGTTTTTCCATCGCCTTCGGGCTCATCACGCTCTTCATGGTGTTCTTGATGCGCAGCTTCAAGTTGGGCGCCATCTCCATGGTGCCCAATCTGCTGCCCATTGTGGGGCTCGTAGGCGTCATGGGCGCGACCGGTATCTGGCTCGACTACAGCAATGCCCTCATCTCTTCGATTGCCCTCGGCATCGTGGTGGACGACACGATTCACTTCTTGCACCACTTTCGCGTGCACTTGGACAAACACCACTCGGTAGATCGCGCGCTCTCTCACGCCTACGCTTACAGCGGACGCGCCATGATCATTACCAGCGTAGTGTTGGTAGGAGGCTTCTCCGCCTTCGTGCTGGGCTCCCTGGCCACAGCACGAAACTTTGGCAAGCTACTGGCCGTGACCGTAGCGCTCGCATTGTTGGTTGATCTGGTGCTGACGCCGGCCCTGCTCCGAGTGGTCTACCGGAAGGGGCTTCCTAAAGCTTCGGTCAACAAGGAAACCCGAAGCGCATCAGACGAGCTGCCCTCCACCAGTCATTCCGCGGAACTTCTGGAGGAGAGCGCTTAGCCTGGTCGAAGGATCTAGATGATGCCGACGTTCTCAGCGCAGGGCCCCTTGGGGCTGTGCGCCTCGTCGAAGGAGACGCGCTGGCCTTCTTGGAGCTGATCATAGGTAATGCCGCTGAGCGCGGAGGAATGAAAGAACAGATCCTTACCTGTTCCATGATCGATAAATCCAAACCCTTTGTCGGTTAGCTTTTTGATAGTGCCTTCAGCCATTTGCGTGTGTCCTCGAAAAATGTAGGGCAAACCCGTACACGCTAAGGCGCTCGGTGTCGACGCAGGTTGTATTTTACATAAAAACTACTGCAAATACGCATAGTTATGCTGATGCTGCAGAAACCGAAGGACGGGGTGAGCTTGACGACGATGAGCCGCAGCTGCCGCCTCGCCTATACTGCCCAACCGTGGATCTCAGCGATATCGTCAACGCCCGTGGGCTCCGTCATTGGCGGGCGTTATGAGCTGCAACAGGTTTTGGGGCGAGGCGCGCACGGGACGGTGTACCGAGCATGGGACCGACGCCTGGGCGATAGCGTCGCCATCAAGGTACTTAACGACGGCGCTGAACGGGATCCCGAACAAGTCGAGCGACTCGCTCGCGAACAACAAGCACTGCTCGCCCTCTCCGGAACCCACGCAGTACGAGTGCTCGATCTATGCGCTAATTCGCGCGGCGCGGCCTGTCTGGTCATGGAGATGCTCGATGGTCAAGACTTAGAACAGATGCTCGAAGCGCGAGAAGCTGAGAAACGACCGCTGAGCCTTGCAGAACTCACGGCAGTGCTTTCACCCATTGTCGACACTCTCGAGCGAGCGCACAACGTCGAGATCATTCACCGAGATCTAAAGCCTGCCAACGTGTTCTTGTTGTCCGAAAAGAGTGGTCGCGGAGTGCGACTGCTGGACTTCGGGCTCGCTCGTCTCGCATCGGCCAAACCGCTGACCGCCATTGGGACGATCATGGGCTCGCCCAGTTACATCGCTCCGGAAGTTTGGAAGGGCCGACCCGACGATCTCGATCAGCGCGTCGACGTGTATTCACTCGCGGTCATCCTCTATCGAGCCGTCACGGGAGATCTTCCCTTCGGGGGCATGACGCTGATTGAGAAGTACCAACTCGCCACCCAGGCCGAACGGCCCAGTATGCAAGCCCTCCGCCCGGATCTCCCCGCTGACGTGGATGCCTGGACGCAACAAGCTCTGGCCATCGATCCTGCCGAGCGCTTCAGAACCGTTCGCGGTCTGTGGAACGCATGGCTCGCGGCCTCTGGCTCGCCCCGCAGCAATCCATTGGCCTTCGCTGCCAGTGCCTTTGCCCGAGCCATGAGCCCCCCGCCACTCCTATCAGCGTGGCGACGGGCATCCACTGCGGTCAAACGACTAGCCAACACGCCTGCGCCGCCTGCAACGTCAGCGCCGCAGCAAGCCGTGCCAGCCCCAGCCGCGCTACCGGATCCCGCGCTCGCTGCCACCGCCGAAATCAAAGCCACGCCGCGGAAACGTCGCTCGAAACGTCCGCCAACGATCCAGCTCAGTCGCGTGATTCCGCTCACGAGCGTTGAGAACAAAGACACAGTCCCCACCCCAACCTATGACGCAGCGTCTGAACCAACACCCGCTTCAGCATCGGCGCCCTCCGACACAGCAGCGGATCTCGCCACACGTGTCATGCCCGCGGTGAGCGCCCCGGAGGACGTGGTGACCGGCCCACCTGTACGTCCGTGACAGGACACTCCAGTTCACGATTTCGACGGGCAAGTCCCGAAAGCGCCGGGCGACGACCAGCTGCCGACGATGTTGTTTATGCTGAGCCCAGTCGCCCACCTGACCGCCGGAGTCACAAGCGAACCACAAACTGTGGCCGACGCGATGGAGACTAAGCCGACCGAGCCTCCCTCCCCGGGGGCGCCGACAGAATTGTCACTGCCATCGGCTCCCAGTAGCGCACCGTCCGAGCTCGCACTGCCTTCCGCTGGTCCGCTGCCCACAGATCCTACGCGAGATGCCCCCGTGCCCTCCGCGACTCTCGATGCGCCGACGCCCGATGCGCCGACTCTCGATGCCGCGCCCCCCGACGCCTCATCGGCCAAGAAGAAGGCCGCTAAGAAGAAGTCTTCAAAGAAGAAGAATTCGAAGAAGTCCTCAAAATAGACGCACCGCTGTGGCTAGGCCAGCCCCATGGAACGGCGAGGCGGGCTCGACTAGCAGGCCCCACCGAGGGTTCTTCAGTCACCGCGACGAGGCGGCACGCACTCCATCAGAGGGGCTCCGCCGTCTGCGTCCTCTCCGACCTCTTCGCATAGTTCGCTACAGCAATCGGCAGGTACCGTACAGGGCTGGCCGTCGCGCTTGGTTTCATCCGCGCAAAGCGTGACGTCCCAACTGCCTTTGCAGGTCCCCGCTAGATTTCCGGAGGCCAATGTGTCGCCCGGGTTCGACATTGCGAAGCAGACGTTCCCGCCCACGATCGGTAACTCGCCAGCGTCGTTGTAGTCGCCGAAGAGATCACCGGCAAGCTCGCCTGCCGTGCTCCCGCCATCACCAAAATATTCTCCGTCGATCGCTCCAGTGAATTCACCACTTTGGCATTCCAGATCGCCCGTCACCGGGCCGTTGAAGTTCTGTGACCGGTTGAGAACCTGCAGCGCTTTTCCCGAAAGCAAACTGCCATCCGCTACACTGATGATCTCGCCGTTGCCGCCCGTGTTCTCAAACTCGAGAACAATGGGACCCGTGAATTCGATGGTGCCCTCACCGTCGTTCTCTTGACAGGTCTTGTTGATCCGGAAGCGACAGAAGAAACGACCGTAGTAGTAGCCGGGCTCACAGATGCGCTTGAGCTCCTCGCCGTCTGCCACCCACTCGTTGATCAACGTGGATTCGACGGTGGTGTTGCCGCCATCCACGTCGCCCGTGCTGCTGCCGCCGCTGGCTGCGTCCACCGCGGGAGAGCCGCCGCTGCCGCCAGCGTTCTCTGAGCCGCTGTTATCGCCGCCGGCGGCTGTACCTGTAGCGGCACACGCGGAAAAACCAATAGCCACTAGGCTCAAGACTGCAAAGCTACGAATCATCCTCATGGTGTCGGGGATGTACCACGCTCCCTGGCCTCGCGCAGCACGCAATTAGTCCGCCTCCGGTTACAAGACGCTCGGCGCGTGCTCACGACGCTCCACACTTTTGCAGTGTACGAAAGCTGCACAGCAGCGCAAAGTCTAATTGGGTCGCCGTACAATATGAGCCCCGCTGCTGTATGGTGCTTGCCCGTAAGGCTAGATCGCCCCGTCCCGACGCCTCATCGGAGCTCACGCTCCGTGCATCACAACGCTTCATTGCGGCGATTGTCGTGGCGTGCAGCCAACGAGACGCAGCGCTGCGTACCTGTAAACACTCGTTCGTTCTTTGCGTAGCGGACGCCGCAGCCAACAATACTTGGACAACGCACTTACGGAATAGTCCCACCAGGCCATGCCTGACCTCACGAATGCAGAATCCGCCGTCCAGAATACAGCGATGAACGCCTGAGACTTTGCCGGGAACATTTACGGATCCCCAGCGCACAACGCGACTCGCCCCGCGGTCCCAGCCAGCCAGCCTTCCCCATTGGGATACTCACGTCTTCAGCACGGCCCTTCACGGTCCACACTGTCCGCACGGTCCGAGCCTACCCAGACTCGCCGCAATTCGCGTATTCCACGGCTCGCTAACAACCAGGGGCGCTGCTTGAACTTGGCGCGACCGGCGCTAGTCTTGTACGCGACCGCTCCCGGAGCATTCTCAACGCGCGGGGTCGTGGGATTCTTGATGAGCGCGCCAGCCCTACATTCCGGTCCTGAAACGTTGCGCGCGAGTTTTGCGCACTACTCAAAACAGCTGAGCCCGCGCTTACAGATCGCCCTACTAGTGGGCGCCATCGGTACGCGCCTGTACCTCGGTCAATTCATTTGGCTCGATCTCAGCGCCTTTGTCACATGGATCGCACTCTGGCCCTTGGTGGAATGGTTCCTACACCTAAAGTTCATGCACTTTCGGCCGATCCAAATCGCCAGGCGGACGCTGGATCTTGCTGTCGGTAAACGGCACCGCCGCCACCATTTCAATCCGTGGGATCTTTCGCTCATCCCAACGCCAGCGAAGATATATGCCATCGGGTTACCCATCGTTTGACTGATATTGCTCGGCATGTTCGCCGCCCCCCAAGCCTGCACCGCTTTTGTCGCTGTGGTGTTGATGACCCTGCGGCTCGAGTGGATGCATTTTCTGATCCACACTCGCTACAAACCTCAGAGCGCACAGTACAAACGCATCTGGCGCAATCACCGACTGCATCATTGCAAGAACGAGCACTACTGGCTGGGCGTGAGCACTTGGATGGGAGATGTCATCCTGCGAACCGGCGGTGATCCGAAAGACGTACCGGCGTCCGATACGTGTAAGACCCTTGGCTTTGATCCATCGGAACTGAGCCGCCGGGACTGAGCCGCACTATCTGACGACAGCCGTCGCTGCCGACCAACGGTCGTGGGTCAGCCGCTTGGTGTTAGTTCAGCGGGAGCCGCGACAATGCCCGTGGGATCTGAGAAGTACTGCCCATACCCGTGCCCAAACAGCCCTGGCCCCCGCCACCCCAGGCGCTAACGGCTCCGTTGTTGTGGACCGCAAAGCTCTGTCGAGACCGCGCACTGATGTGCGTCACGATGTCGCTCAAATCGGGCGCTCCCACCGCGACGGCGGCTTCCCCGAGTTGCGCGAGTACGGGTGCCAAGCGGTCCGTGCTCGTGCCGTCGCCGATTTGGAACGTGAGGTTCTCACCCCAACACATCACCGTACCGCCGGACCGCAAAGCACAGTTGTGCTGGTTGCCCGCGGTCAACCACGTAAAATCGTTGATGCCGCCTGCCACCAGTACCGGGTAGTCTGAACTGACAACCGAGTTGTTACCCAAGCGCCCGTTGAGACCCTTGCCCCAGCAGTAAGCCTCGCCGACATCGGACAATACGCAGGTGTGAGCGGAGCCAGCAGCGAGAGAACCGCGCTGTGTGCTCATCCCGCTGAGCACACCAGTACCGGTAGTGCCTGCGACCGTCACGGGGTAGCGCTGGGCCGTATCGTTATTGCCCAAGCGCCCGTCAGTGCCTCTACCCCAGCAGACAACCTCTTGGTTGTAGCGGACTGCGCAGCTGTGTTGGGACCCCGCCGAGATCACTGCCGCATCCTCAAGGACGGAGCCGTCACCGGTGAGCCCGCGTACCCGCTGGGGCGTTGCAGGTGTGCCTCCTCCGTCAACGCCAAGCTCCCCCTCCCCGTTGCTGCCCCAACACCAGACTTCCGTCGCGCCGTCACCCGTCGGCAATGGATCCGTCAGCGCGCAGTAATGATGCCCGCCGCTGATGATCGAGATGGCATCGCTAATTCCGGCAACGGTATTCGGTACCGCAACAGTGACTGGATTGCTGGGCTGGCCATCGCCCAGCTGTCCCGATTGGTCCCAGCCCCAGCACTTCACCGTGCCGTCCACCATCAATACGCAGGAGCTATCAACGCCTGCTGCGATCTGCTGGGCTGTCCCGCCTACGTCGACCGGAACGCCGCCATAGCGGTCGATACTGTCTTCGAAACCCAACTCCCAGCGTTCGTTGTCGCCCCAGCAGTACACGTCTCCGGTACCGGTGATGCCGCAGCCGTGCTGACTGCCTGCCGCCACCTGAACCAAATCCGGTGCCCCGGTGGCATCGATGGGCAATGACGAGTCCTCGACATTGCCGTGGCCCAAACGAC
>SPKZ01016627.1_pt1 | contig 13464 bp, 29 predicted proteins | sample 2456571 | NCBI WGS metagenome assembly SPKZ01 (sample SAMN11192286, study PRJNA482655) | marine metagenome | biome: ENVO:00000447; feature: ENVO:00000244|ENVO:00000211|ENVO:00000569|ENVO:00002023; material: ENVO:00002151; isolation source: ocean water from marine abyssalpelagic zone ...
GCTGTGTCCAACGTGTTGATCTCTGCACTCAGTCAGTGAACAGTTCATAGAAAGTTTTTCAGTTGTTCCGTCATTGTATGTCAAAGTAAAGTTGTTCATGTTGCAATTCTCCGTTGCCCTTGGGCTGTTACCAAATTTAAATTTGGTTTGTCTTGACTCTGAACGAAGTATACAGGAATTTTTAGGTGTTGTCAAGTAAAAAATCAACTAAATATTAATATATGGCTTTTTTATTTGGATTTTTTTATTTTGGGGGTTTTTAAAGGGAAAATGAAGCGGGGATCATAATATTCTATGATCCCCGCTGGTTTTTTCATTATGTGTGTTAGGTTTTAAAGTTTCATGATAAGCCCCCGTTTCTACTGTTTGAGTATTGCTTGTTTGTTGCGCTCTGAAGGTTCCTGCGCTCTAAGGTGCCATAATACACTGTTTGGGTGGATATGTCAAGGAATATATCAAGGAAAAATTGTTTATTTATAAAAAACTTAGTTTAGAAGGGGGGTGGGGTCAAAAAAACAAAAAGGGGTTTTGATCCCTGAAAACTCACAAAACCCCTGCAAACATTGACTCAAACACCTATCGGCGCGAGGAAAAATGGCAGATATAACCATGCGCCCCAAGGACGCAGGCAAGCCAATACTACTGAACATACATCAACCTGATATACACATCTTAACCTGCGTTACAACCTCACAATAGCCAATAGGCATAGGCTCTAGAGATTCAGTGTCCGATAATATGCATTATGTAACAAACTTAGGTGCAATCACCATTCCCCCCAATGATACGTGCATATCCTGTTAGATTATACGTGTTTTACGTAAAGGTGAACTACTGAACATGCTATGTGATTACACAGTGGATTTTCAGTAGTATTGCGTTGTGGCGTAATACACCACGGAAGAAATCAACTAAATAACAGTATCCCAATCACATATGCTGGTATGACTATAAGCAATAAGCACGTAGGCAAATCAGGCAATACACCGCTGTTGTCCCGCCAATCACAGCGGGTGTGGTGGAAATGAAGATCGGCATGCAGTGTTTCCCCGCACGTCTTGCACTCTGCGCCCTTGTGTGCGTGCATGGTTAATACTCCGCCCCCCACCATTAGCCCCTGCCAGTCATGCCCGTGTAGAAAACACTTCAGATTCTTTTTCACGTGAATCTACCTGCTATGCGGTATCCGAATAGACTATAGCCCAATCGTATGCAGTGCGGGCATATGTCCCAAGTGTCCTTCATTGGTGATAGGGGTGAGGGCTGTAATGTATGCCAGCCGTCCAGTTTCGCCCGTGCGCGTTCGTCACCCATCCCCGCTGTATGGCATCCATGTTGGACTGGTGACCAGTATTCCCCGCATCCCTTGCTGTCACACCGAATTGCCTTATCTCGTAGCATTGTTACAAAACCCCTGTCGTTATTGCGCCCCCGCGTTCTGAAGGGGCTGAAATGCGCCTTCGCGCTTAATGGTATTGATAATCATTATCAATTACGTGCCTAGATCCCTTTTTTCAAACCGCCCTGCGCTTCCGAGTTCGTGGAATGCGATTTAAGCCATTATAGCTGAATATCAATCCCGTCATACCCCAAATACGCTGAACGTTCAAATTTGGCTGTGTTCTGATTCACCTGTCCCACTGTAGTACTCGTTCAATGGTGGGTTCGTGAACACCAAACAACTCTGCCAAATCTTCAACACTCCAACCTTCGTCACGCAACCTAAATAATTTCTCTATATCCTTCAAACAATTCATTGTGATTCACCTACCACGTTTTAAATCTGTTACTGAACGCGCCTTTCGTACCAACCGCACGCATTACAGTTCCCGCTCTTTTCAATGCGCCCCGAATCTGCGGTTCCGGCACTTTGTATTCCTGTGCCAATTCCGCAACACAAACCCCTGATTCGTACATCTTACGCAATTTCTGTTCGTCCGCTTCAAACATAACAGGTCTTCCCCGCTTACGCAATGGAATTTCACGTTCACGAAGAATTCTAGTGATTGTTGGTGCAGTACAGTAAAATCGAACCCCTAACGTCTGAAGTGAAGCCCCATGCCGATACTGCAAACACATTTCCCGCTTGTCAGCTTCTGTCAACTTAATCTTAGGTTTGGGACTGAAAACACCTTCATGAATCAATATGGATTTGATTGTCACTGAAGTTGTCTGGTGTTGTCTTGCAATATCCGCCAATGTATAGTGTTGATTATACAGACAGCAAATATCCACAACATTTAAATCTTTGCGCGTTCGTCTTGGTAACTTTTTTACTTCTTCCCAAATACCCACCCGAATTAGCAACTGCGCAATTTCCTCTAATCGTGGTGATTCCTTATCCGCTTTCTGTATTTCGATCAGCGTATGTCCTGACTGAAACATGTTCACAACTTCGTCTTCTGTAAGATACATCTTTATTCCCCCAAATTTCTGTGTCTACCCATTACGAAACTATCATAGCATAAATTAAAAACAATCACAGAAAGTTTTGACCAAAACGGCTAAAATCAGCCCAAATCGGCTGTTCCAGTACTGTTCCAGTGTTGGGAACAGTGTAACTCACTACAGCCCAATGACTTACACACCAAAATAGGCAAATGTTCCAGTGTTCCACCCCTTCCCATCCTTTATACTACTCCCTTATCTTCACACCATATGTTTATGTTATCCCTCTACTTCTTTATATTCTTATTTACTGGAACAACAAGAGATATAAGAGATAATAGTAAAGGATAAGCCCCTATCATTGGGAAACCGCCTGTTCCACTTACCGGAACATTGCTGGAACAAGCCGGAACACTGGAACATGTAAGACATTAACCATCTCACTATTATCATCTTCCCCTTCTAACAGTTAGACACCTAGCATGTAAGGACTTGATAGAACTGGAACACTTCAGAACCTTTGGGACGCAACATCCCCACCCCCTTTTCACCCTTCAGAACGCAAAACCCATTCCCCGCAGAGTCCCCAAACCTGCCAGAATTAATTCTGGCAAAAGCACAAAAAAGCCGTAGCGAACCAATTTTTCTGGCAACAGATCGCTACGGCTAATATGAAAATTGCGTGGGAGTATACCACACCATTTTAATCAGTATACCTCTGCCCGCAGTGTATGTCAAGCCCTTTTTCAGCCCCAAGATTCCAGTCCACTAAACACCCTGATCCGTCCAAAACCTTAACATAAGAAAACAGCGATAACCTATTATTCCGAGTACAGCTATCCTGCAAAAAACTACAGATGTTTGTCACGCCCCAACAATTAATATTTGAATCTGTTATAATCTCAATCAATGCAAGGCTTTAGAGGAAACAGAGCGGAACCAACGTTCCGCAGGCACAAAACTGTCCTTCCACTTCCGCTAAGTCCTAAACACAGCCTAAATAATAATATTGGGCAAATACAAGGAACATGATATGAAGACAACAGGTGAATTTACGTCACACACGTACAACATGTCAAGCACTACATCGAACAAGCCGATAACGTTGATCCCATTTGGGGATATACACTACGGCGCACCACTGCACTGCAAGAACACGTTCAAAAGATTCTGTGAGTTCGCAAAGCGATCCATGGATGACCATCCCACCTACTTCTATGGTATGGGTGACTATGTTGAAGCTTCTTCAACGTCTGAAAGAAAAATCCTTAACAGTGGACTCCACGACTCAACGATTGATATTCATGACGCTTATCACATGGAAGTCGCGTTGGAACTAGCACACAAGCTGAAGTTCATGAAGGGAAATATCATAGGCTTACTTGGGGGCAATCACTACTGGCAATTCGCAAGTGGGGCAATCACGGATCACATTTTATGCCAGCAACTTGAATGCCGATACTTGGGCGTATTGAATGTAACCCATGTAAGCGTTGATATTAACGGACAGAAGAAAACGTTCGACATCTGCGCACACCACGGTAAGGGTGGGGGCAAGCTAATTGGATCGGCACTGAACGCCGTGGAAGACCTTAGACGCGTTGCAGACGCAGACGTGTACCTTATGGGACACACCCATGGTAAAGCGATTGGCGCGGGGTCAATTCTGCGCTGGAACAGCAGTGCGAAAGACCTTGAAGCCCGTGACTTGGTGTATGCAAGAACGGGTTCATTCTTACTTGGGCATAGGAACGATAAGAAATCATATATCAGTGATGCAGGACTAGGGCCAGCCCCTCTTGGTTGGGTAAGTATTGATGCAACGTTCAGTCGTCGCACACTTCCGAACGGTAGATCCAAAACACAACTAGATCTCAGAGGTTGCTTGTAACACAGGGACACTAGCATGAACCACAAACCAGACGAAAAATTAATAGAATGTATTCGTGAAGCGCGGGTTGGTGAAGTAATCAACCCGCGCGATCTTCCCTACCAAAAATTCTGCAAGGAATTTGGGGTGGAACTAGCTGGGATGCAGTCATCTGACATGGTAGACGAATCACCATTAGCTATTTTCGACCACGAAAACGGGTGCATACACCTACGATTGATGAACACGTTTTTGTTGTGTCATGAATTAGCGCACGTGGTTCAGTTCGCATACCAGAAGGAAACCTACCTGATTGCAATTGGGGAACCATCGGTGTTTCAGAAAATTGCTTATGCAGAAAACGAAATCATTGCCGATCTCTCAGCGTGTTGCCTAGCGAATCCCGAAGACGTTAACCTAGAAGTAGTGGAAGAATACATGCGGATCTGGAACGATCAACTTGGGCGTTTCCCTAAGTGGGAAGTACAGGCTGAAATCCTATTGCCCCAAGTCGAAGAAATCGTGGATATAATACTGGACTTCGAAACCAAGTCTGACTAAGCCTTGGTTTCCAGTTCAGCAATTTTAGCTTCTAGTTCCGCAACATAGGGGTCAACATCCGACTTCTTATACCAATCGTTCTTGTCCCCTGTTCGTTCCCGTCCCCAACTATCCCTACAAGGTGATAGTCTAGCCCAATAATTCAGTGTTGGGTTCACATTAGCGTCTAGGTAGTATGATTGCATCACATCAGATCCAAAGGTTCATTGCTAATCAAGGGTTCAGGGTGTAAAACATGAACTGCGAAGCTTGGTGCAGTTGATGGGACTTGCCAGCCCTTATGACGTGCATTTACTAGATTACTGTACGTTACTTCGTCCATATCAGGCACAAAGATATGGGTGAAATCGAATTCTTCCCCTGACTCGAAACGGATCATCCACTTGCAAGGTTCGCCTGCCAAGCCTTCTTCACACAGCTTCCATCTACTCATGATTTCTCCAATTCCCTGATGATCTCCGCAACAATAAAGCGTTGCATAGCATTATTGTATTTCCAGTCCATAAATACCCTACTCCCGTTGCTTTTCTTCTGCCATACATTCCCGAATTCCGAGTAGTAAGTATCCTTGTTGGTGTAAACAAGCCCGCCCCCGTAGTCACCTACACGAATAGTTGCGCTGTGGTCAACGACTTCAGGCAAAAAGTATTCCAGAATCTTTTTAATCATTTCAACGTCTTCAGTTATCGTCTTCATAGTCTATTCAACTCCTTGTCAAATTCAATTCCACATCTACCACAGTTCGCAACAACAACACCGATTGCCCCCCCATTCACGTCAGTGTCAGCACTGGAATAGTGAGTCACTAAAACGTGTCCCCGTAAGAAGCAGATAATTTTTTTAATCTTCATGTCTTCCTATCCGGCGCAAGTCTTTAATAAATTTCTTAATAACGTCATTCTCCAACAACAGTTCCCTGATTCGCCTGCTGTTGTCCCCGTACTTGTCCCGTGTTCTACCCTTACCAACCATTTCAGCTTCATTGTCTGAAATTCTTTTTTCCCACCGCTTTATAGCCCGCTGTACTGCTTGTTTCATTTCTGACCACTCCGTCCTGCTTCCGCATTAAGTTCGTTGATCTGGTAAGCCTGCAAGTTCAGCTTCTTAGCATTAGTGAAACGTTGGGTTTCGAGTTCCTTGACTTCTTCCCGCAACTCAGCAACCACTTTTTGGGATTCAATCAAGTTGGTGCAAGATGCAACGTATTCGTCATTCGTGCAATTAGAAACTTCCAGTTCATCTACTCTATCTATGTAATGTGTAATGCGCTCCGCCTGTCTGTCAATCAATTTGTCTTGGGTGAACGCCGTCTTCCTGAGTACTTCGACTTCTTTCAAACCTGTTTCCAGTTCCTTGATCACATCTGCTTGCTGGTCTATTTCCTTACGGAGTCCAATTCGGGTGTCCCGTAATTCTTTGCGATCAGCCCAAAGTCTGTCACGTTGGGCTTCCAAGTCCCTTATCTTCGTTTTGAGTTCACTGACTTCCAAAACGTCCGACAAAGTGCGTTGGGTTTCATCACAGAACACCACAGCTTCCAAAGCGTCAAGCCGTGTGAACACCGGATTAACATGTGCAATTGTCCCAATAGTCCGTAGGTACTCAACAGCTTTATCGTAGTCATACCCAACACTGATCCAAGCTCTCTTGCAATCCAGTAACCCGCAGTGCGTTTGTCCCCGCAATTTGTGCATGAGTTCAGTATCCATAATCAGCCTTCCTTTTCCGTTATCCCGTTGAGATCAAGCAGAACACCACGCCTGACATATGCAGTTTTCCACTTTTCCAATTCATCATGCGTGCATTTAGACTGCTCCAACATTTCAATGCGTTGCCACTGTTCATCGATCTTCTTCCGCAGGTTATTCCCTGCATCAATCAAGTCATCGATCACCTTTTTCTGATCAATCACCAGTTCAGCATTGCGCACTGCATCTTGAATACACTTACTTTCAAGGACTTCCAGCTTTTCTTTTTCGTACTTGTGCCATGTTTCCCAAGCCGTGAAGCCTATCCCCGCAAAAATCAGTACCATGATTATATTTCCCATAATCAATCTTCCTTTCCGTGTTTTGCCAAGCATCTTGGGCAATAGTGGTGTTCACTGTTAATTGTACTTGCTTCCCAACCCTTGGGCAACCTCATATTGAAAAAGCCGTCCATATCTTCTTCATTATTGCATTTGGTTATACTGCAAACAACATACTTTTTAGATAATATCATTTCCTGTCTTTCTTGTTGCAGTAAGGACAAATGGTTTTGTCCCCGCTTATTGTCCAACCATGCCTACGCGCTTGCTTCCGGCAATTCGAACCGAATTCAGCAACGTACTGAACAGGTAAGCTTTCCAAACAAACCGGAATACTAGCTTCGTAATCAGCATATGTTTCACACGTCCAACCAGACACCGCGTTGTCACAATACAGATCCAATGTGTAGCAACCCACCTGCATGTCAAGCACTCCAAGACAAATAACCGTCTTCCCCGTGGTGTTCTGTCCAACCCGCAACAACAAGTTGCTTTGCTTCCAACTCTGTTATTCCCGCAACACACAATTCTTTGATATTAGCACCAAACACCCAACCGTCTTCACAACCATCTATTCCACCGCAATCGTACTTCAGGAAAATCTTCAGGCTTTCAATGAATTGGTTTTCCAAGCCTTCCACAAATTCCACGTCATAGTGGTAGGGATCGGTGTTGGGTATCTTACCCCTTACACAATAGCACGTTCCTTCACCGTTGCACCCATAGCTACATGTCCAGCCTTCTTCCGGCATGTAGTTGAATAAACATCTCAGTTCTTTTTCAGTCATGATTCCCCCGTAAATTTTTCGATAACTTCCATTCGACTAATTGGGAAAGCCTGCAACGTGTCCAAAATCTGTAGAATCCCTATTACTTCCAAGTTATGTGCTTCTATACTTGTTTTCCGCGCAAGGCTTCCGCCCGTTGCGAACCCAACAAGTATGCCTTCCTGTAAGTGATCGTGTTCATACGCCTTCTTGATTCTAATTTTGCAACCTATCATGCTTCTTCCTTCAATTCGATCTTGCTAATGAATTCCCATGGGTATTCAGAATCCAACCGCTTGAATTCGACACCGTGAATCCATAAATGAACCACGGTGTCCCCGATTTCCTGTTGCATTAGTAATTCACGTGCATCTTGTTCTTGATTCATGATTCCCCTTTACATTTTGCGCAGTAGGTTTTTGTGTTCATAGCAATTGTTAGCCATCCCGCTTTTCGATCCACAGCCTGTGTGACTTCCGCCCCACATTTTGCGCACGCGCTCCGTTGTGTTATTGGTGCTGTCATTTTTGACCTTCCTTGTATAAGTGCATTTTATATCTGTCCTGTCTTGCTTCCATTTCCCTGATCCGCCACTTCACAGCGTCCTTCTTTTCTGTGAAGTATTCCTTTTTCCCACCTTCTTTTTCACCACCAATACTTGCACACCATACCCCTGATTTCAATTGGAAGACACCGGACGTTCCGCTTTTGTTGTTCTTTTGCTTCACTACCCGCAAGCCCCGCGTGCCTTCCCCATTTTCAGTCAGGTTTATGATTCGGTTGTCAGTTCTGTTTTCGTTTATGTGGTGCAAACTGCCTTCAGGAAATTCACCGTAATGCAGTAACCAAATCACACGGTGTTGGTAGTAGTCCATACCACCCAAGTGAACGCGCCTGTACCCATCTTCCTTGACAGCTTGCCCCGTTAGCTTACCACCAACACGGGGAACGCCTAAACGCCAATACAGCGAACCATTGCGCACTTCCAACACATCGTTGAAGTCATGGAAATCATTTGTGCTGGAATCTCTCATTGCACAACTGCCAATCCTGCAAAGATTTCTTCAAGTTTTTGTTGTTCACAGTACGATAGTTCGTCTGCAACATACAGCATTTGAAGAAACCCGCCGTCACTGCGTTCAATTTCGTTACAGCCTTCAATAAATCCTTTGAAGAAACCAGCTTGCACGCAGGAATCCAAGTGACTGAATTCCTTCCCCGCAAGATACCAATTGATTTCGAAGTCAACCTTAACCTTGTGCTTCATTCCATCTGCACTCATGATCCACCCTTCCCGTTCAACACTCTTGCGTTGTGCCTGCGTATTTTTTCAAGCCTAACATGCTTCAAACCTTGTTCAAATTCCCCTAGATGCAGGTTAAACGCATACCGCAACAACCCTTCAAGCCCCATGAACTTTTCTTCTGTCTTGAAACTGAACCCGCTGTTGCTGTTCTTCCAACCAGAAGTCCGCGTTAAAACCCAAGGGTATTTTTTATCAACATTGTCAAGTCGAATGCTAATCATCGTCTTCACATCCTTCCACATATTCACCATTTTGATACACCAGATCAACACCACTGATTTGATCAAGCACTCTTTCAGCTTCTACGATCTGTTCCTTCAAGGCAACCACCAAAGGAATCATACTGCCAAGCGTCAAGTCAGTGGGACAATATTTCCGAAGACATGCACCACACGTCCACCCCAAGCCTTCAAAGAATCTGGTTCCGTTGAAGCCTGATTCAGTTACTTTCATCTTGCAGATCTGGCATTTAGTTTTCATGATTCCTCCTTCTTCACCATTATTCCGCTACACGCTGTGTCCAAGCACTGCGCGGTTCTAATATCATTCAGGCGTTCGCTTCCACACTTAGGACATACAAGTGTAATGTACCCCTGTTCAACAGCTTCACCCTCACGCTTATCAGCAGTGAGTTCAGCAAGCAACTGCAATTCTTTTTCAATTGCTTCCATCGTTGTTTCAAGTCGTGTTATGTTGCGTTCGTGTTGCAATACCTGCATTGCATAGTTTGTTAGGCGTGCAGTGTTGATTGCATTTTGTTCACGCAAGCTTTCGTTTTCGATTTCCAGAACACTGATCAAGTGATCCCTGATCTCCAAAACATCAAGCTTGAATTGTGTTTTCCCACAGGCTTCGAAGTGCCTGTTCTTGGGATCTTCGGGTACGATTTCCCCGCACTCGCATCTGTATAGGATCGGAATTTTCATATCACACCATCCAGAACGAAATCGCTTGCAAACACAACCACATCATAGCGCAGAACATGAAGCAAATAAATGGGACAATAATAAACGCTGATGAAGACAATCCAATCCAAAAAAGAACAATATTCTTTTGGGCTAAGTTTTCCCACCAACGCTGTGTGCCATATTTAAAGGAACCTTTGATCAAGCCCACCAACATGCCATACAACCAAGCCGTCAACGGTATTCCTGCATTGCTTTCAATTCCTGTGTCTTCGTACATATCATCTTTCCCTTCGTTGAATAAATTCATAACGGCATACTATTCCAGAATTGGAATATAACAATGCTTGCCCATAAAGCCCCAAGCCCCAAGAACGCAAGGAACGGAATCACAATAGCAATCAAGACGCAACAAGCGAGGAAATGCAGTATAGGACTTTTGCGATCCAGATCCCGCCACCAATGACGTGACGTAATCGTGTTCACGTTCTTACACGCTGTCTTCCCGTGTCTGCGTGCATGTATCTGCAATGCTTGGGTGAACGTAGCACTTGGGGCATCAGCCTGCATTAGTTCAGCAGTTTCTTCCACATCTAAACTCTTGTCCTTATTTACTCCAAGTAGGTTCATATCAGACTTCCCTTCTTTATGTTTACAGAACTGGCACCTGAAATCTGTCACGTGGTAAGTGTGTGACTTGGTTAAGTAATCTCATTCCACACACCTGAACATGAGCATCAAACTCATTTCCGTTTCCTTTCCCGTTCTTCGTAATCTGCCAACCAATCCCCAAGCATGGGAATATGAATTATACCTACAATTGCAATTGCTAGGATCATCGCATCCCAATTGATGTTCATAACCAGTTCACCCAAATTGCAATTACACCTAACACAACAACCATAATTACGTATGCAATAAACAATGGATTTGTAAGCAAGTCATTCATCAGTTATGAGGTTCCTTCAGTATTTTACCAAGCCAAATTTGATTGTACACAAACATCACCAACCACAGTGGAATCCAGAACAGCCAAACAAAAAAGAATGTCAGCGTTTTTTCAATCCAAGCAGTCATCCGAAAGCATCAGCAGGGCTGTGTTCTTCGAAACTCATTTGGGGAACTTCGATCTCGCAAGGCTTGTTTGAGTACTCAGCTACGCTGAAAGTAGAAATCTTCAAGTGATTCGCAATGTGAATGTTCTTGAACCCCGCAATGCTTAGGTCAACAATGTTGCTGTGCTGTTCACGGGTGATTTTGGTTCCTTTATGACGCTGTTGGGTTTCCTGAACAATGTCGTTCATTGCTTGTTTAAGCTTACGTGCCTTGTTTGCAAGCTTACGACCCTTTGAAATGTTTAAGCGTCCTTGAGCGGACATAGGCTGTCGTCCTGTGGACTTTGAAATCATTCCTGAAGGTCTAAGACGTTTCAGTAATGCTTCGGGAACTTCCTTCAGGTCGGTTAGACAAGGCAACTGCTTTGCACCAAGCGCATCCCACAAGACTTTATTTGAACGATCCAACTGTGTGATCACTGTTTGCTGTCTTACTGCAACCGTTTTCAAGCGTGTGATTTCTTTCAGGTAAACACCTTTATCCTTCGCAATTGTTCGGCGGTGTTCGACGTTCTGCCTATGCAGGAAGCTATCATTTTGGGGTGGTTGGGATGCAAGAATTTGGTTGTGATGATTCAGTTCTTCGTTGCGCCCTTGAACCCGCTTCAGTTCATTCACTAAGCGTTTGATCTCTTTTTTCTGCGCCATTAGCTTCCGTGAATTCCCCGCGCTGATTTCAAGAACTTTTCCAGAACTACGGTCAACGTAGTTGTTCGTTCTAAGCTGAATGATTTCCTTTGCCATTGCTTCAACATCCACCTTCGGGGTGAATTCGTCCAGTATCTTGTATGTTCCTGTTTCGCCTAGTCCCATGATCAATTTCCTTATAAGTTTGTTTCGTTAATTTCTACTCTAACGTGCGCTTCACCGTCTTGCTGTCCAACGCTTCCGTCTTTTTTCAGCATACTTCCACGCATAGTGAATTCGATGTGATCCATTTTGGGATCTTCATGTCCTATGCGGATATTGCTAATGTAAGCACTGGACACCTTCAACGTTCTTCCTTCGTGCGTCCATGCCCAAGGCACACCGCGAACAGGTGGGTGATCCCAAGACTTTTGTTCGCAAACGATTTCGTCACCTTTTTTGAAGGGGCAAAACCCAAGAACAATTTTGTCTTTTTGGTCATCAACTTTTATATCAGCAATAACCACTTTTGCTTTCAGGTGTTCAAGGTGTTTAAGGTTTTTTAGTAATCGACTCATTTTGGTTTCTCCGTTGCCAAATTTAAATTTGGCTTTGTATGGGTTGCTGTCTTAACTCTGTACGCAGTATACACGACACCAACCCGCATGTCAAGTAAAAATTCAACTAAATAGAAAAAAACTTTCTAGCCTTTAGTGTCAAGGGTTTCGCCTGTGATCTGACATGTGTTTTCCCGCATATACTTCATTAGTTCCTGTGCAAGTTCCAGTGCTTTGTCCTTGTCCTTGATTTGCTGTTTATCTATCACACTGATACGTTCCTGAAGCCCAACGATCTTCTGAAGGCGCAGGTTTTCCGAATGGTTTAGATTAGCTTGGGAAGTCGCAACATTTACGTTCTGTTGCAGTGTCATATTCGCACCTTCCAGTGCTTGCACATATTTGCGCAAGGCATTAGCTTTCTTCAGAAGCCCGCCATCTGCTTCACGCAGTGCTTGACTGCGCATACCGCGCAAGCAGGTATGTGCATCTGTTTTCATGTTGTATTGTTCGGGTGTCATGATTCTTCCTCTTTGGGAATTGACCAATCCCCGTTCAAATATAATTCTTTTACCAGTTGTGAAGGGTTAGGTGCGATCCAATCGCTGTCCTTTAGGTCAATACAGGTTACATTCGATTCGTCACTGTCTAAAATCCCGCCACAGTCCAAGCATTCCTGAACCCATGCGCTGAAGGCTTCTAGTATCCAAGATAGATCTATGTTCCTACCCTTCTGCAACTCCACTAGCATGTCAGGTGGGACAGTCATCCTATGTTGCATTGCTTTCACAACATCTTCTGTCTTCATGTACTTTCCGAACTGAAGCCTATGTGTTCCAAGCAGGTGTTCGGTGGTGTCAAAGCTGTTGTATTCATCCATTCCAAATTCATCAGAATCGCATAAGTCAAATGTTCGTATTCTCATGCTATAAATCCTTGTCTTGGGTTAATGTGTGCTTTCAAATATGCAATAGCTATTTTGTTCCTGCGCCCCCGTGGTTTCTTCTTTCCTAACTTACGCACACGCCAATATTCTTTATACCATCTGTGATCAACATCACCACAAGTGATTCCAAGTCCCACGGGTATTTGCAAAACAGACATACCCATGTCCCAATTGATCTTCCAAGGCGTAGTGGGTTTGTACTCCATCAACGGTTTTATCTGGTGATCGAATAATTTATAATCGTCCACCAAATACCCCACACGGTTCCGGCGATCAATGTACAAGGATCTACTTCGCATGGGATCGGGAAGTTCTTCAAACGCTTTCAGCATATCTGCAAGTGTTAACGCCAAAATCTACCTTCTTTCGGTATGCCATCGTCTGACAATTCAC
>SPKZ01010236.1_pt1 | contig 13451 bp, 12 predicted proteins | sample 2456571 | NCBI WGS metagenome assembly SPKZ01 (sample SAMN11192286, study PRJNA482655) | marine metagenome | biome: ENVO:00000447; feature: ENVO:00000244|ENVO:00000211|ENVO:00000569|ENVO:00002023; material: ENVO:00002151; isolation source: ocean water from marine abyssalpelagic zone ...
CCCTGGTGAGCGTCCGGTGGATGTCCCCCAGGATGCGTCCGACGACGGGGTCGCCGTTCTGGGGAAGGCTCGCGATCGTCTCGACCGCGCGCGTCCATTCCGGCGGCGCCGGAGGAACGTCCGTCGACTCCCGGTAGTCCTCGTCGATCCGCTGAATCTGGTCCGCGAGTCGGCGGTTGAGACTCGGATAGCCCGCCAGATCCCGCGAGACCACGGAGTTCACGCGGTGAAACTCGCGCTCGATCAGGCGCTCGGTCTGCTGGTTTCCGAACTCGAGCAGCACCTCCTGGTTGCGCTGTACCAGCCGCTCCTGCGCGCCCATCAGCGCAGCCCCGCATCGCTCGAATAGGTCTCGCAGCGCGCTCGTGAGCGCCCGGATTGCGCCGTGCGCGGCCTGACGGCCGCAGTACATCAGCACCATCGCTCCAAGCACTACGCCCAGAAGGGCGAGGGGTGTCTGCGGCCACCACAGTGTCGTTCCGGCGGTCTCCATCACGTGCTCCTTGTCGGGCGTCACCGCATCGCCGTCCCCCCTGGAACGGCGTGGACGCGGGACGACGTCCCGGGGCACTACGATCGGTCGCTGTCGCGCCAGCTTGAGTGCTGGGCCGAAAGGACGCAGAAGTCCCTCGCGAACGCCGGGTTGGAGCAGCAGTCGCCGCCGGATGAGGCGCGCGCAGGCGCGTCCTGAGCCCGGCTGGCGACGATGTCAATCGCCGCGGCGCGGATGCTCCGTCGCTGGAGCCGGGTTCAGGCGCGCATCCCGCCCGCCTGGGCCGCCGGATGCAGGCTGGCCGTGGCGCTCGGGCGCGAATTCACGCGCTCGAACCAGGCGGCCACGTGCTTGTTGGCCGGATCGCGCGCCTGCCCCACGCCGGTGGCGAAGTCCAGAAACGCGTAGAGCACGAGGTCGGCAAGGCTGAGGCGCTTGCCCGCGATGCAGGGCCGGCCGTCGCTGAGTTGCGCGTCGAGCCACTCGAGCTTCTCTCTCGCGATCGCTTTCAGACCGTCGGCGGCCTCGGGAATCACGCGCATGCGGTCCTTGAACATCGCGAGCCCTTCGGCATAGCGGAAGCCGTTCGCGAGCGGCTCGGTGATGTTGAGTTCGATCCGGCGCGTCCACATGCGGGTCACGGCACGCTGCTCGGGCGTGGCGCCGATCAGCGGGGGCTCGGGCCGGATCTCTTCCAGGTACTCGCAGATCGCCACGGTCTCGGCGAGCGCGGTCCCGTCGTCCAGTAGCAGCGTCGGCAGTTGCCCGCCGGGATTTAGATCGGTGTAGGGCGCCCGGCGGTTCTCGCCGCCCAGGATGTCGATCTCGATTGGATCCGGGACCTCCATCCCTTTCTCAGCCATAAACATGCGCACCAGCCGCGGGTTGGGTCCGAGTGCGTTGTAGAACTTCATCGGGGGTCCTCCTGATGGGCCCGGGACGGGCCCCGGTTTCGTCGGGCCCGCATTCTAACCCCCTGATGTCCTCCGGTTTCCCCCGGCAGGCACCCCGCCTGCGGGTGGGCCGGTATTCGGTGGCCCGGCTCAAGCTAGGCGCGACGCATGCCGACATCCGAACCCTGCGGCGCTCAAGCTTGCCAGGAGCGCAGACAGGGAGGCTGCATGCTTCGGCGCAACAGAGGCTTCAACCGCTCAAAGCTGATCGAGCAGGCCGGACGCGCGCACGGCCGTGGGCGGCTGCGCAAGGCGGCCAAGCTCTACGAACAGCTGCTGTCGCTGGAGAGCGGCAATCTGGACCTCCACCGCAAGGCCGCGCCGCTGCTTGCCCGGGTCGGAAGAATCGAGCAGGCGCGCAAGAGCTTCGAGCAGGTCGCGCGCGCGTTCGCGCGTTCGGACCAGCATCAGCAGGCGATCGGGGTGTACCGCGAAGCCCTTCACTACCTGCCGCGCAGGGCCGAACTCTGGCTCGGGGTTGCCCAATCCGAGGCCGCCCGGGGCCGCCCGAACGACGCGCTGCAGGCGCTGCTCGAAGGCCGCGCGAAGCTGCGCCGACGGCCCGACCGCGGCGCCGCAATCCGGCTGCTCAACGCGGCGCGGACGCTCGACCCGAATCTGGTCGAGCCCTCGTTCGATCTGGCCCGGCTGCTTCACCGGACCGGTGACCGGCGTGGGGCGCAGCAATTGCTCGAGGAACTCGGACGGACGCTGCCGCCCCACCACTTTCGGCGGGTCCGCTGGCTGCAGCTGAACTTCCGACCCACACCGACCGCGTTCTGGCGCATGCTCTGCATGCTGGTCGCCAGCCGGTCGTCGGCCGCGAGCACCTAGCCGGGCGCACGCTCCGTCTGATTCTGGCGGGAAACCGAGCCACGCCGGGGGCTGCGCGCTACGGGCGCCGAGCTGCGGGCGAGCGCACGGCCGAGGTACGCGCTGCGACCGGATCGGGTAGGCTGCGGGCGCTGAGCGAGGGAGGCCGCAGATGAAAATCGGAATCATTCCCGTCAACGTTGGCGTGAACAGTGTCGAGAACATCGTGGGCCTGGCCCGGAAGGCGGAACAGGTCGGCGTCGAGTCACTCTGGACCTTCGAGCACGTGCTCGTCCCCGAGACCTACGAGTCGCGCTATCCCTACAGCCCGAGCGGCAAGATGGGCACTACGCCGGACACCAATTTCGTCGACCCGCTGATCGCGCTCAGCGTCGTCGCGGCCCACACCGAGCGCGTGCGCCTCGGAACCGGCGTCAACATCCTGCCCCAGGTCAATCCGCTGCTGCTCGCCAAGCAGGCGGCGAGCCTGGACTTCGTCTCGAACGGGCGCTTCATGCTCGGGCTCGGGATCGGCTGGCTGCGCGAGGAGTTCGACGCGATGGGGGTCTCCTTCGAGCGCCGTGGCGCGCGTTTCGACGACTACATTCAAGCGATGCGCAAGCTCTGGGGAGGCGCCGAATTCAGCCATCAGAGCGAGTTCTTGAACTGGCAGGGATTCAAGAGCTACCCGATTCCGACGAACCTTCCGGTGGTGATCGGGGGCTCCAAGGGCAAGGCCTTCCAGCGCGCGGCCCGTTACGGCGACGGCTACTTCGCGCCCGGGGCCGGCGTCGATCAACTGAAGCCGCTGCTCGGCCAGCTCGCCGACGCCTGCAGGGAAGAGGGGCGCGACCCCGACGAGATCGAGGTCACGGCGATGTGGATGGGTCTCGCCGAGGGCGTGGACTCACTGCCGGGCTACGCCGACATCGGGGTAGACCGGCTGGTGATTCCGGTACCGGCCCTGGGAGGCAACCCGGTCGAGGCGCTGGACAAGCTCGGCAGCGAGGTGATCGCGAAGCAGTAGGCGGGCGATCCCGGGCCGCGAGGTCCGGGCCGCGGGGAGTCCCAGGCGATGACGGAACCCGAGCTCTCGATTTCACCGCTCAACCCCGTGATCGGTGCGGAGCTGACGGGCCTGGATCTCTCAGTGCCACTCAGCCCCGAGACTTTCAAAAGCGTGCACGCCGCCTGGCTCGAGCACCTGGTGCTGTTCTTCCGGGACCAGGTACTCACCCTCGAGCAGCACAAGGCCTTCGGCCGGCTGTTTGGCGAACTGCACGTTCACCCCTCGGTGCCGTCCCTCGAAGGACACCCCGAAGTCCTGCTCATCCGCACCGACGAGAACTCGAAGCGGGCCGCCGGATACGGCTGGCACACGGACGTGAGCTGTGAGGCGGAACCGCCCTCGGGCAGCATCCTGCGGCTGGAACAGGTGCCGGTGTCGGGCGGAGACACGCTGTTCGCGAGCATGTACGCGGCCTACGAGGCACTCTCGGATCACTGGCAGGGGTTCCTGTCGAGCCTGAGCGCGGTCCACGAAAACGAACACGTGCACGGCAGGCCGGGCTACGGCGCCATGGAGGGTCGCGAGTTCCGCAAGAACGAACACCCGGTCATTCGCACGCATCCCGAAACCGGCCGCAAGGCCCTCTATGTGAACTCGGGCTTCACGACCCGGATCCGCGGCATGCGCCCGGCCGAGAGTCGGGCGACCCTGGCGTTCCTGTACCACCACATCCAGCATCCGGACTTCCACTGCCGCTTCAGCTGGCAGCCGAACTCGATCGCGTTCTGGGACAACCGCTGCGCCCAGCACCACGCCACGTTCGACTACTACCCGCAGGTGAGGCACGGCTACCGCGTGACTATCGCGGGTGACCGGCCCTTCTAGCGTCGCGAGCCCCGCGCCCTCAGAAGTAGGTGCCGCCCGGATCCAGGCCGAGCAGGGTCCGGCCGATCGCGCCGTAGCTCCGCGGCTGGTGTACGAGGTGCGACGCCACCGCGAGCATGTCCCGGCGCAAGCGCTCGAGCGGCGAACTGCGGTAGAGGGCCGAGCTGCCCGCGACCTCGCAGACCTGGCGGACCACGCGCTCCGCCGAGCGCGAGCAGTGCAGGATCATGAGCGCGAGCTTTGCTCGCTGCTCGAGCGACAGCACACGCCCCGCCTGGAGTTCCTGCCAGAGTTCGCCCATGACGTCGAAACAATAGCTGCGCGCGGATCCCAGGATTCCTTCCGCCTCGGCGATCGCGCCCTGGACCGAAGCCAGGGTCCGGATCGGGCCCCGTTCCGGGCCGATCGGCTTGGTCTCGACGAGCACGCGCAACTCGTCGAGCGCGCGGCGCGCGAGCCCGAGCGGAACGCCCGGTACGTTCGCAAAGAAGAGCCCGTGATAGCCGTAGAGCGCCTCCGGCCTGGCCGGGAGTTCCGCGAGGTCGAAGCTGTGCTCGTGCTGAACGAACAGCTCGCGCACGCGGTAGTCGTGGCTCCCGGTCCCGGCGAGCCCGGTGACCTGCCAGGTGTCGAGAATCTCGACGTCTGCGGGCGAGAAGATCAGCACGCGCCAGTCGGGGCCGCCGTCGCTCCGGAACTGCGGCACGCCGTCCACGCAGAGCTGGCAGCCCCCGGTGATGAACGAGGCATTCCGACAGCCGCTCCCGAAGCGCCAGTGGCCGCTGGCCCGGAAGCCGCCCTCCACCAGTTCGGCCCTTCCGACCGGAAGCAGCATCCCGGCGCAGGCTTCGTCGAGCGTCACGAACAGCTTGCGGGCCACGCTCTCCTCGAGAAAAGCGGCGTAGAAGCCGCAGTCCGAGAGGATGCTCGAGCACCAGCCCGTGGAAGCGTCGGCGTGAGACAACACCTCGATCACTTCGATCTGCTCGAGCGGCGCGAGTTCCGGGCCGCCCCAGCGGCGCGGCATCGCCATGCGCACCACCCCAGCGCGGACCAGCTCCCGGTAGACGTCGTCCGGGATCTGCCGGGCGGCCTCGATCGCGTCCGCGCGGGCGCGGATTCCGGGCGCGATGCTTCGGGCGTTGGCCAGGATCGCCGCCGCGTCGGTCGGAGTCTGGAGCGCCTGCGACATCGGGTCCTCCGCTTCCGCGACCGCCCGGCCCGCCGGCGTCGCGCCGGCGCCCGGATTCGATCCAGCCCACAATACCAGGGCCGGCCCCAGCCGAAGCCCCCGGCCCGGGTCCCCACGGGCGGCTCGCGCAGTGCCCGCCCGATGCGGTAGAACAACTGCGCGGCGCATCGAAGCCCCGGAGCGAGCGCGCTCCGAAGCGCCGGCGAGGGAGGCGGACTTGAAGAACCTGTTCTCGGTCGAAGGAAAAGTCGTCGTCGTGACGGGCGGTTCTCGCGGCATCGGAGAGATGATCGCGACCGGCTTCGTCCACCACGGAGCGCGCGTGTACGTGAGTTCGCGCAAAGCCCAGGCCTGCGAGCGCGTCGCGCACGAACTCTCCAAGCTCGGAGATTGCATCGCCCTCCCGTTCGATCTCTCGAGCCGCGCCGGAATCCAGGGCCTGGTCGACGAACTCGGAGAACGCGAGCCACGGCTCGACGTCCTGGTGAACAACGCAGGCGCGAGCTGGGGGGCCGACCTCGACGAGTTTCCGGAGTCGGGCTGGGACAAGGTGCTCAGCTTGAACCTGAAGTCCCCGTTCTTTCTCACGCAGAAGCTGCTGCCGCTGCTGCGGGCCGCGGCGACCTTTGAGGAACCGGCGCGCGTGATCAACATCGCCTCGGTCGACGGTTTCACCACGCCCGAGTTCGGGACCTATTCGTACTCGGCCAGCAAGGCGGGCTTGATCCACCTCACGCGGCATCTCGCCAAGCACCTCGCAAAAGACGACATCCTGGTGAACTCGATCGCACCCGGTCCGTTCGAAAGCAAGATGATGGAGTGGACGCTCGAGAACTTCCGCGACCAGATCATCGCCCAGAATCCGCGGCGCCGGATCGGCACGCCCGAGGACATCGCCGGGGTCTCGATCTTCCTGGCCTCGCGCGCCAGCGCCTACACCACCGGCTGCTTGATCACGTGTGATGGGGGCCGGTCCGCGACCCTCTACTGAGCTTTCGCACCCGCGCTCCGGCGCCACACCCACACGGCCAGCAGCGCCGCGGCCGCGGCCAGCAACAGCAGGATCCAGGCGAAGTATTCGACCAGCGCGAGCGCGAGCACCACGCCGCCCAGCAGCCCGCCCACCAGGCTGATGCGCCAGTCCGTGTGGACGCCCGCCAGGAAGGTCGTGAGTGCGAGGCAGAGCAGCGCCACGGGTCCCGCGGCTGTGTCGGCCATGCGTCCGGCCTCGGTGAGCAGGTAGATCAAACCGACGGCGGCCAGCAGTCCGAGCCAGTGCAGGGCCTGGCGTCGCACCGGGCCGGTCAGCGTCTCGCCGCGGGCGCGAACCCGAGCCCAGCTGACGATACCGCACACAGCGCCGAAGACCGGCACCATCGCAACCCAGTACCTGAATCCCCAGAGCGGCGAGTAGTTCGTGACGCCCACGCCGAGCGCCCCCAGAATCACGAGCCCGACGATCAGAAACTCGATTCGGCGCTCGGGAGACGCGCCCGCGCGTCGCGCGGCACCGGACACGGCCGGATTTGCGCCGGGCGCTTCGCCGTCGCTCATCGCCACAGGCTAGCAGCGGCAGCCGCGCGAAAGCCAGCTCGACGCAGCGCCGGCAGCCGTTCAGCCCGCGGGGTCCCGGGCAGCTGTACGGTGCGGCGGATGGTCGTGCGTCCAGGCCCCGATCACCAGGCTCGCGACGCTGATCAGCACCACGACCAGGAACGTGTCGCGCGTAAACACCCCCGCCGCGAGCGCGCCCGCGGCCAGGATCATCGCGAACTCCGAACCCTGATTGATGGTCTTCCCGAAGCGTTGCGCCCCGTGCGAGTCGAGCCCGCCCCAACGACCGAGAACGCGCATCAACGCGGGTCTGCCCGCCACGATCAATCCCACGCCGAGCAGGATCGGGCCGAACATGGATGGTTCGAACGATGTGAGATCGAGGGAAAAGCCCAGATAGATAAAGTAGATCGTGAGGCCGAAGGTCTTCAGCGGTTCGATCCGGGGCACGATCGCGTGCTTCTGGGGCGTCTCGGAGAGTGCGACCCCGGCCAGGAACGCGGCGATCGTGGGCGGGAACCCGGTAAAGTGCGAGGTCCCGGCGATCGCCGTGCACCAGCCGATTGCGCCGATCAAGAGCATGCTCTCGTCGTGCTCGATCCGGACCAGGATCCACGGAAGCAGCGTGCGCCCGGCCAGCAGCATCAGGCCCGAGAGCAGAACCAGCTCGACCGAAAGCCGCATCAGCGGGCGGGGACCCAGCGAGTGCGACCCCTCCTCGAGCCCGAGCAGGGAGAGGGCGACGACGGCCACCAGGTCCTGGAGAACCATCAGCCCGACGATCGCCTGCCCGTAGCGGGTCCCGGTCGCGCGGTGGGTTCGCAGCAGGCCGAGCACCACCACCGTCGATGAGAGCGTGAGGCAGAGCCCGAAGACGAGCACTGCGGTGCGGTCTCCGAGGTCGATCCAGCCGAGCTGCGCAAGGCCGAGGCCGAGCGCGGAGGCCACGGCGAGGTTCACCGCGATCTGTCCGAGTCCCGTAATCCCGACGAGCTTCCAGTCTCGCCGCAGCAGGCCGAGGTCGGTTTCGAGACCCGCCATGAACAGCAGAAGCAGAATGCCCATCTCCTGCATGTCGTCGCGCGTGGCGGCGTGCGCGCCTCCGACCGCGCCCGAAAGCAGTTGGAGCAGCAGCCCGGCAACCAGGCAGGCGACAATCGATGACTGGCCGACACGCTTGAGCAGTAGGATCAGCCCACACGCGACCAGGAACGAGACTCCGAGCGCAAGCATCGAAGCGGGAGCATACGCCGCCCGGAACCCGGACCGCTAGCGCAGCGCGCGGGCCGGGCCGGGCCGGGCTCAGGCGGGCGCCTGCGCCGGAAACACGATCGAGGCAGCAGCCTCGAGGGCCGCGATGTAGTTCGCAAGCGCACCCTCGCGCCGCTGCTCGGTCAGGCTCTGTGCGATGGCGTCCGCGACCGCGGAGAGCGGCGTGCTGGAGGGCTCGCTGCGGGCGTCGACTCGGATCACGTGGAAGCCGAACTCAGTCTCCACCACGGGTCCGATCTCGCCGACTTCCTGCGCGAAGATCGCCTGCTCCAGGGCCGCGACCAGGTCGCCGCGTGCGATGGCGCCGAGCCGGCCGCCATCGGCCGCACTGCCACAGTCGGAGTCCTCGGCCGCCACCCTCGCGAAGTTCGCATCCGGGTCGCCCGAGAGCTGCTCGCGAATCCGCTCGGCTTCGGCCCGCTTCGTTTCGCGTACGGCCGGAGCGTCATCGGGGCCGACCGCGATCAGCACGTGGCGCACCTCGGCACGCTCGGGCAACTCGAACTGTTCGCGGTTCTCGGCGTAGAAGGCCGCCACCTCGCCCTCGCTCGGAACCTCGACCGCGTCGAGTTCCCGCGCGAGCAAGGCCTCCACGCGCAGGCCCAGCTCGATATTTTCGCGCAGATCCTCGGGCGTGATCCCGACCGCCGCCGCGTAGTCTGAAACCGTCGCACCCACAGGCAGGCTCGCCGCCAGCCGCGCGAGCGACGCGTCGACCTCGTCCCCGGCAATCGCGATCTTCTGGACCCGGGCATCCTGGAAGAGCAGCGTCCGCGAGATCAGGTCATCCAGAACCCGGGCCTCGAGTTGGCCGCGCACCACCGCCCGCTCGGCGTTCGGCAGCCGACTCAGTTCCGCGCCGAAAAGCGCCTCGACCGCGGCGTCGACCTCGCTCCGGGTCAGGGGTTCGCCATTCACCTCCACCAGCACTTCCTGCGGAACGCGCGTCGCGAGCGCGTAGAGCGTTCCCGGCGCGGCGTCCGGCTTGCGCCCGGAGTCCGCGTACACGCTCCACCCGGACCAGAGTCCGAGCACCACGGCCAGACCGGCCGCCACCGCCACACTGCTTCGTTTGGTTCGCATCCCGATACTCCTTTGGTTCGGGCCGGGCCACCGGGCCCGGCCTCTTTTGCGTAGACGTCCAGGCTGCTCCCGGCTTCTGACAGGAGCCTGTCTGCGGGATTACGAATCCTTCATGCCCCGGCCCCGGCCCCGGCCCCGGCCCCGGGCCCGGGCGGGGGAGGGGGCGGCGGCATGCCAGGACTCGAAGCGTTCCTGGATCTCTTCAAGGCCCTGGCCGAGCGCGGTCGGTGGGTCCTCGCCGCGCAGCGCGCGGCCGCCTGAGGCCGGCACGCGCCCGGACCGCGGCGCTTGGAAGCAGCAGCCGGGCGGCAGCCCGCCACCGAGACACCTCTACCCGCCACCTGTTACTGGGTCCCTGCGACCGTTACGCTCTCGGGAACCCAGGGAGTCGCCACAATGCCACGCGGGATCGTGATCATCCCGACCTACAACGAGGCCGAGAATCTGGCTCGCATCGTACCCGAGGTGCTCGCCCAGGACCCGGGGCTCGAGGTGCTGGTGGTCGATGACAACTCCCCGGACCATACCGGGAAGATCGCGGATGATCTGGTGGAACAGACGGGCCGGGTTCACGTGCTCCACCGTCCGGAGAAGCGGGGACTCGGAGCCGCCTACCGGGCCGGGCTCACGCGGGCCCTCGAGCTGAACCCCGAGCTGATCTTTCAGATGGACTGCGACTTCTCGCACCCACCGGCCGAGTTGCAGACGATGCTGCGCGAGATCGAGAACCACGACGTGGTGCTGGGGTCCCGCTACCTGAAGGGGATCACGGTCGTCAACTGGCCGATCGAGCGGATCCTGATCAGCTATTTCGGCAACTGGTACGCGCGCAAGATCACGGGACTCCCGATCACGGACACCACCGGGGGCTTCCGCTGCATACGGCGCGAACTGGCCGAGCGCGTCGGCTTCGAGCACATCACGTCGGACGGCTACGCGTTCCAGATCGAGCTCAACTATCGGTTCGTCAAGCAGGGCGCCCGCATCAAAGAGATCCCCTTCTTCTTCGTCGACCGCACCAGAGGCACCTCCAAGATGAACCTGCGCATCGGCGTCGAGGCCCTCTGGGTCGTCTGGTGGCTGCGGATCGCGGACGCCCTCGGACGGCTCTGAGGGAATGAGCCGCGGCTCCCGCGTACTGGTTCTGAACGAGCGCGACCCGGCACATCCGAAGGCGGGAGGCGCCGAGATCCACGTGGCCGAGACCTTCGGCCGGCTCGCGGCCCGGGGCTACGAGGTCACGCTGGCCGCCTCGAGCTTCGCGGGCTGCGCCCCGCGCGAGACGATCGCCGGGATCGAGGTGCGCCGGCTCGGCGCGCTGCCGCTCTACTATCCCCGGGTCGCCGGCTTGTGTGCGCTCGAGACTCGCCGCGGCCGGTTCGACCTGGTGGTCGAGTGCCTGAACAAGGTCCCGTTCTACTCGCCCGTCTACTCGGCCGCTCCGGTCCTGGCGCTGTGCCATCACCTGTTCGGCGAGACCGCCTTCATGCAGGTGGCGTGGCCGATCGCGGCGGCCGTCTGGCTCGCCGAGCGCGCGATTCCAGCGCTTTACCGGCGCCGGCCTTTCGTCGCAATCTCGGAGAGTTCCCGCGACGACCTCGCGCGCCGCGGCATCCCGCGGGAGCGGATCCGCGTCATCCACTGCGGGATCGAGGCGCCGAAGCTCGAGGTCGATCCGGCGCGGCCGGCGCCCGACCGGGTCGCGTACCTCGGGCGCCTGGAGCCCTACAAGAACGTCGACCTGCTGCTGCGCGCGATGGCGCGGCTGGCCGAGCGCTTTCCCCGGACCGAGATCGTGGTGATCGGGCGCGGCTCGGCACAGTCCGAACTCGAGGCGCTCGCGCGCGAACTCGGCATTGCGGAGCGCACGCGCTTCATGGGCTTCGTCTCCAACGCCGAGCGCAATCGGCTGCTGGCCGAGACCCGGGTCTGCGTGTGTCCCTCGGCCAAGGAGGGCTGGGGCCTCACGGTGATCGAGTCGAACGCCGTGGCGACCCCGGTGGTTGCAACCGACGCGCCTGGACTGCGCGATTCGGTGCGCCCGGGCGAGACCGGCTTCCTGGTGCCGGAAGGAGACGTCGAGGCTTTTTCGACGCGGATCGCTGAACTGTTGGACGACGACGTCCTGGCCACGCGCATGTCCGCCGCGGCCCTGGCCTGGTCCGGCAGATTCAGCTGGGACCGGTGCGCGAGCGAAATGGCCGAGGCCCTCGACGCGGCTCGGGCCGGTACCTGATGCGCCGGCTCCTGAACCCCTGGCTGCTCGCGGGCCTCGTCCTCGGGGGCGCCGGGATCGCGATCCGGATCCACAACGCCCTCGCGTACGGACTCAACATGGGCTACGACGCCTCGTTCAACTGGACCTACATCCTCGGGCTGATGAAATCCTGGGCGCTCCCGGCCCCGGACGCCGGCTGGTCCACCGCGCATCCCCCGTTCTACTACTACGCATCCGCCGCGATCGGGCACGCGCTCGGACGTCCGCCGGGGGCGGTCCAGATCGCAGCGACGCGGCTCTTCGGGAGCGCCCTCGGGATCGTTTCGGTCGCGCTCGCAGTGACCCTGGTGCTGCGGGTAGATCCGGGCAACTTCCGGCGGGCGCTGCTCGCGGGCGCGCTGCTGCTGTTTCTGCCGGTCCACATCTACATGAGCGCGATGCTCAACGAAGAAATCGTCGTCTCGGGCTTTACCTCGATTGTGGTCACCGCGCTTGCGCTGGAACTCTCGCGCAGCGGGCCGCCCCGGCGGCCCCTGCTGTCGGCCGCCGGAATCGGACTGGTGGCCGGGCTCGCGCTGCTGACCAAGCTCACCGGCGCCCTCGTGATCGGCGTCGCCGCCCTCAGCTTCGCGATCGCGAGTTGGCGCGGCCGCAGGCCCGGAATCGGGGCCGCCCGGATCGGCCTGCTGCTCAGCGTCGCGCTCGCCAGCGGGGGCTGGTACTTCATCCGAAACTGGGTGGAGTACGGCTACCTGTACCCCTATGCACTCCAGGCGCACGAGGTCATGTTCTCGATGCCGCCCGGAAGCCGCGGCCTGTTCGACTACGTGTACCTGCCGTTCTCGACCTTCACGAACCCGAATCTGCTTTCGGCCGACCTGCTCCACTCGGTCTGGGGCAGTACCTACCACACGGTCTGGTTCGACGGATACCGGCACTTCATGGCCAAGCAGGACCCGGCGGTCACGCGCGCCGCGATCGCGATCCTGACGCTCGCCCTGCTGCCAACGGCGGCCTTCCTGTGGGGGCTCGCGCGCGGCGCCGCGCGCGTCCTGCGCGGCGAACTCGGGCCGGATCTCCCGCAGTTGCTGCTGGTGGCGGCGACGCTCGGCGGCTACGCGTTCTTCACCTGGCGCAATCCCTGGTTCGCGACCGTGAAGGGCAGCTACCTGCTCGGGATCTCGGTGCCGTTCGCGTATTACGCCAGCGAAACGCTCGATCGCTGGACACAGCCGGGGGGAATTGGCTCGCTGGCGATCTGGGCCTGGCTCGCGCTGCTCGTGGCCGCCGTGGCGGTGACCTTCACCTTCGGTCCGGTATTCGAGAAGCCGCTGGAGCTCCCGGGCATCGACTGGAAGCCGGTCACTCCGTGAGCGGGCTGCGTCGCTGGCTCGGTTGGATCGCGCCGTTCGTGATCAGCGGGGGCGCCTTCGCGTTCCTGCTCACGAAGGTCGACGCGCGCGCGGTGCTCGAGAGCGTCCCGGGAAGCGCGGCCCGGGTCGGGCTCCCAGCGCTCGCCATCTACGGCGCCGTGAGCCTGTGGATCGAGGCCCTGTCGCTGACCCGGCTCGTGGGCGGAAGCCACGCGGGGCTCGGCCGCTGGACCTGCGCCCGGATCAAGGCGGCGAGCTATCCGCTCCAGCTGATTCACTACGGCCTCGGGGGCGCCGCACTCGCGGTGCTGATCCGACGCAGATCCGGCCTGGCCCTGTCGGACGCGGCCGGTGTCGTGGTCACGATCGCGATGCTGGATCTCGCGATGCTGCTGCTGCTCGCGGGCGCGGGCGCGGCACTGCTCGCCACGCAGGCGCCGGCGCTCCGGGCCGGCGTGATCGGCGTGGTCTGCATCGGAATCGTGGGCGGTGGGGCGCTGCTGCGCGCCCCGGTCTCGCTCGGGCCGTTCGAACGCATCCGCTCTCTGTCCTTCTTCCGCGCGCTGCGGACGACCCCCTGGCGGACGCTGCTCGCCGTCGGGGGAC
>SPKZ01006640.1_pt1 | contig 13448 bp, 8 predicted proteins | sample 2456571 | NCBI WGS metagenome assembly SPKZ01 (sample SAMN11192286, study PRJNA482655) | marine metagenome | biome: ENVO:00000447; feature: ENVO:00000244|ENVO:00000211|ENVO:00000569|ENVO:00002023; material: ENVO:00002151; isolation source: ocean water from marine abyssalpelagic zone ...
AGGTTCATTTACCGAACCTGTCCAACCACCCCAAACGCTTGGGTGATCGTCACGTTTAAGTATTTTTAATGGTGCGCCGTTATCACTTAAATAAACGATTAAAGTATTTTCACGAACACCTTCATCTTCTAACGTTTTGGTAATACGACCAACAGCATCATCCATCGACGAGATCATCGCTAATGCCAAGCGTCTACGCTCTGGCATTTCTCCTGGAAAACGGTCAAGATATTTTTGTGGTGCTTCTAATGGCACATGAGGCGCGTACAGTGAAGCATAAAGAAAGAAAGGACCTTTCTTTTTGGCATGACGTTTAATAAAATTTACTGCCCACTCAGCCTGATGATCAACACGATATTCTTTGCTGTAATGCTTGACCGGACCATTTAAGTCTTTACCCTTTTTATCGTGACTGGCGACGTAACTACCGACTTTACCACTTAAATATTCGGTGAAACCATGATAACCCGGCTCACCAGGATCGGTACCTGTTCTATGGAGCTCTCTAACCTGTGTAAGAAAATCTTTTATTGGCATCGGGTCTGCGTTGCTACTATCAGGATTTTTATTATCGGTGGAAATAGGCCCTTGAAGATGCCACTTACCAGCAATACCTGTCATATAGCCGGCATCACGTAAACGTTCCGCCATGGTATATTCTGACCAAGGTAAGGCATAAGTATTATTATCTACTAAACCAAATTTATTCTGATAACGCCCTGTTACCAAACCAGCGCGTGCTGGACGACATTGGGCCGCGGTTGAATAACCGGAAGTGAAACGTACTCCGCCTGCGGCCAGTTTGTCGGTATGGGGGGTTTTAACGTCTTTTAAATGACCTTGAGCACCTACATCAGGCCAGCCATGGTCATCGGTAAGAATGACAACGATATTAGGTTGTTCAATGCCGGCTAACTCTTCAAGGCTAGGCAACTTAGCATTACTAGCCGCCCACGTTGGCGCAGCCAATAACCCGCTGATTAAACCAGCGCTAGTCAACACCGAAAAAACTTTTCTAAAACGTCTCATTATTATTACCTTATTAATGACATTTAAGCTTTGAAAATTATATAAAGGCAATATCGCACAGCAATCATAATAAATCAATATCTTTCATTAAGAGTCATACGTCACTTACTGGCGTGGTAATCTTGATTGCCTGCGCATGAGAGTAATTTGCTTTTGTTAACCATCAATTTCTGCTGATAAAAAGCTTATAAAAAACAAAAAAACCTCCGAGAATTGGAGGTTTATCTATGTGCTAATTAGGTATGATGCAAGATCAAAAACGCTATTCCTTTGTAGACTTCTATTTAACGTTCTTGTTTGGTTTCTTCCTTGGCTTCTTCTTTGCTTTACCCTCGGTAGGATAAGGCTGTGCTTTACCATTTACATAATGATCAAAAAATCTTAAACCGCGTGTCGGATAATCAAAACCAGGATTGATAATATCGTTGTAGGACCACGCCTTAATTTTTTCCTTCAGTGTTTTAGCAAGTTCAGGATGTTTATCTATAAGGTTTTCATTTTCTTGTTGTTTTGTGGTGACATCAAAAAGATATTCGTGGCTACTTGTTTTAATGTATTTCCAATCACCAGCACGAATAGCATATTGTCCATCCCAAGCCCAATAAAGTGCCTCGTGTGGATCGGCAGTGCCTTTACCATCAATATTGCTACCGTCAATATAAGGTAATAAATCGACACCATCTAGACGATCATCGAGTTCAAGGCCGGCAGCTATTACGGATGTAGCTGTGATATCCAGCGAAATAACCGGACGTGAATCTACCTGACCGGCTGGAATTCTTTGCGGCCAATTCATAATAAAGGGCACGCGAATACCACCATCGGTTACCATGCCTTTCTCACCCACCATAGGATGATTTAGCGAGCCAGTCCAACCACCAGGGACACTTGGGTCGGCGTCAATTTTATGCATTTTTAATGGCGCACCGTTATCGCTTAAATAAACGATCAAGGTATTTTCGCGCACGCCTTCTTCTTCTAATGTTTGGGTAATACGGCCAACAGCATCATCCATCGACGAGATCATCGCTAATGCCAAACGTCTTCGCTCTGGCATTTCCCCCGGAAAACGGTCAAGATATTTTTGTGGTGCTTCTAATGGCACATGCGGGGCATACAATGAAGCATATAAAAAGAAAGGCGCTTTGTTTTTGGCATGTCGTTTAATGAAATTTACCGCCCAATCTGCCTGAAGATCAACACGATATCGTTTATCAATTATAGCAACTGGACCATTTAAGTCCTTACCGTCTATGCTATGGCTTGCGGTATAATTATTTCTTAAACCACTAAAGTATTCAGTGAAGCCATGAAATCCCGGTTGACCTGGGCTTGTGCCCTGATAATTATCTTGACGAGCACGGGCAATATACTCTTTTCTGGTTACATTAACGGCTGAGCTGCCATCAGGATATTTACCATAAGTATCAACATGGCCAGCAAGATGCCACTTACCAGACATACCTGTCATATAACCAGCATCACGTAAACGTTCTGCTATAGTGTATTCAGACCAAGGTAAGGCAAAAGTTTTATTATCCACCAAACCAAATTTATTCTGGTAACTATACCGGCGCGCGATGGGCGACATTGGGCCGCAGTAGAATAGCCAGAGGTAAAACGCACTCCCCCTTCGGCCAGTTTGTCAGTATGCGGTGTTTTAATGTCTTTAAATATACCTTGAGCACCGATATCTGGCCAGCCATGGTCATCGGTAAGAATAACCACAATATTAGGCTGATTACTACCCGCTAAATCATCCAAACTTGGTAAATTAGGATTCGCACCAGCCCAGCTGTGGGATGAAAATATGCCTGTGAGCAAAAGACTTGCCACAGAAATGCTTTTTCGAGAACGCCTCATGGTTAATACCCTTAAATAAAATTGAGCTGTGCTAATGATAATTTTTGTAAAATTAACTATCCCACAGCAAACACTACAAATCAATACCAATCAACACTGGTCATTTACTTTCGCCGTGATGTGCGATATATTGAATATTTTTGTTTGTATAAATGTTTTAACACTATTTAATGAGCCTTACATGAATTCTAAGACCTCAACAGAACCTGTATCAACCGACACCATTGCCCGTCTTCAACAAGAAATTGCCAAAGTTATCGTTGGTCAAGATGCGTTAATAGAACGTTTAATTATTGCTTTATTATGTCAAAGCCACGTATTAATAGAAGGCATTCCCGGCTTAGCAAAAACCTTAACGGTTACTACGTTAGCTCAAGCACTTGGTCTAAGCTTTAGCCGAGTACAATTTACTCCCGATTTATTACCGGGCGATTTAACCGGCACACAAATATACAATCCAGCCACTCGCCAGTTCGATATTCAAAAAGGACCTATTTTTGCAAATTTAGTACTTGCCGATGAAATTAACCGCTCACCCGCGAAAGTACAATCGGCCCTTTTAGAAGCAATGCAAGAAAAACAAGTGACACTTGGTAAAGAAATCAACGTATTACCGAGTCCATTTTTAGTATTAGCAACGCAAAACCCTATTGAGCAAGAAGGTACCTACCCTTTACCCGAAGCACAAGTTGACCGTTTTATGTTTAAGCTTAAGGTGACTTATCCTAGTTTTGATGAAGAACTTGAGGTTATGCGCAGAGTATCACAACCTAAATCAGCAGCGTCGGTCATTAATGCGGTAGTATCCATTGAAGAGCTCGATAACTTATGCCAGCAAGTCAGCCAAGTATATATCGCGCCAGCGTTAGAAAAATATATTGTTCATTTAGTGAGTGCGCCGCGTTTTCCCAGCCAATACGATTTGCCTATTACAGATTTGATTCGTTTTGGCGCGTCACCACGTGGCTCTATTAATTTATCCTTATCAGCAAAGGCATCGGCACTAATGCAAGGGCGTGACCATGTACAGCCAGAAGATATTCGTCGCTTAGCACCCGATGTATTGAGGCATCGAATCGCGCTTAGTTACAAAGCCGAAGCACAAGGTTTAACGTCAGAACAATTGATTGAGCAAATATTAGCGCAAGTGGCCATTCCCAATGACTAACTGTGCATTAGCTGGAGCATATAATGCTAGCGCAATTTGAACAACGCCTACAGCAATTGCAATTATATTGTCGTCATAAAACCGATCACCTGTTAACCGGTCATTACCATTCGGCTTTTAAGGGGCAAGGTATTGAGTTTGACGAGGTACGTCCTTATGCTGTCGGCGATGACGTACGCGTTATCGACTGGAATGTCACTGCACGCACCGGTGAAGTTTATATCAAGCGTTTTCATGAAGAACGAGAACTTAACGTTATTTTCGTTATTGATAACTCGCCATCGTTTACTTGGTCAAGCGAACAAGAAAGTCGCCAATATGTCAGTGCCCAGCTTTGCGGTTTAATCGGCTCGGCGGCATTAGCAAATAATGATCGTATCGGCATCTTGCGTTTTAGTGATGGTGTCGATGAGTTTATACCGCCTAAACATGGTCGCAGTCAATTAATGCGCTGTTTAAGTGAAGTTTTACAACCAGCTAAATCAACTCATGCCACTCAAACCACTAGGCTGTCATTGGCAATTGAACACCTTTCACAATTAAAACTTAAACGTTCCATCATAGTGATCCTCTCTGATTTTATCACGCCAAGCAATGAAATATATCATGAAAGTTTGGCAATACTTGCCCGAAAGCATGAATTATTAGCCATCGCCGTTGACGATCCCTGCGAGCTAGCTTTTGGTAAAAGTGGTTTATTAACCGTACAAGATACAGAATCAAAAAATCAACTTACCATAGATATGGCAGATACCTCAATACGTGAGACTTTTTCGCAGCAAATGCAAAACCGACTTAAACAGCGAGAATTAGCCTTTACCAATATTGGTGTTGATTTACTTGCCCATACTTTAGGCAATGATCCGATTGAAACCTTATTGGCTTTCTTTCAGACCCGGCGTTTACGCGCGAATGGTGAAACCGGTGGCTAAATTTAAAGAGCAATTGTCGCCTATCGCCATAGTCTTTTTTCTATTGTTTTTTCAAACATCTGCTGACTGTAGTAATCTCCAAAGTGATGACGATTCGCTTAACAAACTTGGACTTAGCGTGGTTGAACTTAGTGTTCCGCCGACAAAATTAACGCCCGGCCAACAACTTAATATCGTCTTGAAAGTTAACTATGCTGATAAAGTAGACATAGTGTTCAATGCTCAACGAGTCGATTGGCAAGATTTTACTCTGCTAAGCTTCTATGACGCTAGTCCACAATGGTTTGATAACCACTGGCAAAAACAATATCACATCAGTTTATCGGTGCCTTTGGCCGGTCAATATCAGCTGCCCTTATTAACAATTCACAGTTACTTGGCTGAGCATCATATACAACTGTCGACTTCAGCACATACTCTCAAGGTAGTAAAGTCGGCCACGCTATCAAAAAGTGCCGAGTCCTCCTCCTATTCCGAGAATACTAAGCCAGACGATGCATTAACGTTACCGACGTTACAAGATATTGAACGAATTAACTTCAACGATAATGCTCAACTAAATACGGCGCAGTTTATATTTATAATTGCAGTGCTCATCATTGCCATGCTCGTATTGGTCAGCTTTATTGCTTACTGGTTGGTGGGTTTGAAAAGAAAAAAACATCTTCTGCAACAAGAAGTAACGCCAACAACTCAGCAAGCATTATTACCGACACAGCTGTTAAACTCGTTTCAAAATAACGGTTACTGTGATTGGCAAAAATTACAGCAATGGTTAGAAAAACAAATGATGCAACAAACAAGCTTGCCTGAACAGGCAGCGATAAAACAGCAATACCAACAACTGATAACCCATTCAAAGTTTTTACGCTTTAGCTCAGATAATCAGCAGCACTTTCCAATGTTTTGCCAACAATGCCAACAACTTCATGATGATATCGAGCAGAGTATGCTAAAAAATGTGAATACTAGTGATACCAACATCGCCTCTTCAGACTCTAGTAATTAACCTGATGATGAATTTTCTCCAGCCTGAATTATTATGGTTATTACTGCTTGTTCCTTGCTTTGCCTGGCGCTTGAACTTGCGCCAAAAGCAACCACATAACATCCCTTATTCATCTACTGAGCTACTAAAAAATCTCCCCCGTAGTTTTCGCCAACGCTTTTTGTGGTTAGTCCCCTTTTTATATTTAATCGCGTTAATTGCCACTATTGTTACGGTTGCTCAGCCTTATCAAAAATCTCATAGCTTTACTGAGCAGGCTGAAGGTATTGCCATTGCTATCGTTTTAGATATTTCAACATCAATGCAATTTGGCATGCAAATAGATAAGAAAAAGCAACCTCGGATAGAAGTCGCTAAAAAAGTTATTGAACAGTTTGTCATTGGTGATGGTGAGCAGCTAAAAGGACGGCCAAACGACTTAATATCTGTGGTCACATTTGCACGTTACGCTGATACCTTAGTGCCATTAACAAGCAGTCATGATGCGTTAGTTTCCATGACCCAAGACATAACTACCACCACTAGACCAAACGAAGACAGTACCGCATTTGGCGACGCCACCGCACTAGCTGCAGCTCAACTAAGCCATTATGAACAAACCATGGGCCTTAATGATAACAGTATAAAAAGTAAGATCATGATCTTACTTACCGATGGCGAAAATAACAGTGGTGATTACCAACCATTAATGGCCGCCGCCATGGCTAAAGACTGGGGGGTGAAAATCTACACCATTAGCCTGAGTGATCCATCGAACAATTGGCCTAATAATAGTGATGAACTTAACGCTGAGCAAGCAATGAGCAATACCGATTGGATTTTACAAAAGATGGCACAAAGTACCGGCGGAATTTTTCAACGCGCCCATGACTACCAATCACTGCAAAATGTTTATCAAGAAATTAACAGCTTGGAAACCTCTAAACTGCAACAAATTAGTTTTGAGAAAATATCACCCGCTTATCAAATTCCCTGTTTAATCGCTTTATGCTGTTTATTACTGGCAAGTATATTAAACGCAACCTGGCTGAGAGTGAAATCATGAATGAATTTACTTTTTTAGTGCCCGAGTGGTTGTGGCTGTTAAGCACTATCCCTTGTTGGTTTTTATTGAATTACTATCACCATCAACGCAGTAGCCGTGAACTTCACCAATTCAGCCAACAACCAGTAGGCAAGCAAGTTTTGTGGCTAAATAGCCTATTGAAAGTAGTTAGTTTATCGGCATTAATTATCGCTTTAGCTCAACCGGCTTGGGATCCAAAAACAGCAACGGTCAGTGAGCAAGGTCGCGATATGATTTTTTTGTTAGATGTATCTCGCTCGATGCTAAGCGCTGATTCAAGACCGAACCGCTTGGCAGTAGCTATTCATGCCATAGAGCAAACGGTAAATGCTAGCCATGCCGACCGTTTTGGCTTAGTGGTTTTTGCTGGCTCAGCATCAATAAAATCCCCCTTAACCAATGATAAAGCTTTTTTCAATAACATATTAAAGCAAGTGGATAGTAACGCCGTAGCTTATGGCGGTACGCGAATAGAAGACGCACTCTTTAAAGTACTGGATAAAATGGCGATCAAAGACAATGACGCCCCGGCCATTGATTTGATCTTGATCAGTGACGGGGAAGATTTAGGGAGTCAGCCAGAGCGAGCGTTAGATAAACTGAATCAATTGGGTGTGAGATTAATTGTTATCGGCTTAGGTGACAGTGAGTTTGGTGCCCGAGTGCCAAAACGTAACGGTGACGGCTGGGTATTTGATCAAGGCCGAGAGTATTGGAGCAAAATGAATACCGATACCCTTAGACAATTAGCTAAAGGTGCGGAGCAAGGCATGTTCTTCCCCATTGGTACTGCTGCTTTTGATTTAGAAGGTATTATTGCCAAGTTACGCCAAGTTTGGCCGGGAGAAAGTAGAGCAAAAGGTGAAATAAAACAATACACCCAGGGTTATCCCTTTTGTTTATGGCTGGCTTTAATTACTCAAATTTTAATATTGATCGCTGGCAAGAAGGCGTTAATTGCCAGCTTGATGGTGCTGTCTTTTAACAGTCAAGCCTTGACGTTGAATCAAGAGGTAGACTCAAACAGTACCAAAGCAACTGCGATTAGCGCAGTAGAACACGCGAGTGAAGCTGCTGAAAACTTTATCGAAACCGATGAAAAAACCTTAGCGGCGCTGACCTTGGTCGAGCAACAACAACTCGCACAAGGTTTATTTGCACAGAGTCCAGAACAAGCTTCACAAGTATATCGATATATAGCCTCACAAACGGAGCTTATAACAACTGCCATTAGCGCCAATTATAATTTAGCCACCAGTTTAATTCGTCTCGGTGAACAATTATCAGCGCAACAAATCTCACTGTATGACGACCTGGATTCTGAGCAAGCCGCGAGTGCCTTAGAAGAGCTGTTTAGTGACGGCTATGACGAAGGCTATGATGAAGAAATGATTGACCCTCAAATTTATTACCAAGAAGCCGCTGATATTTTACGATTAGTATTAACCATGGCACCTAACCATCAAGCCAGTCAAATTAACTTGGAATGGTTAACAATTTCAGCCCATCAGCAAAAAAACGAAGAGCAAAGCAGATCTCAGCAATCAGAGCAACAAAACCAACAAGAAAACCAGCAATCGGAGCAAAAAGAACAACAAGATGGTGAGCAGAACGAAGAGCAAACCGAGCAAAAAGAAACCAAATACGGTAAAAGCGAAGGCCAGCAATCTGAGCAATCGAGCCAAAGCCAGGCGAGTGCTCAACAATTAGCGCAAATGCAATTACCACCACCAAGTGCCAGTGCAGAAGAAATATTACAGCAAGCAAAAAAACGAGATCAACAAGATCGTTCACCAGTAAAAAACAATCAAAAACCTGTCGACAAAGACTGGTAATAAAGAGTTAATAAGCCAAGATGAATAATTTTTTCGTTACTTTTTCTGATAAATGTAGCCAATACTTAACCGGTGCTATGGTAGTTAATTTACTGCTCACTGTCAGCCTAGTAGCTACCATGACTACCGCAATAGCGACACCTGCATCGGCGCCGGCACAAACAACGACAGCAGAGCGGGCTAATGCGAAAAACATATCAACATTATCCTTGCAAGCACCAAAACAAACCATTTTTCAGGGACAAGCCAGTCAATGGCTATTGATCACGCCGTTAAAAATAACCGAGCATTTATCAGCAGAAGTTATTTTACCTGAATCAGCCGATTGGTTGTTTAGTTTAGGTACACCAACCTCTGTTGAAAACAAAGGTCAGCAGTACTTAGCTTTTCCACTTCGACTTACCGCCATTAACTCAGGTTCAGTGAATTTATCGGCAATTAAGCTTAAATTGGTAGAACAAACTTTAGCGACTGATCCATTTAAAATATTGGTTAAACCTGTGCTGCGCAGTGACAACATGTCGCTAGAAGTTAATACTTCTACTAATGAAATTTACCTTGGTCAAAGCATACGCATTGACGTGTTATGGCGCTTTGATTACCCGATTTCATCGATTAAAGCGCTCGATTTTGATATTGCAGCATTACGCCATCAGCAAATCAAAGTGTTCCCGCCATGGAATAAAGCAGACCCGAACGCAAAAACGAGTATTGCCGTGCCGGTAAGTGGTCGTCGACAAATTGCCCGATGGAAAAATAATGATAACGGTGATACCGATAGCTTGGAAATTGCCTTTACCGCGGTTATAAAACCAACTAAAGCTGGCATTTATCAATTCCCAGCCGCCACCATTCGAGCAAGTATTGACCAAGCAATAAAGTTAAGAACAAATAATAGATTCAGAGGTACTCAATACCTGGCTTATTTCAATAATAATTTTTTTGATGACGACAGTGAACAGAAAAATACAGTTAGGGTGTTTAGCAACACCAAGCCTTTTACCCTGAACGTAAAGGCATTACCAACGCCAGTACCCAGTAACTTCAGCGGTATTATCAATCGACCGGTAATAACAGTTAGCGCTGCGCCACTAAAAGTTAAACAGGGGGAGCCAATACAATATTCGCTGACCATTAAACATGCTGATCTTGAAGTTATTAGCTTACCTAAGTTACGACAAGAGCCAGCATTTAGTCGTACATTTGATATTCCAGGTGATGCTAGCCCGGCGCTATATCAACAGAATGAATTTAATCAGGGTGAAATGCTCATTCATCAAACCTTATTTCCTAAACAAGCGGATATTGCGGCGATACCGTCCTTAACAATTAATTATTTTGATACCACGAGTGGTCGCTATCGCGACTATCTGGTGCCAATGGTGGCGATTGAAGTAAGCGAAAATGACCATTTTAATTTTTCAGAAGCAGAAAGTTCAACGCAATTAACCATTGAAAATAATGTTAAAAAAGACCTCGAAGGCATTTGGGCACATCATTGGCATGATGATTTGGCAAAGGCTTCAATTGCTCAGCAGGAAAATTTAATCTCTCTTCAAGTCCGCAATAATTTACTGGTGATATTGTTTTTTCTTGTCCCTCCAGTGATTTTCGCTTTATTTTTATTTAAACCACTGCGGTTGAGCTGGCGGAAAAAGCGTCTACAACAGCCCTTTTATTTTTTCAAAGAGAGATTAATGGCTACTGATGCCGAACCAATTCAACTATTAAGCCAATATTGTTTCCATCGCTTAGCATTAGCACCGTCATTATTTAGTGGTAAGCGGATTGAGGCCGCTGTTATTCAGCATACGGGTGAACAATCAAAGCGAGCTCAAACAGCAATATTGGCCAAAACACTGAATGATTGGATAGATGATTATCAAGCCAGTTATGCGCAACAAAGAGGAAAGTTAAGCCGCAACGAAAAGTTACCTTTATTAAAGATAATAAATGAATTAGAACAACTACTGGTCAATAAACCACGTTTAGGTTTTTCAACTAAACATATTACTGCTAGCAATTTAACGCTTACCGCTGCGCTATTATTATCTGTTGCGATGTTCATTTCGGTGCTTGATTTATCGTCCGAAAAGCAACAAGTTGTTCAATCACAAGACACTCAGAACATTCAACATCAGCATATTATCCATCAACAAACAACGATAAACAATGCAGGCAGGGTATTGCTTGACACCACGATCACCATCGCTAGTTTACGTCATCAACATCATCAAGCATTACAGTTAAGTATCGACAGCCCCCATAAAGGGCATTTAGCTCATGGCGCAATAGCACAAAAATTGGCAGGTTTAATCAATAATATAGCCCTAGATAAAGCAGCCCTGAGTTATAATATTGCCAGTAGCTGGTTTCATGCTAAAAACTATGGGGAAAGTATTGTTTGGTATCGTCGAGCTGAAAATATCCAGCCACAAGATGCGCTGATACAACATAATTTGTTGCAAGCTCGTCAGCAACGTATTGATAACCTGCCAAACTATTTTGCCCCTAACTGGCTAAGTCCTATCTATCAATATGCTGAACATTGGTTAACCATAGGTTTTATCTCTCTTAGCTATGCTTTATTTTGGTTTATATTGTGGCGAGCGGTTGTTTCATCTGGACCAATACAAACAGCAGCGAATAAATCATTAGTTTTTTCAACGCTTTTACTATCTTTCGTCTTTATCAGTCAACTATACATTCGCGCAAATCCCTTGCTAAAAAGTGATGGTGTTATTACTAGTCATGAAGTCGTCAGTAGAAAGGGGCCGGGGCTTATTTTTTCTCCTGCCTTTACTACTCCACTACATCAAGGCACTGAATTTATATTATTAGCAAAAGAAAACAATTGGCGAAAAATTCAACTTAGCGATGGCTTGATCGGTTGGTTACCTGCCAGAGCCATCACGTTGATATAAAAAAGGCTTAGTGCTATTAAGCACTAAGCCTTTTAAAATAAGTCATTTAAAACTAAGTCGTTTAAAAAAATAATGAGAGGCTATTCAATGATTACCCTCAAATCATTGAAGAACGCTTATGGCGCTTCTCTTAAGCTAACATCGCTGATGTTATCAATCCAAGGCTTACCAGATAAACGTCTAAATTGAAGAACAACATTACCTGCTCGAGTTACCTCAATGGCATGGGTAAAGGTTCTATACTCACCTGGAGCAAATTGCGTGGTATCAATATCTAATGCAATGCGCGCACCATCAATAATGAAGCTTGCTTGTAGTACACCATCACCAGAAGTATTGTTACCATCAGTATTACGACCAGCAGAGAAAGTTACACTCAAGGTGTCGCCAACGCTAACCGAAGTAGCAAGGTCTTGATAGATGGTTTTGAGGTTCTTCATGTAAGCGCCCCAATTTCCATCAGCACTAAATGCAGTCATTTCATAAGGGTTAGTACCTAAATCGTTCCAGCTTAACGGCGCTTCACCCCAGCCACCTAAGGTTGAACTTGGGCTTTCAAAATTACCGTCCGCAACAGGTAATATTACCGGCGGTACAGTTATTACCGTGACATCGCTAATATCATCAATCCAAGGTTTAGCGTAGGCGTTCTTAAATTCTAGGCTAAGGTTACCTGAGTTGGTAATCTTCACTTCGTGAGTAAAGCGCTGATAAGTACCTTGCTCTAACGTTGTTGTGTCAGCAATCATCGAATAACGTGTACCGTCAACAATAAAAGTTGCTTCAATTTCACCACCACCTGCATTGTTGGTACTATCAAAATTACGACCGGCGTAGAAATTAACCACTAAGGTGTCGCCACTGTAAACGGTAGTATTTAGATCTTGAGTGATGGTTTTCATGTTTTTCATGTAACCGCCAAAAGTACCTTCAACGTTAAAACTAGCAAGTTCATAAGGGCCCGTGCCTAAGTCATTCCAAACTAACGGCGCTTCACCCCAACCACCTAACATGGCACTTGGATTTTCTAAACCTCCATCGGCAACTGCAATCGTTCTTTCATCAAATAAAGAGATTACTTGATGGCGAGTTACGGTACGAGCCACTTCATCCATAGTGACAAACTCTTTATTGTTAATCCAAGCGCTGTTATCGTTAGCGTTAAAATCTTTGAATTGATTGTCTTTGTGCCAATCGGTCCAACCAGATGCCGCGGTAGCGGTATAAACTCGACCGCTCCATAGGCCACCTAAAAAGACATCGTTATTATCTTGATCGATCCATAACAGACCAGCACCATTGATATCAACCTCAGTTGGGATCATTCGCCACTCACCCTCTTCTAAGACAAAGTGATGATATTCGGCGCCAGGACAGTAATATGGACCAGATTGGCCAGCGACATTGGTACAATCAGCTAACTCGTCCGGCAAGAAGTGATAAACAATGTGCGGACGATTCTGGTTATCAACCGCTAAATTATTATATTGGTTAAGTAAACTGCGAGCTTGACCAACTTGATGGATAACAATACCCGGTGAATTAAGGGTAACTGGGTTGCTATTACTAGTACCTATATGGCTACCGGCAGTGTTATACCAAGTTACGCCTTTATCATCACT
>SPKZ01005773.1_pt1 | contig 13432 bp, 12 predicted proteins | sample 2456571 | NCBI WGS metagenome assembly SPKZ01 (sample SAMN11192286, study PRJNA482655) | marine metagenome | biome: ENVO:00000447; feature: ENVO:00000244|ENVO:00000211|ENVO:00000569|ENVO:00002023; material: ENVO:00002151; isolation source: ocean water from marine abyssalpelagic zone ...
CAATTTACTGAAACGCACAGAGACATGCTTTTGATTGCTGCACACTCCATGCATAGCCAAAGTAAAAGGACATCAAACAAACAAAAGGAAAGGGACATCCAACAAAGGGGGATTAAAATCATGGTAAAAATCTAGGAAATCTTACAAATTTAAACAAACAACGCGCAACTATTTGTACGCAAAAATCAGCACCGCGCGTAATTGGGATGCAACGCGGACAGCTCTTCCCAAGCCTCCTGCACCGCGGTAAATGCGCGCGTCGCGTACTTGAAGAAGTCGGTGGTCGAATGCCTGTCGGGATGCACCACAACGCGGAGGTGTCGGTACCGCTGATGTCCTTTCTCGATAAAGGAGTAACCGCGCGGCACGCCCAGCACGCGCATCAGTGCCGCTTCCCGCTGGATCCTGTACGCTGTGGAGCAGTTGCTCGAATCCTTGAACGGTATGCGGTGCACCACACGCATCACGCGCATAACCTCCTTCTCTGCATCCGTCAGCGGCGGCGGCTCAATCTCGCGCACGCCAGGCGGAATCTCGATCGTCTTTCCCCACTCCTTTCCCCACAGCACATGCCACGGCACGTCCTTGGCTATGCGACGGCGTCCACAATAATGGAATTTGCCTTCGACATCGACCCACTTGCCCGCGCACGCATAGTACTCCCGTTCGTCGACAAAGATGCCGTACATCGAGCAGAACTTCAAGTCGCACCAGAACGGCAGCAGCTTGTCGCCCGGACCGAGCGTGGAGTAGTTCTCGAGCGGATGGCCGCGCGGGTAGAAATCGAACTTCTGCAGCGCGCGCTTGAACTGGTGCCGATACTGGAACGGATACTCAAAGACGTCCCACTGCAGCAACGCACATCCACGCGCACGCTCAGCTGATGAGAGGATCTTGTACTTGGTGCGGCCCACGCGCATGGTTGCGCCTCCATTCATACAGAATGGCCCGTGCTGCACGCCCGTGTCTGAGACCAACAGCTCATCACTGCGCAAGTCCGGATCCTGTGGGGTCAGCGCCTTGAAATGCGTCCACCCGTCCGGCAGTGGGTGACCGCACATCGGTTTCTGCGTGTAGTTGTGCTTTGTTCTGGCGTACATTTTCCACGCCTGGGCGTACACGCGTGACACCGTGACCCCGCCGTCGTCTTGACAGTGCTCGGGGAGCATGCCGTCCATGCCGAATCCACCACGGTACGCGAATCTGAGGTTGTTCATCTTTTCCATCAGGTCCGCGAAGTCTCGCGCGGTTAGCTCGCGACGGAAGCGTGCTATCTTGCGATCCACGAAATCATCGCACTGCTGCTTGAGATCCTGGAAGTGTGCCATCACGCGCGTGCGTACGCCATCGTCTGATTGCTTGTGCTGCTCGCGCATGTTGCGCGAGAACTTGTTGCGCACTGGATGCACAAGGCACTCGCGTCTGAACATAACACAATAACACAAATTTATGCAAATTTCAAAAATTTGTGAAACGTACTGGAAGTGGTCGATCATGTACGCCAGACGGATCTGCACCGTATACAACAGACGGATCTGCGTGCCGCGCACATCGTCAATCATTGCGCCTTCCGCCACGTGCATCTTCTTCTTCAGCAGGCTCAGCACCTTGTGCTGCCGCTCCAGATTCGCGAGGCGCTCGACGAGCTGTTTGCCATACACTTTGACTTCAAAGATGGTGTTGTTGATCATCTGCACTGCGGCTCGCAGGGATGACGGCATGTCGTCGCGCAGCTCGATCAGAGGGAACGCGCGTTGAGTGTCGGCACGCTTTTCGTCGATCTCGATCTGCAAATGCCTCAGTAGCGCATCGTGGTTCTCTGACAGCGCCTCGCGCCGTGCAGTTGCGTCGCACCACTTGTCGAATGCACCATCCGGATTGGCTGAGGCCGCACGTAAGCGATGCAGCGCGATGGTGTAGCCCAGCTGCGTGTAGAACTGCAGCATTGTGTAGCGCGACGGGTCCTCGATAGCTGTGGAGAGCCCGATCGTGAAGTCTCTGTCGTGGAACATGAAGATGTGCGGCGGTGTCCCAGCCTCGAAACTGCCCAGCAGCATCGAGTCGTCCAAGAACTGAATGTCTGCATTCCCGCGCGGCTTCTGCACGCTTTCTTTGCGCTCGTCGAGCGAGGGCAGCACCAAACGCAGTCCATCTCGCGCATTGGCGCGATATCCATTGCTCATGCAAGACATGAGTGGAATCTCGACCTGGAACATCTGCAGATACATATTTACAATTTGTGTAAAATTTGTGGAATTTCCAAAAATTTATGCAAATACCCGCATTTGTGAAGGAGGGTGCTTCACGACCACAAACACATCCGAGGTGCGCAGGTGCTGCACCAACTCGAGCAGCTGTGTCTGGCTGCGCACGATGTAGCGTTCGGCGTGGTGTGACTCCTCCTGCCATGCGATGCTGTTGTCGTTGAAGTTGGCAATCCATTTGCCCGTACATTGCAAGTTCACCCTGCGCGAATCATCCGTCGCGCACAGGTACCAGCAATTGCGCGGTTGTTGGTAGATCGCGTTATGCACGCCGTCGACGTAGTGTTCCACCATGTTCAGGAACTGTAGTTGCTCGTTTGATAAGCGCCTGGACGACGCGCGGTACTTTCGCACGGCTTCGATGGCAGACAGGACCGCGCCACGCTTTGTGCGTCGCACATCCGCGCGGAGGTTCTTGACTTGGCACTGCTTCACCATCTGTCTCTGCCACTTGGCCGACGCCCTGTTGATGTCGGTGTGCACCTTCTTGAGTTCGTCGATGGTAGTTACGACATCGGCGTTGGGCTCACGGCGCAGCTGGAATGAGCGCCACGCGACAGAGTCGTCATCGGCTTTCTCATCAGCGCGTAGTTCGAAAACGTTCCGCACATCGGAGAATGACGTGGACGCGGATGTGGATGTGGATGTGGAAGCGCTGTCACTTTTCTCGTCTCTGCTGTCGGATGAGCTGAAAGTTGAGGAAGGGCTCGGTGGTGGATCGGGACATGCAGTGGACGATGCGGCGCCTGGAGCCGCCGTGTCAGGCGCGGGTTCACGCGCGGGTTGCGATGCCTCTGCATGCACCTGTAGCTCGCAGGGTGAGTGCATGAGATTGTGATTTTGTGCAATTTTCAGAAATTTCTGACATACTTGCGTGAAGGACTCGTCGTCATCTTGCACGCATTGGCAGACTCGGTCCAATGTGTTCTCGACGTTGTCGAGTCTGCCTGATAAATTGCGTAAGATTTCCAGAATTTGATCAATTTTGTCTTGGTCGTCCATGTCGTGGTATTCAAGACTCACACTTGTGAAAAACTTTGCGACTTTGACAGAGTACAGCATCATGGCAACTGACGACGACCCTTCTCAACTGATGACGTTGACGACCCCTCGCGATTGGGAGCAAATCTTTGCGATGATCACAGAGCAAGAATGCGACTCGGAAAGACATCCATTATCGCGCGTTTATGTTGAAGCCCTCGCGGACTTTCTGCCGCACGATCCTCACAGCTCAGGTGTGCCCGCCGAGCACTGGAAACACCTCCTGGTGGAGCGCAAATTTGCGCGGTTCAGCCTTCAGTACTATTTGCGCGCAAAAGGTGAACGCAAGGAGCTGGACAAAACCATCGAGAACGCGCTGTACATGTACACCAATGGCGCTCCGCTCGGGTTTAGCCAATATCAGCAACCAATGTGCGTCGCGCTGTCAACCGTGCTTTCCTTCCTCGACTACGATCTCATTGCCAATGACTCGGCTCAGAAGCGCGTCCCGCAGCACAAGAAGAAGAAGCGCGTCACGCCTGATTCTGAGTCCGACGACCAGATCAAGAGCAGCGCGTCACGGCGCAAGAAACGCAGACGCAAGCACTCGTCGGATGAAGACGACCAGGACGAGTCCACCACCTCATCGAACAGCAAGAAACCCCCGCGCAAGAAGCGCAGAAAGCGCTCGCCAACTGTGCAATCGACGGATCCGGACTGCAGCTCATCCGAGAGCGACGAAGCTCCCAAGACACGATCCACCCGCAAACGACGCAAGCGATCACCATCGCAGGACGAGGATGTCGACGAGAGTCCGCGCAAGCGTCGCAAAATCGCAAGGGAGAAGCGATCGCTGGACGCAGACGTCGACGAGAGTCCGCGCAAGCAGAGCAAAATCGCAAAATCACCAGTGCGTAAAAAGGAGACGCAGGCCATCAAGGTCAACATCTACTACGCGGCTCACGCGCTCGCGTACTTCATGCGCGTCTGCGAAAAGGAAGAAGACTGGCGCAAGGCACCGTGGCTACTCCGCAAAGTCATCGTCGTGGGGCTGTCGCACAGCGCGTTGGTGGATTTGTGTCAAACCGATAACCAAACAGCAGCGTCGAATCTCGAGAGCGCGGTCTATGTCGATCCCGCTCGGTGCGCAAACTGGCCGCAGTTCCTGAAACGCCTCAGCAACCGCGCGGACGACGAGAACGCGGACGAGGAGCACAAAGCCGACATCTTCGATCTGATCAAGCACTACAACAAGACCAATGACGACTGCAAAATCGCATTGGACTTGGACCTGCAACTCGAGGCACAGTCAGACCCAAAGCGCAAGGTGCCCAATCTTCTGCCGCCTGTGATGGCGAGAGTGGCGTGGAAGTGCATGGCCAAAGATCACGAGCCACCTGAGAATATGGATATGAATCTCGCGGGCTTCAGCGGCAAGGGTGCAGGGAATGCGTTGGTCAAGATGTGTTGCTGCGAAAGCGTCATGCAGCCCAACAAGCTCGTCGCGCACGTCAAAGCGCACCATGCAACGCGGATGCGCAAGGACGCCACTCGGGTGTTTCAGAGCGGGAACATGAAGGAGATCCAGCAGGCAATCGATGACGACGTGTCTCTCCTCGCCGATTACTTGGGCGATCACAACCCAGAGTTGAGTTTCTGAAATTTCTGTGGAAATTTTCAAAAAAAATTGTGAAAATTCTGAAACTTTCAGATGCGACAAGGCAACGAGCCTGAGCGAGGACGTCGAGTGGATCGCGCAGCGTCATCAACAGATCTGCGCAAAACAAGATGCCCTGCGCAGAAAGAGCGCGTCAAAGAGCGAGGACGACGGCGAGGACGACGACATGTCGCAATCGAGCGAGGAAGACGACGAGGACGATGACGCGGTGGCTGCATGCCTCGAGTTGTATCGGATCAGTGACTTTTACAACGTGAAGGCGGCCAGCAACGGCTCATCGCAGCACGAGAAATGGACGGAGCTGTGCGACCGATTCGCGCAGATAGAGGATGAAGACCGGTTCATTCGCGCGCAGATGCACGTGATGGAAGCGTGTCGCATTGTCGCGTTGAGAAAGTTGAACCGCAAGTCGCGCGTTCTGCCGAGCTCGTGTCAGCGCTACTTGGATCTGTGGCGCAAATGGAAGCCGAAATCCAAAGTGTGGCGCAGATGGACCAAGACACACGAGTGGGGTCCGTCGACGTACAAGAAGACCGTGCTGCACGGCGGCACGAGCACGTACAAGCGGAAAGGCAACGCAGGACGCAAGCAGTTCTGGGGCGCTGCCCAATTCGTGCCGCTGATCTCGTTTGACACCATCGGAGAGGGTACAACCGATTGGGCGCTAGACCTGCGCAACAAGATGCCCCAGCCGACCACGCAACAGAGTTTCCACCTCGACCATCGCCGCAAACTGCGCGAAAAGTACAAGGGCGCGTACGCTCTCGTGCCAGACCATGAGCAAGGTTTGCAATGCGCTTACGATCTGAGCGTGGCTTCACGCAGAGCAAAAAGCACACGCGACTCTGCGCGTTGGCCCACGACTCCTCACAAACCATCAATTATCCCAAAGCTTGACAAGTCGCGTGTGAGACCGTTTCTGTGCCGACGCAATGTCTCATTTAATTTGAATGTTGATGATTGATAGCAACGAACGGCGATCCTATGCGAAAGCAGGAAAAGAAGAAGGAGAAGAAGCGTAACAAGGAGGAGAAGGAGAAGAAGCGCAAGGACAAAAAGAAAAGGAAGGACAAGGAGAAGAAGCGCAAGAACAACAAGCGCAAGAAAACCACCACCAAGAGCTCATCGAGGACTCGAGGACTCGCCTCCCGAGCGACGCGATGTCCAGAGAGAGCAGCCGAAGCCTAAATCTGTGAAACCTACAACACGCTGTCGCCGCGGCCGCCGTGGCCCTCGCACAGGCACAGAGGTTTGCAAATTCTACAAATTTGTGAAAATTTGTGAAAATTTGTGAAAATTACAGAGCGACGAGAAGAGCCTGACGGCGCAACCGACAGCGCAACCTGCTGCTCAACCGACGGCACAACCTGCTGCGCAACCGACGGCAAATCCTGCTGCTCAACCGATTGCACAACCTGCTGCGCAACCCGTGATCACCACCACCACCACCACCACCACTACTGCTTCTACATCGAGCACTGAAACAGATGCAACCTCCACTGTGGATTGTGAGGCAAGCGCCCACAGCGCCCTCGCAGCTCTGGATCGACAGCCTGTGACCAAGAAGCCTGTGATCGACAAGCCTATCCTTCCAGAAGACGTCTATGTGCCCAGAAGTTTTTGTCGCGCAAGTACCCCTGGTGCTATGGTATTTCCCTTCCAGCCTGCTACTTCATATCAAGCGGCAGGATCGTCGTCGTCGTCCTCCTCCTCCTCCTCGTGCTCTGATGATGATTATGTATGTACAGCAACGTGTTTGAGCGGAGATCCACAACATTTGACTCTGACAGGAGGAGCAGAAGCGCGCGGAACTCACGACTCACGCAACAGCAACAGTATGTGAATTTGTGGAAATTTGTGTGAATTTTTGTGAATTTGTGGAAATTTGTGCAATTGTCTCTTTTAGGGAGCGAAGAAAGCTCAACCAAGTTCCCCCTCAGACAACACGCTCGCCGAGCGCGTCACTCGCGTCGAGCACAAAGCCGGTGACTCTGCAGAGACGGACAATCCCGTGCCGCCGTTGAAGGTATTGACGTCGCGTTCGGATTCGGAGCTGCTCGAAGACACCACCGATCACGACGCAGGCGCAGAGGATGCGGATCTCTCGCACATCGCGCATGAAACGTGTTCCACTACCGAGGCCAAGGATCGCGACGCTGACGCGGTCGAGGAGGACGAAGGAAACAAGGCAGATGGAGATGCCGTGCAGGTGAACCGCGCGGATGAACCGGATTGCGCGGTCGAGTCGGATGAATCGCGTGCAGGTGAAGACGCAGACGTTGTCGCCAGCCCATTTAAGCTCACGGTGCTGCCCCGCAAGATCAAACTATTACGCGAAATTATCTACCAGCAGTGGTCACTCCGCACAGGAAACAACAAGAGACTTACAAAGATGCAGGAGGCCAAGGCGGCAACCACGTTGTTGGAACTGTCCGAGGATCTGCGCGACCTACGCAAACAGGCTCCTTCGGAGTATGAGAGCCTACTGCGCGACGAGCCGATGGCGGGCCGCGACTGCACTCTGTCGCACATTATCGACGCCTTTTTTCATCCCAAGACGCTGGAGCCATTGCCGCAAACATATGGGCTCGTTTGCCAGTACGGAGAGGATCCGGATCTTGCGCAGATCGCGCGTGCAGATGACCAGACCGCGTGCGCGCACGACAAGGAGCTCAAGCCAGACCAGAACAGCTGCGCAAACAGCGCGGAGTCGTCGGATCGCACTGATGGTGGCCAAGGACAAGGCGCGGAGCAAGTCGATGGTGAACAGTCGAACGCAGACTCCGCGCACCCCAGCAGCGACGTAGTGCGCGATGATGAGGAGTCTGCGCAGCTGCTGCTGCTGTGCGCGGAGCTGGAGAGTCATAGCACGTACGTGCGCAACGAGGTGGCGCAGACTGCGCCGCACCACGCCAACTCGTTCCTGTACGCGCAGTCGCGCACGCGTAACGTGGACGAGGCGGGCGCGGGCGGCGAGCTGGCGTGCTTTTGGGTGTCGCCGGCGCAGCACGGGCACAAGGAGTACGTGGCTATGATACACGGCAAGGACTACGCCAAGGTGGTTGATCCCGAGGTCTACCTCAACGACACGATCGTGGACTTTCAGGCGAGCTACACGTACGCGTCGTGGCCGGCGCAGCTCAAGGAGCGCGTAGTCCTGCTCAACAGCTTCTTTTGGAAGACATTACTCAAGTATCGTGCCGATCCTGAAACCACCAACAAAGTGCTGAGATGTACGCGCAAGTTCGGGCAGGCGCAGATGCTGCGAAAGCAGTACATCGTGATACCGAAGTGCGAGCGCAGCCACTGGGAGATGCTCATCATCTGCAACGCGGGCAACGCGCTGGTAACAACGGGCAGTAGAGAGCAATCTCGCTCGCCGGCCATCGTCATCCTGGACTCGACGAACGGGAAACGCAAGACGAGAGTCGCGCGCCTCATCCGCGAATGGCTCAACCTGATGCATGGCGAGACGTGCGAAGCCGACGACAACAGAGAGGTGTTCACGACCACCAGCATCAAACTGCACTGTGTGCAGGTACCGCAGCAGCCCAACTTCTACGACTGCGGGTGCTTCATGCTGCGTTCGCTGCAGGAATTCGGACGTGACGGCGGCTTCGCGGACACGTCGAGCAGAGAGGCGATGGCGGGCCGCGACTGGTACTGCCCGAGCACGCAGGGAGTGCCGTACAGACAAGAGATCGCCGCAAACATCGCCCGGCTCATGCGCGAGCAGCGGCCCGTCCTCGACAAGCTGCGCAGCCAACTCGACAAGCCAGAGGCCGTGACATGCGATGATCAGAAGAGCACAGAGGCCGCGACATGCGCAGGCATCCGCGAAGCTGACGATGCAGGCGAGTTCGATGTGCACCAGGATTCCCTGGTCCAAGACCCGTTTGTCAAGGTATGCCGAAAATGTTGCAAATTTGTACAAAATGTTGCAAAATTGTGAAAATTTGTGGAAATTGTGTTGGACTGCAACAGGACCAAGGATGGCCCATTCATTCTGATTCTCAGAAGTGGCAGAACTATGTGGATCGAGTGCAAAAATCTACACAGACTCTCGACGAACTGAGCGTGAAGCCAAGGCAAGCGCTGCGCCTGGACCAGCTGCGAATCGTGTTTGAGCTGCTGCAGGAGGAGGCTGGAGCGGATAGACAGTCGTTCGTCCGCGTTGCCCCTCCTCATTTCGTGTGTGCCCTTCACGAAAACAACGCGGCAAAGAGGGTAGCCGACAGAACTGCGCGATGGTGCGAAGGCAGCCCTCTGGATGACAAGCATGTTGTGGTGTTGCCGTGGTGCGAGCGCAGCCATTGGCAACTGGTGACGCTCGTCTTCAAGGAGAACAAGATTTGCGTAATGGAGGATCTCGGATTGGTAGCGGAGACAGAGCTGAAGAGAAACGTTTCGGAGTGGTTGCGCGAGATGATGCAGCTGCATGGCGACACCAAAGAGCAAACGGGCTCGTTTCTGAGAAAGTTCGAGATCGTTGTGAAGCCGGCGATGTATCAAAAGGAACACGAAGCATGCGGCGTGCCTGTAGCGGCAATGCTCTGGCAGGTGATGATGGGTGGCCCCTGCCACAAGCCGCTCTACAACACAAACACCATTGCGCTGATCCACTCCACGTTGCGCAAGCTGTTCAAAGAGGCGCACGACCGCGCGGTGCAAGCGCAAGAGATGCGCGGTGACGAGTCGGGTGACGAGTCGGTAGAGTGTACGGGAATGAAGCAGGAGAACGAGACGGACACGAGCGCGGCAAAGACTCCGCGCGAATCGGGTTAGACTGTAGTACTACGTAACCTAAACGAAATTCTCAAAAATTTATACAATTTGTACAATTTTTTGGACAGATCTATGGACCCAGCTGATGCAACAAAAGAAGGTGTATTGCTTTCCCGTGCACGGGCGGTGGATCGCATGGAACGTGCTGGGCTGGAAGACGTGGGAGTGCAGATTTCGCGCATCGGGTAGACGCGCACAGTGCTTGATCAATATGACGAATCAAGTTATCGCGCTGTCGCTGTGTCAGAAGCGGACCGGTAGCAGACCAACGGCGGAGATGATGGCGCGGGACTGGACGCACTTTCACCACGACCCTCACAGCGGCCCATGGACGCAAGAGGAACTGTACCAGTTTCTGCGCGAACGTCGCGGAAGGATAGCGATAATCGCACGTGTGGATTGGGTGTCAGTGCTGGATCAGAACCAGCGACTGAGTGCGGATCGTCTGAGTCAATGCGGAGACTCGTGGAAGCATTTCGACATCGAAAAGATGCGACGAAACCAGTGGAAGAGGAGAAAGTCGCCAGAAAATACCAATCTGTGCGTGTTGCATTTGGAGACGATGGATGTGGTGCATGGACCCGAGGTCGCCAATCAACGCGGAAAGGGCACCTGTTTCCTATTGAACGCCGAGGAACTGTCTGGATTGCACAAGTCCCAGCGACGATCGCAGCACAACACCACGGTATGGAATTTGTGCAAATTTTCAATGATTAGCGGCTGTTCCTGCGTCCCGGATCAGACAAGGCGTGGCAACTGGTTATGGAGCTGCGGCGAAAGACCAAATCAGATAAAGAGGAGTTGCTCGCTTGCGAGGCTGCGGGTGACCAGCCGGTGATGAAACTCAAGGATGGTGCGCTCAAACAACCGGGGCTGCGTAATGCGCGCGTCCGGTTTCAGAAATCGAAAAAGCAGATACGGAAATCCAAGTCAAAGCGAGAGAAGCAAACTGCAAAACTGCACGGTCGGCCACACAAGAACAGTGGCAAGAACAATGACGGGCCTGACGTGGCTACGAATGAGCCGCCACGACGCAGTTCGCGCTTGGCTGCAAAGGACACTCCGCGTACATCCGAGAACGAGGTGATTTGGTTCGGCACCAACAACGCGCGGCTGTCTACGATCGAGGAGAAGCGAGACTTTTTGTTGGCGATTGAGGACGTAGAACACTGGAGCAAGCTATGGGATTGGTGCGCGGAATTATCGGATGTCGACAATGAAGCGCAGTACCCAACCATACAGAGCATGTCGTTTGATATGCAGCACCAGCCATGTTTGGACGCGTTGCTGGTGAACCACGTGTGCATCGTTTGCAAGAAACAATTGCCGCATGGAGTCAAAGTAATTGAGTGTCCGAAGTGTGCGCGTTGGGCAGAGCACTCGTGCGTGGAGAATGTATGTGGAGAGGTACCGGAAGATGACTGGATATGCCAACACTGCGTGTCGGGGAAGATTATTTAAAAGACTGGTAATTGTACAATTTTAAAGTTTAATAAATTTACTGCGCGGCATGGCTTTGTTCGAAGGAACGCTAAACAGTGGCGCTTGGTTTCAGGAAATAATCGGAAGTGCGCAGCATATGGCTGATCTGGGCATTCTGCGCTTCGAACAGAGCGGTCTGTCTTGGCGTACTTTATGCGGCGCGAACATCACCGCCATGCAGGTCTGTGTGAAGCGCAAGGCATGGACGGCGTTCAAATTGCGTCAGAGTTGCGCGTTTGGAGTTTCGTTTGCCACGTTGTGGACATTCATTGGAATCACACGACCCGGCAGACACGGTCGTTTGGAAATGAGAATCAACGACGACGGCAGTAAGATGCGCTTACGAGTGCGCGATGGACGGCGCACGACAACACTCCATCTGCGCGCATTGCAACTCACGGAGACTGTGATTCCAGACCTGTCCGCCTGGCATTATGAGACGGAGGTGGTTGTACGCGGCAAGCAATTGTATGACATGCTGCGCAACGTGAATGTATCAGAGAGCACGGAGGTGTACCTGAGCACGCGCAAAAGCGCAACCCAGGATTGGTTGCTAACTGCGCGTGGCGCCAAGGATGCGAAGTTTCTGGTCGAAACCCAGATTACCGCACAGAATCGGACGGAATCTGAGTGCGCGGATGGTGCCTGTGCATTCAATACAGCAAATGTGCTGCTGTGCGTGAAGGAGTACGGCCTGTCGAGTGCGGTCCGAGTGGCCTTGCAAGAGAATATGCCACTACGCTTGACGTGGGACCTCTCCGATGATTGTCTGTTCACGTGTACGATTGCACCACGAATGTCCACGTAACTCAAAGTTTGTATTAATTTTCAAAAATTGCAGAAATTTATTGAAATTTAATTGATTTAGAATATATTTTCCAAAAATTACTCAAACTATGGTCCCAAAACAATGTGTGTCAGATTGCAGAAATTTGCAGAAATTGATTTAGAATGGTTGGTTGATTTGAGTTAGTTGCGAACTAACTATGAAATAAGATTGGAAAGTGCACTCGGAGGTGTGCAATCATCACATGAATGTCTGCTCCCTCTGGGTCCGTTCCGAGGTGTCGCACTCTGAGCTGTCGCACTCCTCGCCCAAATAATGAAATTATGCGCCTGCCATGGCCTGGCACATGAATCATCCACTCCGCATTACCGTGGGCGCGTTCAAGGAGAAGGGAATTTGAGGTGAGCCCGTCCAGACAGACCGTCCGGAGCTCGCCGTCTCCCCTCGGCGCTGTCGTCAGCTGATCACGCTTCTCCTCTACACTCTGCTCAATGCCCTGCTCTACGTCATGCTCGATCTCCTCTTTGACCGCTTCGTTATCGGAAATGTCGGAGTTGAGCCTCCGCTTTTTGCTCGGGGTCGGCGTGTGCTCCTTGCTCTGCCTCTCATCCTCATCGCTGCTGATCTCTGAGATCAGCCGTTTCTTTTTGCGTTGCAGTGGCTTGTTGTCATCCTCGACATCATCATCCTCCTCATTCTTATCTGAGCTCTCCTGCTGTTTCGGAAAAAACATCACCATCGAGCTGAGGACTGAACATCACACCTTGTTTGGCTCTTTGAGTTTGGACTGAGGGTGCTGGTTCAGATCCGCATTAGCTTCGGACTCCTGATTGTTGTCCATTTTGGTTGAGACGTTGCGACTCCAACTCTGACATGAATTCAAAGTACTAACTGGTTTCACGTACGATCTTCGGCATGCTGTCGTAAAAGGCAGCAACCGACAGTGTAATTACAATCGCTAACCGCTGCTGACTTCGATACCGTATAATGAGTTGAGTGTGTGAATGTACTAGTTGGGGTCTGACACCTTGTCAAGGGCAAGGCGAACATCTGTCGGTGAGTCTGTATGTGTGAATGTCTTGTGTTGATTTCAGATTCAGACGATGTAAATCGCATTCGTAAGACAGAGCGGTCCACGGATCTGAGCAATACGAATGCAAAAAAGAAACATAAGAAAAATGATGAATCTGATACGAAGGCAGCCGATATGAAGGACTCAGAGCAAGCGGACTTTGATGAGCAATCGCGAATGCAGTCTATCGTCATGTCTCCAGCGGACCAGTTGTTCCGCAGAGTTGATGGCACTAGACCTCGCACTCGATGGACGCAAGCTATTATTGCGTTGTATGGATCAGGAATCGTTATGTCGCATTCGGACGATGTGAATGAAGAAAAAGAGAGATAAAAAATTGACGGAGCCGTCTCGCTGTACACCAGACTGTTCACCACACTAAG
>SPKZ01006468.1_pt1 | contig 13428 bp, 12 predicted proteins | sample 2456571 | NCBI WGS metagenome assembly SPKZ01 (sample SAMN11192286, study PRJNA482655) | marine metagenome | biome: ENVO:00000447; feature: ENVO:00000244|ENVO:00000211|ENVO:00000569|ENVO:00002023; material: ENVO:00002151; isolation source: ocean water from marine abyssalpelagic zone ...
CATTGATCACACTCTCCCGAGGGATGTATGCAGTATTCTGGATTTCTTTCCTCATGATGAAGATTGCAATATTTTCTCATTGGATCAGGGAATCAGCTAGAGTTAGAATCCCCAAGTGAGGCGTCAAAATTTTCTTTCCAGTCTTCAGGTATCTGAGCAACGATTTCATCCAATTTCGAAAGCGTATGACTGAATTTTGTAGTAAATTCATCTTGTAGCAACATATCAACATTAGCGTTAAATGCCTGAGCACCCACGTGGATATCTTTGAATGAATTTAAATCAAAATCTTTATCAAAAGATAAATTATGATCTAAAACTATTATCTCTTTTGTGGCTTGGCTTAAAAATAAATTAGGATTACCAGCAATTTCTGATAAGTTACGGTCATCATTTTTAATCCAGTAATCAAACATAAATATATGCTTTAAAAGCTCACTATTACCGTTTAGCAAATCTGCATAAGTTATTTCTTGTAAATCACCTACAAGCTTTGAGGCAAAAGCTATACCTGCACCTATGCTATGTCGTAATTCATCATCATATTCTAATAAACTGCCATCAACGTATACCAATTTAAAGTCTGGTATAGGCAAACCAAACTCCTTACCTAAAGAAGCAGCAATCCATTCTTTTATTAAGCCAGAGAATGTCGCATTTAATCTTTTAATAACATAAAGCTCGTCATCTTCTGCTCGGCAAAGATAGGGCTCAGTAAAGCCCTGTTCCATTTTTCTTATTATTTCAGTGATCTGTAGCATTTAAAATAAGTGCTCTTTTAAACAAATTGTATGTTAGTAAGCTGAGTCGCTTAGCATAAACTCAATAGCCAGTAACATAAAGTCTTAATATACTCCATTAACTTAAAGCCTTATAAACAGTAGGTCGTGAGCACCCAAGTTGTTTAGCTATTTGCATTTTATTAAGTCCTTGTTCAAATAAATCTTGGATCTGAGTATGAAGCCCCTGATTAACTGGCTTGCCTTTATATCTACCTTTTAGTTTAGCAAGGGCAATGCCTTCGCTCTGGCGTTCTAAAATCATACTGCGCTCAAATTGGTAAATTCCACCAAGCATAGTTAGCATAAGGTCTTGCATTGGGCTGCTTTCACCGTTGAAATCAAGGTGTTCTTTATGAAATTTCAAGCTAATGCCTTGCTCAGTAAATTCTTTGACTAATCGTAAAAGATCTTCTGTATTACGCGCCATACGACTAATATCATGAACGTGAATAACATCACCCTCACGAGTATATTCAATTAATAACTTTAGCTGAGGGCGATTAGTGTCTTTCCCGCTACATTTATCGGTGAAAGTTTTATCTAGTTCAACATTAAGTAATTGACGGTCTGTATTCTGCTCTACTGTAGAAACTCTGATATATCCGATATGTTCAGTCATATTGTCACCGTAAGTTTAGGGTCTTAGATGTCCAACATAACTGTAAATTTAGCCGATAAATAGACCTAAAGCTGACAACATTATTTACGTTCGTATACGTAAATTTTGAGTGTAGTTAAAGAATACACTGAAAATAAACGAGCATAATCGGTATTGAGCTTTTATTAGCTTGCTAAGTTTCTAGATAATCCAAAATAGGAAAATAAGGACTATCAGAGCTCAGTATTAGCATTGGTTACTCAATATGTAATTTTAACTTTTTACAGAGCTCAAAAACTTCTTCATTGATTTGGTCTCTTTTTAACTGGATATACTTTTCACCGAAGTTATCCCCTTTTGAGGTGATAGTTATCAGGAGGGCGTGAGACTCTTTGAAATAAGATACTTGGGTTACTTTATCTACCCATTGATTTGCAGCCATCTCTTGAATTGTGGTGAAGGGATCGGGATTATCTATACAAACTTTTCGATCAAGTTTCATTAGGACTTTATCGTATTCAGCTTCGTGCATTTGATAGCCCTTTGCAAACGCAATAACAGCTCCTGCGAATACCGCACAAGTAAGCAATATTTGCTTGATAAAAAACTTCCACTCTTTAATTTTGACGTTTGTAAAGTTCGCTTTTCCTTTTTTGAGTTTGTGGTACGAATATGCTACCCAAATAGCGGGTGGTGATGCCAATAGGGTCGCGAACCCTATTACTGCAAATATTCCGTAGTTATAAAATGGTTTGAATAGGATATGTACTGGAATTACTCCAGTATCCAGAAGCCACGTGTATGCGTAAATTGCCATGGATATGCCAATAAGCATTGTGAATTTCTTATATGTAGATTTGTTATTTTTTGGTGTGTTCAAAGTAAGTATTCTCTATTATCAGTAATTAACCTAAATATCTGCTTTCAGGCATATAAGACTTAATTGAGGGGCAATTTAACTTAAAATTAATCAAAGTTAAACAAGTTAGAAATATTGAGCACTATGTTTTCAAATTTTATATGAAGTCACCACATTGATATAAGCCTTTTAATAAAGCACATTTCCAATGGTTTATTCCATCAAGAACAATTTTTTTACTTCTATTTTTAGTTAACATTAAAACTAGATTTTAAGAACTGAAGTTATCGGCATATGATTTAATACTGTCAATAGTATTTGTTATCTCATCATTAGAATTTTCCGTAAACGTTTGAGTAAATTTAATCTTGTATAGTGATTTTCTCTTAAAGCAAACTTTTCTTTTGATATATTGCCGTTATTACGATTTCATAATTAACAGTCGGAGTATCGTTGAAACTAACATTACATATTAAGTATTCATCTGATGGGATGGAACTGTCTACTTTTATTGTTTAATGAATCCAATCTCAAGTAATTGATTAAGCCGATGAACAGGCATTTTTTTAGAATAATAATACTTCTTACATATTTTAGCCCAAGTTGCCAAGTCAAATCTTGAAGGAGATATACAGCTTTCACCTATACCTTGGTACTTACCATAAAAGCTCTTATATTCCATTAATGCTTTAACTCCTAGTTCCCAATGATATTCAGCTTTATGCCACACAAAATTTAAGTTATTTAATTTTTCAATTTTTTCTTGAGATAATTGCTCTTTTATATACATTAATTGCTGCTTTGAGACCCATTTATTTAGATAGAGGGTTGATTGATTTTCTTGTTCATGATCAACTAAGCAATCACCGTATTGCTTCTTATATTTTTTTAATTCAATAAAACCTTTCTCAAAGTCATCTACTTTTTCATGAAAAGATTTATTGATTTTTTTTAGTTTGTTAGATATTTTTATTGTTTCATCAACAATATGGATCTCTATTTTCTGCTTAGGAAGCCCTATGTTTTCACGCTTGTTTTGTTCTTTCGTGATAGCGCCTCTTATAGAACTTGAGAATGCTTTTGCTTTAATATTATTAATATTATTTACTAAATCAAAGATGATGGGAGCTTCATTATCACCTGCTTGTAAACACCGTCCTATTTGTTGGAAGTATATAATTGGGGAGGTTGTTTTTCGAAGTAATATGACTCCATTTACGCCTTTAATATGAAGCCCTTCATTTAGCATATTAACACTAAATAATAAATGTACTCCTTTGCTATTATTTGCATGTTTGAAGCTTTCTAACTCCTTTTTAACTTCATATTCGGGTAGATTACTGTGAACAACATAGTCATATCTACGTACATTCAGATCCCTTTTATTTGCTGCAATTCTAAACCATGATCTAACCTGTTCTGACATCAAATCTAAGTGGTCAAGATCTTCACAAAAAACAACATATTTTCCTGAAATAGTCTCTAAGTGTTTATTGAAAACTTCTGGAACACCAGAGCTTGATTCCCAGTTAACTAGAAGCTTATCTAATTCTGTTATGGAGTCTTTTTTGATGCATTCTTTAGCTCTTTTGTTAGCGAAGAATAGCTTGCGATCATTTATTGTATCTTTCAATTGATACAAGGCACTTACATACTTAGGGCTAGGTAATATTCTCTTTGCTATTGCATCTTGCAGGGAGAGGTTGTTAGCTATGACATTGTTAAATAATTCAGTAGCCATATTTCTGCTACTATCTAAAAAGCGGATATGGGTTGCTGTAGTTCCCAAGACTTTTGTGCTTTTGTTTAACTCCGTTAATTTTTTTACAGCTTGTCCCCATTTTAATGCTCCTGCACGATGAAATTCATCCATGACAATAAATTCTACATTCATATGAGTCCATTCGTCCGTTGAAACATTTGCAGCCTTAGCATATGTCATGTAAGTAACATTAGGTAACCACGGTAATAACTTCTTCTGCTGAGTCAGAATATGAATGCTCGGGGCTAAAACCAAACTATTTTTATTAATATGATCTATTAAACTTTGGCCAATCAAATAACTCTTTCCTGTACCTGTTGCTTGTATCACCGCAACTCTATTGGATGACTCGAACAGTTTATTGATTTTTTTATGGGTAAAACTATTGTGAGCAGTTAATTCTAGACTGGGATAAGTAGCCTTTTCATTATAGTTATTAATTAATTTTACAATTTCATCCCAATTGTAAAGTCCCATACCAAATTGCTCCAACTTTAAAGCATTCTCGACAAAACCATTTAGAGAAATTAATTTGTATTGGTTACTTTGATGTATTGGTTGAGCTTGTTCTTCAAACTTTATTAATTCAATTCTAGTATCATCAACCGTGAGTGGTGTTTTATGATTTTTTGCCTGAATAATAAAAGATACTCTATCTGGTGTTTCAGGGTGAAATAAAAGGAGGTCTGCACCTGCATCAGAGCGGCTACCATTAATACGAACCAGCCAACCGTTACCTTTGTATAAGTACTCTAAAGTTTCTTCTAATAATTGCCCCTTATATTTTGCTTGGGCATTATTAAGTACTTCTCTAATCTCATTATGTTTTTTTTCTAAAACTAGTTTTTTGATTTGGCTAATTTTTTTATAGATCATTGAGTTACTTTCCTTGTGCAATATAGCTATATGGACTTTCCAGTCTTCTATATTCCCCAATAAGGTTAATGAGTTTTTTATACTATGCTGCTATTTTTTATGTGGAATAAGTTCCAAGTGCTTTATTGATGGAAGTTCAACATCAACTTTTAAACTATGTTTACTTAGTACGTTATACCTAGGTTCCTCAGGTAAAAATAAATAACAATTAAGGTAATGTGTTTCTTTATTTTCGAAAACTGTATCTAAAATTTCTAATAAGTGAGGCCAATAAGGAACTTTTTTTATTTCTTCAATTGTTATGTATAACTCAATTTTCTTTGCTTTATCGCTAGAATCAATCTGAATTTCATCAAAAAATTTTATTGTGTAAGCTTTATTGTTACGACTACATATATAAGCTCCGCCATAAAATACTATGTTTCGCAAATAAGAGAGTTCCTCTATATTTTTTATATGGCAAAAGCATTTGTTATAAGTCCTTGAGGGTGATTTCAGGCCTAGTTGTAATTTTAGAGTTTGACGTTCGTCATAACTTAAATCGCGGTAGCATGTCACTAATTCGTGTAAAGCATTACTAATTAATGGTGCAATCTTGATCTTACGCTTTCCTTGATTAGTTATTCGTTTATTCTTTTGTGGAATTATTAGCTTGTTACTTTCAATTTCATCATCGGGCAGTTCAATAACAAGTGGTGATGTTTGATCTTCTTCATCTTCAAGCCAAAACTTGTCGATAATATCAGTATTTTTACTACGTGCGATTCGTCGATACCTGTTTGGTAGTTTATCATCGGTCAAGTTTTTTCTATCAACTGCAATGGAAATGGCAATTTCATCTAGTTCTCTTTTTATCCATTTACAATCAGGATGATGCCCACTCTCTTGCTTTGTGTTGTTTTTGTAATGTGGTGCTTTGAAAGCATCTTCTTCCTCAAAAGATTTATCATAGTTTATCCCTGTAATTTTAACAGGGGGATCTAAATCTTGGCATTGTTCATCTGTACAAATAAAACTTAATCTATTTCTATTTTTCTCGTCTTGCTCAAAATAGTATCGCTTTGCTTCATAGATATTGAAATTCTTCTTGGCTTCGACACAAAAAGCTTTTGTTATTTTCATGTATTCCCCTTATTAACTACTAGCGCCAACAATAGCACCAGCTACTGCTCCAACCAACCCTCCAATAGGGCCAAATCTCATACCAACTAAAGCTCCTGCACCAGCACTACCTAAAACTTTACGTTTTCTAATTTCTACTTTTTGTTGTTTAGACTTTGGTAACGCTTTTACACCATTAATACGCCTTGCTGACTGAGTAGATGAATTACCTTTTTTTCGATTGCATGTAATACATGCTGGTTGGTAATTATTCATATGATTACTGCCTCCTTTAGATGCTGGTTTAGAGTGATCAATTTCCCATGCACCTCTAGCGCCAATGACACCGTAATTTTTTTTGGCAATTTTCTTATGGCAAAGATGGCAACATCCGTCAGTTTTTTCGTAAACTTTTATTTTTGTCTCGTCGTCAAACTTGGGGCGACGTATTGTTTGTTCTTTCATGCTTATACCTCTTTAATTAAGCTGATGCGGTTGTCCAACGAGCGACATGTTCGTTGATTAATAGAAATGAAATAATCGCTAGTACACTGCTCAAAGCTATTCCCTTACGACCTGAAAGTATTCCAGTTACACCAACTACAAATGTCCAAAAGCCTTGCACTGAACTTGTTGTTCTTTGGTTCATCAAACTTAAATAGTGAAGCAATATAATTGTTGTTGTGAATATCAATCCAGCTAAAGTAACTATGCCAATTACATGCGAGATCATAAAAATTCGTCCGTAACCGGTTAGTGAGTGTAAATAGAATTGAATCCAATTGGTGTCTTTTGCTAATGTAGTTAAACTAGGATCAAAACGGCTACTGGCCTCAGATAACAAATACATAGCAAAACATAAGAATGCTATAGGAAATATCACGTAGAACCACCATTCTCGGCTGGTAAAGTGACCTTTATAAATTGATATTAAAGCCGTAGTAATTGAAAAGCTCAGCACACTCAAAATCGAATATTCAATGTAATGTTGTATTTCAACGGCCCAAATCGCATATTGCCAAATAGCCGTCATTAAACCAAATGCCGCAAGTCCGATAATACCTTTTTCATCTTTACTTGAGCTTCGGTTTCGCGAATTTCTATAAACGACACGTTCGCGATAAACTTCTCGAGTTTTGATAATTGTTCTTGGCGAGTTCAGCTCTGGTGACTTTGTGAGGCCTGAAAATAATGCGCCAAATAATACCCCCATTACGGGGGATAGTATTAAGCTTTGTGTCAGTGAATTATCCATCCAATCAATGAACATAATTATTACCTACGTTGAGTAAAACTAGAGCACGTGGCTCTAGTTATAAACTGCATTTAAAGTTAAATCTTCAATTACAGCGGTAGGCGCATTCTGTTTTACTGACTCGATACCGTTATCTCTTCCTTGGGTAGACACATACAATTCACTCATACCAATTACTTGGTTATTCGAAGCTGTTAATGTGAAGTAGTGTTGTCCATTAGTCGCAGTTAAACGTCGATAGTAAACATCATGAGGTGAGTGAGCTTTGACTGAAGCAATACCGTTTTTGCAGTTGTCTTTTGTAGTATAGCCCTCTGAACCCAAGATGGTCTGACTGTTTGTAGCTAATAGACGAAAGTAAAACTGATTGTTTTTGTTGCTTTGAAATATTTGAAACTTAGCGTTCATAATTAATTCTCATATCTTTAGTTAAAGTGGCGCCTATAAAGGGGGCACCGTTACCCATTACATTTATTCACGTTATGATGCTGGTGCTGAACGCCAGTGATTACACACTTGCTCCCAGCGGCCAAATCGATACCGTGGATACGTCGTGACATGAATTACTTTTGTGTTATTCATGGCAAACCCACCTTATAATTTTTTGGGGGTACGTCTTGTATTGAGAAACAACTAAAGTTATGCTTAAAACAAATGTACTAAGATGTTTAAGTATGACTTTGGGGCTTTAGACCTCCGTTATACTGCCCGATAGAAAATATTGTCGAGATATTTGCTATCATGCTTCACAGATAATAAGTATTAGCTTTGGCTAATACTTATTTTTCTTTTCTAACCCCCTTAAATTTTTCTCCGTCGGATTTAACATTCATAAATTGTCCAGTACTTGTATCTCTTTTAACCCAATGTCCTGAAGCTGTTTGAGTTTGAGACCTACCTTTAACTGCGCCATGTCTTCTGTTGTCGCCTGATTTTCCGTTGCCAGCCATATCTAATTGCCTCGTTCATTAAAATCACAATATATAGTGTCGGCTTAAGTATGCTGCCACTACATGTATAACCATAGTTTAATTTATGATCTACACGTATACTATATGAGCGTGCCATGATGATCAAGTGTATGTGGCATGAATTTAATTATTCTTGATATGTGTATTGATAATTGATTACTATAGGGGCGTAATATATGCGTTTAAGGGGCTAAAGTGGAAGATTTTACTTATGAAGGTTTAATCGAAAAGTATAATGCACAAAGGGCTGAAAGGTTTGCTTATATAGATTTTGTGTTGAAATTTCTCGGGGGATTAAACCGTTCTGATCTATTGGAGTTTTTCGGTATTGGTGATGCCGCGGCCTCTAAAGAAATCTCAGAATACAAGAAACTACGACCTACTAATGTCGAATATGATAGGGTTCTGCGCAAAAACGGGCTATTACGGGACACATTTGTTTCTTTATTGGATTTAGATGCCGAAACAGCTTTAGGAATGCTAGCGAATGGATTTAACAAAAATAAGCTATATAATCGCCCAATGCTGCCTTATCAAAGAGTTGGGGCAACACCACGTCACTTAAATGTTGAGTTTGTCAGTAAAGTGACAAGAGCAATTCACTCTAAAACGGCAATCAAGTGTAGTTACATTTCGGGAAATAGTGGTAACCATAAAGAAAGAATATTAATCCCGACGGCTTTCTTTTATGACGGACAATCATGGATGTTTAGGGCTTTTCATCGCGACTCTGTATCAGGTAAGGGGCAATTTAAGTGTTTTGAATTTTCTCGTTTACAAAACGTAATTGAATGTCCTGGTATTGCTGCTAATCAAACTGAAAAATTAGCCCAAGATGCTGATTGGCATTTAGTAGTACCATTACAGCTGACGTTACACCCTAATTTACCTGAATATAAAAGATCTACATTAATTCAAGAATTTGGTTTAGATGAAGAAAGAGGGGAGTTCGTTATAACTGAAAAAGCAGTGTTGGTTTATTATTTGAAGAAACATTGGAAGATCGATGTAAATGATACTCCTAGTAGCAAGGATGGCTATAACTTTCATTTAAAAAATGGTGAAACCTTAAAGCATCTACATTGTATGGAGAATGTTTTTAAATATGCTTAGAATTGCATGGCAAGCATGTTAAAGGCATCAGTTGAAAGGTTAAATTGTGACTCAGGAAGAACTCGTTAATGATGTATTAAGGAAGGTTGGCAGAAATGTAGTTCTATTTCAGCAACTTGAGCAGTTACTTAAGTTTGTGGTGGCTAATGGCAATCTATCAGGCTTTGCAAGTGAGTTAAGTACACTCAAAAAGCAGCAAACTGAGAAAGTTAGCAAGCAAACAATGGGGGCGTTGGTAGGGCAATATGTTGAGAATTCCAACCCTGATTCAGGTTCGTTATCAAATGAACCTGAAGAAATTGATGAAGCCTATCTTTCCTTCAGCTTCAGAATCGAATGTAATGCAGGTTACTATGAAAGTAAAAAAGAAGCCTTAGCAAAGTTGGTTTCTGAGCGAAATGACCTCATTCATCATTTGTTACCACGCTTTGATACAAGCTCTGTAGAAAGTTGTGAGGTTTTAGCTAAGGAGCTTGATGCTCAAAGTAAAAATATTCGCCTTGAGATTAAAAACTTACAGGCAATGGCCGAGGCTCTGAATGATGGACGAAAAGAAATGGCTGATTTTCTTCAGTCAGACGAAGGTAGGAAGGAATTTAAGCTTTCATTTTTAAGGCAAAGCCGTTTAGTACTTATGCTTGGTGATATCGCAACTCAAATGACTAGAGGGGATGGTTGGGCTTTGATTAGCACTGCCGGACGTCTTGTTAAAGAGCATGCACCAGAAGAACTTGAACAAATGAAAGAAATGCATGGCTATAATTCCAAAAAAACTTATTCAGGCTAGTGAGGTATTTGATATATATGAAGAGGTAACCCAAAAAGGAGGGGTTAGACACTTATATAGGTTGAAAGCTTGCTGGGAACTATCAACGACTTAACATAATCGACAAAAGTGTGCTCTAAATTACAGGTCATCATCTATAAAATTGAATAAACCTAAACTTGCAATTTATTTAAAATTCAATGGGTTGAGTCGGTTGTTTGAGCTGACTTATGTGGTCAACTCACTTATTCCAAAAAAAAGCCTCTACAGTTATGCAGGGGCTTTTTTTGTGTTGAAAATTTGATGGTATGTATGTTGAGCTATCGAACAGATGGTAAAGGAACTAAGTCGTAATAATTTAAGATGTATTTCGTAGACCAAGATTAGTGTTTTGTCAAAATTTTACGCTAAGTTATTGTAAAGCTGTTGTTTTTATAGCAGTATACGTCTAAATGTTTTAATAATGGACTATAAAAATGATAAATAAGTATTGCCATATCCTCTCTTTCTTTCTGATCACTACATTGACTTCTGCCTGCGGGGGAGGGGGAGAAGAATCCGCCGCGGTAGATACCCCGCCGGCTAAAAGTATTAATACTGCCCCTGAAATTTCGGCTTTTAAAAGTAGCTACCAACTTAGGGAAAATAACAAGGTTATCCTTGAAAATTTAATCATTTCAGATGCAGAGGGAGATAACTTAACAATTAGCTTTAGTGGTGTTGATGCGGAGTTTTTTAGCTACGACACAAATACTGCAACCCTCACATTTAAATCCGCCCCGGATTATGAAAACCCTCAAGATATTGATAAAAACAATACTTACGCTATAGAGCTAATTGTCAGCGATGCGGAATTATCAACCACAGCTACGCTGGAAGTTAAGGTGATAAATGATATTGCTATAGAAATTATTTCTCCTATTGGTAATAGTAATATTGGCGGTGGTGAAAATTATAAAGTGCTAGCAAAAATTAATGATATGGAACCAGGCGGCTCAAGCTCTTTAAGTTCTGCCCAAGTATTAATTAATGGTAATGCTGCGGAAGTGTTTGATGAAAGTTTTTTGCATTGGGTTGTGGAACTAGAAATCTCAGCAGTAAATAGTATTAAGGCCGAGCTGATTTTTGATGGAACTTCCTATTTTGATGATATCGAAGTGACAGGCTTGCAGCCCTTATCCTCGGTGCAGAATATTGTAGTCGATGAAGAAGTTGGTTTTTTATACATGGATGACACCTTATCCAACAGTATAGTCAAAGTAAGTATTGATGGAGTTTCATCCAGTGTGTTTTTTGACTTCATTGGACATGACCTAAGTAACCCAAGTTCTATTCTTTTAGATAAAAAAAATGGCAGGCTGTTAGTAGCATCCAATATCCCTAGAATTGATGGCAAAGGTGCGATAATCGCCATTGACCTAATTACCCAAAAGCATGAAGTTCTTTCCAGTGAATTAAAAGGCTCTGGCAATGTATTCAGTAATTTTCTGGGCAGCATGGCATTGTATAAAGATAATATTGTTATTTCGGATGTGAATAATCAATCTTTAGTTTTAGTTGATTCTAATAATGGCGATAGAAGTACACTGTCAAGTGAAGTGTTAGGTTCTGGCCCAGACCTCGAAAGAAATTTATCACTAACAGTCGATTCATCTATTGACATCGCTTATGTTTCATCGGGTTTGTCAGAGTCAATAATATTAAAAGTTAATTTACTCACTGGTGATAGAACAGTTATTACCGATATTAATGAAGGCATGGCTAATTCCTTTTTGAGTGCATCTGGTTTTTTCTTTGACATAGAAAATAATCAGTTAATTTTTCATATTCAGTCTAAAGGCACTTCGATACTTGATTTTGCCACAGGTAGCAGTCAAATTATCCCTAATACCTCATTGTTTGGAAAACATGCATTAAGCTTCAACAACATGCTATATAGGTTTAATCAGTCTGAAAATAGTATTGAAAGAATTGACCTAGATGGGGAAGGTGTTAAAACAATCATTAACACTAAGCAGGGCCAAAATAATCAAATTACGGGAAGCTTTGGCAGCGTATTTAATAGCAAGTTACAAAAATTATTCTTTATGGATAGTATTGGGGTGATGAGCTTTGATATAGAGAGTAAAGAAGTTTCATTACTCAGTGGTATCAATAGCTGTAACTGTCCACCTCTTCCCATGGGGAGTGGGCAAGGCATGACCATGACTAAAGATAATAAACAACTTCTTATTTTTAGGAAAGATGGGCTTGAAGAAACCGCTTTATTGTCTGTTAATATTAGTGATGGTACGAGAGCAGTGATTTCAGCGTACGATATTACCAGTGAATTTAACTTTACTAATCCCATTGATGTGGTGATTGATCATGAGGATGCATATAGTTATGTATTGGATTCTTCAAATCATCATGGTGATAGTTTGGAAGTGAAGATATTCCAAGTAAATATGAAAACCGGTGAGAAAACACTCGTATCGAGTAATGCTACTCATGGCGGTATTGAGTTTACTAAGCCAAATTCCTTAACTTACCAACCAAAAGATAATAGTTTACTCGTGATACAAAAAACCTCAAATAAGCATGAAGTTGAAATTATTACAGTAAATATTACCTCTGGAGAGCGTAGTTTAATATTACATGACATTGGCAATGAAATATCTCTTGCTAAGCATGATAGTCAGTTAGTGATGGATAATAGCTTATTACTTAAAGATGGTAATTTAGTGATCATGGGTGAAGACTCGATTTATAAAGTGGATTTAACTTCAGGTAAAAGTCAGATGTTATCTTCTAATGAGTTAGGTCAGGGAGTTAAATCAACACTTTTGGATACATTAAGTTATGACGCGGAATACAATAGGCTGTATGTACGGGATAAATATTTTTATGGAGTATTTAGTATCGATATTCTAACTGGTAATAGAAGCTTATTAGTTTCTGGGGAATAATCCTAAGTCATATTTTATGGCTATTTGATAAAGCCCCTACAGCAATGTAGGGGGCTTTTTTGTAGCGAAGTCAGCCAGTTTTAAATTCTTTCATATTTCAACTGTATCTTAGAATTCAATATCTTTAATATTTTGATTGTTTTGAACTCATCTATATTGATTATTATCAGTTGAATCAAACAAAATATCTCTTCAATAGCTTAATAACACGGGTGGAATTGATTGTTTTAGCTGGACTAAACTACACTGAAATTATTGAGCTGTTTTTTAGAAACTCAGTAATTATATTAACAAAGAGGCAGCTAAGGCATTAACTATGATTCTAGCCATAGACCAAGGCACTACCGGCACAACTATCAGAATTACCACGGCTCAAGGTCAGGAAGTTGGCGCGGCA
>SPKZ01006885.1_pt1 | contig 13428 bp, 10 predicted proteins | sample 2456571 | NCBI WGS metagenome assembly SPKZ01 (sample SAMN11192286, study PRJNA482655) | marine metagenome | biome: ENVO:00000447; feature: ENVO:00000244|ENVO:00000211|ENVO:00000569|ENVO:00002023; material: ENVO:00002151; isolation source: ocean water from marine abyssalpelagic zone ...
AGGGGGATCCCCGCCGAAGCGAAGATCAGGACGCGCAGGACGATCCGGTTTCCGAGCCGGTCGGCCGCCGGGCCAACCACCAGGCTCATGACGCCCATCGAGACGTTCTGGGCCACCACCCAGGTCATCCAGTGAATGCCCTCGAGGCCGAACTCCTCCCGGGCCAGCGCCTGGTAGTGCGGAAAGATCATGATCGAAGAGCTGAAGATCGCCGCGACCATCACGGCGCGGCGGAAGTCGGGCTGGCTCTTCAGGATCTCCCACGCCCCTCGCACCTGCTCTCCCAGGGTCCCCGGGACCGCCACCGCTTCGTCGCGCTTCTCGCGGAGTAGCAGCGCCACGAGAGCGGCCAGTGCGAGACACGAGGCGGTGAACAGGAAGATCCGGCCATAGTCGGGGCTGGGTCCGTCGAGCCAGCCAGGCAGGAGCCACCAGGCAAAACCGACTGCGGGGACCACACCTCCGACGATGCTCGCAGTGATCAGCCTCCCGCGCCGCTCGGGTCGGATCAGTTTCCCCTGCAGGGTGCCGATCGCGAGCAGGTTCAGGCCGGCGAAGCACCAGAAGAGCAGGTACAGGGCCAGGAAGCTCGGCCATCCCAAGCCCACGCCTCCGACGACGGTCGTAAAGGCGAGCACGAAGAACGGTACGGCCATCGCCAGCCCCGAGAGTGCGAGAAGCCGTTTCTTGAGAGGCGTGGTCTGCACGGCTCCGGCCAGCAGGAACGACGGCACCCCCTGCCCGAAGCGGTTGAGCACCGGCAGGATTCCGCGGATCCAGCCCGGACCGGCGATGCTGTCCAGGAACGCGGGCATGATCACGCTCTCGGTCTTGAAGAGCCAGCCGACACGAACGACGAGCTGCTGCACTGCGAGCACTACAAAGTTTCGGGACTCGCTCGAATCCGCTGCGGCGGACTCAGGATCTTCGGACATGCCGCGACCTTAGCGCGAGGCGAGAAACCGGCGCGGTCCAGCGACTCCCGACGGATCTTGACGATGACCGACACGGGGCGGCAATCCACCCCTGAAGGCACGCGTGTCAGTGCTCGCGCCCGAGACCCGATCGCTCGGGCGAAAGATCCGAGGCCTCGAGCCCGTAGCTGCGGAGCTCCCCGGGCAGATCACCATCGACGATCAGCCCGGCCGTCGCGCGAGCCGCCGCCGCCGAGGTCATGATGCCGAAGCCGCCCTGCCCCACCAGCCAGAAGAAGCCCGGACGTCCGGCATCCATGCCGATCACCGGTCCGCGGTCCGCCACGAAGCTCCGCAGCCCCGCCCAGCTGCGGTTGATATGTCGCAGCGCGAGGGTCGTCGCACGCTGCACGCGCTCGGCTGCGAGTGCGATTCCCAGGTCGTCGGGGACGGCGTCACAGGGCTCGCTGGGCTCCTCGTCGCAGGGCGACGCCAGCAACTGCACGCCCTCGGGCTTGAGGTAGAAATCCTCGTCGGCGTCGATCACGCAGGGCCAGCCGCGGATGTCCATCCCGGCCGGCGGGTCGAAGGTGATCGCGGTTCGCCGAAGTGGACGCAGCCCGATCGGACGCGCGCCCGCCAACGCACCGACACGCTCTCCCCAGGCACCGGCTGCGTTCACCACGACCTTCGTCGCGAAACGCTCACCGCCACAACGAACCTCCCACGCTGCCCCCACCTGGCTCAGTCCAGTCACTTCGGCATCGGTGGAAACAACGCCGCCCCGGGCCCGAAACCCGCGCAGATACCCATCCAGGAGCCCGCCCACATCGATCCCCTGGTCGTCCGGATCGACGACCGCGGCGGCCAGGTAACCAGAGCGCAGCACCGGACACATCGCCTCAGCGGTGCGGACATCCACCTCCTCGCGGTGCACGCCCGCCTCGGCGGCGAGCTTGACGGTCTCGACGAGGCGCTGGTGCTGGTCCTCGCGGGCAATCGTCAGGGACGGCCGCGGATGGAGAATCGGGTTCCGCGCGAAATCGTCCGGCAGCGAGTCCAGAAAGCGGCGAGTCGCTCGCGTGAGCTGCCGCACGATCGGCTTGCCGTAGCTCTCGACGAGAAAGGCTGCGGAGCGACCGGTCGTGTGCTGCCCGGCGAGCGGCTCTCGCTCGAGCAGGCGCGTGCTGCCCCGCGCCTGCAGTTCGTAGGCGGCTGACGCGCCGGCGATCCCGCCTCCGATGACGACAAAATCGGTCGTTGCGGCGCTCATCTCGTTCCCGCCCTGCCCGCTAGGCGACCGAGTCGGAGATCTTCTCCTCGCCGGGGAGTTGGTCCGCCAAGCCTTCGCCGCGCGCGCTCCCGTCAGCCACCTTTTCGAGCATTTCTTCGCCTCCGAACTTCTTCACGACAGCCTTCGCCATGGCATCCATCACGTAGCCCTCGGGCATCGGCGGTGCATCATCGACCTTCCTGGACATCGCGGCGTCGACGGCTTGCTCCAGCTCCACGGCCTTTTGGGCCCGCTGCTTCTCGTCCCGGTCCTTGAACTCGGGCAGCACCTCGTTGCCGAAGAGTTCGAGGCTCTCCATGATGTGCTCGTGCTGATTCCGGCCGGCCTGCTGGATGAAGATGATCTGGTCGACACCGGCCTCTTCGTAACGTCGCAGGTAGTCGCGCAGCTGATCCGGCGTGCCGATGGCGCCGCGCAGGCCGCCGTCCCCTCCGCCCGCCGCCACCTTCGCGCCGAGCCGTTCCTGCTCGAGAGCCGCCGCCACTTCCGGCGAATATCCCATGTCCTTGCGCCGGAGTTGGAACTCATCCCAGACGTTCGTGGTACCGGGAACGTGAGAACCGAAGATGTAGAAGTGGGCCAGCGAGTAGCCGAAGAAGTTGCCCCCCTCGAGCCCGCGAGCGATGGCCGTCCGCTCGTCGGGGTGCACCATCATGCTGGTCACGCAGGCGATGTCGTGGTTCACGGCCTTGCCGATCGGCACGCACTCCTCCGCGAGGGTCTTGCGGTAGTCGCGCACCCAATTCTTGGCCTCTTCGGGATCGATGAACGCAAAGGTGAGCGCCCCGAGGCCCTTCTGGGCCGCGAGCATGATCGTTTCACGGCGAGAGCAGGCCACCCACAGCGGCGGGTGCGGATCCTGGACCGGCTTCGGAACGACGTTGCGCGGCGGCACCTGGCAGTGCTTGCCCTCGTGGCCTGTGAACGGCTCCTCCGTCATGCAGCGAATCGCAACGTTCAGCCCTTCCTCCCACGCCTCGCGCTTGTCCATCGGGTCGATGTTGAAGCCTCCCAACTCCGCGGTGGAGGAAGACTCGCCGGAGCCGAAGTCCACGCGACCGTTCGACACGAGGTCCAGGGTGGCGACACGCTCTGCGGTTCGGGCGGGGTGGTTGTATTGGGGCGCAGTCTGGATGATCCCGTGACCCAATCGGATGTTCTTCGTGCGCTGAGACACTGCGGCCAGGAACACCTCCGGGGCGCTCGAGTGCGAGTACTCCTCGAGGAAGTGGTGCTCGACCTCCCACACGTAGTCGAGGCCCATCTTGTCCGCGAACTCGCACTGCTCGAGCGCGTCCTGGAAGAGCTTCAACTCGGCGCCTCGATCCCAGGGGCGCGGGAGTTGGTGTTCGTAGAATATTCCGAACCGCATTCAGGTCTCCATCATCGGGTGTGCGCGCTCAGTCATGATAGGGCGTCAGGCGCGCTTCGTCCTCGCGACGACTTCAGCCAGCAGCGTCGGGTCCACGTTGCCGCCGCTGAGCACCACGCCGCAACGTCCTTGCCCTTCCCGCAGGGCCAGTGCCAAGGATGCGGCGCCCGACGGCTCGAGCACCAGGCGCAGTTCCGTGAGCGACCACGCCATCGCCTCCAGCATCTCTTCGTCGCTGACCACTTCAATCCGCGAGACGTTCTGCTGAAGCAGTGGCCAGGTCAACTCGCCGGGTGTGCGCAGTCGCAACCCGTCCGCGATGGTCGTCGGTGGCGGCACCGACACGCGCTCCCCGGCGGCAAGGCTACGCCGGGCGGCGTCGGCACCCTCGGGCTCGACGCCCACGATCTCGGTATCCGGGCACAACGCCTTCACGGCAACCGAGCAACCCGCCATCAGCCCGCCGCCGCCAATGGGCGCATAGAAGCGATCGATGGAGCCGGCATCTTCGATCATCTCGAGCGCGCAGGTTCCAGCCCCGTCGGCGATCCGGGCGTCATCAAATGGCGGAACGGCAACCAACTCGCGCTCGCGCGCCAGGTTCCGGGCCCGTTCGGCGCGCTCCGTGCTGTCGGGTCCGACCTCGATCACCTCCGCACCGTCGGCCAGGGTCCGGGCGCGCTTCCCCGGCGGCGCGTCGCGAGGCATCACGATCACCGCGTGCAGCCCCAGAATCCGTGCAGCACGCGCGACCGCCTGGGCGTGGTTGCCCGACGAGTGGGCGACCACGCCCGGGCAATCATCCGGAACGCGCAGCATCTTGTTGAAGGCGCCCCGGATCTTGAAGGCCCCGGTAACCTGGAGCGACTCGGGCTTCAGCAACAGCTCGGCGTCACCGTGCTCCACCCGGAGCAAGGGCGTGCGCACCACGTAGGGACGGATCTGGACCGCAGCGGCCTGGATGGTGTCCAGGCCGACCTTCCCGATCACGGCAGAAAGGCCCTGGGATTGCGCAGCTTCGCGGGCAGGTACTCCTCGATCACGTAGTTCAGCCCCCACATGGCGAGGGACTGCTGCTCCGCGCGCACCCCCATCGAGAGCAACTGCTCGATCGCCTTCTGCCAGGGCTTGTTGCTCTTGAAAAAGGGGTCGTTCTTCAGGGCGTCCTTCGCGCGCTTCACGTCGACGTCCTGCAAGGGGTGGGTGGGCAACTGATAGTCGATGATGTCCTGGGGTGTCACGCCCAGGTAGCTCGCCTGCGGGACACAGAAGAAGCGCGAGAGATGCGCGGCGTTGCCCGACCCCACCTTCAGAGTCCGGTAGATGTTCGAGATGCCGTAGGGGTCGCAATCGACGAAGGCGTACACGGGCAGCTTGCGGTCGTCCGAGAGCTTCCGGATGAAGCGGCGACAGGCCCGGGACGGAACCCCGGCCATGTTGACGAGGATGCAGTTGCGCGCCTGCCAGAACTTGTGGCTCTGGAGCCGCTGGAATATGCCACCCGTCTCGATCGCCAGGATGAACTTCGCCTTCGTCTCGAAGCGCAGCGCTTCGACGCTCGAGGGGATCGAGTAGGCGCCCGAACCGAAGCGCGTGCAATCGATGCGCTCCACGCGCCCCGTGTCCCGGTCGGGATCGAGCACGACGAGGCGGCCGGCGACGGCACCGTTGTAGCCCTCGTCGGGGACGAAGCGAAGCTGCTCCCGAGAAATCTTCTGCACCGAGAACATCGCCTCGATGTCGTCCATCACCGTGTCCGATTCGGACTGTTCGTCGAACTTGGCCTCCTCCCAGTTCTTGCTCTGGTAGTAGGCATCCCTCTTCGTCGCGAAGTCGTTGGCCTCCACGAGGTCTTTCGACAGCCCCATCATGCGCAGGGTCTGGGCGAAGTTGCGCACCGTGTTCACGGTGAGCGTCCGCTGCTTCACCTGCTTGCCGATCTCGAAGTAGCCGCGCTTCGGGGAATAGGAGACGTTGCTGAGGGAGCGAACGGGGAACTGGAGGTCGGGCTTCCGCAGCTTGAGGATGTCCCGGTGGACCATGCGAGCCTGATCATGGATGAGCTTCAAGGTAAGGTCGTCGACCTTCTTCGTCGCCTTGGAGCGCTTGCCCTTGAGGGCCGTTCTCTTCCTTCCCGGGCGCTTTCGCGCGGTCTTCTTCTTGCTTGTCTTTCTCTTGGCAGTCTTCTTTTTCGCCGCCTTCCTTGCCGGGGCCTTCTTGCGGACGGGTGCCTTCTTCGCGCTCTTCTTCCTGGCGACGACCTTCTTCTTTCGTCCGGCCACGGTACTTCTCCCTACAGCTTCCGACTCTTCTCGAGGACGCCGCTCAGGTTTTTCACGATCTTGTTTCGCTGCTTCTCGTTCAGGCCCAGGATGTGCTCGAGACCGAGAGCAACCTGCGGAATGTACTGCTCGATGTACGCGCGCTTCTTCGCCTCGTCGGCTGCGCGCCGCCCCTTCCGGATGTGCGTCGCCACCCGGCGCCCGCACTCCTGCAGCCCGAGCCGGATCTCCTTCACGATCTCGGGATAGTGGGCGATCGCCTCCTTGCTCTCGGAGGTAAAGGGCACCCATACACTCGCCATGTGCACCATGACCAGCGCGGGCCCTACGGGAAGCGCGCCACGGGGCTGCTGCAGCTGGTAGGAGCGCCAGTCCGTCGCGATTGCGGCCTTCGTGATCGCGCAAGCGCCCTGCTGGTACTGGAGGGGAACCCGGTTGGCGTAGCGGAAGAGTGAGATGGGCGCCTCGATGCCCATGTCGCCACCGTAGGCGAGGCCCACTTCAATCAGAAAGGGATTCCCCCGATAGACCGCCGGCCGACGCGTCACCGAGGCATAGAAATCCGCCTCGACCTCGGCCTTGAGGGCGCGCAGGATCAAGGTCTCACCAATGGGTGCGATGCAGTCGGCGGACGGGTTCATGATCTTCGTCTTCTGAATCGCCTTGTGGAGCTTCTCCGCCTCGCTCCGCCGCGCCTCCCGGGGTCGACGCGTCGGGCTCACGTCGGCGAGCTTGCAGATCTCCTCTGCGGTGCGCGCCGAAACCCGGGCGAAGTCTCCGGACAGACACGTCTTGACGTTGCGCGCCTTCGTGTCACGCAACATCTGCATCAGGACGCCCAACTCGACGCCGTAAGGGTGCGGCTTGACCTCCTGGGTCGGGGGCGGTAGCTCCTTCGAGACACGGGGGAAGTCGATCTTCTCCGACGAGTCGGGCGGCGTGTAGGTGATCTTGGCGTGCGGGTTCGCGAGGGAGATCTGCCGGATATAGGAGTCGACGGAGTGCTGCCCCCCGCGGTAGTTGGCCTTGAGTTCGATCTCCACCCGCGTGCCGTGGTGGATGGGCCACTTCACGACCCGGTCGACGGAGACGCGCGGCTCGTTCTTCTGGGTGTCGATGATCAACTGGAAGCGGTGGGCGTCCTTGTTGCGCCCGGTTCGAGTCGTGATCCGGACCGGGCGCCCCGTCGTGAGCAAGCCGTACATCCCTGCCGCGCTGATCCCGATCCCCTGCTGACCGCGACTCTGGCGCAGGCGGTGGAACTTCGATCCGTAGAGCAGCCGGCCGAAGATCTTCGGCACCTGGGCGCGGACGATTCCCGGACCATTGTCCTGGATCGCGATCCGAAAGCGCGACTCCTCGAGCTGCTCGATCTCAACGCCGATATCCGGCAGGATGCCGGCCTCCTCGCAAGCATCGAGGGAGTTGTCGACGCCTTCTTTGACGGTCGTGAGGAGTGCCTTCGACGGGTTGTCGAACCCCAGCAGGTGGCTGTTCTTCGCGAAGAACTCGGAGACCGAGATCTGCCGCTGCTGCTTGGCCTGATCCTCCGCATCTGCGTGCTGGACCGGCGCCCGAGCAACCCGCTTCTTGCCCGCGTTCTTTTTCGCGGCCTTCTTCCGAACGGACTTCTTCGCGGGCCTGCGCTTCGCGGCCTTCTTCCGGCCGGACTTCTTCTTCGCGGCCTTCTTCCGGCCGGGCTTCTTCGCGGGCCTGCGCTTCGCGCTCTTCTTCTTGGCTGTCTTCTTCTTGCGAACCGACTTGCGCGCCATGATCGCCTCTCCCCCCCGAGAGTGACGCGGGCATGGTAGCCCGTCGGGTCCGCCGCGATCCAGTTCTGAAGTCACCTCTTGCCCCACCGGATCGATGCGACCTTCCGGGTCTCCCATCCCTGCGGTACCCGAGCCGGCGGCGAGAGGGCCGCCAGGTCCTCGGCACTCTCCAACCGCCACTTCGTGTCGACTTCGCCGCCTCGCGGGCCTCGCTTCAGCCAGCCATCCCGCCGAACAGGCGGCCTGCCGCAACCCCTCGCAAGACGGACGGAAAAAGCGCATTCTCTCTACCCCAACCAGTCTGCATCCCGATCTGGAGGAGACCCCCCATGCAGAACGTGGAAAGCCAGAACACCCGCAACTTTGCGCTGATCGGTCACGCGGGTGATGGCAAGACGTCTGTCGGCGAGGCCCTTCTGCACGCGGCAGGCGCCACCCACGAACTCGGCAAGGTCGATGAAGGCACATCGGCCCTCAACTACCTGCCCGAGGAGCAGGACGGGCACATCGCCTCCATCTCCGCCCACATCTACGGGTTCGATTGGAAAGACAATCACCTCACCCTGGTGGACACCCCAGGCGACCGGAACTTCCAGGGCGACGGCATTGTCGCCCTGCAGGCCCTGGACGGCGCCGTGCTGGTGCTCTCCGCCGTCGACGGCGTCAAGGCCGGCAGCGAGAAGATGCTCGCCGCGGCTCGCGAGTCGAACGTCTCGGTGCTTGCGTTCGTGAACGGTGTGGACCGGGAGCGCGCGAACTTCGCGGGCGCCATCGACTCGATGAGCGGCCTGGGTCTCACGCCCGCCATCGTCACGTTCCCGATGGGCGAGAACGAGTCCTTGAGTGGCGTCATCGACGTGCTCCACATGAAGGCCGTCACCGCCTCGGGCAGCGGCGACATCCCCGAGGAGTACGCGGACGAGGCCGCCAGCCGACAGGAGCAGCTGGCGGAGGCCGTCGCCGAGAGCGACGACACGCTGCTCGAGAAGTACCTGGAAGAAGGGGAGCTCTCGGAGGAAGAGATCCGGGTGGGCCTGGTGCAGGGAGCGAAGAACGGGCAACTCATGCCGGTCCTGTGCGGCTCCGCCACCAAGGAGGTCGGCATCGAACTGCTGCTCCGAGACCTGATGGAACTCTTGCCGTCTCCCGTCGAGCGCGGCGACTGGCCTGCCGCGAAGCTGACCGACGGCGAAGAAACCACTGTCTCCGCCAGCGCCGACGGCGTCTTCACCGGCGTCGTCATGAAGACCATCATCGATCGCTATGCGGGCACGCTCTCGGCACTGCGCGTGGTGTCCGGAACACTCAAGCCCGACAGCGGAATCCTCAACGCGACCGCGGACGAGAAGGTCCGTGTCGCAAAGCTCCTCAGTTTGCAGGGTGACAAGCACATCGAGGTGCCGGAGGCAGGCCCCGGCGACATCGTGGCCGTCGCCAAGCTGAAGGCCACCCACACCGGCAACGTGCTGACCGCCGAGAAGGGAGGCGTCCGGCTCAAGGAGCTGAACGTGCCCCAGGGCGTCATCTCCTACGCGATCGAAGCGGCGACCCAGAAGGACGAAGACAAGGTCTTCTCCTCGCTGCATCGGTTGCGCGAAGAGGATCCCTCGCTGCACGTCGGCCGCGAGGCCACCACCGGCGAATTTCTGCTGACGGGCATGGGCGAACTCCACATCCGCACCACGGTCAAGAAGCTCGCCCGCATGTTCGACGTGAAGATCACCCTCAAGACCCCAAAGGTGCCCTACCGCGAGACGGTCACGAGGGCCGTGCAGCACGTCGAGGGCAAGCTCAAGAAGCAGTCGGGCGGCGCCGGCATGTACGCAGTCTGCTACCTCGACCTCGAGCCGCTGCCCCGCGCGTCAGGCTTCGAGTTCGAGGACAAGATCGTTGGCGGCAAGATCCCGCGCGGGCTCATCCCAGCTGTCGAAAAGGGAGTCATCGAGGCTCTCGGGCGCGGACCCCTCGCGGGCTATCCGATCGTCGACGTAAAGGTCCGCTGCGTGGACGGCAAGTACCACTCCGTGGACTCGAACGAGATGGCCTTCAAGTTGGCAGGCTCGTTCGGCATGAAGACAGCCGTCAGCGAGGCAAAGCCGGTACTCCTCGAGCCCTACATGAAGGCCGAGATCGCCGTGCCCGACGAGTCGGTCGGCGACATCATGGGCGACATTTCGAGCCGGCGCGGTGTCGTCCAGACGACCGAGGCGCGGGGCAGCTCCAACGTAGTGATCGCGAAGGTGCCGATGGCCGAAATGCTCGAGTACGCGAGCACCCTGACCAGCCTCACCGGCGGCAAGGGCGAGTTCCACCTCGAGTTCTCCCACTACGACGTGGTGCCTTCAAAGCTCTCGGCGAAGATCGTCGAGGAGTCGAAGGCAGCGGAGAGCGAGAAGGGCTGATTGGCGAGCCAGGGGCGGAGCTAGACTCCTTATCATGCGATTGAGTGGGAAGATCGCGACGGTCCTGGAGTTTCTCAGCGAATGAGTGACCTGCCCCTCGCCGACGTTCTCCGGACCGGGTTCATCACCGGCGCTCCCAACGCAGCGGCGGCCCGCGCGACGGCCGAGCTGGCCGACCGCCTCGGGTACGACTCCTTGTGGGTGGGCGATCACGTGGCGTTCGCGATTCCGATTCTCGACCCCCTCCTCCAGCTCGCCCAGCTGGCGGCCTTCTCGACTCGCGTACAGCTGGGGACGAGCGTCTACCTGCTGCCGTTGCGACACCCGGTCCCCACCGCCAAGCAGATCGCCACGTTGGACACGCTCTGCGGCGGCCGCCTGATCTTCGGCGTGGGTGTGGGCGGGGAGTTTCCGGGCGAGTACATGGCCTGCGGGGTGCCCGTAACGGAGCGCGGCGCACGCCTCTCCGAGGCGATCCCGCTGGTACGCAATCTGGTTCGCGGCGAAAAGGTCACCGGGAGCGGGCGCTTCTATCCGTTTCCGGAGACGCAACTCCTCCCCGCCTCCCCCCAGCCCGACGGGCCCCCCATCTGGTGCGGCGGGCGCTCGCCCGGTGCCCTCGATCGAATGGGGCGGATGGCGGACGGCTGGGTGTCCTATGTCGTGACCCCGGACATGTATCGCGCCGGCCTCGAAAGCATCGCGAAGGCGGCCGATGCCGCCGGCCGCTCGCTCGAGCGCTTCGACACCGGGCACCTCCTCTTCATGCGCCTCGATGACACCCGTGAGGAGGCGCTCGAGAACGCGACTGCCCACCTCTCTCGCCGTTACGCGATGGACTTTCGCAAGGCGGCCGATCGCTACTCGGCCCTCGGCCGAGCGGAAGACGTCGCCGAGCGCATTCACGCCTTCCGCGAGGCGGGCCTGCGACATGTGATCCTCGACCTCGTGGGGCCGATGAGCGATCGCGACGAGCAACTCGAGCGCTTCGCCGCGGAGGTCCGGCCGCTGCTATGAGGGGCCGGCTCGAGGGACTGGCCCCGGGACTGGTCCAGCTGATCCGTTTCGGAATCGTCGGCGGCCTCGGGACCCTCACGAACCTCGCGCTCTTCTTCGTCCTGGTGGATCTCTTGGGGCTGGCAGCGCTGCTCGGGTTGCTGGTCTGCTTTGCCGTGGCCGTCAGCCAAAACTACGCGCTCAACGAGCTGTGGACCTTCGCGACCCAGGGCGACGGACGTCTCGCCTGGGCTCGCTACTGGAAGTTCGTCCTCTCGTCTCTGGTGGGGCTCGCGGTGAACGCGGTCGTGCTCCTCGGTCTGATGGCGTTCTTCACCTTTCCGCTGCTGGTGCTCCCGCAGGCGATCGGCATCGCGGCGGGCATGGCGGTGAACTTCATCGCGTCGCGCAGCCTGGTATTCCAGCGCTCCTGATCCGACGATCTCGACAGGCCGCTAGATCTGCGAGTAGCCCGACCCCTTGCGGTCGACTCCGGTCCCCTGGGCGTCCTCGATCCAGCCGAACTCCTTCAGGATCTCCTGGCTGTAGGTGACGCGCCCGGCCACCTTCTCGAGCGGTTCCGTGGCGAGCAGGAGCGCGGCCTTCGCCATGTACTCCGGCGGCTCGGCCCGGGGATCGTCCATTCCGTCGACGAGCTTGTGGTGCACGGTGCCCGGGGTCGCCACCACCTGGGAGGGACTCACGCAGGTGACCGAGATCCCGTCGTCGTAGACCTCGGTGGCGAGTCCCTGGCTGAAGCGTTCGAGGGCCGCCTTCTCGGCACCGTAGAGCGTGCCACCCCTGAAGCGTCGAACGGGATCGGGGTAGGGGGCGCGCCCGGGACCGATGGCGGCCCCGCTCGAAATGTTCACGATCGCGCCCGCCCCTCGCTCGATCATCGCGGGCAGCACGAGCTGCGAGAGATAGAACGGCGCGTGCAAGTTCACACTGAACGAACGGTGCCACTTGCCGATCGGGTAGTCGACGATCGGGATGAAGTAGGTGAGCGCCGCATTGTTGACGAGGACGTCGATGGGACCGAGGACCTTCTCGACCTCGGCGACCGCGGCACGACAGTTCTCGTATTCCGAGACGTCGCAGGGAACCGCGGCCGACTCGCCCCCCGCCTCGAGGATGTTCTCGACCGTCCGCGCGAGGGATCCCTCGAAGAGCTTGTGGCCGCCCTCTTCCACCGTGCGCGCCGTGCACGCTACCCGCGCGCCTTCGCGAGCAAAGAGTTCGGCGATCTCCTGACCGATCCCCCGACTGGCACCCGTGATGAGTGCGACCTTGCCGCTCAGCTTGCCCATTGCCTGCGCCTCCCAAGCGGGATTCTAACGCCTGGAGAGACGACGACCTGCAAGTTCTGACATGCCGAGGGGCGGCCTGCCACCTACCCTCGTGCAGTTCCCTCGTCTGTTCAGTCTCGCCGTCGTCGTCAGCCTGGTTCTGGCCGGCCCGGCCGCCGCCGTGCCGATTCGGACCCTGTTGCTGGGCGACTCGATCACGTTCGGAATCGTGAGCGGGCCAGCCGCACCGGCCTACGCGGAGATCCTCGCCGCCGACCTCGCCGGCAGCCACGACATCGTGAATGCCTCGATGAGCGGAACCTCCGCGTTCTATTGGGCACCGAACACCCCCTGCCCGGGCATCTGCAGCAGCGCGGATAACCTCTTCGACGAACTCGCGACGCCTGAGTTTCCCGCCGACATCGTGACCATCCTGCTCGGCACCAACGACTCCGTGGGCTTCTTCCTCGACCAGCCCACACCCCTCGGCGACTACGAGGACCTGATGCGAGAGATCGTCGACGGGATCTTCGCAGGGGGCGCGTCGGACGTGATCCTGATGACCCCACCGCGGGGCAACGTTTCGCCCCCCGCGGCGACGTTGCTCGCCGGCTACCGCGAGGAGATCGCTCTCATCTGTGCGGACACCCTCGGGGTGCTGTGCGGACCCGACCTCCACGAACTCCTCGATCCGGCTCTCGACTTCGCGTTCGGAGACATCCACCCGAACGCCGCTGGCCACGCGAAGATCGCCGCGGCCCTGGGCGATGCGATCCTGAGCCTTCCCGAACCCGGCACCGGACTTCTGCTCTGTCTCGGGTTCGGGGCCCTCTCGATTCGCCCCCCCCGTCGCACCCGCGCGGGGTAGAATGGGCGCATGAGCGCCGGGCAGCCCGCTGTCTTCGAGACCCCCCGAGATGCGCTGGCAGCCGGCATGCTGATTGCGTTCACGGCCGCCCACAGCCCCGAGCATCCGGCAATCCTCTCGGATCGGGGCAACCTCACCTTTGGCGAGCTGAACGCCCGGGCGAACCAGCTCGCCCGCGCATTGCGGGCACGCGGGCTGGCCGAGGGCGATGCCGTTGCGCTCATGTGCAGCAATCGTCC
>SPKZ01015792.1_pt1 | contig 13424 bp, 19 predicted proteins | sample 2456571 | NCBI WGS metagenome assembly SPKZ01 (sample SAMN11192286, study PRJNA482655) | marine metagenome | biome: ENVO:00000447; feature: ENVO:00000244|ENVO:00000211|ENVO:00000569|ENVO:00002023; material: ENVO:00002151; isolation source: ocean water from marine abyssalpelagic zone ...
ACAGCCGGGACTGTGATTCATGAATTCCCAGCGACACGGCGTTGCCAATGGGCTGCCCCCGGTGCTCCGGATTGAGCCCTTGCTCGTAGAGACCGTGACCGGCTTCGTGCAGAACACCGAAGAGAGAACTCCGAAAATCCGTCTCATCGTAGCGGGTCGTCAGGCGAGTGTCGAAAGGCGCCATTCCAGAACAGAACGGATGCACTGCCGTATCAATTCGCCCGGCATCGAAATCAAACCCGATCGACCGGGCCACCTCTTCATTGAAAGCTTTCTGCTGCTCCACGGGAAAGTCACGACCTTCCCAGGGAAGCACCTGCCCGGAGTTTGCGGTCGCCTCCTCGACAATCGGAACCAGCTTGTCGCGCAGATCGCCCAACGTCTCTGAAAGCCGGCGGCTGGAGGTTCCGCGTTCGAAACGATCAATCAGCGCATCGTAAAGCACATCATCGTATCCCCAGAGCTCCGCCTGCTCGCGGCAGAGATCGATCAGCCTGGTCAGAGAGGGAGCAAACACCTCGAATTCAGACTTTTCGCGTGCCTCCGCCCAGGATGCCTGCGCCATCACCTTGGCCTGGGCAAACTCTTCAACCAGCGCCTTGGGCAGACAGGTAGCACGGTCGAAGCTGTGACGCCATTCGCGAAGGTTGGCGGTTTCCTGTTCGCCTTGACACGTCGATTCCGCTTCAGCGATCCACTCGCCAACTTCGGGAGCGACAAACTGCTCGTGTGCCCAACCACTGAACCAGGCCATCTGCTCCCCGCGATACGCGATCCCTTTCTTGGGAAGCAGCACTTCCTGGTCCCAGCCAAGGAGTGCCTGGGCATCCCCCACCAGCTGGACTTCGCGGCTCTTCGCCGACAGTTTTTCGTATGCAGTCTCTGCCATCACATCAAATCTTGTCCTAACTTATCACAAAAAAGGCCGGTCACCCCAATCGAGGAGTGCCGGCCCGGTAAAACACTTTTTCGTTAGCTTTACTCGCCGGCTTCCCTCGCCAGGTTCGCCATGATCTGGATCGACCCGGCGGACAGAGTGCCAAGCACTCCGGAAGGTTTTCCGTCAATGATACGGACGACGGTGACACCGACCGGCTTCCCATCCATCGTGAACACCGGGATTCCCTGGGCGGTCCCTGCCTCGGTCACGAAATAGGTGCGATCAGTTTTAAACACACCGGTAATGCGACCGATGGTCATGATCGGCATGTAACCATAGACACCGGAAGCGCGGGACAGTCCGATGACCTGATCTGCGGCCTGAGCGGTCGCCGCGAACTTGGAAAGATCGATAAAGTCGAAAGTCTTTCCGAGAGTCTCGGCTTCAGACTTATCAGGCATGATGAATGCCACGTCGGCTTCCGCGTCCTGGCGGATGACTTTTCCGTGGAGCAGCGTGGTGTCGCCGTAGCTGATTTCAACTTCGGTAAAGACAGACTTCGCCGTCTGAATAGTTACGACCTCTTCCTCCCGCTTCGCTTGCTGTCCCTCGAGACCTACGCTTGCATCGATTGCAGAGTTGGAAACGATGATGAGGCCGTCCTCTCCAATCGTGACACCGAGGGTTCGTCGCTGCTGCTCACGGGGAGGGAGAGGGTCGCCGGTGGTTCCGGCCTCGAGAGTGCTCTGAACCGTCACAACGACAAGCGCGGACTTATTCTCTTCTAGAATCTGTCGGGCCTGTTCTTCGAATTGCGCCGAGACATTGGCCGGAGCGAAGAATGCCGCCAGGGCGAGGCCAAGAAGGCAGAGAGTAAGGGATTTCATGGTGCTGTAGAGGTAGGATGTATTCATGTCCGGATCAGCCGGCTACCTATGAATCAGTGAGGCAGTAAATCCAACTATCCTATAAAACAAAAATGTGACAAACGGCCATCAAAGGTAACCGAATGCCACATTTTCGAAAGCTTGAGGATGTTGCTTAACGTGAGTAAAGCTCGACCACCAGCTGGACGTTGACCATGGTGTCGATCTCGTCGGCTTCGGGGAGGCGGTCCACCGTGCCGGAGAGGTTATCCTTATCAAAAGTGAGCCAATCCATCACCGGACGGGCAGCACAAGCGTCAGCAGAGCGCATCCCCAGCTGCTGGGAGCGGGTGTTTTCTGCAACCGTGATCACATCACCGGGCTTCACGCAGTATGAAGGAATGTCTACGCGCTGGCCGTTCACCTTAACATGACCATGACCCACAAACTGGCGGGCAGCACGACGGGTGTTACCAAGACCAAGACGATAGCAAACGTTGTCGAGACGAGTCTCAAGAAGCTGAACGAGGATGTCACCGGTGATGCCGCGACGACGCTGAGCTTCTGCGAAGTAGCGACGAAACTGCTTTTCCATCACTCCATACTGGAAACGAAGCTTCTGCTTCTCGGCAAGGGCGACACTGTAGTCACTCTTCTTGCGGCGGGCACCACGGGCACCGTGCTGGCCGGGAGGATAAGGGCGGCGCTCAAGAGCCTTGGAGGGGCCGAAAAGAGCCACGCCGAAGCGGCGGCTGATTTTGTCAGTTGGACCTGTTTGTCTTGCCATTTCTCTGTAGGAAATTCGATGTTAATCGCGCGATCTCTTAATCGGTTACACGCGGCGGGCTTTCTTGGGACGGCAGCCGTTGTGAGGAACGGGAGTCACGTCCTTGATTCGGATCACTTCAATGCCCAGTCCCTGAACGGCACGGACCGCAGATTCGCGACCGGCACCGGGGCCCTTAACGCGGACTTCAGCCTGCTTGAGACCGTGGGACATGGCCTGGCGGCACGCGTCCTGGGAAACGAGCTGAGCGGCGTAGGCGGTGCTCTTACGGGAACCGCGGAAGCCCATCTTACCGGAGCTCGACCAACCGATCACGTTGCCATTCGCATCGCTGACGGAAACGATCGTATTGTTGAATGAAGCAGAAACATGAACCACACCGGTCTGGATATTCTTACTGCCCTTGGCCTTGAGAACCTTCGGCTTTTCGACGCCCTCAGCACCTTCAAGCTCAAGGAAGATATCCTCAGCAGTGCGGGGCTTGTCGCTCTTCTTCTCCTCAGCAGCAGCCGCTTCGCCTTCGGCGGGAGCAGCTTCTTCAGCGGGAGCTGCCTCAGCAGCTTCAGGAGCAGCGGTTTCTTCAGGTGCAGTCTCTTCAGCAGCCGCCTCAACGACTTCTTCTGTCACCTCTTCAGATTTTTCTTCGTCAGCCATCGTTCTAAATATGTTTCGCGATAACGGTTACCGGTTACTTACGGATCACACCGACAGTCTTACGCTTACCTTTACGGGTTCGTGCGTTGGTGGAAGTGCGCTGACCACGAACGGGAAGACCGCGACGGTGGCGGTAGCCACGGTAGCAGTTAATGGACGTGATGCGCTTCATGTGACCCTGGATCTCACGACGAAGGTCACCCTCAATCATGATGTTGCTACCAGTGATCGCATTAGCGATGCGACCCAGCTGCTCGTCGGTGAGCTCTCCGGTACGGATGTTCTTATCAACACCTGCTTCTTCAAGAATCTTCGTGGCAGTCACTCTGCCGATTCCGTAAATATAGGGCAGAGAAGCTTCCACTCGCTTCTCATTAGGGATTTCAACTCCAAGTAGACGTGCCATATCAAAAATTTGTTCGGTGTTCCGGTTTGTTCCAGTTTAGCCCTGACGCTGCTTGTGGCGTGGGTTCTTGCAGATTACGCGGAGGATCCCCTGTCGCTTAATGATGCGGCAGTCGCTGCAAAGTCTTTTTACGGATGGCCTTACTTTCATGGGACAATCGGATGTCAGTCGTTTTTGTGGAGGTCGTTGCGATCAGGTTTGCGTGCCGGTCGTAATCCCCTACCTGGACCTCAACGCCGGAATTTGGCGCGAGGACGGAGTATGTATCACAGATTTTACTTCTCGCAACAGGTGATTCAGGGTTTGTCCCAAATTTGGGACAGTTTTTTTAGAATTTTTGGAATTACGCTGCGCCTACAGCTCCGGCAGCACTGGATTCATAAGTTCTGGCCCTCGGCGTGAGGATTTCGGGCTCCCCGTCCGTGACCAGTACGGTGTGTTCAAAATGGGAGGACATCTTGCGATCTTCGGTGATCACGGTCCAATCGTCGTCGAGGATGAGAACCCCGTCAGTGCCGGCATTCACCATCGGCTCAATGGCGAGAACCATGCCGGGCTTAAGTCGCGGATTGGCGAAGCGGCGCATCCGCATTTCGTCGGCATCCCAGTAATTCGGGACCTGCGGCTCTTCGTGGAGCTTTCGGCCAACACCGTGACCAACAAACTGCTTCACCACCGTGAAATCAAACTGAGCAACATGCTCTTCGACGGACGCGCAAAGAGTGGAAAGGTGCTCCCCTTCCCTCGCGTGAGAAATCGCCTGGTAAAGCGACTCCTCGGTCTCAATGAGCAACTTTTCGACGTCGTCGCTGATCTTGCCAACCGGGATGGTTTTGGCGTTGTCGCCGATCCAGCCGTCAGGCGTTTCGATACCGACGTCGATCTTCACGATATCGCCCTCGTTCATGACGCGATCGCCGCCAATCCCGTGCACCACCTCTTCGTTCATGGAGATGCAGATATTGCCGGGAAAACCGCGATAACCGAGAAACGCGCTGACGCAGCCGTGTTCCTTCACAAACTGATCAGCTGCGGCGTCGATCTCGCCGGTAGTAATACCGGGACGAACCATCTCGGAGCACTGCCGAAGGATGTCAGCGGCAATCGAGCCGGCCTCCCGCAATCCATCCAGCTCCGCTCCACTGCGAAGCTGAATCCTGGATTTACGTTTGGCCATGACTCACCGTTCGCGGATTAACCGCGGGAAATCTGGAAGTAAACGATACCGCCAATGATCAGCACAGCGGCGATCACGAGCAGCCAGAGGATCTGGTTGCCGCCGGCAGCAGCACCCTGACCACCGGGGCGGTCGAAACGGCCACGGATTCGACCTTTGCGGAGGAAACCGTCGTAGTGGCGCTGGATCAGGTGGGTTTCCACCTGGCGCATGATGTCGAGCAGAACGCCGACCATGATGAGAAGACCTGTTCCACCGAAGAACTGAGCAGCCAGCGGCGGCACCCCCATCAGGGCAGTCAGGATGGGAGGAAGCACGGCGATGACGGTGAGGAAAATCGCACCGGCAAAGGTGAGGCGGCTCATCGTCTTGTCGAGGAACTCAGCCGTGGCTTTACCGGGACGAACACCGGGAATGTAACCACCGTTCTTCTTGAGATCGTCAGCAATCTGATTGGGCTGGAACATGGTCGCGACCCAGAAGTAGCTGAAGAAGAAGATCATGAGACCGGTCAGGGTGTAGTAAACCCAACCGCTGCCACCACCACCGAGGGTGAGAGCCAGGTTCTGCGCCCAATCGCTGTTCGGGAAAGCCCAACCGAGGATCTGGGACGGGAACATCAGGATGGCCTGAGCGAAAATGATGGGCATCACGCCGGCGTAGTTGACCTTCAGCGGCATGTGCTGCGTCTGGCCGCCATACATCTTGCCACCGCGAACCTGCTTGGCGTAGTTGATCGGGACCCGGCGCTGGGCCTGGGTGATCGCAATCACAGCTGCCACTACGAAGAAAAGGAAAGCAAGGAGTGCCACCAACTGGAAGGACTTCAACGGATCGTCCGTCGCGGAAGCCACGTAGGTGTTGTAAACCTGGTAGAGCGCACCGGGCAGAGCGTAAATGATGTTCACCGTAATGATGATGGAGACACCGTTACCGATACCGCGCTCCGTGATCTGGTCACCCAGCCACATGAGGAAAGCCGTGCCCGCCGTGATGATCACCACGGTCTGAAGGACAAAGGCCATCCCGCCATTCGGAACCAGTTCCGAGGTCGAGTTACTCGCAATATCCCGGAGGAAAGGGTTCGCTTCAGGCGTCACGAGGGACTGCGCCAGCATATATCCCTGGAACAAACAGAGCACAATCGTGAGGACACGAGTGTACATGCTGATCTTCTGGCGACCGCCGTCTTCGCGGGCCAGCTTACTGAGGGCCGGAACCACAGCAGTAAGGAGCTGAATCATAATCGACGCACTGATGTAAGGCATGATGCCGAGTGCGAAGAGCGCGGAGTTCTGGAGACCACCACCGCTGAACACGTTCATCAGTGCCAGCACGGAGGTCAGACCTTTGTCATCGCTGGATTGCTCCTGGACCTGGTTATACCATTCGGTGAGAACGCCGGCATCCACACCCGGGAGAGTGACAACGGCGCCAAGGCGCACGATCACAATCACAAGGATGGTGAAAAGGATGCGGGATCGAAGTTCCGGGATCTTAAAGCTGTTTACAAAAGCGGAAATCATTCGCTGAAGCGGTGCGTTGGGGCTTTACATGGAAGACGCTGACGTAACAACAGGGTTAGGTCAGCGATTCAACAGGGTTAGAGGTGGGTGGTTGATCTCACTCGGAGACCGAACCACCGGCTTTTTCGATCTTCTCCTTGGCGGCACCGGACACTTTGTCCACATCCACCGTGAGCTTCTTGGTGAGGTCTCCCATACCGAGCACCTTAACGGCGTCGTAGATACCCTTCACCAATCCGCAGGCGCGGAGAGATTCCTCGTTAACCGTGTCGCCGTCAGCAAATTTCGCCTCGAGCTGACTCACGTTCACGATCGCGAATTGCGTCTTGAACTGAGCGTTGTTGAAACCCTTCTTGGGAAGGCGGCGAGCCAGGGGCATCTGACCGCCTTCGAAGCCGGGGCGAATTGAAGCACCCGAACGGGATTTCTGACCTTTGTGGCCTTTACCACTGGTCTTACCAAGACCAGAGCTTTCACCACGACCGACACGGCGGCGGCGATGCTTGGATCCCTCGGTAGGTTGCAAATCGTGAAGTTTCATTTCTCTTCAGTCCTTTCAATATGAGCCGGGAAGCAGCTTAGAGAGCTTTCTTCTCAGCAAGGCGCTTTCCGCGCAGTGAGTAAATTTCTTCTTTGGTGCGAAGCTGCTCAAGAGCATTGAGCGTCGCCTTGACCACGTTAGCGTGGTTGTTAGAGCCCATCGACTTAGCGAGGACATCTTTGATGCCGGCAGCCTCAACGACAGCACGGACACCGCCACCGGCGATGAGACCCGTTCCCGGAGAAGCCGGGCGAAGGAGAACGCGACCACCACCGTGCTCACCAACAACCGGGTGAGGAATGGTGTTCTCAGTGATGTTCACCTTAACCATCTGGCGTTTGGAAGCTTCGCTGGCTTTCTTGATGCACTCGGAAACCTCCTGGGCTTTACCGAAGCCGAAGCCAACCTGGCCTTCGCGGTCACCGCTCACAACGAGAGCGGAGAAGCTGAAACGACGACCACCTTTGACCACCTTGGCACAGCGGTTGATGTGGACGACTTTTTCAAATGCGTCATCGAGTTCCTCACCGCGGGCTGGTGCCGGGGTGGAGGCGCGGAGAATAGCCTCCGCCTTCTTGAGTTTTTCGGACTTTTCTTCTTCAGCGGGAGCTTCCTCAGCAGCCTCTTCAGCAGCAGGAGCTTCTTCTGTGGCAGCCTCCTCAGCGGCCGGAGTCTCTTCAGCAGCAGCCTCAGCGGCCGGAGTTTCCTCGGCAGCTTCAGGAGCAGCAGCTTCAGCAGCGACTTCTTCTTCCGGTGTGTTGTCCTTTTCGGTTTCCTCACTCATCGGTATCGATCACAAAATTAAAATTGGAGCCCAGCCTCGCGAGCAGCGTCAGCGAGCGCTTTGACTTTGCCGTGGAATTGATAACCACCGCGATCGAACACTACGGAATCGATCTTGGCGTCTTTTGCCTTCTTGGCGACAGCCTCACCCACCTTGGCGGCAGCTTCAGCGTTGGCACCAGCAGCACCCAGTCCCTTATCGAGGGTCGATGCGGCAGCCAGAGTCTTTCCGGCGTCGTCATCGATCAGCTGGGCATAGACATTCTGGTTGGAGAAATGCACGGCGAGACGGGGACGCTCAGCAGTGCCGGAAATCTTCTTCCGGATGCGGCGGCGCACCTTAGCGCGTGCTTGCTTGCGAATATACAGGCTCATGTTTTTTCCTAACGTCTACTGGTTCTTAAATTACTTAACACTCTTACCCTGCTTGCGGCGGACGTACTCGCCCTTGTAGCGAACACCCTTACCTTTGTAGGGCTCCGGCGGGTAGTAAGAGCGGACATCAGCGGCGAACTGACCCACGAGCTGCTTATCGATACCTTCCACCTTGATCTTGGTGTTATCTTCAACACTCACCTTCAACTCGGAAGGAATGGGGTGAAGCACCGGGTGGGAGAATCCGAGACTCAGGTCAAGTGCACTGCCCTTAACGGCGGCACGGAAACCAACGCCTTGAACTTCGAGTTCTTTAACGAAGCCATTGGAAACACCTTCGACCATATTAGCAACGAGGCTACGGGCGGTGCCGTGCATGGCACGCACCTTGCGGTCTTCGGAGGCACGCGTCACGCGCACCGATCCGTCTTCCTGCTCAATGCCAATTCCTTCAGGCAGAGCCCACTCCAGTTTACCCTTCGGTCCTTCGACCGTGAGGTTGGAGTCGTCTCCCACCTTAATCTCGACCTTCTCGGGGAGGCCGATCTCTTTTTTACCTATCCGCGACATGGTATGTTTTGGTTGCCGGCTTTTGATTAACAACTCGACCTGCTGGATTACCAGACCAGGGCGAGAAGCTCTCCACCGATGTTTTGCTTACGAGCCGTGTGACCGGCCATAATTCCTTTGGAAGTAGACACAATAGCGATGCCCATTCCGCCAAGCACCTTGGGGATCTCGTCGCATCCGACGTACTGGCGGAGACCAGGACGACTGACACGCTTGAGGTCCTTCAGAGCAGGCGCATTACCGGAGTAACGCGGCTTGGCCTTAAGTTGTTTCTTGGAGCCTTCGCCTACCGTTTCGAAAGACCAGAGGTAGCCCTCCTCCTTGAGGATGCGGGCGATCTCAGCCTTGCTGTTTGAGTAGGGAGCGGTGAACTCTTCCTTCTGCGCCATGGTGGCGTTCTTGAAGCGAGTGAGAAAATCTGCGATGGGATCACTGACGACTGCCATAATTCCAGTTAGTTAAATTTCTTAATCTAAGTTGCGTTTAATGGGTTAGGCAGCGGAACCGGGCTTACGGAACGGAATTCCGAGAAGCGTGAGCAGCTCGCGAGCCTCGTCGTCAGTCTTTGCAGTGGTGACGATAGTCATGTCAAAACCGATCTGACGGCTGACCTTATCCAGTTCGATCTCAGGAAAGATCGTGTGATCGTTAATACCGACCGTGTAGTTACCACGACCGTCGAAGGACTTGGCGGAAAGACCGCGAAAGTCACGAATCGTCGGGGAAGCAACATTGATAAAACGATCGAGGAATTCCCACATACGGGCTCCGCGAAGCGTCACGCGTGCGCCGACGACATCGCCAATACGCAGCTTGAAGTTTGAAATGGCGTTCTTGGCGCGAGTCGGCACGGCACGCTGACCGGTAATCTTGCCGAGGTCTTCGATGATGTTCTCGGCCGCAGCCTTACGATCATCTGCTTTACCAAAACCGCAGTTCAGGACGACCTTCTCGATCGAAGGAATCTGGTGAACGTTCGCGTAATCGAACTTCTCCTTCAGGCCGGTGACGACCTTATCTTTGTAAATTTCCTTAAGTGCTGGTTGCATAACTAAACTCCCAATAAATCTGATTACTTAGCCACTAGCTTCACATTCGAGATGTGAATCGGACCTTCCTTTTCGATGATTCCACCCTCAGGACGATCCTGGGTGCGACGGGCGTGCTTCTTGATGAGTCGCACTCCCTCAACGAGGACCTGCTCTTTCTCGGGAAACACCTGGAGGACCTTGCCGGTCTCGCCCTTGTGGTTTCCGGAAATCACGACGACCTCGTCGTTTTTCTTAACATGTGTTTTAACGCGCTTTGCCATGTCTGTTACCTCCGTCTAAATCTGCTCGCTTAGAGAACCTCCGGAGCGAGAGAAACGATCTTCATGTAGTTCTTCTCGCGAAGCTCACGAGCCACCGGTCCGAAGATACGGGTGCCACGCGGGTTCTTATCCTTGTCGATAATCACGATCGCATTGCTGTCGAAACGAAGCGTCGAACCGTCGCTGCGGCGAATCGGAGAAGCCGTGCGCACCACAACAGCACGCACCACATCACCTTTTTTCACGTTGGCGGTCGGAATCGACTCACGAATGTGAGCTGTGATCACGTCACCGACTCCTGCGGAGCGGGAACGAGTCCCGATTACTCCGATCATTTTTGCGACACGGGCACCGGTGTTATCCGCCACCTGCACCTTTGATTCCATCTGGATCATGACTCTAACAAATGTAAAAAGTAAAACTTCCTGTGATCGCCGGACTTGAACCCGGCTGGATCATCTTAGTGTGAGAGAACCTCTTTGAGCTCCCAGCACTTCTTCTTGCTGCGGGGCTTGGTCTCTTCAATGAGAACACGGTCGCCCACTTTGGCTTCTTGCTTTTCGTCGTGAGCGAAGAACTTGGAGCTCTTCTTCACGATCTTCTTAAAACGGGGATGAGGCACACGGCGAGTTACCTGGACGACAATGGTCTTATCCATGCCATCGGAGGTCACAATACCCACGCGAGTCTTCTGCAGACCGGCCTTCTTTTCTTCTGAATCGCTCATATCTCGCTATCCGAAATTTATTGGTTATCTCTTAAGCCTCGACCTGGGCGTTTCTCTTCTCAGTCAGGACGGTTTCGATGCGAGCCACTTCGCGACGGATTTCACGGATGCGGGCCGGGTTCTCCAGCTGTCCGCTTTCCTTCTGCACACGCAGGTGCAGGTTTTCCTCCTTGAGCTCACGGCGACGGGTCGCCAGCTCATCAACGCTCAACTCACGCAGATCTTTCGTGTTTTTGCCCATGCTTAATTTCTTTCTTTAAAGTTTACTGGTCAGCACGACGCACAAAGCGGCAACGGACGCCCAATTTGTTGGACGCAAGACGCATTGCCTCTTTGGCAGCAGATTCCGGAACACCGGAAATTTCAAACATCATGGTTCCGGGACGGACCACAGCCACCCAGTGCTCCACAGGACCTTTACCTTTACCCATACGAGTTTCAGGCGGGCGGGCAGTCACCGGCTTGTGAGGAAAGATTCGAATCCAGACCTTACCTTTACGCTTGAGGTAACGGTTGATCGTAATACGGCACGCCTCGATCTGGCGGTTCGTGATCCAGTCGCGTCCAAGACACTGAAGGCCATACTCCCCAAAACTCACCTTGGTTCCACGCTGGGCATTTCCAGCACGGCTTCCGCGGTGAGTCTTGCGGAACTTCACTCTTTTGGGCATCAAAGGCATAACTTATTTCCTCTGTGTTAGATTAATAAAAATTCAAATTCAGCTGCTGCTTAGCTGCGAGGGGCACCGCCTCCACGCTGTCCACCAGGACCACCAGGACCACGACCTCCGGGACCACCAGGACCGCGACCACGACCACCAGGACCGCCGGGACGACGATTACCCTGGCCACGACCGCCACCACTCTGCTGCTTGGCAGCTTCTTCAGGAGTGAGCTCCTTCTTGTTCAACCAAACCTTAACACCGATGATTCCCCAAACGGTCTCAGCTTCAGCGAAGCCATAGTCGATCGGGACACGGAGAGTTTGAAGAGGCACTTTACCTTCGCGATACTGCTCGGCGCGGGCAATGTCAGCACCACCAAGACGACCGGCGCAACGAATACGGATGCCGTCAGCACCGAAATCGAAGGCGGTCTGCACGGCCCGTTTCATGGCGCGGCGGAAAGAAACACGGCGCTCAAGCTGAGTGGCCACCTGCGCAGCAACCCAGGAAGCGTCGAGCTCGGGCTGGCGGATTTCGTAAATGTCGATCTTCACCTGGGAACCACCGCACATCTTGGAGATATCGTTGGTCATGGTCTCGATCTCAGCGCCGCGCTTACCAATGATAAGTCCGGGGCGTGAAGTGTGGAGAGTCACACGAACACTGTTCCAGGCGCGCTCAATCACCACCTTGGAAACGGCACCCTTCTGGAGGCGCTTATCGAGGTAGCGGCGGATCTTCAGGTCGGCGTGAAGCTGGTCAGCAAACTCGCCCTGAGGAGCATACCACTTGGACTGCCAGTCCTTATTGACTGCCAGGCGAAATCCGATCGGATGTACTTTCTGTCCCATGATTAATTCCCGTGAATCGTTCTTTAATTACTTGCTCTCCTCTTGAAGAGTCTTGGCCTCAGCGACCAGGCTATCGAACTCGATCCCCTTCATGGAAACCTGCTCGTTAACCGCGTTGAAATCGTCCTCCGACCAGTTTGCAATCTGCTCGTAAGTCGTTACCCCGGCAGCGTTCAGCTTCTCTGCGAGCTTGGGGCCGACACCGGTGAGCTTTTTAAGATCGTCCGATTCAGCGGGGGCGGAGTCATACGCTACATCAGCGCTTTCGTCAACTTTCTCTGCCTTCGGAGCGGCTTTTTCAGCCTTCTTTTCGGCTTTCTTAGGAGCTTTGGCTTTTTTCTCTGCCTTTTCGACCACTTCATCGTCGCTCAGGACCACCGTAATGTGGCTGGTGCGCTTCATGATGGCGGAAGCAGAACCACGGGCGCGAGCCTTGAATCGCTTGAAGGTCGGACCTTCACCAACGATAGCGCTCTTCACGTAGAGACCGTCAACGGCCAGCTCAAAGTTGTTCTCCGCATCAGCAAGCGCCGTCTTAAGGGTCTTACCGAACAGCTCAGCACCTTTACGAGGCGTGAAGTTCAGGAGGTCGAGAGCCTCCGAAACCGGAAGGCCCTGAATTTCCCGGGCAACATCGCGGGCCTTACGGGCCGAGATGCGAGCGAATTTATAAGTCGAGGTGACGTCCATGGATTTATTAATGGTTAGTCTTCTTAGAAATTGAAATGATTAGGCTGAAGCTGGATTCCGTCTCCGACGGCGACCTCCGATGCTTCATCAAGCTTGGTCTGCAAAACCGCCCCGGCGATGCTCTCGCGAACGTCGACGATCATGGCGGTGTAAATGGGGCGATCTTCGCGAAGCACCGTGATCGGCGTGCCGATTCGAAGCCCTTCGCGGCGGCCGGCATCAAACACCACGAGACCGATCTCGGGGTCGATGCTGACGACGCGTGAATTGGAAATATCACCGCGCTCTTCCTCCTCTACCACCGCCCCTGCGGACATCGCGCCGCGGGCGTCTTCGATAGCCTTGAGAGCAGCAGTGCGCTGCGCCTCTGATGCCTCAGCCGACTGGACAAAGCCGAGGAAAGACTCAGAGAGCGAACGAATCGCTTTGGCCTGACGCTCGAGGTCCTGCTGGTAGATATCCAGATCACGAACTGCCTTGAGGAGACGCTGCTCCAGGCTGTTCTCATCCTGGGTGAAGAGATCGATCCCGAAAGCCTGCAGCTTCAGCTGGGTCTCGCGGGCGATTACCACCTGCTCCTCGCTGACGCGAACCGCCTCAGCAAGCCCTTCTAC
>SPKZ01000157.1_pt1 | contig 13416 bp, 11 predicted proteins | sample 2456571 | NCBI WGS metagenome assembly SPKZ01 (sample SAMN11192286, study PRJNA482655) | marine metagenome | biome: ENVO:00000447; feature: ENVO:00000244|ENVO:00000211|ENVO:00000569|ENVO:00002023; material: ENVO:00002151; isolation source: ocean water from marine abyssalpelagic zone ...
AAACTTTTTTTAGTACTTGGATTATGCTCTTTATTAACGCTAGCTACCTTAATTATTTCAGCACCCCACCGTATTCAAAGAATTTACTCTTGGTGGGCCCTAAATCAAGACAGAATTTTATCTATTTTACCTGACATTGCTAACTCTTATTTAAGAGTTAAAGAACTTCCTGTGCCATATCAAGTAGGTCATTCTTTAAACGCAATATACAATGGCGGTTTTTTTGGTGTTGGGATTGGGGGCGGAAATTTAAAAATGGGTTATTTATCTGAAGTTCATTCGGATTTTGTTCTTGCTGGAATTACTGAAGAATTGGGATTATTTGGTATAATTGTAATTACAATATTGATTTTTTTAGTAGTATGGCGAATTTTTAGAATTTCAAATAGAGTAGAAAATCCTATTTATCATTTGTTTACTTTAGGTATTGCTTTAATGATAATTATCGCTTTTTTAATTAACTCTTATGGAATAACAGGAATCATCCCTATAAAAGGAATTGCTGTTCCTTTTTTATCCTATGGGGGCTCAGCTTTATTAGCTACTTCAATATCAATAGGTTTAGTATTATCAATTAGTAAAGAAATAAGGAAATAAGTAGATGCATGGAACAGTAGTAATTACGGGTGGTGGGACAGGTGGCCACTTAAACGTAGCAAAAGAATTTATTGATGCTTTTTATAAAAGAGGAATTACTCCTATTTTTGTAGGAAGCGAAAATGGAAAAGATAAAGAATGGTTTGCTAGGGATTTTCATATTAAAAAATGTTATTTTCTTAAATCAAGAGGAGTAGTAAATAAAGATTTTAAAGGAAAAGCACTGGCTTTGTTTTCCATTGCAAAAGAAGTCTCTCATTGTTTGGATCTCTTTTCTACTCTTGATGTTAAAACAGTCATTTCAGTAGGCGGATATTCAGCAGCTCCTGCAAGCATGGCTGCTATTCTTAAATCAGGATGTAAACTGTATATCCATGAGCAGAACTCAGTAACTGGTAAATTAAATCATTATACGAAACGTTTTGCAAGTGAATTTTTTTCTTCTTATGATCTTAACTCAAAAGTAAAAGACTATCCTGTAAAAATGGAATATTTTAATGAAGCAAGAATAAGACAGAATGTAAAAACTATTATTTTTTTAGGTGGGGCTCATGGCGCTGCTGCAATTAATAATTATGCCCTGGAACTTGCTCCTTCTTTGAATAAAGCAGGAATTAAAATTATTCATCAAACAGGAAAAAATGATTTTAATCGTGTTGTAGAAGAGTATTCTAAACTTGGAATTTCCTTAGATATATTTGCTTTTGATCAAAAACTTCATTTAAAAATGTCCCAAGCAGATTTTGCAGTATCAAGAGCAGGGGCCTCAACATTATGGGAACTTGCAGCTAATGCAATTCCTACTTTGTTTATTCCTTATCCGAGCGCAGCAGGAGATCATCAATTCCATAATGCTGCTTTTTTAAGAAATAAAGGTTTGTGTTTTGTAGCAAGAGAAAAAGAATTGCATCCCAACATATTAATCAAATGCTTAAAAAGCAATATTGAAAAAATGTCAAAAGGATTAACGGATTGTATTATGTATGATTCTGTTGAGTCAATGATAGATATTATTTTAGAACAAAATCAATAAAACAATACCAAAAACTATTCTATAAATACCAAAAGCAATAAAAGTAAAATTTTCTAAAAAACGTAAAAATATTTTTATTGCAAGGTAAGCTACTACAAAAGATACAGCAAAACCTATAAATAAAACCAAAAGATCAGAAGATAAAAACTCCTCATAGTGTTTTACTAAATCATAAGCAGTAGTAGCACATAATACAGGAATGGCCAATAAAAATGAAAATTCAGCTGCCGTTTTTCTATCTAATTTTACAAGCATAGCTCCAATAATGCTAGATCCAGCTCGCGAAGTTCCTTGAATTAAAGCAAATACTTGCGCTAAGCCAATATAAAAAGATTGTTTATAAGTAATATCTTCAACATCTTTCGTAAGTGCTTTTTCTTCTTTATAAAATTGTTCTACTATTATAAATACAATTCCTCCAATAATAAACATAACAGCCACTATTTGTACGGAAAATAAGGATTTAATAAAATCTGCGCATAAAAAACCAATAATTCCAAGAGGTAAAAAAGAAAGGGCTACTTTCATCCACAAATCAATATATTTAAAAGTAAATTTAGAAGGATAATGCAAAACAACAGCTAAAATAGCAGCAAATTGAATAATCATTTCATAGGCTTTTGTAATAGCATTTTGTTCCAGCCCTAAAAATTTACTAGCAACTATTAAGTGCCCTGTAGAAGATATTGGCAAAAATTCTGTTAAACCTTCAATTACACCTAAAACAATTGCATCAAATATTTGTATCATTTGTAATCCTTTGTTAATTTTAAAAATAGTTTTACTGCTCTTTTTTCTTTATGGCCTATTTTATAATCTATTATTTTTAGGTATTCTAAGATATTATTTTTACTAATTCCTGATCTTTTAGCATATTGACTTAAGATGTACTGAGGAATTTTTATTTTTCTTTTGTCAAAATTTTTAGTAATTTTTTTTAAATATCTTTCATTTTTATTGAAACATAAACGTGCAAATACAAAAGGAAGATTATACTTATCTATCCACGCTTGTGCTAAATCTACATATTCATTTTTATTTGTATTTTCATGGTAGTATTTAAGGGCTTTATCACCAATAATAACTTGACCTTGAATATTTAAAACCTTTGCAAGTGCATTTGACGTTTCAGATTCTATGTCTTTTTTATACTTACCTTTAATTACTAATACAGAAGTCACTGCACTTTTTGCAACAATTCCTAAATCCAATGCATTCTGCGATCTTGAAGCAATAGAAGAAATAAAAGCTGAATCTATTTGTTTCTTTTTAAATTTTTTATTGATATTGGAAGGATAGGATTTTTTATAATTAATTATAGATTTAATTTGACTGGATCTAATATTTTTTTGATGTAAACGTTAAAGGGCAATAAATTAATATAATCAATTTTACCAAATATCAAGCTCATCATCTACCTTTTTATTAAAATAATTTTGATATAATAGTGAATATTTAGTAAATAAGGGGTTAAAAATGGTAAAAGTAGAATTTTTAGGACCAATTAGTAATGAAGCTTTAAATATTGACATAAATAATTTATCGCAGTTGGGCGAAATCTTGCAAAAAATTGAAAATGTATCTTCTTGGTTAGAAACCTGTGCAGTGGCTGTAAATGATACTATGGTTTCTTCAAAAGACCATGTTTTAAAAGATGGTGATAGAATTTCACTTTTACCTCCTGTTTGTGGAGGATGATTTTAAAGTGAATATTTCAAATGCTTTACAACTAATTGATGGGGACTTACCTGTTCAAGATATAACAAACGCATGGTATGAAGAGTTTAGAAATTCTAATTATGGAGCTATTATTACTTTTGTTGGTATTGTTAGGGATGAGAATGATATAGAAGGTTTGTCTTTTGATATTTATGAACCTATTTTAATTTCTTGGTTTAACACTTGGCAAGAAAAAGCAAAAAAACAAAATGCACTTGTATTAATGGCACATGCAAAGGGCGATGTAGCTAATCATAGGTCTTCCTACATAGCTGCTGTTTGCTCCCCTAAAAGAAGAGTTGCTTTAGAATTAATTGATCACTTTGTAGAAGATTTCAAAAAATCTGCTCCTATTTGGAAATATGATTTAATTGAGGGAAAAAGAGTGTATGCAAAAGAGCGAAGTACACAAATACAAGGTGCTGGTATTTTAAATTAATGAGAGTAGACCTACACAACCATACTGTTCTATGCAATCATGCCGATGGTTCTATGGAAGATTTTATTAAAAGAGCAATTGATTTAAAAATTGATATTTATGGTTTTTCTGATCATGCGCCTATGCATTTTGACCCCAAATACAGAATGAAATTAAGTGAAAAAAACAAGTATGAACATGATGTATTGTTTTTACAAGAAAAATACAAAAATCAAATTGAAATTCTTTTGGCGTATGAAGTAGATTATATGCAAAATACTTCTTTAATTTTAAAAGATGTTTTAGAAAGTAAGGTGGATTATTTAATTGGTTCAATTCATTTTATAGGCAATAAAAATGACGATGGATTATGGGGTTTTGATAATCCAGAATTCATTGGTAAATACAAAGAAAAAAATATTGATTTAATTTGGGAAGACTATTTTTATGTAATAGAAGCTATGGCTAAAAGTTCTTTATTTGATATCGTGGGACACATCGATTTGATTAAAGTATTTAAATATTTACCTAAAAAAGACATAAGATTAATTGCAAAAAATGCATTAAAAGCTATTAAAAAATCAAATATGGTGCTTGAGTTAAATGCTGCTGGTTTACGCAAACCAATAAAAGAGACTTACCCTTCTTCTTTACTTTTAGAAGAAGCTTTTTCTCTTGATATTCCTATTACTTTTTCTTCAGATGCTCATAGTATTGAGCAAGTTGGTTTTGCTTATGAAGAAGTAAGTGCACTTGCTAAAAAGGTTGGATACAGTAAATGTGTAACTTTTAGAGAGCGAGAAAAGATTTTTCTGGAATTTTAAACCCTTCTTTTTTTTATTGTTTTATGCCAAGTATTTTAAATATCAACGCTTATTAACTTTGCTTTCTTTCCTTTCTTACTTTAGTATTTTTTTTAAAAAAAATACTAAAATGTATATTTTTTATACATATAATTTAAGCCACTTTGTTACTTATTTAGTTAAGATTAAAACATAAATAAAAAGGGGTTAGATTAATGGGAAAATTTGTAAACAATAGAGAAGAATTTTTTAAATACTGTGAAGAAAATGAAGTACAATTTGTTGACTTTAGATTTACAGATTTAAAAGGAATGTGGCACCATATTTCATATATGATGAGCGCTGTTACTGCTGAGCAATTAGAATTTGGTATGCCTTTTGATGGTTCATCCGTTGATGCATGGCAACCAATTAACAAATCTGATATGATTTTAAAACCAGATGTTGTAACTGCATTCTTAGATCCATTTACTGCTGATTCTACAATTATTGTTATTTGTGATGTTTATGACATTTACAAGGGACAATTATATGAAAAATGTCCACGATCTATTGCTAAAAAATCTTTACAGCATTTAACTGAAAGTGGTGTTGGTGATGTTGCTTATTTTGGACCAGAAAATGAATTCTTTGTTTTTGATGATGTTAAAATAATTGATTCAATTAATGAATCGTATTATAGAGTTGATTCAGATGAGGGTGAATGGGCAAGTTCAACTGATTATGAATCTGGTAACATGGGTCACAGACCAGGAACTAAAGGTGGTTACTTCCCCGTACAACCAACAGATTCAATGGTAGATTTACGTGCAGAAATGATGCTTGTTTTAGAACAAGTTGGACTAGAAGTAATCTTAGGACATCATGAAGTTGCTCAAGGTCAAGGTGAAATTGGAATTGTTTTTGATGGTTTAATCGAAGCTGCTGATAATGTACAAAAATACAAATATGTTTGTAAAATGGTTGCACATTTAAATGGTAAAACGTGTACATTTATGCCTAAACCTTTATTGGGTGATAATGGAAATGGTATGCATGTTCATCAATCAATTTGGAAAGATGGTAGAAACTTATTTTACAATGAAGGTGAATATGGTAATTTATCTGATATGGCAAGACATTACACGGGTGGTATATTTAAACATGCACGTGCACTTGCAGCATTTACTAACCCATCAACTAACTCTTACAAAAGATTAATTCCTGGATTTGAAGCGCCAAACATTTTGACTTATTCTTCTCAAAACAGATCAGCTGCTTGTAGAATTCCTTATGGTGCTGGTGAAAAAGCGACTAGAATTGAAATGAGATTCCCTGATTCTGCTGCTTGTCCTTATTTAGCATTTGCTGCTATGATGATGGCTGGACTTGATGGAATTAAAAATAAAATTGAACCAATTGGTCCAATGGATGAAGATTTATTTGAAATGCCTTTAGATGAAATTAGAGAAAGAAATATTCCTCAAATGCCTCATACTTTAAGAGGTTCGCTAGAAGCTTTAATTAGAGACAATGAATTCTTATTACCTGCTTTTACAAAAGATATGGTTGATACGTATCAACACTATAAATTTGAAACACAAGTGTGGCCTGATGAAGCCAGACCAACTGCTTTTGAATTTAAAACAACGTATTCTTGTTAAGAGTATTGTGATACAAAAAGGTGAACAGTTTCTGTTCACCTTTTTTTTTGCAAAAAAAAAGGCTCAAACAATATTGTTTGAGCCTTTTTAAAAGAACATTAAACTTAGAACTCTATTTGTTCTTCTTCATTTTGAGGTACTCTTATCACTTCTGGTAACTTAGAAATATCCGTAAAGTATTCTTTTTTGCCATTAATTATTGATGTTCTGACTTCTTCTGGTTTTATAAACTTTCTTGGAATCTCAGGATGTATTTTTAAATAGTTTTTGTAAAAGTAAGCAAACGCTGGACCTGCTGCTCTTCCTCCTGTTTCACGTCTTCCCATAGGTTTATTGTCATCATTTCCAAACCAAGTGATTGTTAGCATGCTTGGGGTATAACCAGCAAACCATGCATCTACATTGTTATTGGTTGTTCCCGTTTTTCCTGCAACATCTAAACCTTTTACTCTTGCCATTCTTCCCGTTCCACGGTTAACAGTATCGTATAATATACTTGTCATTAAATAGGTTTGAGCAGGTGAGGTAATATAGGTTTCTTCTTTTTCAAAGTTTATTTTTGTATTGTTTTTATTAATAATACTGCTTATAAGATAGGGTTTAACTTGTACACCATTATTTGAAAACATAGAATATGCTTGGGTGAGTTTATAAGGGGACATGGCAAAAGAACCCAGTGTTATAGATAAATCAAAAGGAATTTTTTTCATGCCATATTCTTTTAATCCATTGTATACAACATCTATTCCTAAATCAGTTACTAAATTAATCGTTGCTAGGTTTCTTGAATGAACCAATGCTTCTCTTAAAGGAACAAAACCTTTGTAATTACCTTCTACATAATTTCTAGGTTTCCATTGTTTTTCTTCATCTCCATCTTTATATGAATATGTTCTTGAAATATCAATTAAATTAGTAGCAGGCGAATATCCACTGTCTAAAGCTTTTTGATATAAAAATGGTTTTATAGAAGATCCGGGTTGTCTTTGGGACTGAATTACTCTGTTAAAGGAAGATTTTTTATAATCAATTCCACCCAACATCGTAATAATTTTACCACTAGAGCTCTCAATAGTTATTTGTGCTGCATTTAATGTATCTACACGGGTAGAAATAAGTTCTATGGTACTTATTCCTGTTTCTTCATTAATTACTTCTCTTTCTTTTATATAAGCAAGTTTTTTAGGAATGGATAAAGGATTGATCCAATCTTCTCTTTCTTTTCCTTCTTGGTCATATTTTGAAGGAACAGTAAAACTACCATTTTCTACTTTTATTTTTAATTTTCTTATTTTCTCTTTGGCTTTTACGTAGGCTATTTTATCTCTTTCAAAACTCTTGACATCTCTTTTTAAAATTAATGCATAAGCATGATTTAAACCTTCTCTTGCAATTTGCTGTGCTTTTAAATCTATAGTTAATTGTACTTTATAACCAGAGCTTCTTAGGTCTTTCACATTATTTTTTAACTGTTTTAATGCGTAATCAATAATATAAGGTGCTTTGTTTTGAGTAAGTGTTTGTTTATATACAATAGGAACAGCAGTAATAGAAGCATCATATTCGCTTTTATTAATCCAACCAATTTTATGCATTCTTCTTATAACTTGATTAGCCCTAGCAAGTGAGAATTTTAAATTTCTAGTTGGATCGTAAAAACTTGGAGCTCTTGGAAGTCCTACTAACATAGCTATTTCTTTTAAAGACAATTCATACAATTCTTTTTTAAAATAACCCAAAGCTGCTGTTTTAATACCATAATAACCATGTCCAAAATAAACCTGATTTAAATATCTTTCAAGAATTTCTTCTTTACTTAAAATGGTTTCAAGTCTTAGTGTTAATAAAATTTCTTTTATTTTTCGTAAAATCTTTTTTTCTCTGCTTAATACCAGTGTTTTTACTAACTGTTGGCTTAAAGTACTAGCGCCTTCTACAAGTTTTCTTGCTTTTATATCTTTAATTATAGCTCGTGATATTGCATCTAAGTTAATTCCATTATGTTCAAAAAACATAGTATCTTCAATAGCAATTAGCCCTTCTATAATACGAGGAGGGATATCATCGTATTTAACATATAAACGATGTTCTTTTTGAAAAATATTTGCAACCAACTCTCCATTTTTATCAAAAAATTGTGTGGTCAAAGGTGGATTGTAATTAACAACCTTATCTATATCAAATCGTATATTTGCATATAAATATATAATCCATGAAGCAATACTTAAAGAAAGAATTGCGAAAAAACCTAATACATATTTCATTTATTAATATCCTTTGTTACCTTACACTCTTTAATTTCTTAAAAATTTGTACATAATATTTTATATTATATCTTAGCTTAAAATAATGCTTCATCCATTTCTGTAGGAATTGGGAGATTCATTAATTTTAATACAGTAGGTGCAATATTATTTAAAGAACCATTGTTAATTTTATTAACACCTTCTGATATTACAAAACAAAAAACATCACCAACAGTATGATTGGTTAAGACTTTCCCATTTTCATCTTTCATTCGCTCACAATTACCATGATCTGAAGTTAAAACAAGATTGTAGTTTAACTCTTTTACTTTGTCTATTATTCGTTCCAATTGAGAATCTACTACTTCTACAGATTTAAGCGCTGCATCATAAGAACCGGTATGTCCAACCATATCTCCATTTGCAAAATTAACAACAATAAAATCATTGTTTTCTTCCATAGAAGATATAACCGCATCACAAACTTCAATCGCTGACATTTCAGGTTGTAAATCATAAGTAGCAACATTTGGGCTTGGAATTAAAATTCTTTTTTCATTTAACAAGGGCTCTTCAACTCCACCATTAAAGAAAAAAGTAACATGGGCATATTTTTCAGTTTCTGAGGTATGTACTTGACTTAAACCTGCATTTGAAATCACATCTCCTAAGGTATTAAGTGGTATTTCTTTTGGAAACATGATAGGTAAGGGAAGATTTTTATTATATTGTGTCATGGTTGCTATAAATAAATTCTCTTTAAAACGCTTAAATTCACTAAAAGAAGAATCTGAAATACATGCAGACATTTCTCTCATTCTATCGGACCTAAAGTTAGCAAAAATTATACCATCATTAGCGCTAAAGCCTTGATAATTATTAAAAGTACACGGTTCAATAAACTCATCATAAATGTCATTTTCATAAGAGTTAGAAACATAAGATAAAATATCTTCTGTGGAAGTGTTTTTTGCAAAAACAATTGAATCGTATGCTTTTTGTATTCTCTCCCATCTATTATCCCTATCCATTGCATAATAACGACCAGAAATACTTGCAATACTAATATTTTCATTACAAATATCTAAAATTTCTTTAATATAAATGGCACATGAATCAGGTGCTACATCTCTTCCATCTGTAATTAAATGAAGTTTGACTTTTTTGTTTGTTTTAGAAGCAATTAAAGCCAATGCAATAATATGTGAAATATGCGAATGCACACCTCCATCACTTAATAAAGCAAGTATATGAATATTATTTGCACGCTCTAAGGTGTTTTTTAATACTTCATTGTTTTTTAATTCATCTTCTTGTATTGCTTTATTAATTTTTACTAAATCTTGATATAAAACTCTTCCTGTACCAATAGTCATATGCCCCACTTCAGAATTTCCCATTTGTCCATTGGGTAGTCCTACATGTTCTCCGTAAGTATGAATTAGTGAATTTGGAACGCTTTTAAATAGTTTGTCATAAGTAGGTGTTTTGGCATTTGTAAATGCATTAAATGTATTTTCTTCATTATGTCCAATACCGTCTGTTATTACAAGTAATGTTTTATTTGTCATTATTTAAAGCCTTTTCAATATAATATGTAATATAATCTACGCGATTATATCAAAACTTACTCCTATCTTGGCTGAAAACATTGTCTTGGGCATAGCCACAGTTGGAGTTTGTGTAAACACAGGATTTATTTTCCTAAAAAAGAAGGTTTTAATTTGTTTTATTGGTTTTACAGACATATGGATGTTAACATTTTTCAATACATTACAGTACGCGCAGGTATTGCGTTTTTTATAGCATTTTTTCTTACACTTTTTTTAATGCCAAAATTTATTAAATGGGCAAAAGAAAGGTCAAGTGGTCAGCCCATTTATGAATTAGCACCCCAAAATCATCAAACAAAAGTAGGAACTCCAACCATGGGTGGAGTTGTATTTATTTTTTCTATGTTAGTTGCCACCTTATTAACTGCAAAACTAAATAATTTTTATGTGTTTGGGGGTTTACTTACTATTGTTTTGTTTTCTTTTATTGGAATTAAAGATGATTTAGCAAAATTAATGCATAAATCAAATAGCGCAGGATTAAGTTCAAGAAAAAAATTAATTTTACAATTTTTAGCTGCTCTTGTAGTGGTAGTTGTATTTTTATCTTACGATCACTCAACCCAATTGTATACACCTTTTTATAAATTACCAATGTTTGATATGGGCTATTTCTCAATTGCTTTTTGGATTTTTGTAATGATAGGAACGTCTAATGCAGTTAATTTAACCGATGGTTTAGATGGACTTGCAACAGTAACTTCTGTTATGGCTTTTTTTACTTTATCCGCCATTGTATATATTACAGGTCATTCTATTATTTCTTCGTATTTATTATTGCCAAACATTCAAATTATTGGAGAACTTACTATTTTAGGCGCTGCTTTTATAGGCTCCTTAATCGCTTTTTTATGGTATAACTCCCATCCTGCTCAAGTATTTATGGGGGATTCGGGTTCTTTACCTATTGGTGCATTTATGGGCTATATGGCAATTGCTTGTAAGAGTGAAATTCTGTTAATACTTATTGGTTTTATATTTGTTATTGAAACGGTATCTGTGATTTTGCAGGTTGGTTCTTTTAAATTAAGACAAAAGCGTGTTTTTTTAATGGCACCCATTCATCATCATTTTGAAGAAAAAGGCTGGAAAGAAAATAAAATCATTGTACGTTTTTGGATAATCTCATTTATGGCTAATCTTTTTGCTTTGATGAGTTTGAAAATACGATAAATGGAAAATAAAACAATAAGAGTCTTGGGTAAAGGAATAACTGCCCAAGCTATCAAAAAGAAGTTTGACAATGTAATCTTATACGATGAAAGTGATTTTTCATCCTATGACAAAAAATCACAAGATATTACAGTGGTAAGTCCTGGAATCCCACCTTATAACAAAATGTTAAAAGACTGTAATAATATTCAAAGTGATTATGACTTATTCTCTTCTGTTATGCCTTATAGTATTTGGATATCTGGAACGAATGGTAAAACAACTACTACTCAAATGTTGCAGCATTTATTAGAAGATAAAGGTTCTGTATACGGAGGAAATATTGGTGTTCCTTTGTGTTCACTTGATGAGAAAAAAAATATATGGATTCTTGAAACCTCTTCTTTTACCTTGCATTATACCAATAAAGCCAAACCCAATTTATATATCCTCTTGCCTATTTCAGAAGATCATATTTCTTGGCATGGTTCTTATGATGAATATATTAAAGCCAAACTAAAACCTCTTGATTCTATGCTTGAAGGCGAAATAGCAATTATTCCTGAAGTTTATAAAGATTATCCAAGCAAAGCCTGTAAGATTACTTATCAAAATGCGCAAGATCTTTGTGATGAATTTGGAATCATTAAAAACGAGGTAGATTTTAAAGAGCCTTTTTTATTAGATGCACTTTTAGCCATGGCATGTAAAATAATTCTATTTGATGAAAAAGATTATAAAAAAATAAATACCTTTGTAATCGATGAACACAAATTAGAATAGCTTAGAGATGAAAAAAACCGTTTATGGGTGAATGATACTAAGGGTACAAATATTGACGCTACAATGAGCGGTTTGGGCTCTTATAAGGGTAAAAAAATATATTTAATTTTAGGTGGAGATGATAAAGGTGCAAATTTAAGACCTTTATTTGATTTTTTACAAGACTTTAATATTGAAATATTTATCATAGGAAGTAATTTCAAGCGTTTGATTACTTTATGCAAAGAATATTCTTTTATGTATTTTTATGAAGGAAATTATATCAAAACATTGGAAAAAATTGATTCAAAACTGGATTTAGAATCGGTTGGAATCCTCTCTCCTGCTGCTTCATCGTTGGATCAATTTACATCTTATGCGCAAAGAGGAAATATATTTAAAGAATTTGTCCGAAATTTAAGGTTAAATTAATCAAAAATATATATAATTTCAATCCAATTTAAGATGGCTCGATAGCTCAGTCGGTAGAGCAAAGGACTGAAAATCCTTGTGTCGACAGTTCGATTCTGTCTCGCGCCACCATTAAATTGTTGGACGCTGATGTAGCTCAGTTGGCTAGAGCAGCTGATTTGTAATCAGCAGGTCGTAGGTTCAACTCCTATCATCAGCTCCATTTTTTACATCAAAACAAACTTTATAGTCTGCTTTGATTTTTTTTATTCAACCGGGGAGGTTGGAGAGTGGTCAAATCCAAGGGATTGTAAATCCCTCGCCTACGGCTTCGAAGGTTCGAGTCCTTCTCTCCCCACCATTATAAGTTAAGCGGGAGTAGCTCAGTTGGCTAGAGCCTCTGCCTTCCAAGCAGATTGTCGCGAGTTCGAGTCTCGTCTCCCGCTCCACTTAATTCATTGTAAGAAGTGAAATTTATCAAATATTTTTTTTGATTTTTCAAATAATACAAATTTTATGTTTATTTATGTATAATGTCACGACAAAAAACTTGTTGATATTTATGTCTAAATAAATATACAATAAAATCCCCTCTGAATAGAGAAGCTATTGGGCTTATCTACTCAGAGGGTTATAAAAACTTTAAAGGCAATTTTATGGCAAAAGAAAAATTCGAACGTAACAAACCACACGTTAACATTGGTACTATTGGTCATGTCGATCATGGTAAAACTACTTTAACAGCAGCTATCTCAGCAGTTTTAACTAACAAACTGGGTGGAGAAATGATGGATTACGATCAAATCGATAATGCACCAGAAGAAAGAGAAAGAGGAATTACTATTGCTACTTCTCATATTGAATATGAAACAGAAGCTAGACACTACGCTCACGTAGATTGTCCAGGCCATGCGGATTATGTTAAGAATATGATTACTGGTGCTGCTCAAATGGATGGTGCTATTTTAGTTATTGCTGCGACTGATGGTCCTATGGCACAAACTAGAGAACATATCTTA
>SPKZ01013940.1_pt1 | contig 13407 bp, 10 predicted proteins | sample 2456571 | NCBI WGS metagenome assembly SPKZ01 (sample SAMN11192286, study PRJNA482655) | marine metagenome | biome: ENVO:00000447; feature: ENVO:00000244|ENVO:00000211|ENVO:00000569|ENVO:00002023; material: ENVO:00002151; isolation source: ocean water from marine abyssalpelagic zone ...
GCCGTCGGCCAGAAAAACACGACTTACACGCACTCCCCGACGAGCTACCGCCTTAATATCATCGGCCACTTTATCCAGTTTCTGGGCGCGAAAGCGTTTCTGTGGTGCCGTGTACATGCAACTCGTATAACCCCACAAACTATACCATACTCACTTATTAGTAATACTTTCATCAGATATCGTTAAATATAGGGACTTTACAGCTCGATAAAATAGTACACCGATTAGTATATAGCTAACTGAGTATACTAATTTAAATGAAGCCAGTGTGAAAAGCTCAGTGATGATATTAAATGGACTAGGTGGTCCTCATCTTATGAACTCGGCTAGACTAATGAATGCAGCTCAGCCAGACTACTTATCGACACTCGTGGCGAGTTTTCCTTTTGGTGAAGAGCACTTTGCAGAAAGTTTTATACAAAATAATTCTCAATCTTTTCATCAATGTAGTCAAACTCCGTAATTTGAAAAATGGAAATACTTTTAACAGTCCTTGATTTAGACAAAAAATATCTAAACCTGACTATACCTCCAATTATTTGGTATTAAAGTGGACTTTAGGAAAGGATAAAGAGACTTTGTTACAGGAGGTAAAATAAGTCGAGTTAAATGTATTTACGTCAAGAGTGGGAGAGAGGATTATAGATGCTTCCTGCAAGTGCATAGGGGGTACACTTGGATTTATACAACTCACAGAGGAGATGGTAAACAGGTAACTTAAATCACTCTGAACTGAAGCAAGCTAGAGTGAATAGTATGTATTTAATTGAATCAACTATGTTCAAATTAAACCTATTCACCTAAAAAAGGAGAGGGCTTTATTTTAAATGATTTCTCAATGGCTTGTATAATATCTGGTCTTACAGCCTCTTCACTGTAATTTATCGCTTCTCTTAATGCATTTTGACCAATACCCCTAGATTTCTCTAAAATGTCATCTTGGATTGTTTTGAGACTTACGAACCTTAAGATTTCCTCGTATATAGACTCGCCAAATTTATTCATAAAAACTCTATATTGTTGCCCTTCCAGTTTAAACCCGCAAACTTCAGCAACCTTCAAAATTAATTCTGCATTTTTAAAAGGTGTCTTTCTAATGTTTGACTCTCTACCAACTATAAAAATCACTTTAGCATTCTCTTTACAGACTCTTTGTAATTCAGAAAAAACCAAACCCATATCCATACAGTATTGTACAACCGTCATAAATCTATTTGGTCTGAATTTTCTATTAGAACCGATCTCTGAACGCGCAACAGCCAACACATCGACCCCAGTTTTCTCAACAGATTTTCGATAATTTTGATGATAATTAAAAACGTTAATGTATGGAGGAGATGTAATTACCATATCAACCGAGTTTTTTCGTAATTTAGTTTTTCTCGCATCTCGATTATAACAATTAATTTCTTTTTTTGAAAATGGTAAGTTTTCAATATTAGAACGTAATGTACCCCAAACATTATTAATTCTTTTTACATCTAGTTTTTTTATTTCGAAATCCATACCTGTTATTAAGGACAGAATAATTGTATTTGTAATTTTATCTCCACCAGATTTTAGAAGGCCTATTAATTCAGATTCAAAAGCGTCCATATTAATATCTTTGGATAAAGGTAACGTATTGGTATATTTTGAGACGAAATTTTCGACAGTACATAATGCCTCATTAATTTTTACTTTTGAAACATTCATTAATTCGTATATTTTGGCGAAAGATACAGCAGCAGGGTTTATTTCGCAACCTGATGCTTTTAATCCCATGACACCGCATTCGAATAATACCGTTCCACTACCTAAAAAGGGGTCAAAAACCCTATCATTAGGTGATCCATAGCTTAACAATATTTGTTCAACAAGCTGAGGATGAAATTGACCACGCCAAGTAAAAAGGCTACTCCTATTTTTTTCTCTAATATTTACTGATGATTCAGGGAGAGAAATTTTAAGCGAAAGACTTTTAAATTTGTTTTTTTTATTCTGAAATGCTTTTTCTAACTTATTATTAGCCATCTATTTACGAAACTTTTTTGTACTTAGGTGAGTGCCTATATAAGCAATAAAAATCGACTTGTCACTGCTTATACCTTTTACATAAGCTCGTTCACTATCTGAAATATCGAAATGAATTGAAAAGAGTTCATTTTCATCCCTTTCATTTCTGAACATTCGTTGGTCACCATATTGCTGCATTGTCGATCGACTTTCAGGTCTTATCACTAAACCTATATCATTTATTATACTGTGTTTTAAGGCGCCAAATTTCCACTTTTCATTACAGTACATTTCTAGTATATCTAAAGAACGTTGTAACCGCCTAAGCTTTCCAACATTTAGATTTTTAAGATAACTAATACTTGAAGTAGATAACTTAACTTTGGAATAAGTATCTTCATAGTATTGAACAAATTCGTTAGCATTGTTATACGAGACAATTGGAATTAAACTTTCAAACCATGTATCTTTTAATAGACTTAAGTCACCAATATGCTTAATGGTTGTATCATCACTTAATATTTCCCCAGTATCACTACAGACTACCTGTCGGTTGACCGTGATATCAAAGTCAGACCAAGTACTATGAGGTATGGAAATAGCTATTTCGTCATAAAAATGAGAATAAAGGAAACCACATGCTTCCTTACTTTTGTAATATATCTCATAAGAAATATATTCACCAGCATCAATATAAGGAGTGTTTTGTATAATAGAAAATAGGGCACTTTCTTGTTCACAATTTAAATTTGAAGCCTTTACAATCTCATAGATAGTACCCAATCCATTTACATTGATAGAAGCGAAGTTTGATTTAAAGATGATATTGGGTAATGATTTTAAATCTAAAATCTTTACTAGGTCTTCAAGCTGCATATAAAACGAAACAATTTCATCACTTCTTTTCAGTTCGCCTAATGATAACTCATTAAAAGGTAGCAGCATTAATCAGTTTACCCCTTTGAACCACGTAATTTAATTAACTGACTTAATGATATGGACCACTCATCAAAAAAGCCATCAGGCCAAGAATCAAACATACCTTCACAATCAATTATCGGTTGATGAACAACTGTTTTTGGTGAGTAGGCGTCTTTTCCAGAATGCAATTGAAAATAATAAAAAGTAGTATCTTCAGGTTGCAGTTGTTTTTTTACAACTTGCTTTCTGATTCCATTAATAACATGGTCGCTATGGGTTTCAACAATTATTTGAACTCCATCTGCAGACGTTTTTGCAAGCAACTCACCCATTTTTGCTTGACCTTTAGGGTGCAAGTGAGCTTCAGGAGTATCAATTATTAAAACGTCACCTGGTTCAGCAGATAAACAAAGTACTATTACAGGCAATATATATGAGATACCAAAACCGACATTAGTTGCTCTATACTCTTGAGAGTATCCCATTTTAGTTGAAAACTGATATTTTAAACCTACAAAATCAGTTCCACGTAGCTCATTAGTCGTAAAAGATATATTAGGACATATTTCTTTTAGCCAAAGACTAACTTGATGAGTTAAAACATCTGACTCAGAGTCAGGATGGTATCGATATTCAAAATCTACGGTATTAGAACCGTAATACTCTAAATAACTGTTAACGTACTCACCTGAAATTCCGATATCTTTTAGCATTCTAACAGAATGGTCATCTTTTTCTTGAACAACTCTAGGACCAAGTCTTTCAGCTCTAAGATATTTTATTTTTTGAAAGGTTTTTTTCAACTCATTGATATTCAAATCTTTAGCTGAAACAGTTATGTAGTTATTCGCTGAAAACTCTTTATCAGCGTTAAGGACGAAATGATCGGTATTTCCATCAGCCGATAAAGATATGATAATATTTTCATTAGCAGCACCTTCATTCAGAACGTCTCCAATTCTACCTAACTGCATATACTTATTGTTCAAACTGGCAGTAGACTCCCCCGACTTGTAATGCTCGACAAATTCTTTTAATAGCAATATTACTTGGCAAAGAGTTGATTTTCCTGAGCCATTTACTCCGCTCAATACATTTAACTTTGTTAAGCCTAAACTTTCATTTAGTAGACTTTTAAAGTTGCTTACACCAATTAAATCAATCATTTAAAACTTCTTCTAGTTGTTCTTTTAACAAATCATTACGGTACTTCATGGTGTCGCCCTTTCTAGAGCTAACAGCATAGCCAAAGGTTTTATTCTCTAACAACTCAACAAACTTATTAACAACAATTTCTTTTTTGTTTATTAAAGTTTGCCTGTCAGCACTGGAAAAACTTTTTAGAGCAAACATCCACATTTCATAAACGTTTTTATTAACTGCTAATTTTCTAGAGTCTTTAGATTTTATTTTTCTGAATGCGTAATCGCCAAATATACTTTTAACTGTTTTATATGCATTAATGAAATCAGATTTTTTTATTTCTAATAAGTCTTTATTCGTTTCATTAATAGCCTTCATACCTTCACTAAGATATTCGTCAATAGATAGTTCATAAATAGTTTTTTCTGACAAAAACCAAACAGAGAATGCCCTAAGAACCAATTCATTAAACCCCATTCTTTTATTATCTACATTACGCTTTACCCACGTTGATTTAAAATCAAGTTCCTCAACAAGCTCTATCAGTGTAGGAGAAGCTTTACCGTCATTTAATGCATGTCTAATTTCTTGATCTGATAATGGAAGGCCTCCAGTATTAATCCTTTTAAAAATATTATACTTAACGTCTTCAGGTGTGCCAGGGCTAATCAAAATAATAGTTACATCTGTTTCTTCAATTCGTCGCTGAAAAGAGCGAGGTAATTCATCCCAATTAAAGCCATCTAGCTCTGTAATGTATTCAAGACCACTAAGTCTTAATGTTTTATCTAAAAAAATTCTTTTAATGCCGTTATTCTTTGCAATCCATCTACAACTTTCCATTGTTCATCATCAGTGGCATCCATATAAAAAACAGGAATTGGGATTTTAACTATTAGTGATTCAATCAATCTACTTTTAGCACCGTCATCCCAAACGGAGTCTCGTTGGTATGACGGAGTAATAATTTCCTTATGCTCAACTCGAGCCATAAGTGAATGTATAGATTGCACTTTAGATATCATTCTTATTTTTGACGGGTCAAATGGCACTTTAAATGATTTTAGTTCTTTACTCATTGAGCTATCCAATTTAATCAAAAATAAGGTACATATAATGTGTTTGTTCAAGTAATAATCAATTGAGAGGAACAGTGTAAAAACTCATCAATAGTAGTGAGTTAGTATAACTACTTCTCCTAACTTTTCTATACTACAGGGTAGTTTATAGTGGTCAAGTAAAACAGGTCACGGCTTTAGAGTTTCACGGTATTATAGTGAAAGCCCACCATTACATTCATGAGGCCTGATATAGCTGTACTATCCAATGATGTAATCACTGATATAATGCTGAGCTTCTAACAAGTTTTCATAACCTGTCGATGGCATCCACTCTGCTCTAAGACTCCTGAAGAATCTTTCCATTGGGGCGTTATCCCAACGGTTTCCTCGCCAAGTCACTACTCTACTAGACTTGGTATCGCCACGGTCTTTGCTTAAACGGTAAATTAGTAAAATGTGAGTAGAGCATCAAATCCATAGGCCTGCCTCTAGACTCACCCCCCCCCCTCTAATGCTTTTGCCATTAAATTAATATCAAGTAATAGCGAAACCGCCACCCCACATGCTTTCTAGAGAATAAATCAATGACAACAGCTAGGATAACCCATTTATGGGCTATCTAGATGGAACTGAAGCATGCACCATAATTTCTTTGGCCCCATCACATCAAACTGTTTATCACCTAAACTTACTTTAACTAATCTCTTTTGAAAAGTAGCTAAGTGTTTAACGGATATTATAGGCACTGAGGCACCGCATGACCGTCTCAAAGCGTTCTTTAGAACAACAAGTGGGGCAGTGTAAACTTTATTACCAGCTCTTAATCTGGCAGTCAGAAAATCTCTCACTCACCATAAATAAGATTTTAGCATCAAAAAGGTGAGTTAAAAGTAGATACCACCTTTTCTCTAAAGCCACCTAAAATCTCAAAAGATGGTGACTTCGCCCAATTGAGGTTTTGATTGTTAGGTGGTGCTATAGTGGAGAGGTGTGATTCATTTATGTGCGGCGTACTAAACCTAACTTTATGCTCATCTTGAGATGGGAAACTAGTTCTTATTATTTCGCTTTCCCCCTGCTCAACGGAAAGAGTAACAGTTTCAGGTTCTTTGAATATAACTGGCACATCAGGTATCTCTTCAGCTATGCGATTTGCAAACTCGACCAGCTTCGGTGCTGCGAAGGTATATAACCAGGCCTCTTGGTTCGTAGCTGTATGTACTCGTAAGATTCTACCTAATACTTGCCTAAAATAGAGTTCAGTCTTAACTCTGCTAAGGTGACAGCAGACCTGAAGACGTGGGATGTCTGTGCCTTCGCTTATCATGCCTACACTGACTATCCAGTTCGTTCTACTGTTCCTAAACTCATTGATTTTAAGTGAAGGCTGCTCTTCTTTATAGGTAACTATTTCGGCGGTTTGCGCATATTCATTTCTGAGCATATTCACAATGTATGCAGCATGCTCTATCGATGATGCAACGATAAGCCCTGCGGCATTAGGGTTGTGCAGCCTAATGTCTTCAAGCTTGTTTGTCGCTAGCGTTAAGGCATGCCGAATGGCTACATCATTTTTGATGATCGATTGGTATGAAACCAATGAACTTTTGAATAGAGCATCTAAGCAATTAAACGTCTTAGTTTCATTTTTTTCGTCAGTAACCGAAATTCTTTCATTATCGATAAGTACAATCTTTGGGCTTCGGCATACACCGTCAGCAACAGCTTCCTTCAAACCATAAATATAATCGCACTCAATCTGGTTATCGGGATCAATATAACGAGATAAAGCTATAGGAGCCTGATCTGAGCGCCATGGGGTGCCTGTTAACGCTAAAGTGTATTCGGCTTGATTTTGAATATTCAGTAATATTTCTTCCCCCCAAGCGTTAGCATCTTCAAGAGAACTGCCCGAGCAATGGTGGATTTCGTCAAATACCACGAGTACCCGATTTTGTTTTAACAGTTGCCAGAAATCCGCTTTGAAACACAACATACTTTGATAAGTATAAGAGCAACCAACGGCACCTATAACACCATCGAAACGACATTCCAACCGCTTCGAAAAAGTATGCTTAATGCCTTGCGATATATTTATCGAAGGTGAAAAGCAAAGCACAAAATCGATAAGGTTGTGATTAAGGAGCTTAGCAGCTATTTCTGAAGCCATAATCGTCTTACCAGCGCCTGGAGTTGCCAAACAAAGGAAGTGCTTCTGTTTGGCACTAAAGTGCTCTAGAGCGCGATTGACGCACTCTGATTGCCATTGTCTTAGATGCATTAAGGTTACTTTTGCTGATGAGTGAGAACAGACTTAATCGCTTTGATTTGGCCTAGTAGTTTCGAGCTGTTTTCACGGGCCTGTAAATACTGGGATTCAAGGTGAATTTTCATCTCAGGAAAGGATTGATACAGGCGCATATACTCTTCCGATTCGCCGATACTGGTTAGTAAATCCACTTCAGATTCTTTCAGTCGCTCCTCAAGTTGCCAAATTGCATTGTTAGTGATTGCTGCGGCAGGTTTAGGTTGGTTCACAGTGGCTGCGGTTTTACTTTGTACGGTGAAATTAGCTTCAAAAAAGAGCTCTGATTTCTGGTACACAACCCTTTTAGAATTTTTAGTTCCTTTCTTTAGCAGTAAGCCTTTCTTAACCAGCCTAAGAATTTGCCTGTAAACATACTTACGAGCTTCCACAAGATCTTGGACTACTGAAGAGTTTGCTAAGTATGCATCCCGTAGCTGTGTCACATGAAAATTGTCAAAGCTCTCATCCTGGAGAATAGTGTTTAGCTGAGCGTTAATTTTGATGGATATTTTTGACATTACTTTCTCGCAAGAAGCTCTTTATCTCTAGCTCAAAGGGCCAGAAGAACTTTATATTAATAATGCGGATTATAATCCGTGGCTTTATAAGCCGCAACTTTGGATAGTCTTTCTCTTTAACGAGATGAAAAATGAAAGACTTAGCTATCCAATTTGGCGCGAAATTGCGTGACAAACGCAAGGCACTCGGCATTTCTCAGGATAAATTGGCATTATTAGCAGAGATTGATCGCAGTTATGCAGGGCGAATTGAGCGCGGAGAAGTGAACATCACCCTCGAAAAAGCATATCAATTAGCAGAGGTTTTAGAGTGCGATGTAAGGGAACTTCTGCCTTAAAATTGTATAGCTGAATTACCCAATCATCTATAATGCTTGGATGGCGTTTATTCTACGAATAACACGTCTGATTGAGAAGTACTTGGCAAGCGAGAATGCTCAGTCATCTGATAATATGTAGCACATCACTGAGCCAACGATACATAAAACCCCTACAACAGCCAAAATTAGGCTTAGAACTGATTGTTCCATGTTTATCCCTTAACGATCCTTGTCAATGGTGTAAAAAGTATAGCAACAGTTCAATTTAATAATAATGGAAATTATCTTATTTTTCTCATCTATCTTTCAAGCTGGAATCCAAAAGTATGTTTGCCCACTTGAAAGCAAATCGCGCGCCCATGTCATTGTCATATATCACAATGACAGTATGGGTACTTATCAATTTTAACAACACTCAGTGGTGAGCATATTAAGTTGAGGATGAGTGGTTTGTTTGAAGGTTATACCTTCACTTGGTAGATACAGGGCCTAATTGTCTACGACCCCTTTATTCGATAAGCCCTTGCCATTCGCTAGTAGTTAGCATTTAATAACAGTAAGTTAAAGAACGGAAAGCTTACTACAGAAAACTTTAACCTCATTAGTTCATGCCCATGCTAGGCGTACACAATTATTTAAAGCTTGGGCTTATAATCGTTGGCTGGGTTTCGCTTACCTACACAATTTGCCAACCGTCATAACCTCCCTAAATGGACTTTAGGCGTTAAGGAAAACAATGACTATTTTCATAAGTTATTCACATGCAGATAAAGAAAAAGTAGATCTAATAGCTGCAAATATGGTGAAAAGGAATGCTCAAGTTTGGGTCGACACTTGGGAACTTAATGTGGGCGATTCTTTGATTCAGCGTGTTCAACATGCCATAACAGAGTCAGATGCTTTACTTGTAATTCTATCTAAGGCATCAGTAGAGTCTGAGTGGTGTAAAAAAGAGCTTAACTCTGGCTTAGTAAGAGAGCTTGATGAAAAAAGAGTCGTTGTTCTCCCTGTTCTTCTCGAAGATTGCGCAATACCTCTTTTTCTCCGCGAAAAAATGTATGCTGATTTACGTACAGATTTAGAATCTGGCCTTGATTCGATTATGGATGCAGTAGCTAGGGTTTCTAACCCTACTCAAAGCAGAATTGAAGCCGAACAGGGTTATACCGATTGGGCCGTAGATTGGGGAGAAACGGATGGTTTTTTTCATTTGAGATTTACTATTATAAATTCTGTCCAACGATTAAGGATGACTTTTTTAACAGAGATAGTAGTGACTTGTAATGAAGTGCTAACTGCTAGACAAAAGGAGTTTCAAAATGCAGGTCTTGACTGGATTGGGAGAATGATAATTTCCGAAGCTCTATTTGATTTTGGTGAAAAGGATGATTTCCGAGTTGTCCTAGATAGTTCGCTTCTCCAAACTGTGAAAGCAAAAATTACGGATCCGAAGACTGGGGGCGAATACACCGTGGTGGCAACATGCCGAAGGCTTGGTGAAGATAACGGGAAATATCAACTAGTTAACATGAGTGATCACTTAAAAAACATAAGGGAGTATCTGCGTGTAACTTCAAGAAAGCCAAATAAAGAAGAACAACAAAGACTATATCAAATACTGGCAACTGGTTAGCACTAGCTTCTTAGACACTTAGCTGCTTCTCATTAAGCAGTGATACATTTCCCAATCTAAACTGCACGGTTTAGAATCTGAACTCTACCGCATTTATGTCTAGAAAGAAGCTAGATAAACTCAAAAGTAGTGGCCAGTTTTGTTGGCCACTACACTGGATGAACTTATACCAAGAAAATAAATAAGTTCATGGACTAAATCAATTGAAAAAAATTAGTACATATAGAATTATGGCTTATAAAGACAATGTTTTTTCAATAGCATCGACAAAACCCGCTTTGAATATTGTATTACCATCACTATCTTTAACTCTTCCTCGATTATCTACTGTCCACCCATTTCTTTTAAACCTCCCCGGATCAATGGAATGAGATAATGCTTCTACTTCAGTTGGGAGAAGATTTGATTTAGTTAAAGACGACTGAGATGAACTTTCAATTGTGTCGTTATCTGCTACTGGCCTTAGATCAATATTAATATTGGATAGCTCTTTTGCTAATTGAAGCTGCCCAGTTAACTTACTATTTTGTGCGATTAAATCCATTACAAGCCATTTGATGCGAGCATCGTCAATATCACCAACCCAAGCATGTTTCTCTTTCACTTTATTTGAGATAACTTTTAAGGGCTTTTTATATTCTGCCCATGATTGGATTAGTGCTCGGTATTTTTCGCCTGTTTTATTTCTGATGGCCTGAGACTTTGGACCATTAGCAGATTCACTTAAACGGCCAATGGTGGCTATTGTAAAATCACTGGACCCTCGTTCCGACTGTTCAGTACATATCTGATGAATTAAATCTATTGTTTTTGCCACTTTTGGAGTAGCGCATTGTTTAAGCTTTTCACAAAGCTCATTAGGTTCATGACTCATACTGCCTCCAACATAGGCTTGTTAACGTTCAATTGGTTCGCTTGACTTCCGAGTAAGATCCTCTTTACTTCATCATGAAGTGGTGTGAGCTGATGGTCGTCATTCAAATCACTTAAAAGGATCTCTGCTCTCATAAGTTTTTCAATATTTCCCCATGACTTCAAACGACTCTTTAAAAGCTCGCTCATTTGGTTTCCCACTTCTAGCTGTTGCTCAGGAGAAAGCATGCACAACCATGGTTTAATGCCATTTTGGTGCGCCATTTTATCAATTAACTGAGAGCGCCTAGCATTGGCTAATGATGCATCGCTGAGTGCGTAAATAGTTGCATTCTCACACACCGTGCTTAGCTGATGAAACTCGCTATTAGTTTCATCAAGACTCCAGTCGATAGAGGAAGGTTCCGTATTAGCAACCAGCATGGTTCCTGTTTCGCCTTCCTTTTCAATGGACTGATTCAATAAATTGGTACATTGCATAATAAGCCTTGCAATATGCACTGTATCAGTCGCATACATACTGGTTTCTTTTGCAATCATTTCAAGATTTGATGCCGCTTTATCTAAGTCTATTGACTTAGTGAACACCCTCCCACTTTTTTCAGCGTCATACCGTTCATCTTCTAATGACTCAATATGAATAGTCAAATTCTCTTCTTTTTGTTTTATATAAAACTGCTTTAATGCAATTTCGTTAAACACTGCGGTTAATCCCCCCAAAAAAGCAGGGCTTGTTATAAAAAATCGGCAACGGATACAATTTTTTTCACCAAGGTGTCCAGAGGCTACTGGCAAATACTTTTTATGTTTGACGTCACTATTTTCAATAGTGCCACCTTGGTCACATTTCCCACCACCCATAGGGCATATTCCTATATCAGTGAAAGAAAATGCTGATGCAGGATGATCGTTATTTAAATTATTAAAAGCTAATAGATCGTTCGGAACGAGCGAGCTTCTTACGGCTTCAAAATGTTTATTTCGAATTTGTTGCTGAATTCTTAATGGCGCAGCGGCTAAAGCTCGTTTATTTGCTCCATTAAGTTCATCACGTATTTCAGCATGACCTACCTTAGTGTAATAAATCGTCATAACTAATCTTGCATGACCAACCAACTTTTGAACTATATGGATAGGCACCTTTGCATCAACAACAAATGCTGTAATTAAGCTTACGCGCATTGCGTGAGGTGTATAATCCGATTTGTACGAACCCACTCTTTCTTTATTATTAACTTTATTTGTTAATGGGTTATCTTTGTCTTCTATTTGATGCAGAACATACGCAAGTGCCTTAGAGAAAATAGGCTGCTGGTGAGGTTGACAACTATTTCCCATTCTAAATAAAAAGCAATTAGCACCTCGTTGCTCTAAGATCCTATTTCCAATGGGAACTCTCAATGTAAGATCTGTCCATTTCGTAGGCTCCGAAATGGCATTATATTTTGATTGCCAATTTCTAAGTTTAATAATCCAATAGTCAAAGTTTTCAGGTACCCAAGGTATGTCGTACCCCCCCTCGTGATGCGATGTTTTGTTAGTGGTAAAATGTAATCCCAGCTCATTTCCTGAATATTCTTTTATTAAACCTTGTTTTTTTGTACTCCCTGCTAATACATCAGTATTCGCTACCCATTCGACTTTACCATTCACAAGTTCAGGAACTTTTTTATCAGCTTCACCGCTATCACACCAGAGTATCTGTTGCCCTCGCGCCGGAACGCTCAATAAAGTATATAAAGCAAGAAAACGAGCTGGGGACCAAATTTGACAGACTGTTTCGTTATACGCCCCAATTAATGCACCTGTATGTTTTCCTTCGCGGCGATCTTTTTCTACATATCTATAGACACAATCCGGATCACTTTTATCAATCATGGAAGGGTCAACGTCAAACCAATCATGTTCTATGAAACCGTATAAATGACTTAAATCACGTAGGTTTCTGGATTCTATTGGCAAGATCCACTCTCTTGCTTTAACCACATAAGTATAAGCTAGAAGAGGTTTATCAGATTCGGATAATTTATTGGGTTTAATTTCCAGCAAAGGACTTTGAAATTGACTTAACGGGTTACGAAAATCAGGATGAATTATTACTTCATCTTCGCCTGATAAGGTACATAATTGAAAAAGGCAATAATCAAGGAATCCAAGAATAATTACATGGAATTTAGATTTGTCTTTATCTCCAAAATAATTAAAGAACTGCTCGTACTGCTTGTGGTGAACCTTAGTTGTTTTATGCAGAAAATTTTCTGGCTTGGGCGGGTAATTGTTGTCTATTATGAATTTGCAGATAAAACCGATACAAGCTCTTTTTTTGTGTGCAATCCCTCGTTGGGATTGTGTGATATATGAGTCATATAATTCAGACCATCCATTAAACTTCAGACTTATATCTGCACGATTACAGGGTTTTTCCGTGCCCAAAAAACCATGCCATTTGCCAAAACCATGCCAATCATCACTGTAATAAATGTTCGGAGAACTAGGAAGCTTAGGGTCTTTTTTATAACTATTCTTAAACTCAGAGTTCGATTTAATGCTCAGCTTGATTGCTGCTTTTGAAGCCTCTTCAATCGTGGGGTAATAATCAGGAGTGTCATGACCTAAAAAACCATACCATGTGCCA
>SPKZ01013763.1_pt1 | contig 13394 bp, 13 predicted proteins | sample 2456571 | NCBI WGS metagenome assembly SPKZ01 (sample SAMN11192286, study PRJNA482655) | marine metagenome | biome: ENVO:00000447; feature: ENVO:00000244|ENVO:00000211|ENVO:00000569|ENVO:00002023; material: ENVO:00002151; isolation source: ocean water from marine abyssalpelagic zone ...
AGATATCGGATTCAGCGCCCGTCGGATCATCCACGTACTTGCGACCCAAGATCGCGCCGCTTCCCTCTTCTTGAGCCACCCGCAGGATCCAATCGCAAGCCGATCGGGCCCGATCGATCCAGCCCGCGTCCGGTTGATGGGCAGCTAGATGACAACAAAGCGTGGCGTAGTAGCCGGTGATCTCTGGATAGATGAAGCTCGGCTTGGCTGCGGCCTCGTCGATCCAGGCGTACACGCCTCCAATATCGTCGCCGTCGGGGATTTGTATGCCCGAGTTCTGCAACCAATCAAGCTGAACTTGGAGAGGCGCTAATACGTTTTCTGACATTCCGAACACCTTCGAGGGAGCCCCTCCTCCTCAGAGTAACGAGCCGAACATGTACAGCGGTACCCTTTCAGTCGCGCGGGCGAACCCACGTACAGTCCGTACGACACCGTATCGCGGGAAACCAAGGCCGCGGCAGCAATGAATGAATGAGCCCCCAACTGGACATCGCTGAGGACTACCGCGCCAGCGCCGACCACCGCACCATCTCCCATCTTGAAGATGAGTTCACCGGTGTCTCGGGTGCGTTGGCTGTGGGGGTCGCGGTCGTTCGTCAGGGTTGCGTTGGGGCCGACAAAGGCTTCGTGTCCCAACCGCCACGGACGGAACACAGCGGCACCACTTTGCAATACGACGCGATTGCCAATTTTTACGCCTCGATCGACGTAAGCAGCGTGACCAATTCGGCAGTCTTCGCCGATCACCACGTCGGCCCCGATGCACGCATGGGACCAAATTACCGTTCCCTTCCCTATAGCCGCGGAGTCGTGGACCACAGCCGTCGGGTGGATCGTTACTCCATTCGCTTGCGTTCCCACTCGATATTCCTTTTGAGACCTTCGTCAAACTCCACCGTCGGCTCCCAACCAAGGACCTTTTTGGCCCGGCCGGGATTGCACTTGAGATGCAGCACTTCGCCGAGACGGCTGTCGTCGTAGACGATCTTGCTACTGCTCCCGCTGAGCGCAACGATCCGTTCTGCCGTGTGTTTGATCGTGTAACTCGTGCCTGATCCAAAGTTGATCACTTCACCGATTGCCTTAGGATCGGAACCCATCGCCAAGAACCCCCCTACGGTATCTTCGACGTAGGTAAAATCCCGGCGCTGCTGCCCGTCGCCGTAAACGGTCAAATCTTTTCCAGCCAGCGCCAGCTTGATGAACTTCGGGATGACATCGTAAACGTGCCGAGGACCGAAGGTGTTGAAGGGGCGGATGATGGCGATCGGCATGCCGTAGGTAACCGCATAGGAGTAGGCGAGGCGATCCGTCGCGACCTTGGACGCGGCATAGGGAGAGGTGGGGTTCAACCGGTGGTCTTCATCGATCGGATTGTCGTCCTTGGCCGTTCCGTATACTTCCGACGAACTCGTCACCACGACGCGTTCAAGATTCGGCAACCGGCGTGCGGCTTCCAGCACATGCAACGTCCCGTTAGCGTTTACCGCCCACACTTCACCGGGTTGGTCGAATGACTTGGGCACATAAGCTTCCGCTCCTAGATGCATGATTCGATCGGGCTTGAGGTCTTCGAAGGCCTGCACACACTCGGGCGCCGCTAGGTTGCCGGCCACAACGAGCTCCAACTGGTCCTGCACATGCGCCAAATTTTTCAGGCTCAGCACGGAGGTCCCATGTCGAGAAGTGCCACGCGTGAATGCGATAACTTTGGCCTTCAGCTTCAGCAGGCGCTCGCACAAATGCGACCCCATGAAACCATCCGCCCCGGTCACTAAGACCCGTTTCCCTGCCCAAGACTCTTCGCTCATAGCTCAGTATTATTACGCTGGTCGACGCCTCCCGGGCAAGCGTCGCGATAGGGTGGGCAAGCAGCGCACACGGTGCCACTGCCGCGAACCGTTCATCGCTCACCGGTACCCGGTTGGCTCCCGGCCCGTAACTCCCATGCCGTAATTTTCGTCTCAGACGATGGGCCAGACCCAAAAAGACAACACGCTGCACCGGCCAGACAGCCGCGCACTTCACCGGATTTCCGCTTTTTGTTTCAGTTCGGCATCCGCGCGACACTCACGATTTGACACTGTCGCTCAGAAAGTGATGAATCCGCGAAGCTCGCCACCGAAGCGATGAAAGGTGGTCGGCGTATCTCTGCCGGTAATAGCGGCCTCAGCCACGCCTAGTTGAAGCGAAGTACCTGTATCGTCCATCAGCCACTGCTCCCACGTGACACTAATGGAACGGCTGTCCAGCTGGAGACCGGACGGGACGTTGGGCGATGGGTGAGATTCATCCCCCCAGAGAAAGTCAGCTCGAAGCCAAAACTTTAAGCGCTCGCCCCACACGAAGGTCATCAGGTGGGTGTCAGAGCGCCGGCGGGCTATGCTCGCACCTGTGTAGTATCGGTACAGCAACGCGGCCCGAGGCAATGAATACGCCCCGCCCAACACTACATACGGGCGGTTTGCTGGCTCATATTGGCGATATCCCCCACCGAAGGTGACCACCAATCCCCTGGCACTGGGGATCAAGTAGTTCGCCTCTACCTCAGCCATGCCCCGGGGAAAAATCGCGTCGCCCACCGTTCCACCAAGGGTTAGGAACGTATAAAAATTGTCGTTCCAGTAGCGCAACGCTCGACCCACGAAAAAATCTGCCCGAGTGTCGCTGAGCTCATCTGCGTTCGAACTGTCCGGCTGCCAGCCCATGTCGACAATATCGAGATAGCCGGACCAACGTCGCTTTCCGGTGACGTCGAGCACCCAGAAGCGAGAATGAAGGCCAAACCAATCCCCTTGGCCATCGCTAAAGTGACCGTAGAACGGCCCAGTACTCGCCTTGAAGTCGAACACGGGCGGGCCTTCTTTGGCAGCCGGCTCGGCCTCTTCGATGGGGCCCGATGTCGAGTTGCCCTCAAGCGGAATCGGTGGGGGGGCTTCGGCAGCTCGAGTGTTTGCAGGAAAGCAGACAACCATGACCGGCAACAAGCCACGCCAGCTCATCAGCCACCCTCAAGGAACAGCCCAACGTCAGCTCCCGTATGAAAAAATGTATCGAATTGCCTGCCGCCCAGCGCCCGCAACAGCAAGCCGTAGTTTTCCCCGATGCGATGGCGAGTCCCGATGTGTAGGTCGAGGTAAAGAGGTCTACCCGCCTCTCGAAAGTCTGGCTCCGGCCGGTATTCGGGGAGCTGCGCGACGTTGACCTCCGCGAACCAGAGCGTCGCGTCGTGGTCTCCGCGGTAGTACCCGAGTCGAGAATGCCAAGACACCCAAGCGTCGATGGAATCAGAGCTCACCGCCGCGATTCGATGTTCTGACAACACCCGGGAGTCGACGCTAAACCAATAGCCAAGTCCCAGTATCACCGCCATATATTGTCTCGAATCGCTAAACCAATTCGCGTCGACACCCGCCGTGTACTCCACGTGACCAAGCGCACCATGGGCGAGGGCAGCCAGCTCGGTGTTCGGAACAAACGTGGCACCGGCGCTCGCTCCCCCACGGAGCTCAATCGACAGCGTTGGCGCCAGCTGAGCTTGCACGTCAAATCCAAATAGGTCGACAGTGTCTTCGCGCAGTTCGTGCAAATAGAGTGCTGAGGCCTCCACGCCTGACGCCACCTCGGTGGTAACTAATAATTGCAGCCCGCTCAAATCGCGTAGCGGGTCCTCCGCAAACTGGTAGCCGCCTTGAAGCACCACCGTTGTGTCTCCGCGACCTTCGTCCACAGAGCCATTGTAAAATGCGCGCCCCGCGTTCTGGCGGGAAAGCAGCTCGCTATTGCCCAAAAACCGCAGTCCGCCGAAGCGCCCTGCGGCGAAACCTCGACCGGGGAACGCGCGCATGGGACCGTCTTCCGCAGACTTCTCCGCTTCGTCGTCCTCGTCGGGCGCCGCCTCCTCCTCTGACGATTCAGGCTCCTCAGGATCCGCGGGAGTCTCTGCGACGGTGAACTCCAAGCCCGGTGGACTGTCAATTTGCGACGGCTTCAGAAACCGCGGAACGCCCTCTGGTAGCGCCGGACCATCGCTTACAGCCGCAGGAGGAGCGGCAGCGGCAGGGCCAGCAGAATCGACCTCGGGGGGGCCTGGTGGACCGGGCGGACCCGGCGGACCGGGGGGGCCAAGAGCCGGTGGACCCGGTGGACCCGGTGGACCCGGTGGACCCGGTGGACCCGGTGGACCCGGCGCGGCTTGCGCCGAAGCCGAACTAGGCCTGAGCGCACCGATGGCGGTGCAGCTCAAGGCGAAACACAATATCCGGCTGGCCCCGCGCACGTTCACCGCTACGAATAACTCGACAGATCTGCAGTCGCCCACATTCCAACAATCGCGGCCTGCTCCTTCGTCACGGGCTCACCCGCCTCTCGCTTCCAGCCCCAGTACCAGCCGCCGTCCTTCGCTTGCACGTTCTTCAGATACTGAATCGGGATCTTCGTCGCGGCAGATTTCCCCAACCACTGTTGCAGGCTCCGAAGCAAGCCACAGGATACAACGTCGTAGTAAATATCATCGACCGTGACGAAGCCGCTCGAGCCAGATTCTACGTTCAAGTACGCCGGGACCGCGCCATTCTCGGGTTTCAACCAGCTATAAAATTTCCGAGCGCTGTCGATGTCGTCCATTCGGCAAGCACCGAGCGCTGCGCGCAGCACGTTGTCGCTGATAACTTTGCCTGGAGAGTACGGCTTCCAGTTGCTCGCGTTGTATGGCTTCGGTGGGTAGCCCGGATCGTAGTGATCCCAATAGGCTCCGCTCGGGAGCTGTCCCTTCCGATAAAACTCGTAGGCCTTGGCCGCTTGTCGGGTATAGGCGGCTTCACCGGTCAACCCGCCGAGTAGTTCGAGGGATCGAATCCACAGCGCCTCCACTTGACAATGCACGTGGTTAACGAAGTCCCCTTTGGCGGTCACCAGAAACATCGGTGCACCGAGATCTTCCGACCAGACTCCGTACTTGTGACCTTGGCTCATTACCTCCACGAGCCAGCTCCCCGTCCCAATGGCGGCGTTCAGATAGCGAAAGTCTTTCGTGAGCTGGTATAGGCGGCTTAGTGCCTCAACCACGACAAGATTGTCTCCAGCGTAGTAGGCCGTGCCGGCGGTAAATACATCGCCGGACTGCTCCAGTTTGCTCGGGAAAGCACCGTAGCTCCTGGCCAACGGTCCATCCTGTTTCATCTGCTGCCAAGGCAAGAGCGCCTCGGCAAACACTCGTGCTCGGTTTACGTCGCCGCGCTTGATGAACCAGAGTACCGCCTTGGCCGACAACATGGGGTACACCCACGTTCCGAGCTTCCTAGACGGCTCGTAAAAGTTCCAAATCAGCCCCTTCGCCGTTCCCTCGGAAACCACCGCATGGCGATCGAACCATCGGTAAAATCGCTCGCTCATCGGGCCCGGCGTCTTCAAGCTACTGAAATCTACGCTCGCCGAGCTCGCGGCACCGGCCGACGCTGGAGCGATTCCATCGCGAAGCAACCAGCCCCCCGTGCCGACAATAGCTCCACCAGTCGCCACACCGGCCAGGAACGTACGGCGGTCCGGACGGGCCCGGTTTCCCGAAGCGTCAACGGGTTTCAGGTCGGGGGAGGGCTTCGAATACACTGTAGAAAAGCTTACACTCCGGGGTCCGCGGGAACAACCTTCCGCCCCCCGCCGACGGGGACGGAGGTGCCATTCCCACACGAATAGCGCCATTCTCCGCCGAACCCGCTAATCTTGGGTCGTGGACACGTGGATCGACACAGTGAGCTGCGTCGCACTGGTCGTGTTCGCCGCCTACGCCTACGACGTGCTCATCTCGCTGGCTGGGTTGCTGCCGTTCCCTGAGCTTCCCACATCTTCGAAGACCCGAAGCTTCGCCGTCATCATCTGCGCTCACAATGAGGCATCCGTGGTGGAAGGCGTCATCCACAGCCTGCTGGCTGCCGACTACCCGAAAGACAAACTCCGAGTGTTTGTCGTGGCGGACAACTGCACGGATGAAACAGCAAAAATTGCCCGGGGCGCTGGCGCCGAAGTCGTCGAGCGGAACTCAGAGACTGACCGCACAAAAGGCTACGCGCTCCAGTTTGGTATCGAACACGTGAAGAGTGAAGGACCCTTCGATGGTCTCTGCGTGTTCGACGCCGACAACCACGTGTGGCCAAATTACTTTCGTGTGCTCAACGACTACCTGGGAGAAGGGCACGTTGCCATACAGGCCTATCTTGACACGAAGAACCCAAAGGAATCGTGGGTCACTCGCTGCATTGCAATCGCCTACCACGTCACCAACCGTTTTTGGCTGCGGGCCCGCGCGCGCCTGGGCCTGCCTACGACCCTCGGGGGCACGGGCTTTTGTCTCGCTTGGAACATCATCGAGAACTACAGCTGGGATCCGGGCTCCCTCGCTGACGACCTGGATCTAACCGTACGGCTCGCTCTGCACGACATCAACGTGTCCTACTGCCCGCACACGCGTACGGAAGACGAAAAACCCACGACGCTCAAACAGTCCTTCATCCAACGTATGCGCTGGATGCAAGGTCACAACGATGTCGCCTTCCGGCGGATAGCTCAGGTGTTTGTCCACGCCGTCCGCACGCCGTCCTTAGCCTGCGTCGACGTGATGCTGCATTTGCTCCAGCCGTTGAGGTTGTTGCTCGCCTTCAGCTCCATGGTCGCGCTCATCACCCTCTACTGCCTCCTTCCCGACCACCCATCACTGGTGACCGCATTTCAGTTCACTCCGGTGGCCATCGCGGTCTGGGCAGCTCTGTTTATTGTATACCCACTAGTGGTTGCCAGCTTCGAAGGGGTCTTCTGGTTTGCGCTGAGGAACCTGATCCCCTCCATGCTCTTCGCGTTTACGTGGATACCCGCAATGGCTCTAGGACTGCTGCGAATGCGGAAAAGGGTCTGGATCCACACCACCCACGCCTCCGACCGCGATCCCAACGTGAGCTCCGCTCCCCCCCAAGAATAACGTTTCTTGTTGACTTTGCCGCGCTGACACAGCGCGGCAAAGTCATTCAAACAGTAGCTTTCTCAACAGCTATTCAGCGCAGCTTCTACCCAGCGTTGAACGCGCCGCGAGCCCCTTTGCTTCGAAACGAGAACGAAGTCGCCAGCCTTTTTATTCCCAGCCAACAAACAATCTGAGCCAGCACACACCCCCACAATCGCCAACTGATGCTAACCTATAACGATCTTTGCCTCTTCGCTGGAGGCATGACACACTTTCCCTGAAAACGGAGAGCCGTTATCGGCTGCCCTGACGCAGGATCCCCTCCCCCCTGACGCTCCCTATGCCTACCTCAACCTCATCAACGAGCGAACAGCCTAGCTACACCCTGCTCACCTTGGCGGGCACACGACCGGAGCTTCTCAAGCTAGCGCCAGTTATCAAAGCGCTTCAGGCACCCGGGTCCCGGGTCACAACCAAAACGTGTTTCTCAGGTCAGCACGTGGAGCTACTCGAAAGCGTTCTTGGCGGTCTCGGGGTTGTACCCGATCTTGATCTGCGCGTCGGCAGCGTGGAGCGCACCCTCACCAGTAGCCTGGCATGGATCCTTGAGCGCATCGAAGCCGTGGTCAAAGACATGCAACCCGACGGAATCATCGTGCAGGGTGACACCAATACAGCCCTCGCCGGCGCTATGGTCGCCCACCACTGCGAGATCCCCAGCTTCCATGTCGAAGCGGGGCTGCGCACTCCGAATCCTCGTCGCCCCTTCCCCGAAGAAATGAATCGCCGTCTGATCGGGCGCATGGCCGCGCTTCACTTCGTTCCCACCCAGCGAGCCAGGGGGAACCTGCTCGCCGAAGGGATCGAACCGAGCACCATTCTGTTGACGGGCAATACCGCGATCGATGCGCTGCACGCTCATGGACGCCAACACAACGCCGTCGCCGAAGAGATCATCGCCAAACTAGATCCGAATCGGCGCCGACTGCTCATCACGCTGCATCGGCGCGAGAACCTGAACGTTGTCCCCAACGTGATTCTCGCGGTGGAACAAATCCTGGCGGAACACGACGACGTCGAGATCCTCTGGATACTGCACCTCAACGGCATCCGCAAAGCGGTTTGCCGCGCATTTGATTCAACAGACCGAGTTACCTTGGTAGAGCCGCAAGCCTACGGCACCTTTGCCAAGCTCATGAAACGGGCGGATTTTATTCTGACCGACTCGGGCGGCGTCCAAGAAGAAGCTCCCGCTTTCGGCACTCCTGTGCTCGTTCTTCGGGACGAAACGGAGAGGCCCGAGGCGGTGGAGGCCGGGGCATCGCGAATCGTCGGGGGCGACACTGAGAAGATTGTCACCGCATGCCGCGAACTACTCAGTGACGAAGAACTCTACCGCTCTATGAGTCGCCCGACGAGTCCCTTCGGAGACGGGCGGGCGAGCGAACGAATCGCTACCGCTCTCGAGCGCTACTACCTGCCTGACGCCGGTATCCGACGGCCCGAAAGCGTTCGTCCAGACTCCTTTCCTGAGTCGATCTTGCACTCCCTCCCGCCGGATGCGGGCCCCGTCGAACACAACTGAGCAGACCGAAGCCGAACCGTCCCGATTGGCTACGGTGCAGAAGCGGTCGGCGCTCATGGCGATTCGGAACCACTAACCGGGCGCTTGATATCGCCTCCGGGCAGTAACGCGCCCGGGCGAGTCATTCCTAATTCGTCATGATGACTCCGCAAACGCTTGCGAGATCCACCGCCAAATTACCACACAGGAGCTCCGAACTCGCAGGTGCCGGGTAGAGAAATCCGTAACTGCAGACGCTGTCAGCGCCGGTGAGACAGGAGCACTGCCAATCCACCACGTCGTCCGGCGCATGATCTCCGCTCACTTCGCACAGGACGACACGTCGCTCTCCGGGATTGCACTGGGCGAAGTCGATCTCGCAGCCTTGAACGCCATCTTCGATTCCTTCAAACCCAGATGCTGCGAAGCCGCCGTCACAGGTGTGACCGATATCCGGGACACCGGCCTCAGTGTCCCCACAGCCGTCCCAAGGCAACACCATTGATGAGCCAAGCTCCGGTGCGTCGGGATAGTCGCAGGGAAGCGTTGCGGGATACTCGGCGGGTAGCACGTCGGGCATCAGCGCACCCATGTGCTCCCAGGTCAGGCACTGGCTCGGAGCGTACTCTTCGCCCCCTGGGTAGATGCTGCGAATGGGATCGTTTCCCCCGCCACAGAGCCCTTCAGAAGAACAGCACCCGGGTAGAACGAAGTCTCCATAATCCGCCTCCGGGCAGCTCGGATGGAGAATTACGGCTTCCTCGACGCCGTAATCGACCACTGGATTTGGCTGGCCCTCCCACGGCACACACCAAATAACGTCGCCGTAGTCGTTAACAGACCGATACGCCTCCGGAATGCTCGCCCCTAGATCGATGAGGCCATTGTAGATCGCTCCACACCGTCCATCCCAGGTGATGCACGGATCAAAGAAGACTTCCCTCGGCCCGAGATTCGCCTGATAGACCGTCTCGCAGACCGTGGAGTCGACAGTGGCAACAGCTGCCGCGTCCACTCCTCCTGTTGCCACTCCGTTCCGGCAAAATCCTCCGACGCATCTGGTTTGCGCACCAACGCCTGCGCAGTCCGACTCGGCTGCGCAGGGCACATCGCACACTGCCACCTCTCCCGGCTCTACACTGGCAGCGGTGCACACGGCACCGCCGGCCAGGCCATTGCACGTCGCATCACCGATCAGACAACTCTGCGTGCAGATCCCGGCGATGCAGTGGAGTTGCGAGCCGCAGCTTTGTTCGCACACATCCAAGAAGTGAGACTCTCCCCCCGAAGGGGCCTCCTGCACCGTGGCGCCACAAGCTTGTAGCAGCCCCAGCGCAACGCCGACCAGGCAAGTTCCCCAGCCTATACGCTGCATAACCCGCGCAACATTCCGCTTCGTTTCAATGGCCGACATCGCTCAGTTGTCCTCTTGGTTTTCCCTAGGAATGACGCATTGGCCCGCGTAGGACACTACCTGCTCATACTCTTCCGGTCTGCCGCTCGCCGCATTGTGCGTACCGACACGGGCACGCAGCTTCCCCAGTTGCTCTCGCATAAGGCTCAGCTGCGCCTTCACCTCCACTTCCATCGGATGACCCGACCACACGTCGAAAGTGTAGGTACTGCCGCCGATGGCATCGTCCTGCTGCGGACCAAAACTCGCCAATGATAGGCGCTGACAAATCGTCTGTACCATCGCTTGGAAATGGTCAAACACCGCGGCTTCCCAACCCACAGCGGAGCCGAGCGGCAAGATGAACTCACTGGCGTTCAGCCGTCCATCTTCCAGTCGCTGAACCCTGCCGTCGGCGACCAGTCGCTCGATCGCTTCGTTGAGACCGTCAGCCGCTCGTGACAACAAGGCGGCTAGCCCGTCGGTGCTCAAGGGCCCACCGCGATAAATGTGCACCCACACCAGCTCATCAAATCCCTGTTCCGATGTCAGCTGGCTGAGTCGACTGAGTTCGTCATCGGTGGCCGCTCGGTACACCGCTTGCGCACCCGATCCGGAAACGAACAACAAGCCGCTCTCGCTGAGGTCGCGAACAACCGCGATAACGGCAAGTTCGTCATCGTGACTGAAGCGCTCGAGCAAACGTCCACGCGTGACCATCTCCTCGTTGCGCACGAAGTCCAACATGACCTGCCACAGTGTCCGTCCGACATCCGTTTGGCCCTCAGTCAAGCGACGCAGTTTTCGAATATAGGAGCGCAGAGCCATGCCGAACATGTCCGCACTCACCTTCCGACTGACGCCCTGGGATTCGAGTTCGTTCGCCAGCTCCACGAACACCTGGTTTGCGATATGCGCCACCGGCGCCCGGATGCCCCCGGAGGTAGCCATCTGAGCGATGAGAACCGTGACTTGTCGAACGATAGAATCGATGGCGAGCTGGACGTTCATGGAGGTTCCTTGGGAAGAGACACTGCGCCAATTGCATCGAGACGGCTAGATGACCCGTTAGTCACCCACCCGGTGGTCATTCACGCGGGCAGCCCTCTCCTAGCCAAAAGCGGGCATAAACCCGCACCATTTCTGCTCATCTGGCGACATCCGACCGCGCGCTAGCGTTCGTTCCCCCCACCGGCCGGGGTGGAACGGGCGGCATTCCCGACCGCTAGGGTCTCGGGCTGACGCTGTGATATGCCGAAGCCATGCAGTACGACATGCCGCTGTTTCGTCCCCCCAGCGAGGGTAATTCCCTGATCATTCAAGCCACCATCGGCTGTTCGTGGAATCACTGCACCTACTGCGGCATGTACCGCACAAAACAGTACCGGCTCCGCCCTTTGCCGGAAGTGTTGGCGGAGATCGACGCAATACGCGAACAGCTCGGCGACAGCGTGCGACGCATTTTTATCGCCGACGGAGACGCACTCGTCATGCCGATGGATCACTGGCTCCCTATCCTGGAGGCCTGCCGCTCCGCCTTCCCTCGCACGATTCGCATCAGCTCCTACGCCACAGCCCGCAACGTGTTGGCCAAGACGACGGACGAGCTTAAAGCATTGCGAGAGTTGGGGCTCCGGCTTCTGTATATCGGACCCGAGTCCGGCGATCCAGCAACACTCAAGGCAATAGCTAAGGGCGGCAGTTTCGAAGACCACGTGGTCACCGCCAAGCGCTGCCGGGACGCCAACATGGATCAATCGCTGATCTTCTTGTTAGGCGCCGGCGGAGCCGAACGAAGTCATGCCCACGCGGTGAGTTCGGGGAAACTGACAACAGAGATGGACCCCCGCTACGTGTCTCTGCTCACCCTCACCTTCGCTCCAGGCACTCCGCTGATCAAGCTCCACGCTCGAGGCAAATTTGAGCTTCCCGATCAACGCGGATTTCTGGAGGAGATCCGATTGTTTTTGGAGGAGACCAATCCCAGCAACGCCGTATTCCGTTCCAACCACGCTAGCAACTACCTGCCGCTTGCCGGGCGTCTGCCGCGGGACCGAGACCGACTGATCGCCGTCGTGGATCAAGCATTGGCAGGCAAGGTCGCGTTACGCCCCGACTCCCAGCGCGGGTTTTAGACCGCCTAGTCGATAGCTTCCGCCACCTAGGCTGCGGCTTCCGCGTAGCTGTTCAAAAACCAAATGTGATGATCGCAGAAGCGCTTCAATGCCAACTCCAACTTCTGTTCATCCGGCAGAAAGGTCATTCGCACGTGCCACGTGCCCGCCTTCTATCCAAATCCAGATCCGGGCACTGCACAAATTCCGGCCTCATGCAGCAGAGCATATCGGGGGCTTTTCTTAATCGCTCCGCAGTCGCGATCGCCGCCTCCGGCAGATTTCGGTGGCTAATCATCATCAAGGCAGATTGCCTGGAGGACGCGACCGAAGTCGCTCAGGGCTGCCCGCTGCTGGAGCACTGCGAGATCTACGTGCGCCCCCTCGTCGACGTACCGATGTGAGTGACCCCCCTTCGCCTACCGCGTCTCAGTCGGTCTCCGCGAAAGCCGGCTGCCACGAGCTTCCACAGCGCGCACCGCCTCAGCTTTGAATTGGACCGCATACCGGCTCCTCGATTTCTTCGTTCTTTTCTTCTTGGGCTTAGTCAATTTTGGACTCCACGCGGGAGAGTAACCCCCTCCCAGGGTGTCCGCTATGACGGGACCACTTCACATCAAACCGGCAGTCCTTTGGTCCGGCTCAATCTCGCCATCGTCAGTGGCATGTCCGGCGACGTCCCGGAAGCGCTACGAGAACTCGAATGGCTACTGTCCGACCGTAGAATGAGCCCCTATGCGCCGCTATATGCCGCGCTCGCGGAGTTCTCCAAACGAGCGGATCGATACGACGACCCGCTCCAACACTGCCGCACAGCGCTCGAGCTCACCCAATCGGAGCAGCAGGCAGAGCTGTTGCGCGCTCGCCTGAGCCTCCTTGAGAATTGACCGATCGCTGACTCCAATTGGCGACCGCCACATCAATAATTCCGTCAGCTCAAGAAGCGCGCCACTGCTCCTTGCTCTGATCACTATCGAGGGCGAATAGTTTATCCTCTTCAATATGAAAGCTTTCGCCGCTGGCACTGGCCGTGAATCCCTTGCTAACGGCGAAGGCGCAGTAGCCTCCGAGCATGGGGGCGAATAAACCTGGCGTAGCCACGAATGCATAGTGATTCTTCGCGTTGGCGAAGAGCCAGAGCACACCGCCGTACTCTGCCGTGAACCTCGCGTCGCCCCGTTCGGCGCCCCCGAAACGACAGGCCACCGGATCAAATCCCCCCAGAGCGGTCCCCGATGGGGCGTTGACGGCGCCGTAAATCCCCAGCTCATAGGCGCCACACGTTTGGCTTGAGAGAAGCAAACGACCGCGACGAACAACAACAGCGCGACGAACAACAACAGCGCGACGAACAACAACAGCGCGACG
>SPKZ01004565.1_pt1 | contig 13392 bp, 11 predicted proteins | sample 2456571 | NCBI WGS metagenome assembly SPKZ01 (sample SAMN11192286, study PRJNA482655) | marine metagenome | biome: ENVO:00000447; feature: ENVO:00000244|ENVO:00000211|ENVO:00000569|ENVO:00002023; material: ENVO:00002151; isolation source: ocean water from marine abyssalpelagic zone ...
AATACCAGCACCTTGGGTATAACCATTCGTCGGCTTGTGATAGCCATTATATGAGAAGTTCTTCGCCCGGGCCGTTTCACCAACCACCATCACAATCACTTGATTTTGTGATTGATTAACGGGCAAGCTTGGCTGTGGATCTAATATTTTGAACACAGTGTTTTGATGAAAATAGGTATTTTTGATGTAATTATAAGTACTACCAACAAATTGGGAGGGAATGATATATTTTTTTAAGTAACTGTTATTACGACCTACAGATGCATAGTCTTGATAGAAAAAGAACAGAATAATGAGTAATGTCATTATCATCACGACAATTAACTTTATCCGAGAAAAAATTTCTTTAACCAAAGGCTTAAAATAAATATCAGTAAAAAAAAACAAACAACGCGGGAATGAATCCTGTCACGGTAAAATACAAAATGGATTCGAAATTAAGATAAGACATCGCTTCCGCGGAGTTTGATTCGATGGTGTTTTCAATCATCCCATAATCAAAAACAATCCCGTACTTAATTGCTGCATAAAAAACCAATGACGAGAACAAAATTAACACGATTAAAATAGGTTTAAACAGATATTTTATCGACACAACGCTAATTAAAATAGTGAGTAAACAATAGAGTAAAATGGGCACAGAGCATAAGAAAAACACACTATAGTGTTCTAATTCCATTATTGCTTGGCTAAAGCCCGATAAAAATGGAAAATTAAATACTGCGGTAAAATATAGTACAGTGATAATAAGAACGGTGTTTGATGCTAGCGTCGTTGAGTAGCGAGTAGTCATATAAAATCATTCAGTCAAATTAAAATTGCTACGCAGCTTAACGATGTTTTCCCCCTTACAAAGTAAGAGAGTGTAAGGAAATAAAGGTAAATGTAAGCCTATGTAAGTCCCCCTTATACGATGGAACTTTTTCAATTAAAATGGGTCTTTTACTGGAGGTATATATGAATAAAACAAAAATATTAATTATTGAAGACGACGCAGAAATATCTCGCTTAACGGCGATGTATTTACACGTTGAAGGGTTTGATAGCCATATTATTGCCAAGGGTAATGAAGCGATTGATGGGATAAAATATTATCAACCTGATTTAGTGATCCTAGATTTGATGTTACCTGGGATGTCCGGCATGGAAATTTGCCAACTTGCCCGTGAGTTTTATCAGGGACCCATTTTAGTACTAACCGCCTGTGATGACGATGTCAGTGAGGTAACCTTATTAAAGCTTGGGGCCGATGATTTTTTAACTAAGCCGTTAAAACCCCATGTTCTAGTCGCTCGAATTGAAGCAATATTGCGGCGAACTAAACATTCAAAGTATAGTGAAGACAAGCATCATCATAGTAAAATAAGCATTAATAAAAACAGTAATACTGTTACCTTTGAGCACAGTGTGCTTAATTTAACAGGGGCCGAATATGACTTATTAGTGCTATTAGAAAAAAATATTGGCCAGCCAGTGTCGCGAAATGCTTGCTGCCAAGGCTTACGAGGTATTGATTATGATTTCAATGATCGATCGATCGATATGCGTATTTCAGGCCTTCGGAAGAAGCTAAACGATGATCAAATGCCCTATCAGATTATCACTACCGTCAGAAACAAAGGATACATGTTGATCAATGGTTAAACTGAGTGAAATTTCATTATTTACCCGATTGTACATTAGCATCGCACTCTCGTTACTATTAACAACTTCGGCAACAATTTGGCTTGTCGACAGGGACGCTGAACAACAAGAGCTTCAGTATTTTGTCAGTCACACAGACTATGCTTTTCAAGCCCTAAACAATCAACTAGGCACCTCACCGACGATGAAATTAAAACAATTTTCTCAAACAGAATTTTTGGCCAGTGTTTTTACAATCACCATCGTCAAGATGGGTGAACACAATCACCCCTGTGAACAGTGCGACCTTATTGGCGTTGTCGACGATGTTCAAGTATACGTTTCAGATCAAGGTGTTGGTATAGCCGCCTACCCATTAGCAAAATATCAATCTTGGTTTTTGGTCAGCGATAATCCAACTTATGAAATTGATGATAATGACGAAGAAATTGCAGGTGTCCCCGTCGAATTGATACTATGGCTAATTATTTTATCAACGATCGGTATTTCAATTTATTGGTCGTTAGGCACTTTTCAACTCAAAATTAAAAATTTAATTAAGACACAACAACGTTTTGGTCAAGGTCAGTTAAGTGAACGGGCCAACGAGGCATTGCCTAAGCCCTTTAATCAATTAGCCAATAGCTTTAACCATATGGCTAATTCCATCAGTGACACAGTCAAAGAAAATCAAATTTTTGCTCAAGCCGTACCTCACGAGATCCGGACACCATTAAGTAGAATTCAGTTAGCTGCTGGCTTGTTACGAAAATTAAACGAGAACGAACAAGCTGTTGAGTTGTTAGATAATATTGACACTTACATCAATGATATAGATGAATTAATTTCCCAAGTTGTGGCCTTTTCACGCTTAAATTCAATCACTGATAATGATGAAGATGAATTCGATTATTATCAAACTATTGATTGCAAAGCATTTGTCGAGTCAAGAGTAAACACCGTTGCAAAAAATTCTACCATCACCGTCGATATTATAGTTACTGAGGCGATTGAAATAACCACCAACCCTGTTTATCTACGGTTAGTTATCGATAATCTATTAAAAAATGCACTCAACTACGCAAAATCTGCGGTCACTATTATCATCATTGCCGATAAAGAACATATCGACATTATCATTGAAGATGATGGTATCGGTATTGCTCCGGAACATTTTGAGACTATATTTTACCCATTCTCGCGCCTCGACCAAAGCCGCAGTAGAGAAACCGGTGGTTTAGGGCTTGGTTTAGCAATTGTTAAAGCTGCTACTAAACGAATGAACTGCCAATTAACCGTGACTAATAACCGCCACGGTGGTGCCAAGTTCAGCTGTGCCTTTAATCGTCAGCCAAACGAATCATCGCCACATGATTAATATCATCTTCTAAATAAACCTCAGAGACCGTGACAAAACGATGGTGTCCGTAATATTTTTGTAAATGCTCTTGAGCTGATATCTTAATACCAATGCTTGGGTTTTGCGCGACACAAAGCTCAATGCCATGGGCTAATAATTGATGACCAGCACCTCTCCCCCGCATGACATCGCTGGTCACAACACGACCAATACTTTGGTGATCTGGATAGGAAATTCCTTGAGGTAAAATTCGTAAATAAGCAACCAGTATCCCTTTATGGTAACCCAACACATGTAACGCTTGTGGGTCACGATCCTTATCGTCGATATCTTGATAATAACAAGTCTGTTCAACCACAAACACCTGACTACGCAACTGCAGTAGCTCATATAACTGATCAAGAGATAACTCTTTAAATTTTTTAGCTTCAAAATCCATAACGTAGTCCTTGTAATGTTATTATCCAGTGGTTAATGGAATTGCATAACCGGCTAAATAAGCGCCACAATATCCAATAGTATAGGCAATTAACAAATAAAAGCTCATCCTAAAATAGCTTGCAAAAGTCAGCTCTTTGACCTTGCTCATGGCTATAATTCCGGCCGCAGAACCAATAATTAGCATCGAACCACCGACCCCTGTCGCATAAGTAAATGCTAACCATTGACGAGCATCCATCTCAATATTCGCCTTTAATAGCGCAGCCGTTAACGGTACATTATCAATCATTGAAGACAATAAGCCCATTAAATAATTGGCATACTTAGGGTCTAATATCACATAGAGTTCGGTAAATTTATTTAACACTCCGATCTGCTTTAGCGCACCAACCAACAATAAAACACCGACAAAAAATAACAAAGTGTCATACTCAATTTCACGAATATAATCGATGATTTTTTTATTGACATCTTTTTTACGCATTAAAAATTGTGCGGTTAAAAACATCACTGACAGGCCAAACAAAAACGTTAATACCGGCGGAACCCGATAAATAGCGCTAAGAAGTAACGTTGAAAAAATAGTACTGAGAAAAATAAGCGCGATAGTAATATCGGTTTTTTCAATTCTCTGTTTGCTGATTTGCTCAAACGTTAACGTCCCATTCATCCCAATCGATAACATCATGGCAAGGATTAAGACACTAAATCCAGCAGGAATAATCAACAATAATAAATTAGCAATGGAGACTTTGTCCGCTAAGAAAATCATCAACGTTGTCACGTCGCCAGTAATTAATGATACCCCACCAGAATTGACCGCAAAAATAATCAAAGTCGCGTACTTTATCCGCTTTTTAGCCTCTAATTTTAATGACAATATTACCGCTAATGAAATCAGCGTAGCGGTAATATTGTCTGAAATAGAAGAAAATGCAAATGCAATCATTCCAACGAGAAACATCAACTGCTTTTCACTAATTTTTTTAGGCATCCAACGATGAACCAAGGTTTGAATAAAACCTTTTGAATTGAGATAAGCAACAAAAGTCATCGCCGCCATTAAAAATAACCATAATGTCGCAATTTCTAGAATATTATGATCTAACTCATGTTGAACGTCTGCGGCATTCAGGCCATTAATGGGGAAAACAAATAGCAAAATCCAACATAACGTACCAAAAAACAAGGTGGTTTTTGCTTTATTCACATGCACGATATCTTCAATAATAATCAAAACAAAAGCGAGCGTAATTAACACTAAAATGATATTAGTTATCATTTAAAATCCCCTTAGAAGGAAATGTCTGATTAGATTGCATCAAAAAATAACAACCCAATGAAAAAAAAAGATATTAGAAAGGAATTAGCTGCTAATGGCTAGCCTATTTTGTCGTTTTATCCGTTATTTTAACTCTCTATTGATCTAATAGATAAAGGGATCTATTTCTTTCATTTTATTTGAACAAAAAACACCCCATAGTAGTGCCAACCTCAAAAATGCAATACAAAAGGATTGATTTTAATAAGGAGAATGCTTAGCATGCATACTGTATTGGCAGTTCTTAATATTGAGAAAATAAAATGACGAGTAGTATGAAATTTTTTGTAGTGTTATCGCTATTTATGAGTGCAAATGTGAGTGCTTCATTAATGAGTTTTGAAACCAGAAACTTAGATCGCTCTGGTACTGGATTTACCATTGATAAAAATGATTTAATCAATTCTTGGCACAATCAAACCAGTTTGATTGTACAGAAAAAAATCACTGAATTTGGACGAATCCAATCAGGTGGCTATACATTTAGCCACATTAAAATTAACTTAGATCTTGATTCATCTAACAACACTTGGCAATTTAACTTGGGGCTTGATGCTGGTTTTGGTGCATCTGTTTATGTTGATAACAAATTAGTTTCACAACGGACCGACGATTTATGGTGGAGAAATCGGTGGTCTGATTCTGATGTATTTGATGTTTCAATTAAGAACTTAACCAATAACAACAAATTTATTGACATTTATTGGGCCGAGAATTGTTGTAATGGCACCAGTAGTATCCGCTTTAAGCATAACGATAGTGATTGGAAAATGTTATCAAATGCTAATTTAGCCATCGCAAATAATGATAACTCGACAACAACAACGATCCCAGTAACAGTAGCGACAACGGTAAAAATTCCAGAGCCATCAAGTCTTGCTTTAATGGCTCTTAGTCTTCTACTATTAGGCAGTCGCTTCCGCACAAAAAATGGTTAAGAATATCAGGGACTAGGTGTGTTATTTTTAAAAGGATTTAATAATGAAGTGTACTGATAAGCTAGCCTTTAGCCCACCAAACTTGGTCTATTCGTTTGGTGGGGCTTTAATGAAAAAATTAATTGTTTGTTTTTTCCTCTGCGGTACTATCCGCTAATAGCTCTCCATATCATTTTAAAAGTCATTCAATATCGGTAGCGAGCCAACCCTAGCTGTGAGACAAATTTAACCGGCAGCGTAATAATTTCACCCGTTTTAATAAAGACTCAGATCAAGCGAGTTTACCTTTCACCACGATTAAACTCAATTGCCGAAGACAGAAGTAGACCCTCAAAATCAGACACGATCTTAAGTGATTAATCTGTTTTAATAACTAGCATCACCGCTGGAGTAGATTATGACGAGGAAACGTAGAAAACCACTCACCAGAGTTAGCGCAGAAATTTAGTCTTCATGCCAACCAAATGACCACCTGGAAGCAGGAATTACTTAAGAACGCCTCGTCAATATTCGATGGGAAGTCTCCGCTAGACAAGAGTAATGATGGGAAGGAAGTAGACAAGTTACACGCTAAAATTGGTCAGTAACAAGTGCTCGTCGAATTAACAGTAACGAGCACTAACTCTGTAATTAGCATACGGTTATCAGATAATGGTATTGGCATGGAAAGTCATCAAGTCGAAAAAACATTTAGGCCTTATTATACCATCGATCTAGAACGTGGCAGCGCTGGATTAGGGATGACAGTGGTATATAACACCTTCACTCAGTTAAGGGCACAGTAAACCGTTGATTAATTGCTCGCGATAAGACTTTGCTGATTGCTTAAACCAAATTTGACAGGCTTTACAAAATGCGGATTGCTCTTGATAGCCTAACAGAGTCGATATTTGACCAATAGGTAGTAAGTCTTGCGCTAAGTATTGCTCAGCTAACTGCTGCCTAACTTGGTTTTTTATTTGAATGAAACTAGTGCCTTGTTGTCGTAATTTACGATGCAATTGCCGAACTCCTAACCCTAAGGCCAATGAAACCGTTTGATTATCACATTGCTCAATCATTAACAAAGGCCGAATCAATGCCGCCACCTGATCTTTAAGTCCAAACAATTTGGCGTCACAACTACGATTGAGAAAATTTAGCGCAGACTCAGCCATCATGTCCGGTTTTAATGACAATGGAATCATTAAATCATTACTTTTTATTACAATGGCGGCAATCGTGTCTTGATAAACAACGGGACAAGCAAATATTTCCCTGCGTGCTTTACTGTTTTTACTTTTTTGATGGGGAAGATAAATCATCTGTGGTTTACATCGACCATTACTCAACAAATCAATAAACTGGCACGCTAAGGCCAAAGTTAATTCAAGCGTTTGTTTCACCGGCGGCAATGGATTAAGCAAAATATTAACATTAAGCAAAATATTGTCGTTATCGGGCAATACAATCATCGACGTCTCTAAACCTGGGGTATGAAAATGAATATATTGATTAATCCAGCCAAAGGCATCGGACAAGTTTGTAGCTTGCTTTGCAGCCAGAGCTAGGGGACCTAAAATATCAAAATCTTGATAAGCCGCTAATCGAATTCCAAAGTCGTCACAATTGAGTGTTGCCGCGCTCAATTCTAATAGTTCAGCATATTTACGATAGGACATATACAGCCCTTTGTGCTGGGCAACTTGCAACGGCAAATCCAATTTTTCCAATAACTGATTACTATCACCACCAAGTTGTGTCACTAAGGTGATAAACCCTTGCAACGATTCACTGCGTATTAATTCGCTCATTATCCCCTCCAGCCTATGTCCAAAAATAACAAGTTTTAGCCCAACTTTCTAGGCATGATAAAAATAAAAAGAGGATATAGCACGATGAGTCAACCGAATTACGATTATATAGTTATTGGCGGCGGCAGTGCCGGCTGTGTGATGGCATCACGTTTAAGCGAAGATCCCAACGTTAGCGTTTGCTTGATTGAAGCAGGAAAAACTGATAATTCGGCATTAATCCAAATGCCAACGGGTATTGCAGCTTCCCTGCCCTACGGTATTAATAGTTGGCATTACAATACCGTGCCACAAGCTCAATTGAATAATAGATTAGGCTTCCAGCCCCGCGGAAAAGTGCTCGGCGGCAGTAGCTCAGTCAATGCCATGGTCTATATCCGTGGTAATCGTTGGGATTATGATAACTGGTTAGCCCAAGGTAATCTCGGCTGGGGTTTTGATGATGTCCTACCCTATTTCATTAAGGCTGAGAATAACCAAACATTTCACGATAACGAGTTCCATGGCAATGCCGGTCCGCTCAATGTCATGGAATTGCAATCGCCAAGTCCTTTAAACAAGATTTTTCTCACCGCCTGTCAAGAGCAGGGTATTCCCTACAACGAAGACATCAATGGGTTATCGCAAGTAGGGTGCCGTCAACCACAGGTCACCCAAAAAGCCGGCGAGCGTTGTAGTGCTGCTAAAGCCTATATCACGCCGCATTTAAATCGTCGTAATTTAACGGTTATTACCCAAGCTCAGGTCGAAAAAATTCACATTAGCGAATTAGTCGCACTCGGTGTTCATTACTCAAAAGATCAAAAATCACACTATGTTAAAGCCAATAAGGAAATCATTTTAAGTGCTGGAGCGTTTGGCTCGCCACAAATTTTAATGCTCTCTGGTATCGGGCCTAAGGCTCACCTTCAACAATTAGGCATTAATGATCTGGTTGATTTACCTGGCGTTGGTAGTAATTTACAAGATCATATTACCGTGGTACCGATTTATCGGACTCATAGTAGTAATGATACCTTTGGTATTAGCCCTCGCGGCGGGCTAGATATAAGTAAAGGGATTTACCAATGGTTTAAACAGCGCAAGGGTAAGCTCACCAGTAACTTTGCCGAGTCTCATGCATTTGTTACCATCGATCCAAACTCCCCAGCGCCAGACATTCAACTCGAATTTGTGATTGGCTTGGTTGATGATCATAATCGCAAACTCCATTTAGGCCATGGCTATAGCGTACATGCCAGTTTGATGCGCCCGAAAAGTCGCGGCACCGTCAGATTAGCCAGTACAGACTATCGACAGGACCCGTTAATTGACCCTAATTACTTATCTCATCCTGATGATCTACCAGCGCTAATCACCGGGTTGCAACACACATTAGCGGTCATGGAAAGTAGCGCGTTTGATGCGGTTAAAGGTAAAATGGTTTATCCAATAGATCGAGAGAATGTTGAACAGCTCACCGAGTTTATACGTGCCAATGCCGACACTGAATATCACCCAGTAGGCACCTGTAAAATGGGTGTAGACCAAGACAACGAAGCCGTGGTTAACCTACAACTTCAAGTCCGAGGTGTTAGTCATTTACGAGTAGTCGATGCCTCAGTTATGCCAACCATCATCACCGGTAACACCAATGCACCAACCATTATGATCGCCGAAAAAGCCGCTGATATGATAAAGAATGCTTAATCAACTCAATATAATTGCTGTGGTGTGGTTTATAAGATAGGATTCTATTTTGAATGGAGATATTATGAATTACACCCTGCATTTGGCTCATATCAATGATACCCACTCACATTTTGAGCCCTCTTTATTGCATTTTAATCTCGAACTCAATCACACCCAATATCGACTCGATATTCCCTGTGGTGGCTATGCTAATGTTGCCAGCGCACTACAACAACATCGTTTAAATGCCAAGCAAGCTCAACAAAACTCATTGTTTTTACACGCTGGGGATAGTTTTCAGGGCAGTCTTTATTTTAGTTGTTTTAAAGGCCAAGCCAATGCAACGTTATTAAATTATCTGCAACCCGACGCCATGACTATTGGCAATCATGAATTTGACTTAGGCAATACGCCCGTTTCTGACTTTTTAAGCCAGATTAACTTTCCAATGCTCGCTGGTAACATGGATCTTAGCCAAGAGGATCAAACAAAAGAAGCACCGCTGCGCCCTCATAAAAATTTATATTTTTATGATAATAATAAAAAAATTGCCAATTATTTAATTAAGTCTCTGCGTAACGATAATCACCAAGTACCAATCGCAATTGTTGGTATCACCTTAGATTTAATGCAAAAAATTGGTTGTCCGGATCCCGATTGCCATTTTTTAGATGCAATCTCTACCACCAGAGCCACTATTAATCATCTCCACCAACAAGGGATTAAACATATTATTGTGCTTAGTCACTTAGGTTATTTGGGGGATCTTGAGCTGGCGGAACAAGTTGATGGTATCAGTGTGATTGTCGGTGGACATACCCATACCTTATCTGGTGATTTTAGCTCGTTAAACATTCCCTGCACGGGCGAAGCCGATCAACGGGTCAATAACACCTTAATTTTGCATGGCGGTCAGCACGCTGAATCAATGGGCCTATGCCAAATTACCTTTGATCAGAAAGGCGTAGTCAGTCACTTCGAGGGCGGGGTTAAGTTTTTAATCAACAATGAGTGGCAAGCCTTTGAGCATCAACAAGTGGTGACGTCAGAACAGCATCAGGAAATCGCCCGTTTTATTAGCTCTAATCCGTGTTTTCATCAAGTGGAAAGCGATCAATATGTCGAACAACTTATTGCAACAGACTATCGGCCCGCGGTCGCAAAAATGCGTAAAAAAGTAGTAGCAACATTATCTCAGCCATTAACTCATGTCCGGTTGCCGACCAGCGACCTGCCCTTTGGCAGTGAAATTGCGCCGTTAGTTGCTCAAGGCTTCTACCATAGCGCCCAGCAAAAGCGCAATATTGACTTTGCACTGCATAATGCCGGCGGTGTCCGGGTATCAATAAAGGATGGTCCGCTAACCGTCGCTGAAATTTCCGGTCGATTATTACCTTTCGCTATCCCGATTATTAGCTACTTAATCTCAGGAAAACAGTTAAAGCTAGCCTTAGAGGGCGCAATTAATAATGCGACCAATAATGGGATAAAAGGCAGTGGCAATGGCAGCTACCCCTATACCCACTATTTGAAATTTGAATACGATGGTGTACTCCCAGCAAACCATCGCATTAGTTCGCTATTACTGTGGCGTGATCAACAATGGATAGCCGTCAACAACGATGAAATTTATTGCGGCGTTTCATCCTCTTATACTATTGCCGGCAAAGAAGGCTATGAAGCTTTGTTAGCCAGTACCGATCATGTTGATCATCACATGACCATGGCCGATTCATTTATTGAGTTTATTGCCAATACTTCGTTTCCGATCACTAATTCGACCAATAATCGTTTAGTAGCAGCCGTGTAATCTGCTACACTGCGCAAAAATAGTTATCACTTCAAATATGGGTAGGCGGTCATGGGGTTTTCAACCTTAAATCTTAATCAAAATTTAATCAAAGCAATCACACAACAAGGTTATCAAGAGCCGACTCCAATCCAACTTGAAGCAATTCCTGCTATATTAAACCAGCAAGATGTCATGGCTGGCGCACAAACCGGTACCGGAAAAACAGCGGCTTTCGCCTTGCCAATATTACATCAACTGGCCAGTGCTCCTGAGCGACAAGGTAAATTACGCGCGTTAGTGCTAACCCCAACGCGCGAACTAGCTCAGCAAGTCGCTAAAAGCTTTGAAAGCTATGGCCAATATTGTGATTTAACCATGACGATCGCTTATGGTGGTATTAGCATAAAAAACCAAGTCGATGCTCTTAAAGCTGGGGTTGATATTTTGGTCGCGACCCCAGGTCGTTTATTGGATCATTTAGTTAAGGGTACCATCAGTCTTGATGATATTGAGCACTTAGTGTTTGATGAAGCAGATCGGATGCTCGATATGGGCTTTATTATCGATATCAAACGCATTTTAAAGCGGATGCCAGAACAACGCCAAACGATGTTATTTTCAGCGACCTTCGACGATGCGATCTTCAATTTAAGTAAAACTTTGCTTAACGATCCAATACTGATTGAAGTGAACGACCGCAACACCGCAGCGAGCCAAGTACAGCAAACGATTTATTGTGTCGATAGCGATCGAAAGCGAGAGTTAACCTCTTATTTAATTGGTTCTAGAAATTGGCAGCAAGTGCTTATTTTCACCCGCACTAAACAAGGCTGTGATGCCCTAGCCAAAGAAATGTGTAAAGATGGTATCAAGACCCAATCTATTCATGGTGATAAATCCCAAGGCGCTCGAGAACGCGCTTTATCCGAGTTTAAAGAAGGAAAAATCCGCGCACTGGTTGCCACTGACGTCGCGGCTCGTGGTATCGATATTGACCAATTACAATATGTTATCAACTATGAACTTCCTTATATCGCCGAAGATTACATTCACCGCATCGGTCGCACCGGTCGTGCAGGTAGCAGTGGTATCGCCATTTCATTACTCAGTAGTGAAGAAAACTATTTACTGGAAGCGGTTGAGTCAGTTCTTGATACAAGAATAGCCCAAGAGTGGATCCCTGGCTTTGAACCTGACTTAAATAAAGTCTTTGATAACAAGAACAATTCTAACTCGGCACAGAAAAAACGTGCTAACGACCGCGCTTTTGGCGGTAATAACAAATCCCGTCGACGTCGTTAATCATTGAATCGCGGAGTAATAAAGCTCCGCTACTTTCAAAAACATGTTACATCCATCACAAAATTAATGCTAAAATCCGCGAAATTTAGAGTGTTTACGCTAAATGGGACGCATCAAACGAGCTAACCAACCATGACATATCATTAACGTCATACGGTTGTCATAAGACTCAGTAACGATGTAGTAAATTAATTAAGACGGATGAACCTGATGAAAAACAATAACGATTTTCATACTAAGCGATCGACCAATGCACATTTTAATCAACATTTAATCGCCTTAAGCATATTATCAAGCTTCGGTATAGCCACGACAGCAATGGCCAATGATACAGTGACCGATGCTTGCTATAACTGCCCTAGTTTAACTAAAATTGCCGATGCCACTCTATTTTCTGACAGTGATTATTATCAGCGAGTAACAACGGCAATCATCGCTAACCAATCAAATTATCAACTACGTGGCGCAATCAATAGCACCATTAGTGAAAATCATAAAAAGCTATCTTATTCAGAGGCATGGACGGCACTGACCGTGACGGATCAAGATCCACAAAATCCTGATAACGTTATCTTAATTTATAAGGGTAACTCCATTGCAAAACACTCAAACGGTAGTGGTAGCCAATCTAGTAATCCTGATAATTGGAATCGTGAACATGTATGGGCTAAAAGCCATGGTTTTCCCAGTAGTAGTGCCTTCGCCTACACGGATATCCATCACTTAAGACCTTCAGATATTTCAGTTAATTCAGCTCGAGGTAATTTAGATTTTGATTTAAGTGACACTCCTTTAAGTGAAGCGCCACAAAATCGGGTCGATTCAGACTCATTTGAGCCCAATAACAATGTTAAAGGTGATATCGCCCGAATCTTATTTTATATGGATGTACGTTACAACGGCAATGATGGTTCAACTCCAGATTTAACGTTAGTCAATCACATCACCAGTGTTGGCGATGCTAAGCTAGGTAAAATATGTACTCTATTAGCATGGAGCAATGCCGATCCTGTCAGTGATTTCGAGCTAAATCGTAATAATGCCATTTATGAGTTCCAAGGCAATCGTAATCCGTTTATTGATCATCCAGAATGGATTGATCAAGTTTTTACTAACGATTGTTCTAATACTGGCACGCCAGATCCCGAGCC
>SPKZ01010579.1_pt1 | contig 13389 bp, 15 predicted proteins | sample 2456571 | NCBI WGS metagenome assembly SPKZ01 (sample SAMN11192286, study PRJNA482655) | marine metagenome | biome: ENVO:00000447; feature: ENVO:00000244|ENVO:00000211|ENVO:00000569|ENVO:00002023; material: ENVO:00002151; isolation source: ocean water from marine abyssalpelagic zone ...
TAGATACGATTCATAACAAACTAGTTGTTCAATAAATTTAATTTTCCCATTTGTTATTGCCATTAGTTTTCTTTTGTAAGTGATGTCTATCTTTGTTCTTCTTTGCAATAATTGAATTGTCTTTTCAGTAAGTTGTCTTCCCTGTCTGTCTCTATCAAAAAGTAATATGAGATTTTCATATTTTGCAACAGAGTCAGTAAAATTTACCATTCCTCCAAATTTATGAAATTCTAAAATTTTACCCGTATACCCAATCTTTCTTAATGCAATAGAATCTCTTTTTCCTTCAACAACTACTGTTTCTTCAATAGAATTTAATTGAAAAATAAAATCTTTCAATTCTATAATTTCTTGTTCTGTTACGAGCATATTGTTTACTTTGTTTTAACATATTAAGCACTTTTGATAATTAAAAATAATGTCTGATGTTTTACTTGTACAAAATACTAGAATTGAAGGATCTGGATACTTGGGTGATCTTTTAAAAAATGATGGTTTTGAAATTACATCAGTTAATGCAAAAAATGAAGAACTTCCAAAGAAAGATTTTTCACTAGTAGTAATTTTAGGTGCGCCTGAAAGTGCAAATGATGACTTGCTTTATCTTTTGGCAGAACAACAACTCATCAAAGACTGTGTTGAAAAAAATATTCCTGTTTTAGGAATTTGTTTAGGTTCCCAACTAATTGCAAAAACTTTTGGTGCCAAAATATATCGCGGACCAAAAAAAGAAATTGGATTTTATAATGATTTGAAAATTTCCAATGATTCTTCACTTTTCTCTGGATTCAAAAATCCATTTACTGTGTTTCATTGGCATTCTGACACATTTGATTTGCCTGAAAATGCCATTAGACTAGTCTCATCTGAGCACTATCCAAACCAAGCATTTCAATACAAGAGTGCAGTTGGATTACAATTTCATTTGGAAGTAAATGAGGACATGGTTAATTTGTGGCTTGATAACACTGAGGAAAAATTACAAAAAATCCCCGATATTGATCCACAAAAAATTCGCTCAGAAATTAATGAAAATATTTCAAATGTAAAATCAAATATGCAGAATTTTTACAACAATTTCAAATCATCTTTCAATCTTTGACCAAAGTTTAATATACTTAATTCTAATTTTATCGATAGAACGATGACTGCTGTTAAGAAAATTTTTGAAGACACCATTCAAACCGATCATAAAGTCATCACTGAGGAATTATCAAAATCAATTCTCAAAACTTATGGTGTCAAAGTTCCACCTTTTGCACTTGTAACTTCTGTTGAAGAAGCAGTAAAACAAGCAAAGAAGATTGGATTTCCAATTGTAATGAAAGTAGTTTCTCCACAAATTTTACACAAAACTGAGGTCGGTGGAGTTAAAGTTGGAATTGATAATGTCAATGATGTTAAAAAAACATTCACTGACATGTATGGTAGACTTTCAAAAAAGAAAGGAGTTGATGTAAAAGGAATACTTCTTGAAAAGATGGTTCCAAAAGGTGTTGAACTAATTGTTGGTATTCAAAACGATCCACAATTTGGTCCAATCATTATGGTAGGACTAGGAGGAATAATGACCGAAGTAATGAAAGATGTAGCATTTAGAATGCTACCAATTACAACTTCAGATGCAAAATCTATGATTAATGAACTCAAAGGTGCAAAACTTCTCAAAGGTTTCAGAGGAAGTGCGCCAATTGACATTAACATGGTCGCAAAAATGTTAGTAGACATTGGAAAATTAGGCGTAGAAAACGCTGATTATGTAAACAGTATTGACTTTAATCCAGTAATTGTATATCCAAAATCCCATTTTGTAGTTGATGCAAAAATTCTTCTAAATAACAAAGTAAAGAAAAATTCAATCTCTAAAGCAAAACCAAACATTACATCAATGGAGTCCTTCTTTACTCCAAAGTCTGTTGCACTAGTTGGTGCATCGGGAACACCCGGAAAGATTGGTAATTCTGTATTAGATGCACTTGGAAAACAAGATTTCAAAGGTAAAGTATACCCAATTAATCCTAAACAAAAATCAATTCTTGGACTCAAATGTTATCCATCATTAGAGGCAATACCTGGAAAAGTTGATCTGGTTGTTGTTTGTATTGATCTTTCAGCATGTGGCCCAATTATGAAAGCATGTGCTAAAAAAGGAATTCATAATGTTGTAATCGTTTCTGGTGGTGGTAAAGAACTTGGTGGTGATAGAGCAGCAATGGAATCTGAAGTCAAAGAATTATCTATAAAACACAAAATTCGTGTAATTGGTCCTAATTGTATTGGAATGTTTAATGCAGCAAATAGACTTGATTGTGCATTCCAAGGACAAGAAAGAATGGTTCGTTCAAAATTAGGAAATGTTGCATTTTTCTCACAAAGTGGAACCATGGGAATTAGTATGTTGGAAAGTGCTGATGTATTTGGTTTATCCAAGATGATTAGCTTTGGTAATCGTTCTGATGTTGATGAAGCAGATATGATATGGTATGCTGCAAATGATCCTCAAACTAAAGTAATTGGATTGTATGTTGAAGGATTTGGAGATGGTAGAAAATTCATCAATACTGCTAAACGTGTTATGAAAGAAACAAAGAAACCAATAGTGATTTGGAAGAGTGGAAGAACTGCTGCAGGTGCAAAACAAGCTGCATCTCATACAGGTTCACTTGGTGGTTCAAATGCAATTATTATGGGTGCATTCAAACAAGCAGGAATTATTTCAGTTGACAGTTATCAACAACTAGTTGGAGTTCTAAAGGCATTAGCATGGCAACCAGCTGCAAAGGGAACTAATGTTGCTATGACTAGTAATGGTGCTGGTCCAATGATTGGTGGAATGGATCAATTAGAAAAATTTGGTCTTACAATAGGAAAGTTATCACCAGAACGTGTCAAAAAAATGAAGGCTCATTTTCCAATAGCTGTTCCTATTCATAGTGGTAATCCAGCAGATGTGGGTGGTGGTGCAACTGCAGAAGATTATAAATTTGTCATTCAACATTTCATGGAAGAAAAAAATATTGATATCGCAATGCCATGGTTTGTTTTCCAAGATGATCCACTTGAAGAAACAATTGTTGATTATCTTGCTGATTTCCAAAAGAAAAGAAAGAAACCCCTTTTAGTTGGATGTAATGGTGGTCCGTATACTGAAAAAATGGTAAAATTGATTGAGAAACATAATGTTCCAGTTTACCAAGACCTTCGAACTTGGATTGAAGCTGCAGGTGCATTAGTTCAATTAGGCAAAATACAAGGAAAATAGATAACATTTAATTCCTAATTCACTTCGCAAATTAACATGTCACTAGTTACCACATCTACTTCTGACGGCATTTGTACTGTCAAAATCAACCGACCTGACAAACTAAATGCAATGAATACAGATGTTGCAAAAGAACTAATCTCAACTTTTGAAGCACTCAACCATGATGAAAATGTCAAAGTAATAATTTTGACTGGCGAAGGCGACAAAGCATTTTCTGCTGGTGCAGATATTGAATACATGTCAAAAATCACTGCAGATGAATCCGTTGAGTACGCAAAAACTGGTCAACTTGTTACTTCAACTGTTGAGCTAGTACGACAACCAACTATTGCAGCTATCAATGGTTTTGCTTTAGGTGGAGGTTGTGAACTTGCAATGTCTTGTGATATTAGAATAGCAGCAGATACTGCTAGACTAGGTCAACCAGAAGTTACAATCGGTATTCCTCCTGGATGGGGCGGAACACAAAGATTGATGAGAATTGTGGGAATAGCAAAGGCAAAAGAAATTGTTTACACTGGTAAAATGATCAAAGCAGACGAAGCAAAAGAAATCGGTCTTGTAAACCAAGTCGTTCCTCTTACATCATTACAAGAAGAAGCTTTGAAAATGGCACAAAAAATTGCTGGCAACTCTACAATGGGTGTTCAAATGTCTAAAGTTGCAATCAACAAAGGAAGAAACGCAGACCTTGATACTGGTCTTGCAATAGAACTTCTTGCTTGGAGAAATTGTTTTACTCATCCTGACAGAAAAGAACGTATGACAGCATTTGTTAACAAGTCAAAGAAATAGCTATTTCCAATTTCCTTCTTATTTTATTCAATTTTAAAAATATTTTTTTAGAAAATTTATTCCTATTACTCTGCATTTTGTTGATATTCAATCATGATAATAACTTATTGATTTATTACACATGAAAAATAAAATTATTCTGTCTTTGAAACAAATGTCTATTTTGTATATTGTAGTTGGTGTAATTATTGGGTTTAGTGTAGCCGTTATTGCATTAATTGAATCCCCTGAAATTCAAATTACTGATGCTGAATCAGTCGATGTTTATCCTAAATTTGAAAATCCAAATCCACAAAAACTATCATACACGTTAATTGCTCAAGATGCTGAAATTGAAATATCTCCAGGAGTAAGAACTACAGTTTGGACATACAATGGAACAGTCCCTGCACCCACTCTAAGATTTACCGAAGGTGACGATGTTACAGTAAAGTTTGTAAATGAAACTCCTTATGCACATACAATTCATTTTCATGGTACACATGACTCTGCAAATGATGGGGTGTGGCCACAGATAATGCCTGGTGAAGAATACACGTATAATTTTGTTGCACATGAATCTGGATTATTCATGTACCACTGTCATGCATTTCCAACAACTGAGCATGTAAGAATGGGGATGTATGGAACAATGATTATAGATCCTGCAATACGTCCAATGGAACCTGCAAGAGAATATTTTTTCGTTTTAAGTGAGATGGATCCAAATAACGCTTTAGAATACTTTACAGAATATTATCCAGTTAATGGATATGCCAATCAATACATGGATAATCCAATTCAAATTGTTAAAGGAGAACTAGCTAGATTTTATGTAATTGGAATTGGCGGAGTGTTACAATCCCCATTTCATATTCATAGTACAATTTTCAAAGTATACCCGTCAGGAATTTTATGGAATGAGCCGTACTTTGCACAAACTCATCTAGTTGCAAATGGCGATACTGCAATAATTGAGGCAAAATGGAATGAGTCTGGAAAGTATCTATTTCACGTTCATGGTATACAAGAAGAGCGTGGCTCAATGGGGATAATAGAAATAGTTGAAGATAGTTTCTCATTATCAAAGTTAGAAACCCCAAGTAACAGCGAAGGGAGTCATTCAATGATAGAATGGCAAGAAGATTTGATAAAATCTTTAGAAGCACCACAGATTATTTCTTATGAGAATTTGGGAGAAGTAACAACAAGTGATGCAATAAAAATTGAAACTGACAAGGTATCTATTGTAAACGAGTCTTACAATCCCGAAATTGTAGAATCTTATAACCCCACAGCAATTAAAGTCAATTCAGGTACTACAGTTACATGGACAAACGACGACTTTGTAGCACATACAGTTACTGATATTGAAGGATCATTTGATTCAGAATTTATTCAAGCAGGCAGTACTTGGTCATATACATTTGAAAAATCTGGAGAATGGGATTATCTTTGTACATTACACCCTTGGATGAAAGGTACAGTTAGTGTCAACTAAAAATTTTAATTAATTCCAATAATTTGAAAATCGAATCTAACAAATTGTTTATGTTCAATTATTGTAATGAGTATGCGTTGTCTTATACTACAGTGTGATTCGTTATATCTAATTTCTATTGATTCAAATTCTGATCTATGGATGGTATCTGATTTAATGTCTGCACGAAATGTTAGAAAATTACCAGTAATTACTAATGATAGGGTTTTTGGAATAATCACTACAAGTGATATGGTCAAACACATTGCCGATCATTAAAAAAAATGACCAAAACATGATAATTTCTTGAATTCCTAGTGTGTGGGGTGGGAAAAGCTTATTATAATTTGAAGCGTCTTTTTTCATCATAATGGCAACTGAACAAACACAAAAGTTAGTTACAGTTACTGCAAAGGCAGCTGAGAAGATCCACGAATTCATGAAAGAGGAAGCAGAATCTCCACAATACCTTAGAATGTATGTTCAAGGTGGAGGTTGTTCTGGTTTGTCTTATGGAATGGGTTTTGAAAAAGCACCAGAAGACGATGACATTGTCATTGAAGAAAATGGAGTGAAAATCTTAGTTGACAGCTACAGCGTTGATCACCTTCAAGGTGCAAACGTGGACTATATTGAAAGCTTAATGGGTTCTGGATTCAAAATTAATAATCCAAATGTTACAAAATCCTGTTCATGCGGTTCCTCTTTCAGTACTGAATAAATAATCATTATTTTTCATTTTTGTATTTTTTTAATTTTTTTTTTTGCGATACCCTCATATATCGCAGATTGAACCTCAGATTATAATGATAAAGGAGATGAAGAATTTATGCCTCAATCAGGAATTGTCAAATATCACGTTAAACTTTCCTATGAAGTTGATGGACTCGTTGAAAGGGCAGATATAATCGGAGCAATCTTCGGTCAGACAGAAGGTCTGTTAGGTCCGGAGATGAATCTGAATGAACTGCAACGAGTTTCTAAAGTAGGACGCATTGAAGTTAATGCAAAATCTACATCAAATACCACCACTGGTGATGCATTAATCCCAATGAGTACTGATATTGATACTTGCGCATTGATTGCTGCAGGAATTGAAAGTATTGACAAAGTTGGTCCATTTGACTGTAAATTTAGATTAGAAGCCATTGATGATGTACGAGCTGCAAAGAAAGATGACATTGTAAGACGTGCAAAAGAAATCAAACAAAAATGGGCAACAAAAACTGTCAGTGAAGGGGAATCTATGTTAAATGATGTTCATAGAGGTGATACTGGTAAATTAGCTACATATGGGCCATCAAAACTCACATGCAGTTCTGGAGTCTTTGCTTCCACTTGGGTAATTCTAGTTGAAGGACGAGCAGATGTAATTAATCTTCTAAGAGCCGGATATGATAATGTACTTGCAATTGAGGGTGCAAAAATTGATGAATCAATCAAGGAATTATGTGCTGAGAAAGAAACTGTAGTTGCATTTCTTGATGGTGATAGAGCAGGTGGATTTATTCTTAAAGAACTTCAATCGGTTGTTACATTAGATTATGAACTTAGAGCAGATAAAGACGTTGAAGTTGAAGAATTAACTCCTCAAAGATTAGATGAAATTCTAAGACCTGTTGCTGATGAAATTAGAGATGGAAAACCAAAACCAAAACTAAAAAGTGAAGATGACAAACCTGTAGCAGAAATTGCAACAAAGTTTTTCCCAAATCTAAATGAAACACTTGAAGCAGTTGCAACAGATGGTGATCAAAATGAAATCTTCAAAGTTCCAATCAGTGAGGTTGTCAGTAAATTATCAACACAATCTGGAATCAAATATCTTCTACTAGATGGAATTATCACTCAGAGACTTTTAGAGAGTGCCAAAAATGCAGGTGTTGAATGTGTAATTGGCCATAGAATTGCAAAACTATCAAACTCTGATGGTATGACGCTTAAAACATTCGGTGACCTAGGCGTAGCATAGGATTTCTAGATGACTGAATTAAAAATTCAGCATATCTTAACTCTCTCTTATCTCCTATCAAAAGGTGCAAAACACAACTATGTTACTGTTACAACTTCTTTGCTCGGAAAGAACATAAAAAAATCACAACAAGCTGCATCAAAACATCTACTTGAATTAGAACAAAATCAATTCGTTGAAAGAATAATTAATGGACGAAATATTTCAGTAAAAATTACTGCAAAAGGATTTTCCGAAATGGTAAAACTAGCAGCTGTTTTACAAAAAAGTTTAGATTCATTTCCATCACATGTTGAACTAAAAGGAATTCTAGTTTCTGGAATGGGTGAAGGTGCATACTATATGGCACTAAAAGGATATACCAAACAATTCAAATTAAAAATTGGATATGTTCCATTCCCTGGAACTCTTAATGTTAGATTAGATCAAAAAACTCATCAAGAAGCAATTAAACAATTTGAAACTTTAGAGGGTATCAAAATTAAGAGTTTTTCAGATGGGAAGCGGTCTTATGGATGGGTAAAGTGTTTCCCTGCCAAACTCAACAACTCGATTAGTTGTGAATTAATCATGCTTGAGCGAACACATCATGATGACTCAGTAGTTGAGTTAATTTCAAAAATCTGTCTGAGAAAAACTGGAAAACTAAAAGATGACTCTAAGGTTTCTATTAAAATTCCAATAAATTCCTAGATTCCATGAATTGATTCACCATACTCTTTTTGTATTTTAGAGCTCGAACTTTCAGGAATTGGCGATTGTAATCTTGCAACTTTTGCATCTAGATTAATTCTCTTACATCCATCCACAATGAATTTTTCTTGATGAACTTGATCATATCCTAATGCAATAATTTGTGGTCTTACATGATTAACTGTCTTGAAAATATCATCTTCTTGTCCTATCAAACAAAGATCTACCATTGCAAGTGAATTTACTAACTCTTGTCTCTGTTCTTGAGTGTGTAACGGATTTCTCTTTTTCATTTTTACTGATGTGTTGTCGGTTGCTATCACTACCACTAAAACATCACCTAATGCCTTTGCCTCATTTAGTGTGTAAATATGACCTGGATGTATGATGTCAAATACCCCTCCTGCTAATACTACATGTAATGAATCTCGTCCAATTTCGGTAAGCGTTATTCTATCTTCATTTATGAGTTGATTTTTTATTAACACATCAATTTTTGAATTTATTTCATCTTCTGATAACATACTTTCTTTTTTTATGATGTCAATTGGAGATTTACCGTTAATCTGACATACATACATCGCAGAAAGAATTGCTTTTTCACTTGATTCCAACATTTTTTAATTTCAAACCCCTCTCTTTAATTCATCGCTCAAGATTACATTTTTGGATCAAGGCCTTTTGCCAATCTCAATGCATCAACAAGACCATCTGCATATCCAATACTCAAAATTGCTACTTCATCTTGTCCATCTTCTAGAAATTTTTCTGCATCTTGTATGTACAAATTTGCATTTTCTAAAATCACTTGAAATTCTTTTTCATTTTTGTAATGAGGCTCAATTTCTTTGAGTGCTTCTCTAACCATTGGAACATATTTTTCCATCATTTGTTTTGAAATCTTTTTTGTTTTTTCTGAATTATCAAATGGCTCATCAATACACTCTCCTAATATTTTCAAGGCATCTGATTCTGTAAAATGTAGTCTACCTGGAATGATTACTGTGTGTGGGGGTTTTCCAAAATCTCTTTTCTTTAAACTAGATATCTTACCTGAAATAATTGTTTGATCTTTGAATCCTACTCTTGATGCAATTATTGCATATGAACTTGTGCTTATGACTTTTCTTTTTTGACCTTTCTCTGTTTCTATTAATCCATTTAATGCATCTTTAGGATCTAAGAAAAAATCTTTATCTTGATTATACTCTAAGAGAAGTACTGTGTGATTTCCTTCAATGATATTTTTGTAAATAACATAGTATGGTGTAGTAAGTGATTTCATTTCACTCATTATTGTAGCAATCCTCCCAACTTTGTAAAAATGTAAACCACATTCACCTATCATTGAAGTAAGTGATGATGATGCATGAATAGAATACGTCTTTATTTTTTCTTCAATTGCCCTTGTTCTTAATTCAATGTGTGTTGTTGCAATGTATGGATCACCATATGATAGCAATACTACTTTCTTTTTTTTGGCATTTTCCAAAATCTCTTTTCCGTCTTCCACTAACCATCTTTTTGCAGGTTTGAATTCACCTTTTACTGCATTTTTAATTTTACTTAAATCTGATTTTCCAATAGGACTCGTAAATTGTTCAAGATAGACAATGTCTGCTTTTGCTAAAACATCTAATGCTTCAATTGGTATTGATTTGAATCCTGAAATTCCTAAACCTACAAACCAAAGCATTATTGCATTTTTTTATCATGAAGTCTTTTTAAATGCTGTAAAGTTTTCTTTAAAATTTCTATACCTCTTAGATATTCTTCAATTGAAACTTTTTCATCAATTGTATGGGCTTCGTGTGGATCACCTGGACCATATGTTACAACGGGAATATTCCATTGATTTCCAAGAACATTCATGTCACCTGTACCTGTTTTTCTGATTAAAGTCGGTCTTGAATGTTCTACATCCATAATTCCGAGGGTAAATGCTCTTACTAGTGGTGAATTGTGAGGTGCTTCAAATGGTTCGGTTTCATCAAGAATTGAATAAAATGCTTCTACCTCTCTTTCCTGCGAAATTTCTTTTACTAATGTTGCAATTTTTTGCTCAACTGTTTTACAATTCATATCCACTGGAATTCTAATATCAAAAGTTGTTTCACATTCTTTTGGAGTTACATTGTGACTTGTACCACCTTTTATCTCAGTAACAGTTGCAGTCAATAACATTCCTTTAGTTTTACCATCTTGGTTGGCTTCTAATTTGTCTCTAATCTCTTTTGCAAAGATCATTGATTCTTGAATTGCATTCTTTGAAAGCCATGGAGCGCTTGCATGTGAACTATCACTAACATTAATTTTGAGGTTTATTGCCAATCTTCCTTTGTATGCAATTGTAACTTGTTTGATCCCACTTGGTTCTCCAAAAATTGCATAATCAATACCCATATCTTTTTTAACTAAATTTTTAATTCCTGTAGCATTACCTTCTTCATCTACAGCTCCAACAAAAATTACGGTTCCATTATTATTTTGAATTGACGCTGCAGCAAATAACATTGCCATTAATGGTGCTTTTGCATCTGATGCACCACGTCCATAAAGTGAATCGCCTTCTTTTCGTACTTTGACTTTCCCTGGAACCACATCCATGTGTCCACATAACATAATTTTTGGTGAACCTGATCCTTTTTTTGCAATTACGTTTCCTACTTCATCAATTTGAATATCTTCGAATCCTAAATCATCACATTTATCAACTAAAAATTCAGCCATTGGTTTTTCACTAAGAGATGGTGTGTACAGGTTGAGTGCCTTCTCTAGCATCTTTACTGTAAATCTCGGTGTAACTGTAAAATGAGTGTCCAATTCTTACTTTTCTACCTTTAGTGCATAATCTAGCATTAGTGATGGAATGTCCACATTACATACTCTGACTGTATTTTTGTATTCAGTTGTGTTGTTAACCTCGTGAACAACTAGTCCTTTTTCATCACTTTCCATTAAATCTACACCTACAATATCTCCCTGAACTGCATTTTTTGCTTTAATACACATCTCTTCCATTTCTGGAGTCACTTTACAAGGCTCAGCTACTCCACCTAGTGCCATGTTTGTTTTCCAATGTTTAGAATTTCTGTAAATTGCTGCAACTATTTTATCGCCAACCATTATTGCTCTAATGTCTCTTGGTGGTCTTTTCACAAATTCTTCTAAATAATGAACTTGATAAATTGGATACATTGTTTCTCTACTTTCAATAATTCCTTCAGCTGCATCAATATCATTTAATTTTGAAATTAATCTTCCCCAACTACCAACTGTTGGTTTGATTACTTTGGGAAATCCTTGTGTTTCTAATGCTTCCAAAGCTGCATCTTTTGAAAAAGCAACTGTTGCATCAGGAGTTGGCACTCCAAATTTCTTTAGTAGCATATGTGTAAATAATTTATTTCCTGCAAAAACACCTGTATTAAGACAATTAATTACTTTGACTCCAAGTCCTTCAAGAGCTGCAGTTGAATGTAAATTTCTATAGTAACTTACACATCTTTGAATAACTACTCCATAATCATCAGGTTTTTTTTCTAAATTTATTGCTAATTTTTTACAATTAACCATCTGTATATTGATATTATTTTTTTTACCTGCTTCTAGTAGAGCTTTTTCTTCCCAACGGATGTTATCGTAAAGAATTGTAACATCAGGACTCACTGTCCCCAATCCTCGCCAACCGTTTGGGCGGGTTTTAGATCAAAACCATCTGAACCTTTTGATAATTCAAAACTTGCACCACATTCAGGACATGTTACAATTTCTCCTTCAAGTGCATCACTTGGTATGGAAATATCTGCATCGCATTCTTCACATTTTGACATATTATCTCTTCATTACTCCTCTTTATTTATCATTAATTATCTTTATCACTAGTATTTTCCTGTATAATTTGTTAATGGTTAGTTTTGTTTTAATTCAGATCTCAAAGTATATGTTAAATCAAGCTTGTTTATTCTAAATTCTTACTCATTTTTAATACTTTCGAATACCGGTTCTGCTAACTTATCGAGACCTCAAACCATTAAAATTATAGATTAGATTAGAATCACCCAACAGTCCTGATGGGGTTTTTAGGTATTGTCCATGATGTTTTCTTTGTATTCACAAATCCACATTCAACTTGCAAAATTCTATCTATTTCAACAATCTTACTTTTTGGAATCTTTTCTTTTGCAAATATTACTACTGTTTTTTTTGTTTCTGATTCCAATACGAATTATCTCTAACAATTTAACACCAAGTTTGAACATAAAGGATTTGTCACATCCCCATGATTCTCCAAGTAGTTCTTCAAATGTTGCAAACCATTGCGGATAACCTCCATCCATTGTAGGAGTCATGGTGATTTTATTTCAGATGGATTTTGAATTAAATTGTACCAAATTATTCTTAAAATTGATAATTATGCAAATTTCAGAATCAAATTTTTTAATGTTTTGACTGCTTTTAGGTATAAATTTCATAAAATCATATTATTTATTCTCATTTTTGATATGATGATCGTTTTAATATATGATTATACCCTACGGGTTGATATTGATAATTAACAGTAACACATTACATTCTATAACTCTACAAAATCATAAACGGACTCTGTTTACATTATTTACAATCTTTATTCTATTAATGACATCTTCAGTGATTGTAGGCATTACTTATGTAGAAGCAACTGCAGGTGATCAATTACTAACAATAAACAATCCGACACCTGAGGACAATGACGCACTTGGCTATTCTATTACATCCACTCCTAATGGTGATCTGCTTGTTGGTGCTCCATTTGATAATACTGGTGCCACATCCACAGGAGCTGCATATCTCTTTGATGGAACTACTGGTAATTTATTATTAACACTAAACAACCCAACCCCTGGGGATTATGATTACTTTGGCTATTCAGTTGCAAGTACACCTGATGGTAACTTGCTGGTAGGTGCTTATTGAGATGATGCTATTTTAGTTAATGCAGGTGCTGCATATCTCTTTAATGGAACTACTGGTAATTTATTATTAACACTAAACAATCCGGCTCAAGATTATAGTGATGGATTTGGATTCTCTGTTGCATCAACTCCTAATGGAGATTTACTAATAGGTGCATTTGCTGATGATACAGGTGCTTCACAAACTGGTTCTGCATATCTATTTAATGGAACACTTCGTGGAACTACTAGTATACCATTACTAACAATA
>SPKZ01018149.1_pt1 | contig 13382 bp, 12 predicted proteins | sample 2456571 | NCBI WGS metagenome assembly SPKZ01 (sample SAMN11192286, study PRJNA482655) | marine metagenome | biome: ENVO:00000447; feature: ENVO:00000244|ENVO:00000211|ENVO:00000569|ENVO:00002023; material: ENVO:00002151; isolation source: ocean water from marine abyssalpelagic zone ...
CTTTTTTAAAATGAAATTGATCAACCTTTTACTAAACATGTAGACGCTATTTTGATATGTTTTAACACTGGAGTTCGATTCTCCACATCTCCACCAAAAAAAATCAGATAATGCTTGCAAGACCGATACTATCGGGCGTTGAGAGACTTTTTAAGAATTCAAATTTCAATTTGAGTCCGTGCTGGGTCCGTACGAAAACCTTATTTTACTCATAATAATCCACAAAAGAAATTACTAAATTTATAACTTAAAAGATAAAAAAATCTATTTACTCACAGTTTTTATATGAAATACAAATTAATGTCTAAATATATCTACATATAAATCAAATTATTTAGATTTAAAGAAAATATTGCGTTAAAATATATAGATAGAAAAGAAAATTGGAGAAGATTTTGATATTAAGTAAAGAGTTAATGGATAAAGCCATAAGTAGAATAAATGAACTTCAACAAGAAACAATAAAAAAAGCAGATGCAATTAAAGGTTCAAAAGATTATGTTGAGCAACAAATGAAATTATATGAACAAGCAGAGATACATAGAAAATCATTAAATTCAATTATTCATCAACAAGAGTTATTATCAAAACAATTTATTAAGTAATAAATATATAAAAGTACAGCTGCTGTACAAGAAAATTACTAATAATTATACATTCAAATACACCTTATAATAAGACTTCTTATGTAAACAGTACAAGTGTACAAGAATCTTTAACATTATCTTCTATTTAAGTCTTTTATTATTCTATAATTTATTTTTAATTCTTCTATATGTCAATTACTTGTACTTCTGTACTGAGCTTAATCAAATGACTATATCATAGGTATTATATGGGTACAAGAGTTTCTTTTAAGATGTACACACTTTATGTTAATAATTAGATAAAGCCTTAAATAGGACATTATAGGTGTACAAGTAATTTTGATATCTGTGCAACATGCAACGGTATTTTCAAGAAAAAAAAATTTTACTTCTTCATTGTAGTTATATATAGTATAGAGATTGGGGTTTAATCCCCTACCCCACTTTTTTCTTTATTATTTAATATCATGTTGCATCAGAACGTTGCATATCATAAAATGTTCTACTAATTGAATTTATTTTTTATACGTTTGAGCTTATATAATAATCCTACAGAACTATTTAATTTTACTAAAACATTTATCAAAGTACTTATTATATTCATCTTCTAATCTTTTAAAATCAGTAATCTTTTCTGGAACTTCAATTAAAGAGCAAGGTCCTTTTGGCGGTACCTCTAACATTGTGTCTAGATAAAGTAGGTTATTTATTTTAGCCAGTTTATAAAAAAGATTATAACTTCTTTTATTTTTACATTTTGCTGACAGTAAAAAACCTTCAGTAATTATATACTTAAAATGTTCTCCTGCACTTGCTCTATCATTTTCTACACTTTTGATACAGTACTCTAAAGATTTCTTTGGATCATTATTAAAGGCATGATATCTAGATTTAAGAAAACTAATATGTAGATCAGAATCATTTTGATGATATACTAATTCTAACATTAGAAACATCTCCTCACATGACACTTTTTCTTTATTTGATTTTATATCTTTTGGTATTAGATTAAAAAATAAGCATGACTTTAAATGATTTATTTTTTCTATTTTTGTCTGAAAAAGTAATATATCAGTTTTCCAGTTATCTTTATTTAGTCCATCTTTCTCTTCCATTTTAGAAGCATAATTTTTAAACTCATTAAATAATTTAGAAAAACTTTCCTGGCTTTCTTTACCGATTATTATATTAACAGGTAAGTAAATAGTCATAAATTTAAATGCTGTCTCTTCATTAACATTGTACAAGAGGCCGATACGACCTGTAAATTCTTTTATTAATTCTTTTGGTTTAATTTCAGAATAAAGAATATCTCTCATAAAAGAACCATATTCTCTTAGATATAAACTAGCAATATCAAACTCAAGATTAATATGTTTAAAATGTTCTCGAGTGACAATTAAATCTGCACTTCCGTATGATTCCATTCTTTCATAAGTAGAATTTATATCAAGTATTAAATAATAGTGTTCTATAAGCATCCAGAAGTATTTAGAACTATAGGTATTCTGTAAAGAATCGTATGAATTTTGTAAAAATTTAGCGTGTATGAATAGTTGATTTAATATTTCTCTTTCTCTCTCGTCCTTTAAATCTTCTTTAATATATTTTACTAATCTATCAGTTGTAACTTTATCTGGTAAAATGTAATTGTTTAGCCAGTTGTTTATATTCTTTGAAACAGTATCATATCCTCCTGAATATGAATCATCCTTATCATGCTTTTTTTCTAAATATTTTTTCAGACCTTCTTTTTGACATACTCGTTTTTCTATCCAATTATATAAACATTGAATAGGTATATCATTTTTATTTGGTTTTGTTTCTAATAATATATCCATATTATTTTTAAATAAAACAGATGAGATATCTGCTACCAATGGAATAAAAAGATCCTTAAGAAGAATATAATTTAATTGTTTTTGAGACACATTATATAGTTCAAAAGATTGTGTAAATTCTTTATAAAAAGGTACAAATAAATTAAGTGCTCTTTTTATACCGCTAGTGAATCTATCTTCTTCTTCGCCATATAAATTTATTACAAGCTTATTAATTAAGTCATAAGTTAATTTATTGAATTTCTCAGGCTTAATCTCTCTTTCTTCTCGAAATCTTTTCATTTCTTTTCGTTCTAACACAATTCCAAGATTTCTTGAAATAGTATCAAAAATAAGTCCAACTGATGGAAATTCTACTTTATTTAAAAGTCTGCCCACTTCAATTCCTAGCTTTAATTTTTTTATAGTGTCATAATTCTATCGCATTCAACATTACAATGAGGTGCAAATAGAGAAGAAGATTAATAGAAAGATTGGCAATAGTTTGACTTCATCATATTAATGAAAATTTACTAGCAATGAAATATTTGCTATATACAATGAATGGAAAAAAATGAAAGATAATAACAATAAATCAAATCAGAAGAATCCAAATTCTAAAACAACAGGATTTAATGTATCGTATCAAAAAAAACTAGATAACAAAAGTAGACAATTAAATCCTAATAATTCTGAATATGAAAAGAACAAAAAATAGTTGTTTTCTTCATCAAAATAGATTTAAAGTTTATTACGTGAAATATTAAAATTATATTTCAAAGGCTGAGTTTAAAACTCAATAAATTAAATAAAAGGATAAAAAATGTCAAAATCAGGAACAAGACCAGTAAAAGGACCAAGTACAACAGGAAAACCATCAGGAGGAAAAAGAGGTAATAACGCTCCTTCAAAGTAAAATAAGCAAATAAATACAGAGGGGATTAATACTCTCCTCTTCTTCATAACAAAAAGAAAGATTTCATTTTTATTTATTAATATTTCTACTCTTAATATATGTACTTAAAGATGGTTGAGTACCTATACCAATATAATCTACTATTTTTTTTACACTTAATCCTAATGTATAAAGTTCTACTATCTTATCTTTATATGGATCATATTTACTTTTTACTTGTTGTCCTTTTTGTCTACCTAGAATTTTTCCTTTAGCTTTTGCAACTGCTAATCCTTGTTTTGTTCTTTCTGAAATAATTTCTCTTTCAGTTTCAGCAAAATATCCATAAATAGAATAAAGTAGTTTTGATAATGCATTATTTGCAGTTGATAATTCTGGTTGATTTATAAAGACTAGTTTTATATCTGATTTATTAAATCTTTCAATAAGATTAAGAATTTCTAACATATTCCTACCAAGTCTTGAAAGCTCTGTTACAATTAAAGTATCTCCATTTTCTAATGTTTCAAAAAGTTCATCAATTAATCTATCTTTTTGTTCTTTTCTACTACTAATTTCTATTTCTAAAAATTTGTGGATTTTAATATCTTTATTATATGCATATTCTAGAATTTTGTGTTTTTGATTTTCAAGTGATTGTTTATCTGTAGAGACTCTAATGTAAGCGATATTCTTTTTCATAATTTATCCTTTATAAGTTTATACCTATTAAGTATATTTAAACTTATATTAATGATAACTTTGGTCAAGCATCTAAACTTATAATTTAAATAAGTTTAGACGTTCCTTTAAAAGTATAAATAAAAAAATTTATACTAATTAAAATTTAATAAAAATATTATTCCAAATAGTTTAATTAACTCCGTCAATAAATGTTTCTATAAAATCACTTATTTTACATCGTAGTTTTTCAACTATACTCTTACGGTCCCTATATGATGGTTTTCTTTCTAGAAGGTTTACAATTTCTGTACCTCTTGGATCATCTCTTTTATGCATATATGTATCAATAAGTTTATTAAATCTATCTTCATTTATATTTTCATCTTTACACAAATTCGTAGTAGCTTCTTTTTGAGATTCAATCCAATAATTTATAAATTCGTTTTCAATAATGGCATTATCGCTTAGATTCATTAGTCTTTCATCAATAAATTTTTCGATAAGTACTTTTTTACTTCTCAGTTTTGATTCTCCTAAAATCATATCAATAACATATTTTTTCTGTTTCTCGTAATCTTGACCGGTATTATCTTTCATTTTTGATAACAATTCCAAAATATAAGATACATTTATTTCATCTTTATGCAAAAGTTCTAGTTCAAAATCAATCTCATCCAATATAGATTCTTTTTCATTTTCTTTATTTCTCTTTACTTTATCATTAAGATCAAGATATTTCCCAATATAATCTTCAAAATCTTGTTCGCTAATACCTAAATCTTCCCATGAAAAATCAGAAAAAGAACTTATTGAATTTTTTAGCCTTATCAGTTCTCTAAATGCTTTAATAAATGTAAACTCATCTTTTTCATCGTTAAGGTTATCTACACTTTCAACAGAAGGAGTAATAGCATATAAATTTTCCAATGCATCATTAAATTTAACTAAATATTCATCATAAGAAGATAAAAATACATCTTGAGTATAAATATATTCATTTGCATCTTCATTATTAAAAAGTGAAATTGCGATGTCTGTTTCTTCCTTAAGGTTTCTAAAACATACAATATTACCTTGTGATTTTTGTTCATTATCTATTCTATTTGTTCTTGAGAAGGCTTGAATTAGTCCATGAAACTTTAAATTTTTGTCTACGTAAAGAGTATTTAGTTTTTTACTATCAAAACCTGTTAGAAACATATTTACTACGATAAGTATATCTATATCTCCCTTTTTAACTCTATTTGCAATATCATTATAGTAATTATAATAACTTAATGGATCTTGTAGAGAATGATTAGTCTTAAACATGTCATTGTAATCAAGTATTATAGATTCTAGTTCAGTTTTATATGTTTTATTAATTTGAGATGGTTTAACTTCTAATTTTTCTTCCTCTATAATTCCAAACAACTCTTTTGTTTTATCATTTTGTCCATACGAAAAAATAGTTGAAATATTTAAATTATGTTCTTGATTATCTTTTTTTTGATTAAAAAGTTTGTAATATTTAATAGCGCCTTCTACACTTCCAACACAAAAGATAGCAGTAAAATTTTTAAAATGAGTCTTTCTTCCATGAACACCAATAATGTAATCTGTTATTTTATTTAATCTATCTTCTGATTCCATTACTTCTTTTGAATCTACATTAGCAACAGAAATATCAATTTTCGTTTTTGAATTATCTTTTTGTTTATATTTTCCTATATATTCTACTGAAAACTTCAATACGTTCTCATCTTTTATAGCATCTTTTATCACATAAGTATGAAGTCTTTTACCAAATAAATCTGCTGTTGTTCTCTTACCTATACTATTAGTAATTGCATTATCTTCGAATATAGGAGTACCTGTAAATCCAAACATTTGCTTATTTCTAAAAAAATTAGTTATTTTTTTGTGTGTTTCACCAAACTGACTTCTATGACATTCATCAAATATAAATACTATTTTTTCATCTTTTAAATGTTCTATAGATTCAAAAAACTTCTTTTTACTAATAGCATTATTTAATTTTTGAATAGTTGTTACTATTAATTTTGATTCATCTGAATTAGATTTTAATAGCTCTATTAATTTAGATGTATCCTCTGTGCTATCAACACTTCCTTTTTTAAAACTATTAAATTCTAATGCTGTTTGATAATCTAAGTCTTTTCTATCTACTACAAATAGTACTTTTTTAACATTATGATTGTCTTTAATTATTTGTGAAGCTTTAAAAGAAGTAAGAGTTTTCCCACTTCCGGTGGTATGCCATATGTATCCACCATCGACTGATGTTTCAACCTGTTTTACAATGTTTTCAACTGCATAGTACTGATATGGCCTTAATATCATCAACTTTTGTTCCGTCTCATTTATAACAATATATCTACTTATCATCATAGATAAGTGACATGGTTCTAAAAATATTTTTGTAAAAGAATTAAGATCAGAAATATTTTTATTATTCTCATCTGTCCAAAAAAATGTTTGTTTAAAAGTTTGTTCCATATGATTTGAAAAATATTTTGTATTTACTCTATTACTTATTATAAAAAGTTGTACATACTGAAAAAGACCATAATTTGCACCAAAGCTATCGTTTTGATATCTTTTTATTTGGTTAAATGCTTCTTTTAGTGCTACACCACTTCGCTTTAATTCTATTTGTACTAATGGTAATCCATTTATTAAAATAGTTACATCATATCTATTTATATAAGGCCCCTCAATTCTAACTTGATTGGTTACTTGATACTCATTTTGACACCATTTATCCATATTGAAAAAATTAATTCTTATTTTTGTAGAATCATCTCTAACTAGATTAAATTTATCTCTTAATATAAGTGCTTTTTTTATCACTGAGGTAGAGTTTAAATGATTTAATATTTTTCTAAATTCACTAATTGATAATTCTATATTATTATGTATTTCTATTTGTTTCTTTAGATTTAAAAGTAAGTCATCTTCATTTCTTATTGATACCCTTCTATATCCTAAACCTTCAAGTTGTATTATCACTTCTTTTTCTAAGAAATATTCCGATTGCTTAGACATACAAATCCTTTATATTATTTATATTTATTGTGTAAATAATTACTCATATTTCCAAGCTCAGGATAAACTGAACCACCATGAACATTCATTACTTCTAAATTATCAATTAAAATTGTTTTTACTTTATAATCTATAATTAAATATTCTGAAACTAGTTTTTCTACATCTTTATTTTCTTTTGAAGTATCATCTACCCCTACAAAAATAAAATCTCCACTTTGATTATCTATTCTTTTATTTTTTGCAATACCTCTAATAAAATAATTACTCTTCAAAAAGTTTACTTTATCACAAGTTGTTAATTCTGTACAATTTTGACATATTAAATGATCACTGGACTTTACTATCTTAGTTAAACAGTCAACTTTTTTATCATCAGGATTCAAAAATACATTTTTTTCATTTTCTTCAAAAATATAAACTAACCCGTCCTCTTGCCTTCTATCCCAATTACTACAAGCAAAATATAGTGAAACCAAAGGGTTTCTTGTTATATCTAAAAGTCTAGTAGGTAATTGATAATGTTGCATCGTTATTAATCTTTCATAATCTGTGTTATCATTTTTAAAATCATTTGGCTTTAATGCTAAAATTTTATGAAATAAACCTTTTTCACTTTTTAAAAGTTTTTCACTTCTTGCAATACTTGGTTTCAATGACCAATTTGAATTAGCTTGTCCTCTAAAATATAATTCTGTATTATTACGACTTTCTTTAGTTAAGTTTTCTAAGGCAAATCTTAATTCTTCTTTATCATCATCACTTGATAAATTGAATAGAAAAGTCATATTATGTTCAAAATCTTTATTAAGCCATAAATTATTAATTCTTTCTTTCAATGCAAAATCAATTTTTAAAGTATGTCTATTAATAAATTCAGCATGTTTATTTAAACTTCCAAATTTATTAAATCCAACATAAGAAAAAGGCTCCTTTACTTTTATAAAATATTTCAAACAAGTATAAATAAAATTATTTTTTTGTATCGCTATAATTCTTTTTAATAAAACTTGTTCATTTTTATAGGTTTCTATAATTTCTTCATCATTTTCATTATTTTCATTATTAGTTTTTTTAATTATTTCTTCATTCATTTTAGAAAGAATTTTAAATAAAGTGTATTCCATTATAAATTCAATAGATTTTGACATCATTGGAATTTTCTGTATATTTTTTATTACTAATTCATTTCGTATCGAATTAGTTTTAATTGAAAATATAGTTTTTTTATCTAAAAATATTTTTTTACCTATTTTATTTATTTCAATTTTTTGGGATGACGTTAGATTATATTGTTTAAATGAAATAAACTCCATTCGTTCAAAATAGTCTAAACTCCAATAAAAATATTTTTTTTTATTAATAATAATATATACAAACTCTTCAAAATCACTCTTTGCATTGTTAATTATTTGGTATTCATCAATTATCAATTAAACAACCTTTGTAATAATCCTTTTTTGAATTCTTGTGTTTCAAACAGGATACTTTCATTTATATCTATTTTTTTATCTATAGATGACAAGTAGGTAGCTATTTTTGTTTGTTCTTCTTTACAAGGACAATAAAAAGTGAATGACATTATATCTTTTTCATAAATATGTTTTTGTGAAGTTCCTTGTCCTCTTTTTCTAAAATATTTTTGATTAAAATTTAAATTATAAGAAACAAATCTAGCATCACATTCAGCATTAACTCTAATTCGACCCATTCTTTGATTAAGAACAAAATTATCATTAGGTATCAAATCTGTCAATCCTAATAATTTTGCATGAGCTATATCACTTAAAACAACAACAATATCTCCTTTTTTAAGAGAATCATCATATACATTTACTGTTTTATGCTTATTCTTTAACTTTCCTTCTATACTTATACTATCAAGAGTTATAAGTTGATATTTAGCATTTTCAAGAACATTTGGTTCATGTGGTTTCCCATTTTTAAAAAAAGAAACATCGCCTAGTTTCTTTTTTTTCCATTTAGTAAACTTACTACCATCATCTTTTTCAAATCTTATTTCCTTACTAAATAATTGTTGAAGCACACCCCTTTTATAATCTTTCAATAGCTTATTCTGCTCTGATAATAAATCAATCTTTGTATCAATAGAACTTAGAAAAGAGGCAATTCTTATTTGCTCATCTAACTCAGGAATATCAATTTTCCATTTAAACCAATCCTTCAACTTAAAAATCATTTTCTCTATATGCACTCCAATACTAGAATGAAAGCATGTTTGTTGAAAATAGATAGAATAACTTAAATATTTCAAATATTCTATATTTAAACAATCTTTTGTTTTTAAAACTGAATACTCATTAGAAACAATATTATCGGTAAACTCTTTTGAAACTATTGCACATGCACCATGGACAATTTGTCGTTTTGATATTACAAAATCATTTTCTTTAATTTCAAATTGAGATTGAACAGAAATGTCTTGACCTTTCAAGATTGACCTTTTTTTAATACCACCTCTTGATCTTTTTATAGTTATAAGTTTAAATAACTTATTATCCTCTAGCTTTACTGCTCTTTTTTCTTCATATAAGATATCTCCAAAAGTCATTCTTTTATAACCATTTTTGATTTTACCTAATTTAGGAATTCCGGATTGTACTGATTTTGGGAATGAACTACTCATGTCACTTACCTAAAGGGAGTAGATATATTCAAATCTTTACAAAATAAAGAAATTTGATTATTTACTGTGTCCATTTGATTCTCTACATTACTTATTTTAGAACAAACACTCTCTAGATCAATTAATAATTCTTCTTCAAATCTGTCAACATATCTTGGAATATTTAAATTGTATTCATTTTCTCTGATTTCGGAAAAAGGAGCTTTATATGAGTAATTATCAATTGTTTTTCTATTCATATACGTAGAAATAATTTTTTCAATATCAATTTCTCTCAGTTTATTTTGCTTATTAACTTTTTCATAATTTTCTTCCCCACTAGCATCAATAAATAATATATCATCTGGATTTTCTCTACACTTCTTAATTACTAATATACAAGTTTGAATACCTGTACCAAAAAACATGTTTGCAGGTAGTCCTATAACAGCATCGATATAGTTTCTTTCCTCTATCATATATTTTCTTATTGAACCCTCGGAATTACCTCTAAATAATACACCATGAGGAAGTACTATCGCCATAGTTCCATTGTCTTCTAATTGATAAACCATGTGTTGAATAAAAGCAAAATCAGCTTTTGTTTTAGGTGCCAGTTTACTATATTGAGAGAATCTATCATCACTTAAAAATAATTCTCTTGCTGACCAGTGTGCTGAAAAAGGAGGATTTGCAACAATTGCATCAAAGCGCATATCTATATGTTGAGGATATTCTAAGGTATCTTCATTTTTTATATCAAAGTCACTATAATGAACTCCATGAAGGATCATGTTCATACGAGCCAGATTATATGTAGTTCGGGTAAGCTCTTGTCCATAAAATTTTGGGTGTTCATCCTTTGGTAGTACTTTTGCAACTCGAAGAAGAAGTGAACCAGATCCACAAGTAGGATCATATATACTTGATATTCTTTTTCTTTTACTTGTTACAAGTTTTGCTAATAAAGTAGATACCATTTGAGGAGTATAAAATTCTCCTGCTCTTTTACCTGACCCACTTGCGAATTCTCCAATAAGATACTCATAAGCGTCGCCTAAAAGATCAGTATTTGAATCTTCTAGTTTAAAGTCTATTTCATCTAATCTAGCTAAAACCTTAGAAATAATTTCATTTTTAGCTTTTTCACTCTTCCCTAATTTTGAAGAACTAAGATCCAAATCTTCAAAAAGGTTTTCATAATCATCTTGTGAATCTGAACCCATAGTTGAAGTCTCAATATTTTTTAAAATACTTTCTAAGTCATCTAAAATAAAATTAGATTCTTCATTTGATTCATTATTACCTTTTTTTGCAATATATGAAAAAAGCTCATTAGGTTTTAAAAAATACCCAAGCTCTTCTACCGTATCTTTTTGTAACTCTTCAAGTAAATCATTATAATCTATCATTGACTCATTAATATCTGAAAATACAAATTCATCTTCACTTAAAAGCTCTTTATTTATAAACAATTCTATTTTTTCAGATAAGTATTTATAAAATATAAATCCAAGTATATAATCTTTATATTCATCTGCTGTCATTTTTCCTCTAAGGATATTAGCTATCGCCCAAAGTTTTTCTTGTAATATTTTTTTCTGTTCCTCGCCCATCTATTCCCAATCATATTTTATATTATTTTTTTTAATATTCATTATATCCTATATTATGTTCAATTTTAGTTACTCTCAGTTTTGTTTTGTAAGTATATTTATTGATGACTTTATATTTTTATAAACTTGATGAAAGTATAATATTTTTAAATTTAATTAATGATTTTCGGTACTACTTAGAAAATATTTTACATATAAATTTGTTTAGAATAAAGAATAGATTTATTATAAAGATTAAGTTTATATTCGGTGTACAAAGAATAGATAATTTATTATAACTACTCTTTAATTAGCGTATATATTTTTAATTGTAATATGCATTATACATTAAAACAATATTTTTAGTTTATTTTTATTGTCTAATTATATTTATGAATAATTTATTATTTAAGATAGTTAAACTTTCATATAAATAACATTTAAATTGAATATTATTACTAATTATTTATTTATTTATTTATTATCTTTTAATCTTTTTTTATTATATTTACTAATATAACTATTAAATAAAGAATATGAAACTAATTTATAGAATAGTGAATCTTCTTAATTGGAAAGAGATTACTTCATTTATATAATTCAATAGTCTTACTATTTAATAAAATAATCTCAATCACTATTTAAAATTGGATCTAGTCTGTAATAATTATTTTCAATTTGTAATTTATCGTCCGATATAACTTATTATCAATTTTACTATTCATAATTCTATTATCTACAATTTCAAACTTCTCTAAAAAATCAAGTTTACAATCAGATTGAATATCAAAATATTCTTTAGTCATTAAAATTAAATCATACCTAGATAATAACATTACATGCGCAAACTGTTTTATTGTTTCATTTAATTTTAAATTGTCTTTTTTTAACTTTTTATTTCTTTTTCTAAGTTCATCTTAAATCCTTTCGTAACATAATTGTTTTTGTTTTTATGTCGTAATTAATTGTTTTTGTATTAACTACATTATTTTTATACTCAAAGGAATCTAATTCACTTTGAATACAAAAAAGGCCACATATCACCCTACTTCTTTCAGGTAGATATTTATGTTTTATTGATACTGGTGATGTTCCGTATTCGATATCTTTTACCTCCTCAAATATTTTTATCCAAAAGTTACATTCACTTAAAGGATGTAAACCTTTTGTTTTTATATACTCACGATAATGTGCATATAATAAAGTTTTAGGAATCATTGATTGTTTATTTAACTGAAGATTGTTTTGTATATATTGTCTCATAGGGTCAACCATATCTTTATAGTTTTCTATTTCTTTCAACATTCCTTCTGATCTTGTAAATGTTCCATTTTTAACTAGTCTATGAAGTGCCACTATTACAGAATTTAATATTCCTGGCATTTCATCTGAAAATCTTTCACTTAAGTTTCTTACTTTTTCATGATCCCAAATCGTTATATCAAAATCAAGTATTAACATTCTTCTAAAGAATGCATTATCTAATCCTTGTCTTGGTTTTTCATTAGTACTAAATACTAATTTTGGTTTATGTTCAGGCTCTAATTGATAAGTTCATTTATTTTTAGGATCAATAGTGATTCTATCTCTTGGAGATACCAACTGTTTTAAAACAGCTATTTGACCATTATCTAATTTTTTAGAATCTAATTCAGATCCAAGGTTTAAATATTTACCATCAAGTGCAGTTAATAAGTGCCCACAAAACTGATGAAGATTTAAAGATGAGATATTATCTATTCCAAAAAAACTAGATATTAAATCCATAATTACAGATTTTCCACTGGACAAGTATTGCTTTTTAGGATATAATTTCTAACTTTAGTCTACTAAAGACTAAACAAACGAGCAATGTAAGAAAAGTAAACATTAAAATGAAAAAACATTAACAAAAAATAAAATGAAAAAACATTAACAAAAAATAAAATGAAAAAACATTAACAAAAAATAAAATGAAAAAACATTAACAAAAAATAAAATAAAAAAACATTAACAAAAAATAAAATAAAATAAAAAAACATTAACAAAAAATAAAATAAAATGAAAAAAAATTAAAAAAAAATAAAATAAAATGAAAAAAATTAAAAAAAAATAAAATAAAATGAAAAACATTAACAAAAAATAAAA
>SPKZ01011722.1_pt1 | contig 13381 bp, 20 predicted proteins | sample 2456571 | NCBI WGS metagenome assembly SPKZ01 (sample SAMN11192286, study PRJNA482655) | marine metagenome | biome: ENVO:00000447; feature: ENVO:00000244|ENVO:00000211|ENVO:00000569|ENVO:00002023; material: ENVO:00002151; isolation source: ocean water from marine abyssalpelagic zone ...
ATGCCCTAAGAACTTAGGGGTAGCGAGATCTCCCCGCTCACCATGCCGGGCAACCTAATTTTGCAAACTGACTCAGCGCCCTGCCCTAGTCTTCAAGTAGGAAATATTCCAGGTCACATGCTGCGGTGTCGGCAATGGCGAATGGTGCCGCCGCGTCTCCGCTCATTCTGAACAGGCAAAACTCCCCGGCATTGAGGCGGACGAAGTCTGTGAGTCCTGTGCCGGCGCGCAGTTCGACGAAGTTTACCCCGTCCTGGTTTATGGCCAGAAACAGCCCGCCGGTTGAAATGTCACCGAGGTCTAGGGCCTCCTCAGTGATGCCGACAGACTGCCGGTTGTGCACGAACCGATTACCAGTCCAGTCAACCTTGAGGGCCGACACGATCTTGCTGATAACTGTCTCCCCCTTGGAGGCCTTGATGCTTGCGTACAGTGTTATCTCATTTGACATTCTGCATTTCCTTCGGTTGTAGTTCGTTACCGTAGCACTCCCAGCCGGGCCTTGTCCGCCGTGCAAATAGTTCCACATAGGGGCCACAGCTGAGCTGCTCTACAGTGTCGTAAAACTTGCACGGCTTCTCCGAATGAGCCCCCACCTTCGCGGAGAATGTGGAGCGTATGTTTCGGACTAGCGGCCTGGGCTTGCCTCGCACGGCCACGATGCAAACCTCGTGAGAGGCTCGAACGTGCCAGCCCATCCCGAAATGAAGCTTGCCGTTCTTGGTGCGCTTATTCCACACCAGCTCTGTCTTGTGCTCGAACCCCCACGCCTTGACCACCTCGTATGCCTCTGGCACCTGCGATGCCACCCGCCACAGGAACAGGTAGCAGTCGTCAGCTAGATCAGGCAGCGGAAAGTTGCAAATGTCCTCGACGCTCAGCAACCCGTAGTGCTTCTCGGCACCGCGCATCGGACCGGGCAGCTTATCTCTGAATGGCCACGGAGGATCCGCAACGAGCACGGTAGGGAGTGTCATCACTTTCCTTGCTTCCCTTCCAGCAGCGGGTCGTTAACCGTGCCCGCCGTCTTTCGGTTGCCTCGCTTCGACTGCGGCATGAGCCAGCCCAGCTCTAAGATTTTAGAGTCTGATAGGTAGCGCTCCACCTCCTGAGTTTTGCCCGCATCCACCCTGGCATAGGTGTGGGTGCCCGCGTGCCAGCTGACTCGGATCATAATAGGCCCCCAATCCGTATCAATCACACACCTGTCTCCGGGCAACAGGTCCCCCAGAACCCCCGGATTAGCAGGGCGCGACTTACGGTTGGCCATTGAAGATCACCTCAACCTTGCTAACGCCATCCCATGCTCTCTCGCACGACTCCATCCATTCACGTCTCCCCATTCCGTTGTTTCTGAGTAGAGACTGAGCGAATGACATCGTCAACTCAAACGCTAGCCCGGGGGGGATGCCTTGATCCCTGAACCAATCTTTAAGTCCGTCGAGAATTTCAACTGCTTCAACTGGCCGCACTGCACCCTCCTGATCGCCCTGTCGTGCATCATTGCGTGTGCCCGTAGTGCATGGGCTCTTATCGTATCCATTCCGCCGCGATTGTCTCCGAGTTCCCTCCATCCGCCCAGAAACTCGACCATCTCCAGGACGTACGGGGGAACTTCGGCTAGCCGTTGCCGGCCGAACTGCGTTGCCCTCATCCATCTAAGAACTTCCCTCCACAACTGATCTGCGTCGGGGTAGCTGATGGCCTGAGCTGCATATTCTCGCCGGATGGCAGCGATGGCCGGAAACCAGTCCTCTGTTCTGATGAGTGTACGGATGACAACCTGGAGTCCCCCATAGTCCAGGTCGATCAACTCCTCGGCGTAGGCCTGAACATTCTCCGGGGTGAATCCTCCCGACTTCTTTGGGAAGGAATTCATCAGCCTTTCGACGCAGCGCACCGCCTCACTCAGTTTCATCGCACCCGGTCCTGAGTGTAAAAAGCCCGGGGGCTGCGCGCACGAACCTGGTCTTTTCGTTGCGCTTGATATCCATCGATAGATCCCGGGCTACCACCGTCTCCGGTGTGCAACTGAGCGTAGGCAGAGTCCTGATGCCTGCTCTGACTATCTGGGCAACGGTTAGCGGAACACCGGCAGCCCGGAGGATTGCCTCCACTGCCGGAAGGTTTGGGTATTGCTTCATCTCCCCTGCCTTTCTAATTCCTCAGCCAGTAGGGCCAGATCTCTGGCCTTAACTGTTTTTGGCAACACCGGCACGAGGGCGTCAAATGAATGAACGAACAGGTTCCAGGTGAATGGCTCAGCCGCCCATTCCAGTTGTCCGCCGAACATGTTGCATAGCCTGGTTACTACCTCTTCAGCTGAGTGCGCCCTGATCAACCGCTTAAGCTGGCGCCCGTCCTGTGCCTTCCAGGTGGGCCTAGAGTGGTAGCGCACGTCGTAATACCAAAAGTACAGATCGATTACGTTTTGGTAGGATATCATTTGAAAATCAGCCAGCACACCGCGACACCTACCAGGACCACGAGAACGGCTACCTTTCCAACGCCGCGGGCCATGCCGAGCCCCGCCTTAACCTCGGCGAAGAACCTCAGCTCGCGTTTATCCTCTGTTGCCATGACCGTCCCGAAACAGCTGAAAGTCCGGGTTCATTGCCGGGTCAACCACATGCTGGGGCAAGGGATCGTCATCCCACATGCCGCAGGTGATAGCGCCACGGGATACCTGCTCCATCTTGACGGCAAAGGTCCTGCCGGGCTTACGGTGACCGTTCTCGAGTTTACTTATCTGAGCAACGTCCACATCGAGCAGTTCGGCCACGTTTCTTTGGGTCAAGTTTCGGTGCAGGCGCCACCTGTACAACATCTGCGAACCCTTGTTGTACTCTTTCCCGAAGCTCGACATGACATAGATGTAGCAATCCCCATAAATATTGTCAAGACCTCTTGACACTTTGTACTACCGGCACTATTTTGGTCTCACCATGCAGAACGAAAACAAGACAACTGCCCTGGCGCTACGGCCCGCCGAAAGCGCCTCATTCTCTACCCTCAACTACGCAGAGGCGTGGGCGCTGGCAGGTGACATCGCCGAGCGACTGCACAAGTCTGCACTGATCCCCACTGCTCTCCGCGGCAAGCCCGCCGACATTACCATCTGCATCATGACCGGCTACGAACTGGGCCTTGGTCCATTCCAATCGATGCGAGGCATCAACGTCATCCAGGGTAAGGCCGCACTTGCCGCCGACCTTATCGCTGCCCTCGTCCAGCGCTCCAGCGCCGCGGAATATTTCCAGCCCTCAGCGACGACCGACGAGACCTGTACCTATGTCACTCGGCGCAAGGGTTCCAGCCAGGAGGTAGAGATGACATTCGATAAGGCAATGGCTCAGAAGGCAGGACTCTGGGGCAAGGGCAACTGGCGCTCCTACCCGGCGGCCATGCTTCGGGCTCGCTGCGCCACAGCGCTGGCTCGAGCCGTTTACCCTGACTCCACCTTCGGGCTGTACGATCCGGACGAGCTAGGCATCGCCGTCGAGACAGTCGGGACAGGCGAGACGCCGCCCGAGCCAGTAGACGAAAAGGCACCGCCGACCAAAACGAAGCGCAAGCGGCGGACCAAGGCACAGATGCAGGCCGACAAGGCAGAGGCTGAGGCCAAGGCAAAGCACGAGGCAGAGAAGGCCAACGGCTACCAGTCTGAGGCCGAGCACGACCCGGAAACTGGCGAGGTCATCGACGCCGAGGTCATCGAACTGTCCGACCATCGAGACGACGACGGCAAGCCATTCGATTGGGACGCCGAGGTGCTCACCCTCCATGCAGAGTTGGCCGAGGCCGACAAGCAGCAAGCACTAGACCTGCTGCCACGGCTAAAGAAGGTGCCGGATGGATTCAAGCGCGACTTACATGTAACGTTCAATGAGGCGATGAAGCGATGACTCAGCCAACAGGCAGCGCACTGCACCGGGCGATGGCATGCCACGCCTCGATGTTCCTGCCGCAGACGCGGGAACCATCAGGCGATGCGGCGACCACCGGCAATATCATCCACAGGTACCTGGAGCTAGTGGTCAAGAACGCATCGCCAGCTAACGCACTGCTCGATGTGACCAACACATACTCTGGGCACGAGGCACTCGACAGGTGTGCCGGGCTTGAGATACCAAGCCATCGCCCCGAGTTCGACAGGACTGACGCCATCGCGGAGATCTCCTTTGCCTACGACGTAGCCGCCGACGCATCGCGTATCGTCGGCGTCGGGCTCAACCGCGAATATGGAGAGCTGGCCCCGTATGAGATCGCCATGACTCTCGATGTGGTGGTCCAGCCCGCTGACAATGAGCCGTTGAGGGGCACCGACTGGAAGACTGGGCACGTACGCCTCGGTCCCCCTGAAGAGTACGCTCAGCTGCTGGTCGGTGCCCTCGCTGCCTGCCGTCACTACAACGTGACTGAGTGCATCGTTGCGTTTGGCTGGGTAGGTGACAGTGAAATCTATTTCCAGGAGGCCCACCTTGACACCTTTACCCTTGAATCATTCGCTGCCGACCTTAGACAGTATCAGAAGGACGCCGCCGAGGTGGCTCTACTTATCGGACGGGGAGGGACACCGGACGTTGTTGCCGGTAGCCACTGCCAATACTGCCCTGCCTTCTATTCTTGCCCGTCAACGACGGCGCTGGTACGCCAGCTGCCTGGCCTGGATGGTCAAACTCTTACGCGGTCGAAGATGGGCGAGGCGTGGGTGAAGCTGAAGTCCTACCGCAAGGCGATCGGCGTCATGGAGCGCGCGATTCGTGCTGAGGCTGAAATGGAACCGATCACCCTGCCCACTGGGAAGACCCTTGGAATGGATTCTTGGGACGGGAACGAGAAGCTGGACGGAAGAATTTCGCACGATGCTGTTCTTGCCATCACTGGTGATCGTAGTGTTGCTGATACCGCTGTCTCCTTTGTGGCGACTAAGGCTGGTATCAGGCGCGCCCTCAAGACCGTCGCTCCCAACGGCACGCTGTCTGCGACGACGAAGGAAGTTCTAGATGAAATCAGGAATTCGGGCGGGGCAACGCGTCCGAGGAAAAGAGAAGTCCGAGAGTACTAATGACGGTCAGCTGCAGCTGCCAGGTGTGCCTACAGAACCAACGCAAGCTGATACTTGCTGGTGCGGCCACTCGGAAAGCTATCAAGGAAAGAGATGCAGCCCGTGCCCTGGTCGCTAGCCTTGGACGCAGGCTGAACGAGAAGACGAAGCGTGTTCGGGAGGTGACCGGCAAGCTGATGCAGCAGCAGCAGGAGACGGGCAAAATGCGCAAGGCTCGAGATTTCTGGCACGCGACATGCCAGAAGCTAAGCAAATCACTGGACGACGAAGCCTCGCTAATCAAGCCGGACGGCGTCAGCTAGTACGTGTGCAGGGTCTACGTACTCTCCGTCCTGCTTACAGGCAAAGTGAAGGTGGACCACGTTGCCGGCGGATAGTTCGTGCTTGGTGTCGTGGCCGCAGGTGATGACGTCCTGTCCCTGCTTGACCTGCTGCCCCTTCGAGACGTGGAACTCGTAGGCATGGAAGTACATGCTCTTGAGTCCGAAGCCATGATCAACGACAACGAGGCCGCCGCGGCTGGTGATGCCAGTGAAGCTCACCACACCGTTGGCGATCGACACTGCACGCTGCGCCAACGGGATCCACCAGTGTGGGGACCCGTGCTCGATAACGACGTGACCCTCAGCGGGCCGGTCGCCTGTCTTGTAGCGCAGGAACAGATCCCAGCCTCGGTGTTTGACCGGGTCATAACTGTTGGTCACTACCCACTCGCGGCCCTCGTAGTTGCGGAGCGGGTGACACGGTCGCGGCAGACCTAGCTCAAAGTGCTCACGGAAAGCAGCGATGGTTAGCTTCCCCGGGAGCCCATCGATCGCCCCGTCGTACAGCCCCCGCTTTTTCAGCTGGACCTGAACCTCCTTGATGAACACGCTTTGTCTGGGTTGCCAGGTCATGGCAGATCCTTAATGGTCCGCAGGTTCCGCAGATAGGTACCATACTCATCGACGAAGTTTCTCCACAGGAACCTGTCGCCGGGAGACATGCTACCGAAGCTCTGTAATGATGGTAGGGTTGGGGGGTGTGGGAGTATCTGTGGCGACGGGACCCGCACCTCCCTCACCACGGTCCTCGTGCAGCCGCTCAGATGCGAGCCCGCCGGCAATAAGAGCAGCGCCAGCAGCAGGCAAAAGGTCGAGAGCCTTGCCGAACCATTTGAGAAGCACCGGATCATTGGGTGGCCTCATATTGGAGACGGCCCTGAGCTGTGCGTTCTCTCGGTTCGTAGCGGCTAACTCGGCACGCAGTAGTGTCGCAGCGTGGCGCTCCCGGTGGTACCTGTCGTTGTTCCGGTAGGCCAACCAGCCCGCCGCCACGACTATCCCTAGCGCCACCCATTCCACTACTCGCCCTCGATCTTAGCCTTCTCTTTGCCAGCGTCGGCGATGCCCTGGCCAACGATGTACGAAGCGACGAGCACGACCACGGGCAGTAGTACATCGTTGCCCACATTGAGACCGACCTTGGCGCCAACCGATACGAGTACCGCAGTGATTGCCACCAGGAATTTCTTGCTGGCGAACATGTCCTTGAATGCCTGTTTCATTATTGCGCTCTCCTATGGGCTGGGTGCATATCTCATCAGTACCTGCATGATAATCGTTACCACCGCTATCAGTCCGCCGAGCTTCAGGTCAATTTTATTAACAGACCGCTTGATAGTCTTGATGTCTTCACCTTGCTCGTCGAGCTTCTTATCTATGGCCGCAAGCTTCCCGCCGGATGACGATGTATTGTCACCCCATAAAATAGCGTCCCTCCGCTCGAGGTGACGCAGCCGGGCTGACTTGTCCTGATGCAGGCGATCACACGCCTCCTCAACCGCTGCGATCTTTGACTGAAATACAGGATCCAAACTATCCAGCCTCCATGACTGCCTGCTGAAATGGCATGCACTGAATGGCTGCCCACACTGGAATGTCCGCTGCAGGGTTAGCAACCGCTACCTGAAGTCTTTTGACCCAGTCATCATCAAGGACCACCTCGCCGACCACGGTCCCCTTGAACGCCCTCAGTATCTGGACCCTGGCATGGTTGGCCTCGAATCCCTTCCCCATGGCCGGATCAGTCAGAACATACATGGCCAGATATTTCCACATGGGCCACGGATCGGACGACCCGTTGATCATCATCGGCTCATCGGTTATCAGGTTTAGTATTGTTACTGGGGGCGGGACAATTATAGTCTTCATGACTGACCGGACGATCTACCGACTGCATCGTGCGCCAGTGCAGTCATCAGCGCCTGGAGCGCTGCCGTCATAGCGCCAGGTAGGGCGCCGCGGCGGCTTGCGCTTTTGCTGCCGTTGGGGCGGCTAGCACGGCAGCAATGTAGGTTTGGGCCAGGGTGCGCTCAGCGAGTACGACGGCTGAGATTGCACCAACAAATCCAGACAGGTCCGATGATGCCAAATCGTGTACCGCTGCCCGATCGTGACTGTAGACCTTGATCGGGTACGGGACCATTCCCATCTGGTCCAATACTGCCAGCTTGCAAACCTCATTCTGGTCAGCGATTGAGCACCCGAAAAATATGCCCGCCGCTGGAGGAAACTCTGCCAGGGCATCGCCTGATAGTCTCACGTCGCGATGGGCGATAACGTCTGCAACCAAATCGGGCCGCCAGCCTTCGGTCTCGACCATGGCGCTCGAGCTGTAATCCCATGCCCAAGAACCCTGTAGCCGGGCGTCTCTCGCTGACCATCCTGTGTCGAAGGCGAAATAGTCAGCGGGATCGAGCGGTGGCGAATGCTGGGAACAAAACGCCGCCAACGCCGCCGCGACGTCGTTGCCTGACCGGAACTCCTCCGCCCGAATCAAGCCGGACCCGTCCTTCACAATCCCGACGATCATTACGAGACCTCCTGCAGGAAATACATTGTACACTCGCCCGGCTTCTGCGCAGCGTCGTATTCGATCTCGACATAGTCGCCCGCCGAAACGCTGACGCTGACCGTCTCGACTCCGCCATTGGATGCGTTCATGGAAGCCAGCACTACGGTCGCCTCGACGACACCGTTGATATGGATCTTCATTTGGGTTGTGGTGTCGCCCTCTTTCGTCTTGTACGCCAAGCGGGTCAGCGTTCCGTCGATGGCGATCGGTTGTCTGGTTTTATCCTTGGTCGAGTCGTCGCCGTCCGTACTTTTACCGTTCGCGATCAGAAAGTTCCCCGTGCCATCGCTCTTGGCGCCAAAGACGCAGCAGGCGATCAGCATGCGCAGGCCCGAGTCCTTGATCAGCTTTCCGCTCGTACCATCGAACGCAACTAGATTTGAATCTGCGGCGGACCCTGGTCCAACAACGTCGCCCGAGCCGCTGGAGTAGCCTCCAGTGACAGCCCAGTCACTAACGCCGTCGCTGGTGAATACAAGCGACCCGCCCGCAGGGATCGCAACCGCGCCACTCGCACCATCGATCGTGTCCGAGCCCGCCCCGTCAACGAGTAAGCCCGCGGTGCCGCTCTCTTCTTTGACGGTGACCGAGACCCCCTGGCCCGGGTTCGAGTTAGCCGCAATCGCCGGGAGAGCCTGTGTAAAGCCTCCGCCCGATGTATTACACCGCAGCAGCTGACCAAAGGTAGCGGTTGCGACATTGGACGTTGCTGCAGCCACCCCAGGCGCCGGATTCTGTATCAGGCGTGGCATGGCGTCGCTGGTCGTGGCCACCGACCCTAGCCATCCGGGCTGACGGAGAATGTGGCCGCCGGACGAAAGGTAGCGATCAAAGCGCGAAACGCCGGCCGCGCTTACGAGTGAGTCATCATCGATGCTTGATCCCGCCCCGACCAGGATAAATAGCAGTGTGCCCGAGACCGGCATGTTTACAATCGTCTCGTCTGTGCTGAGACCGAATGAAGATCCAACCGTAACGAAGACGATCGCCAGTTGTCCGCTGGACATCGAGGCGCCGGAAAACATCGCAACACCGCTGGCTACCGTAGAAACGTCGCTGTTATTCGTTACGTTGACGACGTCAGCGTTGGCCAGGGTGACAGGCGACGTTGTCAGGTTATTGTTTAGGACATTGATGTTTGGGCCGAACGTGAGCAGGCCAGGAGTGCTGGTGCCATCGGCTATATGTAGAGTTGCGCTAGGGCCGAACGAGTTACCGCTACCGAGCCGACCCATGACGCGCGTATTCACCCAAGCCGTCGCATCGGTAACATCTATGACTGCGGGCGACGTGACGCTATCGTCAATTGATACGACCTTTGGTCCGTCCTCTGCGTTCAGGGCTGTGTACAACGAAGGCAGGGTAACGAACACGCGCCCACCCGCGGCGCCTCCAGGCTTGAAGACAAAAACATCATTAGTGTCATCGGCAGTGCCAGATCCGCCCCCGTTGGAGGCGACGAAACCGCCACAGCTCTCAGAGAAATTAAGTGTCATATTACGTTACCAGGTTCCCGGGATCTCGGGTGACGACTGACATATCGATCGTTGTGAGCGTGCCGGTAATAGCTGTAACCTCGGCGTACAGCCTAGAGAATCCCCGTACATTGCCCAAAACTTCCGCATGGCCTATACGGTCGGCAATGCCGTTCTCCCCTATAGGATTTCCCCCGTTTATAATCCCTGTGACTGAGGAATCTGAGCCGACACCCATCGCGTACCACTTGCCCGTCGTGGGATGGAAGCCCCACATCCTGACGGTAACGGACATCGTCCCGGAGCCTGCCGTGGAGTCCACCAGGACAAGAACTTTGTCCGGGTTTCTCATAACCTCCAGAGGCTTGCCTTGAGTATCAAGGGTTGGCTCACCGTTTACCGCGGTGGCAGCATTCAAGAGTTTCAGATTATTTTTGATTCTGCCCATATAGGTATCCTATTTCTGCGCCATGCGCTGCACGGTGGTATGGGCCGACTCGGCCGAGCTTTTCAGGTTAGCCATTTGCGTCTGTGGCGGCTGCTGTTCCTGGGTAGTAAAAGTGTACCGCAGGCGGTTCTGGAACTCTGGGCGCATCGCGGAATGCACGGGCAAGTCCCAGAGAATGCTTAGCTGGATCAACTTGGGGAACGACATGGGCGTTTCAATATTTGACAGCGTATCAAGTATCTGCATCTGAATCTTGCGATATATCTCAGGGTATACATCTTTTACTGCCTTTGACTCGTCAGGGGTGAGAGTCATGGAGGCCATGTTCTTCAGCACCTGCATGGGATTCTCGATGGCGTTGACGATGCGGGCGAACTTGGCGATCTCCATGTCGCTGGGCACATAGTCAGCGGAGAACGGTGAACCTAGCCCGCCATGCTGTGGCCCCTTGGGCATCTTGTTGGCCAGGTAGGCCAGCTTCCTCATGGCCAGGCTCATCATCTGCTGGCCCAGCTTCGGATCGTTCGCGCTAAAGTCCCTGGTTGCCCTCATCAGCCGCTTAGCTGTGCCCTCAATGTCGTTCATCGAGGTATTGATCTCCTTGCTACGGTCAGCAAACGCTCGCTGGAGCGGAGTCATGCCTGCCCTGGTCTTCGTTGGCCGCCCTGGCCCGGTCTCCCTGTCCGCAAATGATGCACGCTGCAGAACAGCAAGCGCTGTGTAGTGCCCACCACGCTTTCCGGCTCGAGCGAACGCGTTCACACCCTTGATGATCTTGTCGGTGGTTGATGTGTATGCGCTGGCCGCCCATGTCTGCACACCCTTTGCCTTGCCGCTGAACCCCATCGCTTTGGCTACGGCGCCGCCTGCACCCTTGAGCGCCTTGCCACCCATAATGGCCCGCGCCCCAGGCAGCCCAGCCTTGCCGAGTATGAGTGCGCCGATATGCAACTTAAGGTACGCGTCGGCAAGCCTACCGACCACGGGCAGATCATCAGCGCCTACGCCGGTTAGCTCATCGCTTGCCTCGTTGATTAGTGCGAGCTTCTCAACGCCATGTATGCCCTCGGTCGCCGCCTGAGTCGTTCTGACCACGGCCATATGCTCACCGGCCTTGACCATTTTCATATATTGACCCGGGTGCAACATGTCGCCTGCCGCGCTGGACCCGGGCCGCAAGGCGCTACCCCCAGCGCCAATCAGCTCCTCTGCCATCCGCACCTGAGCAATCCTGTACTCCTCGACCACGTCGATAATCGCGTTGTACCGTGCCGGCTCCATGGCTGACAGTTTCTCAAGGTTGCCGTTCGTGATCTTCTCTAGCTTTCCCTCGACGTGAAACCCTGCATTCTCAAATCTATCACGAGCAATGGTGAGTTCCTCGAAGGCGTCGTCGTAGGACTTGCCAAACGGTCCACCCTTGTTCCGTGAAAGGATAGCCCATGACTCCAGATCGCTGCCCGACCTAGTCATGGCATCGAGCCCCTCGTTGAACTCTCTCTCTCCACCCTTCTCCGCAGCAGACGTCTTGCCCTTACCGCCAGACTTGGCGATGTTCTTCTCTGCCTTAGCGAGCCGGCGCTCTGCAGCCTGAGCCCGGATCGCTTTGATGCCGGAGGCGCCATGAGCCAGCAGGCCAAAGGCGCCACCAGCGGCGAAGCCCAGTCCGCCACCGTACAGCGCCCCTGACGTCATATTGCTGACGAGGGCCTCGGCCGAGAAGGGGTCGCTAGACAGCATGGTCTCCGACAGCCCCATACCTGCACCGTACATCGTACCCTCAACGCCGCCCTGTACCGCCCACGGCGCAGCTGCAGCTCCAGCCCTGGCGAATCGGCCGCCCGTAGCCATGCCGCCCATTGCTCTGCCCGTGGCCTGACCGGCGCGCGTGCCCAGCTTGAGGGCAATGGCGGCCGGAGTGTATGAAATGGCCTTCCCTGCCATGCTGGCCCGGCCCACCGAGGTCCCGGCCTTTCCAAGGGACGCTCCTGCCTTGGCCCCGGAGGCTATTCCAGACATGCCGCCGGTAAACAGTAGCGGCAGCAAGGCGCCACCAATCTCGCCACCCATAGAAGCGATGGGACTACGACCTCGGCGCTCGCTAAGTCCTTCTTCGTCGGCACCCATCGCAACAGCAAGGGCGTCGGTTCCGCCGAAGGATAGGCCGCGACCGATGCCCTCCAGCAGTGCCTGGCTGGTATTCCAGAACCCGCTACCGTACTTACTCTCAAGCCGGTGCTCCCTGGCGCGGCCCCGGATTGATGCAGTTCCCTCGGGTCGTATGCCCTGGGTGACGTACTGGTCAACGTTGGCAGCATCCACCGTGATTTTGTCGCCAGTAATTGGCTCGATCATCATCGCGGTATCGCCGGCACGCATGCGCCAGCCGCTGCCCAGCGCCGAGACGAAGTCCTCCTGGGAGAAGAACTTTTCCTTCCCGGTCTTTATGTTCTTGAGGATCGGCACCTACTCCTCGGCCACCGGCTGCTCGGAGGGGCGGAAGACCGGGATGCGCTTCCTGCTCTGCTCAAGGGTGCGCTTGGCGGTACCATAGAGGGCGCGACGTCGGTGCTCCTGCTTGCGAAACTTACGCCGCTGGGTCTGATGACCAGTTGTGCGGTACTTTCCGGTACTCTCATCGAAGGCGTCATCATCCTCTAGCCGCCAATCCCTGCGCCTAATGAGCCGTCGCTGAGCTTCTTCGATGGCATTGATCGGGTTTCTGACATCGTCTAGCTTGCCGGTGGTCAAACGTCCAGGATCCCTCTTGAGTCCCATCTTTAAAAGTTGCTGCTTCTTCTTTTGCAGGGCTACCATTGTGGCCGCGGTCGCGGCGATGGAGCCAGCCATGCGCGCCAGTTCGATCGCCGCGGCAGCAACGGAGGCTGGTTTGTCTGCTGTACTCAGCTTTTTGCGCAGGAACTCCTCCGACCCTACCTGGACGCCGCCGCCACGAACGTCCATTGTTCGGCCAAACTCCTTAATGAACGAGTATCCGTTTGCATCCCCAAACTGAAGAACATGGGAGGCCATGTAGCTATCCATCCGCTTACCCACAACCTGAAGCGACTGCTCCCATACTTTGGTGGCGTCAGCAACCGACAGGGTTGATTGTGGCTCCGACAGTTCGTTGACGATCCTTTCCATCTCTTTGGCTGACGCCTGAGCGCCGGTCCGCGCCTTGACCGTCAAGTTAACAACCGTGCTCCAGGTGGCTAGCAGCTTTTTGCCTTCGGTGCTGAGGAGGTACTTGCTCATCGGGCCTCCGTACTTGCGACCGTGCGCTCTAGCCTGAGAGATCATCTTCCGGGTTAGCTGTCCTAACTCGTGGTAGTTCTGGATCGCGGTGCGCACCCTGCCGCTCTCGGCCGGCGTGCCAATGTCAATAACGCCCATATCTTTGCCGGTAACAGGGTGGCGAATTCCGTGCTTCTGCCAGCGTTCCCGGCTGACCTGATCGCGGCGAATCACTCGCCCAGTTTTAACTGGTCCGCC
>SPKZ01023792.1_pt1 | contig 13378 bp, 10 predicted proteins | sample 2456571 | NCBI WGS metagenome assembly SPKZ01 (sample SAMN11192286, study PRJNA482655) | marine metagenome | biome: ENVO:00000447; feature: ENVO:00000244|ENVO:00000211|ENVO:00000569|ENVO:00002023; material: ENVO:00002151; isolation source: ocean water from marine abyssalpelagic zone ...
AAAATACTGCTGCCGTAACAATATAAGGATCTTCAATAGGACAACCTCCTAACCATGTTAGAATAATAAAGATTGTCACGAAACCTCAAAAGGTAATCTTGTATATAAAATTATAAGCAGTAGGTTTAGAGTACTTATTAAGAAAGGGGAAGAAATACATTACTACAATAGAAAATAATAACCCTATAACACCTCCTAGCTTTCTAGGAATTACCCGTAGGATTGCGTAAGCAAACAAAAAATATCATTCTGGCATAATGTGCACGGGGGTAACTATTTGGTTGGCTTTAATAAAATTCTCGGGGTCACCTAAGTTATAAGGCAAATATATTACTAAGCCACATAATATAAGTAGCACAATTAGGAACCCTACTATATCTTTATAAGTAAAGTATGGTGCGAATATAACTTTTCTTAAGTGACTAAGGTCACCTAAAGGATTAGTAGACCCATTTTCATGTAGAAAATATAAGTGGGTTAATACTATTATAGCAATTACAAAGGGGAGAATAAAATGAAGAGAGTAAAAACGGTTCAGTGTGGATTTACCAACTCTAAAGGAGCCTCAAATTCACTCAACAATTATCCCGCCCACGAAGGGAATGGCACTAATCAAATTAGTAATTACTGTAGCCCCTCATAGCCTTATTTGCCCTCAAGGTAAAACATAACCTAAAAAAGCGGTGGCCATCCTAATAAGGAAGATAGTAATACCAGCCAATCAAACCTTCGGCTGAGTATAATAGCTTTGGTAATATAATCCTCGTCCAATATGTAAATATATAAAAAAAAAGAACAACCTTGCGCCATTCGCATGAATAGTCCGGAAGAACCACCCTCCTGGAACGTCCCGTATAATATGAATCACCCTATTGAAAGTGTTATCCATATCTGCAGTGTAGTGTATTCTTAAGAAGAACCCAGAAAGAATCTGAATCCCTAAAATCACTCCTAGAATCCTTCCATAATTTCAAGAAATCGAAATATTTATAGGTGTTGGTAATCCTGTAATAGGAGTGTATAACTTTGTTGAGCGTAAACTGTGCATAGAAGAAAAATGGAAGTAGTAAGTATGGAAAATAATGAATTACACTAATTGCTATAGATTTGCTATTCATTTTATAGGAAGGAGTCATTCTTGCCCTCATCCCGTGGCTGACCTTAATATATAGCCTTATATTAAAAATCCCCCCTAATAATACTAATATTATAACTATAAAGATCCTAGAAGGGAAAACTATTATTATTCTCATAATAGCTCTCATCTCACCAAAAACGTTAATAGAGGGGGGAAAAGATATATTTAAAATTAAAACTAATCCAGTAAATATTATTAATGTAGATCTTAATCTTATTAATCCTTTTGTAATTGAAATACTTCGGGTACCAGATACTTTATATATATCATTACCCAAATAGAATATTAAAGAACTAGTAAATCCATGACCTACTATGATTATTAATCTCCTTCAAACTCTAATCTCATTATCTCTTAGAACAGTCCCCACAACTAATCCTATGTGCCCAATCCTTCTATAAGCAATAATCATTTTTAAATCGTCTAATATTAAACAATATAATATTGCCAGGACTGACCCGATTACGGAGAAGCTGATAGTAACTACTCCTCAATACCTGGAAGAGTTTAAAAGAGGTTTAATGAAGAGGATCCCGAAGCCACCCATTTTCAATATAATTGCAGCCAGAAATATTCTACCTTCTACTGGGGCCTGTACGTGGGCCTTAGGCAGCCATAAATGGAAGCCATAAACAGGTAGCTTAATTAAAAACCCTACAATAAAAGGGAAAAAAAGTAATCTTGGTCTAATGGTCCTTATTACAAGAATTCTGCTTCTACAGAAATTAAGACATCTGTAGATTAAGACTATTAGTAAGGGTAAAGAACCAAAGATAGTGTATAATACAAATCATAAGGTGGCACCTACCCGCTCTGGCTGGTAGCCTCGTATTAGAATTAATAACATCATTGGTACTAAACCAAACTCGAACATTATGTAAAATACAAATACGTTAATAGAATAGAAGAACAGAAATATATTTAAACAAAGGCAATTTATTAGGAATAGATTTAAAGTGTCCTTGGCAAAAACAAAGATTAAATATAGAATAATTAAACTTATAATTATTAATCAATTCCTATATATAGATATGCTATATGATCCTAAATAATAATCCATTTGGAACAGGGAAATTAAATATAATAACCTTCAAAAAATAAAGCCCATCCTTATCAGATTATTTAAAGATATTAAGTTTACTAGAAGTATAGAGAGTGCCCCTGTGATTTCCATTAAGGAGGAGGTTTGAAAAATTCACCTTAGCTACCACAAAACCATATCATCTTTTGACTAAAACCTCCAAATCCAAGTGAAGAGAAGGACTTCTCCCGCCTTGCAAGCGGGCGGATTAAATATCCTATTGGAATACCCAAAGGGTCCTATTACTTGGAAAGAAATTGTACGATATATACTATAAAAAAGCCGGAAAAACAATCCAAGAAGGGTATTAGAAGTACCTAGAATGACAAAAAAGAATGGATTATATAACCTAAAGACCCTTCTTGTCTCCGTATTAGATTGGCCAGTAACCTAAACCCGATTCCCGCCTCAATAGCGGCGACAGCAATGGTAATAATGAATATATGATTTAGTGCTGCGACATCCAGGGAGAATATTAAGAATAAAACGCAAATTATACATGACTCGAGGATAATTAAGGACTTCAAAATATTCTTCATACTAAAAGTAATTAAACTAACTAACACAATAACCCTATTAATTATATTATTTACAAAAGTAAATCGATTAATTGACAATTAATTATTTTTTTTAAACTAAAAATATAATAAAAGCGTATGCATCATAAAATTTGAAGTTTTATAGTTTTAACTTAACCTATTCTATTTTTAAATTTTATTTTTTCTTAAAGGCCTTTTCATGGTTGCCGGATTTTATTTTTGATAGTCACTTCTTTTACACGGAAGTAGCCGGATTTTATTTTTCCCTCTTAGAGAAGTGGGTATTTTGAAAATACCCCAGGGAAAATTTTTTTCGCTAAGAGATTATTTGGATTTTTTTACCCTTTTTGCTACTACTTTTAGCCTTAATTTTTCAGGGAGTCTTTTCCAAAGAAAAATTCTCGCCTTTTGAGTGTGGATTTGAACCTTTAGCAGGTTCTCGGTCGGCTTTCACCACTCGTTACTTTATGTTGGTTATTATTTTTTTAATTTTTGATGTTGAATTATCTCTTTTATTTCCTTTAGTTTCAATCCATCAAACCTATGATTATTTAAATTTAATGATTCCTCTTGTACTAGTTATTCTATTATTGGCCGGCGTCTTACATGAAAAAAACGAAGGGTCTCTTCAATGAATAAACTACTTGTAAAGTAAGCTAATCTTAAGCTCTAGGGCTCATAACTCTACAATGGTTTATCCCTTTACAACTAATTTCGTGATTAAAAAAAAACCTTTGGGGGCGTTTTTATAGGGCGTTTTTTTTCCTAAAACTTAAATTTATACAATATATGAGATTATGATATAGGGCCCCCCAAAAAGAAGTGCCAAAAAAGTGCCAGCAGCAGCGGTTACGCTTTTTTTCACCGTTTTTTCACCGGAGAAGCTTCCTATTACTTTTGAAATTTTTGATAAAATTTAATTTCTTTTCTTTACTTTCTTAAAGTCCCTCACTAAACAAGGATTAGATACCCTTTTATAGTAGACTCTTCCTTATTCCTCCAGATCCCATCTAAACAAAATGGCGGTAAATGTAAACTTCAGGGGAACTTGTCTTTTAATTGATAATCCTCAAGGTATTTTACTTTTTCACTGAGTTTGCATACAGTTGGTTTTTACTATTTTATGAATTTGTAATAAATAATTACTTGTTTAAATTACAAATAAATGTGCAGCTAATGAAAATGATTTGATGAGTTACAGTAAATTAATTTTTGGTTAAGAAGAATTTTAGAACCTGGACTTGAAAGTAATTGTTATTAATAATACACGTTGAATTTTTACTACATTTATGTACAAATCGCCCGTCAACCTATTAATAGGTAAGTCGTAACATAGTAGATGTAAATGAATTTGCATCTGTAAATTTAGTTTAAACAAAACAAGACTTTTTCGTAGTCTAGATTTAATTTTCTTTTTAGAATTTATTCTTTTTTTGAATTTAAGGGTTTTCGGCACCCTTCCTGGCTGCCTTTTGCCTCAAAATAATCTTCTCTGATATCTTTTCAAGTGCCGATCAAAGAATTAATTGCTTGTGGTTTTTACCTATTATTATCTTACTTTTACCTAATATTACCACCTTAACAAGGTCAATTGCCTCGCGTATATTCAGGAGGGGCGTAATAGTTGCTAGAAAAAAATTTCAGATATTATTTTCCAGGCTAATTATTTTAAATTTAGCTGGGCTTATCCCTTTTAGATTCCCACTTACTTCATTAGGTTGATTAGCTATTATTACCGCTATTAGATTATGATTTTATGTTCTATATTTCCAATATAGAATTATATTCGCCGAAATGATAGCCCATTTAGCTCCAGCTGGAGCTCCGGCGGCCTTGGCTCCTTTCTTAGTAATTATTGAAAGAGTTTCAATTGTGATTCGACCTTTGACGCTCACTGTACGATTAGTAGCTAATATTACTGTAGGCCATGTAGTTTGTGCTCTAATAAGAGTTATTTTAAGTTCTTTCTCCTCAGTATGATCTATTTCAATTATTATATTTTTCTATTCAATGTTTGAGTTTGCAATCGCTGTAATCCAAGCGTATATTTTCACTTTATTATTGACTTTATACGCGGAAGTTTCTCCCCCTAGCATATTTAATGCAGCTTGCTGTTAATGAGCGGAAAAAAGTTTTCTTTTGGGTGGAGGTTTTGAGGGTGGCAGATTAAATGCGCAGGTTTTAAGAACCTGTAATGTATATTTCCCTACCCCTCCTCTAATACAGGTTTTGGACCCTCCTCTTTTGATGGGGAAAGAGGCTTTTGCTTTTTAGATCTAAACGGGCTTCCACCCCCTTTTCGCTTTACAAGCGAAAAATATAGTTTAGGAGTAAACGAGAACGGAGTTCTCCAGATTTAAATGTCAATCTGAAGGAAGTATATAATCGAACTCACGAGATATATTTGAATTATTAGATCTAATAATTGATCCTTTTTCGAAATATGAGTTAATAATTATTACGATAAACAAGGTAACCGAGGTTACTCTTATTAATCTACCATAAGAGGACACTTGATTTCATGCTGTGTATGAGTCAGGGTAATCAATGTACCGCCGAGGTATACCAGCCAGTCCTAAAAAATGTTGCGGGAAAAAAGTAATATTAACCGCAATAAACATAGATCAGAAATGAGCTTTTGAGTATTTTCTACTTAGAGATAGTCCCGTAATTACAGGGTATCAAAAATTAAATCCGGCGAAAATAGCAAAAATAGCTCCTATTCTTAATACATAATGAAAATGTGCAACCACATAATAAGTGTCATGTAAAACAATATCTAAGGAAGAGTTTGACAGAATAATACCGGTAAGTCCCCCTAAGGTAAATAAAAAAATAAATCCTAATGTTCAATACATTGCGGATGATAAAATTCCCGCATAACCATACATAGAAGCTATTCAAGAGAATACTTTAACCCCTGTAGGCACAGCAATAATTATCGTTGCGGCCGTGAAATAAGCCCGTGTATCTACATCTATACCTACTGTGAACATATGGTGAGCCCACACAATAAAACCTAAAACGCCAATCGACATTATAGCATAAACCATTCCTAATTGACCAAAAATAGGCTTTAAGGTAGAATTTATAATAATATGTGAGACAATTCCAAATCCTGGTAGAATTAAAATATAAACTTCTGGGTGTCCGAAAAACCAAAATAAGTGTTGGAATAGAATAGGATCTCCCCCACCAGAAGGATCAAAAAAGGAGGTATTAAAATTCCGGTCGGTTAATAATATAGTAATTGCACCTGCAAGAACCGGAAGAGATAAGAGAAGAAGAATAGTAGTCAGAAAGACTGACCAAACAAATAAATTTAGACGCTCTCAGGTAATTCCTGGGGCACGCATATTAATAACAGTAGTTATAAAATTAATTGCGCCTAAGATTGAAGAGACCCCTGCCACATGTAAAGAAAAAATGGCCAGATCCACCCCGGCACCGGCATGAGCAATCGGTCCCCTTAATGGAGGGTATACTGTCCACCCAGTTCCAACACCGGACTCAACCATTGAACTAGAAAGAAGGAAAATAAAAGAAGGCGGTAAAAGCCAAAAAGATAAGTTATTTATCCGAGGAAAAGATATATCAGGTGCCCCAATAAGTAAAGGAAGCATTCAGTTTCCAAATCCCCCAATCAGGACCGGTATAACTAAAAAGAAAATTATTACAAAGGCATGAGCAGTAACAATTACGTTATATAAATGCCCATCTATTAAGAGAGTGCCGGGCATTCTTAACTCGTATCGAATAAGTAAGGATAGGCCAGTACCTACTATCCCACATCATACACCGAAAATTAAATACAAAGTTCCAATATCTTTATGATTTGTTGAAAATAATCATCGCATAATAAAGTACTACTACGGAAAATAAAAAGATTCTCTGAGGTAGTAAAGTTAACCAAAATAAGGACATTAGAAGATCATAACGTAATCGTGGGTAAGAAGTACGGGTTATTAAAAATAACAAGGTAAAGAAAATACTAGAAATTATAGCAAAGATTATTCACCCTTGAAATATTAATACACCGGTTAATAAACATATAAATAAAATATTAAGCATCTCAGCCAGGAATAATAAACCGAACCCGCCTGATCTATATTCAATATTAAAGCCAGATACTAACTCCCTCTCACCTTCCGCAAAATCAAAAGGGGCACGGTTGGTCTCCGAAATAATAGTTACTAATCATATTAATAGAATTGGCACCATAATAATTCCTAAACAAAATCTATTAGGATAAGCGAGAAGATAGTTATTTCCTAAAATTATTATTGTTAATAATAAAAAGATAAGAGAAATCTCATAAGAAATTGTTTGGGCACTAGCCCGTAAGGAGCCTAGGAAGGCATATGTCCTATTTGAACTTCACCCCGCAAAAAATAACGGGTATACACTTAATCTTGAGATTATTATAAAAAAAAGAAGTCTGTATTTATAATTTACATATGTAAATTTAACTTGTAAAATTATCCAGAGCAGAAAGGCTAGAGACAGAGTTGACGGACCTGTAATTAAGAATAATCTTTTATTTCTTGAAATAGGGGACACTAATTCGTTTGAAAAAAGCTTCACAGCGTCCGCAAAAGGCTGGAAAATCCCAAAGTATCCTACTTTATTAGGCCCTTTACGAAGTTGACTTAAAGATAAATATTTTCGTTCCAAAAGAGTAAAAAACGCCACCCCTACTAAGCCAAGAATTAACGTGATTAAATAAATAATACTATTAAAAATGTAAATAATAATAAAACTGAAATATTTACTCAATTATTATAATTTCTTAACCTTAAATAAATTATTTTTTGGTATTCTCGGGATTCTAAACTTCCAAAACCAAAATCGATTAGCCGTACCTTATTTAGGTTGGTTTTTTTATATAATACATCTATAATTGTATCTAAGTAAAACATGGATGAGAATAAAACCCTATTTATATTTCTTTTATTATGTACTATGAACCCAAGCAACCTCAAAATTATGACTAATAAAATAGGTGCTTCATAAGAAAAAATGGAATAAATAAAGCTCATATTATATTGATTTCCATAAATAATAGAACAACTAGCTAAAATAAAGACTGCGCATTTAATCTCAGAAGGGATTTCTGCATTTATAACAGTTATGCGCTTATCGCCAATCATTATAAAACTGAATCGAAGTCTATATAAGGTTCTTAAAAATACACCTAGGAATATTATAATAATTCCTATTGAATTTATCCTAAAAGATTGACATATCATGACAATATGGTGTTTAGAGTAAAAAGTTGATAAGAAAAAAATGCCTGTGGAGGAGATAAAAAAAGCTCTTATATAAGAGCTTATAACTGGGGATAGCCTTAAGGAATTATACAAACTTCGGCCATCCTGGGCGCCAAATCTATTTACTAGTATAGCGCCGGCAACCATGAAAAGGCCCGCCTTAAATAAGGCATGAGTAAATAAATGAAATAATATAAGGGTCTTGTTATTAATAGCTAAAGTGATTATTATTAATCCTAAATTAGATAGGGTCGAGTTTGCAATCAACTTCTTTAAATCTGAAGAGAAAACAGCACAAACACCCCCAACACATAAAGTTAATCCTCCAATAAAACATAAATAAATATTTAAACTTTCTGGGATTAGCCGTGCTAATAGGAATAAACCTGCCGTAACTAAGGTTCTACTATGAACAAGCGCAGAAACAGGGGTAGGCGCGTCTATAGCTAAAGGTAGTCATATTGAAAATGGGTATTGCGCCCTTTTAGTTATAGCCACAATTATATAAATTGCGCACAGATGTACACCTAAATACATTCCTATGCTTATATGCCCATAAGTTACAAAAAAAATAAGGTTGCCAATTATAATAGCGTCTCCTAGCCGATTCACACAAAATGTAATCATTCCTGAACGATTATTACCTTTCCTATCATAATAAATAATTAATAAGAAAGATGTGATTCCTAACCCGTCTCATCCTAAAAGTAAAAATGGAATAGAATTTCTAGTTAAAAGGAAAAGTATAGAAACTACGAAGGCTCCTAAAATTAAGGCGAATCGCCTTTCGTTATGATCTCTTTCTATATATTTATAAGAGAATAAGAATACACATCCTGAAATAAGAAGAACCAACATTACTCCTATAAGAGCTATTTTATCTGTCACAAACGAAAAATTAAATCTCAAGGAGCTAATATTGAGATGAAATCTTAAATCTAAAAAGGCTCATCCTCTATATATGTACAGTACTCTAATGAAGGCCGAAAAGAAAAGAAGAGATAAAAAGAGCGACATCTTTATTTAATTAATTTAATTATCAAAAATAAACTATAGAGAAGTAATACAAGTAAGGCTAGGATCATCCTTAGAGAGTCTCCTAAAGAATTACCTGAATAAAATGAGTGGCTTATATCCCCCTGGAGGGAAAGAACCAAAATAAATAGAAGCACAGCAGTAGGAGGAAGCCTTCAATTAGTGGATCTTAATGTTGCATAGATTGCTAACACTAATACCCCCCCAATATACACTATAACAAACAGAAGGCTTATTCAAGTTCTCTTTAACCTAAAAATGTAAGCCATGACTAATCTTATAAAAAATAATCTTATAAGTACGCCTAACGGGGTAGAAAAATTAAAGATAACAACCAAAGTAAACCCTATAATTAAGAAAACTTCACCCGTTAAAAAAATTAAATTTCCAACACCCAAAGTTGGCGTAAAATGTACTTCTTGGTGATGAGAAAAGGAAAGTCCACTTGAAAAATGCAAATTTTCTATTCTTTTTAAATTATTTTCACCGGAGACCAAAATAAGTTCGTAAACCCTTAATTCCGGTCGGTGAAGGGTATCATAATAAACTCCTAAGGTTTACGCATTTAATCTGCCAACCGACAAAAAGGGGAGGGTTCCTTTCGTACTATCCCCCCTACGTAGAAGATAGAAACTGACCTGGCTCGCGCCGGTCTGAACTCAGATCATGTAGCCGCGCGGTCTTCGAACAGAAGAGAAAGATCTATTTTTCTGAAATAAATTATGGCTAGTCCAACATCGAGGTCACAAACAAAAAAATTTATTGTGCTGTTATCCCTAGGGTAGTTTTTTTAAAGGTAAAAAAATCGATTTAAAAAGAAATTATAGTAGTAGTTACTATAGCCGCCCCAGCAAAAATAAAAACTCCTAGGGTCTTATCGTCTTTCGTAAAATAGGAGTCATTTTCAACTCCTTGAAAATTTCAATAAATATAAAATATTAAAGCTGCTCCCCATTGTGCCATTCATACAATTCCCCAATTAAAGGACAAATTATTATGCTACCTTAGCACGGTTAAAATACCGCGGCTTTTAAAGTATCTCTCATTGAGCAGGCTTCACTCCCTATTAATTCAGGAAGCTAAGTTTTTGTTAAACCGTTGAGGAGAATTTTTGCCGAATTCAAAGTTTTAGCTTTTGCTTTTTACTTATTAGATCATAAATTTCTTTCGTTTAATTAAAAAGAAAAATAACTAAGATAAGAGAAATACCCTTAAAAATTTTCATTAAGGAAAAGAAGTAACCGATTAAGGAACAGAAATAGAAAAAAAGAGATCTCAAAAGAATTATTAAGATTTTTTAATAATTATGTGTTAGCTGTTTTAAGCTTTAGTTATTATGAAGATATTAAAAATTTCGAAAAACATTTCATTTCTTAGAGGTGTAACCTCTTCTTATGATACAGAAGGAACCTCACCTCTACGAGCAATTTTTTTCGTCGAAGAATAAAAGGAGAAGGGGAGAATTAATCTAACGTTATACAAAAAGTATTTTCGCATTTTTTAGTAATCCTTTAAGGTAAAGAAAATGTTTTTACAGGAAAAAAAAAAATTTTTTAGGTAAATAATTACAAAATTAAATTAAAAGTTTAATTCCTTTTGGATCTAAAAAATAAAAACTCTAATATAATAGGCATAAAGGAATGATTTGCTCCACAAATTTCGGAGCACTGACCGTAAGCTACCCCGGCCTTATTAGAGGTGAATATTATAGTATTTAACCGACCAGGGATAGCGTCTATTTTAATTGCTAACCCCGGCACGGCCCAAGAATGAATAACATCCGCCGAAGTGGTAATTATTTGAGTATTCTCGTTTGCATTTAAAACCAAACCATTATCCACATCTAAATTACGACATCCACGAGTTCTTATATATGAGTCAAACCTTTGCTGACCGGTTAATCTTTCATAACTCCAATATCATTGATGTCCGATTGACTTACATACGGCTCTAGGCCTCCTAATATCATCTACTAGATAAAGTAAACGTAAAGAAGGTAGGGCCAGGATCATTAATAATACTGCTGGAACCACTGTCCAAATAAACTCTAGCGCCTGTTGATCTGACATCTTCCGGTTCGATATTTTATTTATAATAACTGCTGATCCCGCCCTTGCGACAAAAGCAAAAATGGAACCAATTAATACTATTCCTACATCATGAAATAAATTTATACTCAACTGATTTCAAGAGAATGCATCTATCAGATTAAGCTGCGAATTGTGTGATATTAACCCAAAACAAAAGTTTTCCTGGCATCTTCATTGCCATGCTTTATAATAAGCTATCGAGCTACAGTCAATAAGGTATGAAGGATACGAATAAGAACATTATAATTCATGACCACCTAATATCCTTCTTTGCGACCCTAGGCAATAATTTTACATAATATAATGAAGACACGGCAAAACTTCCTAAAAGGAATATAGAAAAAAGAGGGACCTCTATAAATTTCCTTAATAATATAAGTTTGGGAATAAATAAAGGAAATAAAGGAATCCCTAGAAAGGATAGTACTCTTAAAAAAGTAAGACTTGGTCTTTGGGTATATAAGCTATACAGAAACGAAACAAGAGTAAATGAGTATATTAGGAAATATAAATAAAATATGTTCACCGTGAAGCTTCTAACTAGAAGGCCAGAGGTTCTGATTCTTGACCTAATAATTACTTTTAATGGCGTGGTTTGATTTATAGCTAGAATGATCCCTGTAATAATTCTTAATGCTCTAACATAAAGTACCAAACCTCTCTTTAAGTCCCTTAATAAGTAGATAGGAACCTTTATTGGGATTAGTAAGGTGAAGATTATATTATAAGAGCACCCCGTTAGCACTGGAATAATTCATAAGTGAAATGGGAATATTCCTAATTTAATTATAATACCTAACCTTAGTGTAGGTGAAAATAAATCCATGTAATTTCTTATAAACCCAGTAATAATTAAAATTCTTGCCATGGCTTGGTAAATGAAATAAAGAATTACTGACTCGGAATTAAGAGAATTTTTTTCAGACTTCAATATTAAAGGGATTCTTATGAATATTATACCTTCTATAATCAATCAAATCACTAGTGTGGAATTTAAAGTTAAGAGTAGACCAACTAAAAAATACAATAACATGTAAAATATAATATTAATCAGTAATTAGTGCAAAACAAGCATATTATTCAACATCAATGAATTCCGTTCAATCCGGCGACCAATTAAAATAAGAGACTAATACATAAAAAATTATGTATAAAAGACAACAACCCTTTCATTTAGTTGAATTCTCCCCCTGACCATTAATTAGAGGGCTTACTTTAATGGCGCTACCAGTAGCGCTACTATCTCTTATGAAATCAAAATTTATTCTTCCAATCTCAATTTTAGTTCCCTTTATAACTCTTATTGCTTTCCTTTGGTGACGCGACGTGTCGCGAGAGGCGACTTTTCAAGGCCATCATAATGTGCCAGTCTTAAGTGGAATAAAAACCGGCATATTACTCTTTATCGTGAGAGAGGTAATATTCTTCTTTAGGTTTTTTTGAGCTTTTTTCCATGCTTCTTTATCACCGACCGGTGAAATTGGGATAGTGTGGCCCCCTGTAGGCTTAACCGTCATTGACGCGTTTTCAGTTCCACTTTTAAATACAGCTATTTTACTATTATCAGGGGTCTCCGTGACTTGGACCCACCACGCCATTGAAGCAGGAGGGAAAAGATCTGCTGTTACAGGTTTGACTCTTACTTGCCTTTTAGGTTTATACTTCATTTTCCTTCAAGGGATAGAATACTATGAAGCACCTTTTAGATTCGCTGACTCGGTGTATGGATCTACTTTCTTCATTGCTACAGGATTCCATGGAGTCCATGTTATTGTTGGAACTATTTTCCTAATTTTTATACTACAACGTCTTGTAAATGACCATTTCGGAGGAGATCATCACGTAGGCTTTTTAGCAGCGGCTTGGTATTGACACTTTGTTGATGTGGTCTGATTATTTCTTTTCCTCTCTATTTACTGGTGAGGCGGATTTATGTATAGCTTAAAGAAAGCATAGATTTTGTAAGTCTAAGTTAACTCCTTGTTTACGTAAGTTAATAATAAGACCTAAGGGTCTTAATCCTTTTTATTTGCCCTGGGCCTAAAAAAGGAAGCGGGCTTATGGCCAAAAAATCCCCAGGGAAGAAAAATGTATTAATATAATTACAAAAGAGAAATACAGAAAGGAAAATACTGCTGCCGTAACAATATAAGGATCTTCAATAGGACAACCTCCTAACCATGTTAGAATAATAAAGATTGTCACGAAACCTCAAAAGGTAATCT